>JGI12627J13344_100416_pt1 | contig 8129 bp, 8 predicted proteins | sample TexAe_OM2H0_M2_FD_13344 | JGI IMG/M metagenome (IMG submission 13344) | reverse complement strand
TTCTTTGACTTGGTCGTTGATAAAGCACGCTAACGCTAGCGCAGCTTGCCTTTCAACCACTAATCTCAAAGTTGCACTTCCAACTTGAATCCACCATTGACAAATTTCAAATGATATATGACCGATGATTTTTGTTCTCAACCTGGAGCAACGAAAACCTTGGTCAGATGAGAAAACTCGAAGATGGCTTCGGAATCCAAGACTCCCATTTTGATCGCGTTGGCTGGCAACCTCGCCATTGCCATCACAAAGTTCACCGCAGCCTTCTTTAGTGGAAGCTCGGCGATGCTTTCTGAAGCTATTCACTCGGTCGTCGATACTGGTAATGAAGTTCTGCTGCTGCTCGGTATGCGTCGGAGCAAGCGGCCCGCCGACCTTGAGCATCCTTATGGGCACGGAAGAGAGCTTTACTTTTGGTCACTAATTGTAGCGCTGGCGATTTTTGCTGTCGGCGGCGGTGTGTCGTTCTATGAAGGAATCAGTCATCTGTTTCGACCCGAAAAACTCTCTGATCCGTTTTGGAATTATGTGGTACTTGGTTGCGCCTTCGTTTTTGAAGGTATCTCATGGTGGTTTGGCTGGAAGGCATTTAATAAAGCGCGAGGCCGACAGGGAATCATTCAGGCACTTCACACAAGCAAAGACCCGACAAATTTCATTGTTGCCTTTGAAGATTCGGGTGCATTGACAGGACTTGTAATCGCGTTCTGCGGTCTCTTTCTTGGGCACCAGTTAGATAATCCGTATTTTGACGGTATCGCCTCACTGTTAATCGGGCTGATGCTGGGATTGATGGCCCTGTTCCTAGCATATGAGACGAAAGGGTTGCTCATCGGTGAGGGATTCGGTCGACAAAGCTTGCATGAATTAAATGCTCTGATTGCAACGGACCCAGGTGTTGAGAAAATCAATCGATTGTTGACTCTCTTTCTCGGTCCGGAAGAAGTAATGCTGACCCTCGAGGTAAGATTTCGGCGTGAATTGTCAGCGGAGCAAGTAAGAGAAGCAATCAGGCGAATCATGCAGCTTGTAAAAACGAATCATCCGGAAATAAAGCGCATTTACTTTGCTGCTGAGTCCGTGAGTGAGGAAGATAAAGAACCAGAATTACAACTCGGTCACGATTGAAATTTGATATGCGCTAACCGACGTCAAAATGTTAGCCTGTTGGCGTGGCTAAAGAAGAAACCGCACAAGTCCTTTCCCTCGACGGACGTGAAGTCCGTGTTACCCATCCCGAAAAGTCTTATTTTTCTAAGCAAGTAAAACTTTCAAAACTCGACGTGGTCAACTATTACCTGTCGGTCGCGCCAGGCGCGCTGGTTGGGATCCAGAATCGTCCGATTGTGCTAAAGCGGTTTGTTGATGGCGCCGAAGGCCAGGCGTTTTACCAGAAGCGTGCGCCCACAAATCTCCCTTCGTGGTTGCGAACAACGAAACTCTCATTTCCGTCCGGCCGTCAGGCTGAGGAAGTTGTAGTTGATGATGCAGCAGGTCTCGCCTGGATTGTTAACCTCGGATGTCTTGAGCTTCACCCGCACGCCGTCAGAGCTAACGACCTGGACCATCCGGACGAACTGCGCGTGGATCTAGATCCGGGCCCAGGTGTTCAATGGGCTGATGTGCGTGCCGTAGCACTCGAGGTAAACGCGCTACTGGACGATATGGGTCTTAAGGGTTGGGCCAAGACGAGTGGTTCCAGAGGGATGCATGTGAATGTTCGTATCGAACCACGTTGGACATTTCTAGAGGTCCGGAGAGCTGCTCTTGCTCTGTCACGAGAAATAGAGCGTCGTGTGCCGCAACTGGCGACTTCGAAGTGGTGGAAAGAAGAGAGACATGGCGTGTTTCTTGACTACAACCAGAACGCCAAAGATCGGACGACATGTTCAGCGTATTCCATAAGGCCGCTTCCGGATGCTCGCGTTTCGACCCCGCTGAACTGGAATGAGGTTTCTGATTGCGAACCAGCAGACTTCACTGTGTTTACAGTCCCCAAACGGTTTGCTGAGACTGGTGATCCTCATGCACAAATGGACAGCAGTGCGGGTTCGCTCGACGGACTTCTTGAACTAGCAGCCCAGGACGAAAAGTCAGGACTTGGAGACGCGCCATGGCCGCCGCATTTTCGCAAGATGCAAGGGGAAGCGACACGTGTCGCTCCTTCTCGTGCAAAATCAGCGAGCAAGCCAAAAAGGGTGAAAGCGCCGCTCATCGTGATTGCAAATTCGACTGATAAGGAGGCTGCCCTAGCTGGTTTGGACCGTTGGAAGAAAAAGAATGGCAAAGTGGCAAAGTTGCTTGCTGTTGATGACGTGTTGGTGGATACGATGCGAGGGCGTTCATCGACGTGGACGAGAATCAGGGTCAACTTGAGAAACGTACCTGAAGAGCTCCGGCCGGCTCAAGGAACTCCCGATCCGGATGATGATCCGACGCGTGAATGGCGCGAGTGGAGAAAGCGCCAGAAGGGAGAGTGAGCGTATTAGAACAAAAAATTATTGGTCATATTTCATTTGAAATTGATCAATTGTCATTTGGTCTTTGGTTTTAGGTCTTAGGTGTTTGAGCTTATTTGACCTTCTTTGAGCTTAGGCCTTTGAGACTCCCGACCTCTGCGTAAAGTGTAGACAAATTCCTAAGACCAAAGTCAAAACCTAAGACCAAAAAGCAAAAACCAAATGACAATTGATCAATTTCAAATGATATATGACCAATGATTTCGTTCTTCAGTCGAGAGTGCCCGTTATGTGCCAAAGATCTCAGATAGTTCTTGCGGTGGTATGACTTCCAGTTGAGCGTAGGTGCAGTCAGACGGTTTCTTATCCGTTCGCCATCTTCTGAATTGGGCCGTGTGGCGAAAACGATCACCTTGCATATGGTTGTAGGCCACTTCAACTACTAATTCAGCCCGCAGAGGTTCCCAGGACAAATCCTTGCCATGACTCCAGCGACTCTGCGCACCTGGTATTCGACCGGCCGCGTCAGTCCCCGCCATTTCAGCCCAGCGTTTCCATGGGTGCTCCACGAGTGCGCGCTTTCGATATGGCGCAAGGAATTCGACCAACTCCTTTCGCATCTTGTCGGTAAAGCTGGCGCAGACACCTACGTGTTGCAACGCACCTGAATCATCGTAGAGACCGAGCAATAATGAGCCAATAGCACTTTGCTCTCCGTTCTTGTGCCAACGAAAGCCCCCAACAACGCAGTCGCAATCGCGTTCGTGCTTTACCTTGAGCATTACCCGTTTATTCGATTCATAGATTCCGCCAGTTGGCTTCGCAACTACGCCGTCGAGTCCAGCGCCCTCGAAACGACGAAACCAGTCAGCTGCGACTTTTAGATCTTGAGTTGCGGGAGTGAGATGGATTGGGGGCTTCACTGATGAAAGCAGTGACTCGAGTCTGGCGCGACGTTCCTCGAATGGCTGCTCACGAAGGTCCTTGTTGCCTTCGCATAAGACGTCGAATACAACAATTGATGATGGTATTTCCTCCGACAACAGTTTTACTCTTGAGGCGGCTGGATGAATCCGAAGTTGTAGAGCGTCAAAATCCAAACCGCCGTCTTTTGCAATGACCACCTCACAATCAAACACACATCGAGATGGAAACTGCGAACGAATTTCAGTCAGCAATTCAGGAAAATATCTGTTGAGTGACTTTGAATCGCGACTCTGGATCAGGATGTCGTCGCCATCTCGAAAAATTAGAGAACGGAAACCATCCCATTTTGGTTCAAAGATATATTCACCCGTCAACGGTAGATCTGATACACGTTTGGCGAGCATTGGTAGAATTGGTGGATTGACAGGAAGTTGCACGATCCCAATCTTATACCGAAAAAAATCATTGGTCATATATCATTTGAAATTTATCAATTGTCATTTGGGTCTTTGGGCTTTGGCCTTTGAACTTCGGTCTTTGTTCTTTGGTCTTCCAGGTTCAGTCTAAAGACCCAAAATCAAAGGCCAAAAACCGAAAACCAAAGACCAAAAACCAAAGACCCAAATGACAATTGATAAATTTCAAATGATATATGACCAATGATTTTTTCAAACCGTCAAGCGGGTCCAAGACCCATCTAGCGCCAACGGTTGTATGCCGAGTGGCAGTTCACCTCAACTCACATAGCAGCCAAGTCTCTCCCTTGTCTAACCTCGACGTTGCTTCAATTGGAAACTTAGCCACTTCGTTTCTCCTTGAAGTCGAAACGCCGCAAGGCATATAGCTATTGGCGTCTCAAATGCCGGTCGAGGTCTGCCGTGTGGGTTTGAGAGTTAGACCACTCGGCGTAGAACCGTTGGTGTCAAAAAAACAACAGCTCAATGGAGTACAAAAATTCGTGCAGACCACGGGGCAACAGCCGTACGCGGTCCAAATGCCAGTGTTCGAGACGCAAGAAGCAGACCTACTTGCAAGTTTGAATCGTGTGATGGAGTTAGCAGGGATAGTAAGAGCATTGCCTCAAAGTCTGATTAGCGAGTTGAGCGCCAACGGCGCGGAATATGTGAGCCAGGGGCAATCCCGATTCATCGGGAGTCGCCCCTGGAACAGGTCGCATCATTTAGGCAGCACTGAAGGTGCGAAATATGAGTGCCTCTAAGCCCAGTTATTACGACGGTTTCAGAGCTGCACAATGGAGATTTACCTAGCTTTGTCACGAGGGGCGACTCCCGATGAATCGGGATTGCCCTGGCTCTCATATTTCGCGCCTTCCGTGCTGTTGGTTTCTATTCAGACTTTTGAGGCAATGCCGATAGTAAGATAATTAATTGCAAAGTTTGGATCAGAACCATGAAAATGTAAGGCCACTTAATATTTCCGACAGACTCTCGTTGGCGCTTGGTACACGAAGGTTTGTAGTAACACATGAAATTACATGCGGCGCTGGAGTGCCAGGCATGATTTAAGTGCCAGACTCTTGGTGATGAACAGTGTGTCCAAGTGATATTCTGACCGGGCATTCCCCAGGTAGTAGGATGAAAGAGTCGCAAACGAAAACGAGCGTATTTAGTTGGGAACATCGCTGGGTCCGATGGTCAGTCGGTTTTGGTGTTTGGTCTATGTTGGGCTTGTCGTTCGCGGCTCGCAGCTATCTATCCGCATTGCAAAACAACACCGAGGTTTCTTGGAAGGGTACTCTTTCAGCCTATCTGGTCGATTTCTATTTGTGGGGTTTGGTCTCGCCGCTGATATTCTGGCTGGCGAAGCGTTTTGAATTGTGGCGTTATCTACCACGCAACATTCTGATTCATGCGGTCTTGAGCTGTATCTTTTCATTTGTTGTCCTCGCCGTGACCGCTCCAGTCTTTTGGTATCTGGGTTATCCAAATCTCGCTCGTACACCGACTCTCGGGTCAATGTTTCGAGCTACAGCCTTGAGCGTCTATTACCTTCACACGGGTATCACAATTTACTGGACGACTCTCATCGTAGCTCACGCATCTCATTACTATCGCCGTGTGCGCGAAGAGGAGACCAGGGCGGCGCAACTCGCGACGCAACTTGCGCAAGCGCAACTACGAGCACTGGAGATGCAGATTCATCCTCATTTCCTTTTCAATACGTTGAACTCAATCGCAGCGCTTTTACATAAAGACGTCGAAGCTGCCGATCGAATGATTGCCAGACTCGGTGATTTTCTCCGGCTGACGTTAAAGCGCTCAGACGACCAGATAATTGATCTTGCGCAGGAGCTGGAGTTTCTCAAATGCTACCTCGATATTGAGCGCACAAGATTTCACGATCGACTTGTCGTGGAGATGGATGTGGAACCTCAATCACTGGAAGTTAAGGTACCCAACTTATTGCTTCAACCTATTGTCGAAAACGCGATCCGCCACGGCATAGCTCGGCAATTGAATTCGGGAAAAATTTCGATTCGAGCGCACACCGAGAGGGATAGGCTGATAATGCAGGTAGAAGATAATGGGCCAGGCCTAAAAAGCAACGGAAACTCTGCGAGTTCTAGTGGGATCGGGCTAAGTAATACACGTGCAAGGTTGAAACAGTTCTACGGCGATGACTTTCGCCTGGAGATCGCAAACTCTTCAGGTCGAGGAGTTTTGGTCACAGTTGATATTCCGACATCGATCTAGACTTAACTAAGGAAAACACGCAGGTGGAGTACAAAGTACTTATCGTAGATGACGAGCCGTTGGCCCGCGATCGGATTCGCGAGCTATTAAGACCTCATTCGGAACTGAAGATCGCCGGTGAAGCACGAAATGGCAGGGAAGCGATTGAAGCGATTGCCAACCTGTCACCTGACATTGTGTTTCTTGATATTCAGATGCCGGACATGGATGGCTTCGAAGTTCTAAAAGAGGTAAAGCCAGCGGCGATGCCGTTCATAATATTTGTAACGGCATATGACCAGTATGCACTCCGCGCGTTTGAAGTTCATGCCGTGGACTATTTGTTGAAGCCTTTTAGTCGTGAACGCTTTACTGAAGCGATACAACATGCAAGCGTTCAGTTGGACCGACCTGTAAATGATCGAGGAGAGGGGCGCATCATCTCTCTTCTCGAGGAGTTGAAGAGTTCCAGGCATATCGAGCGGTTTGCAATAAAGGTGGGTGAGAAAGTTCTTTTTGTTCGCAGCGACGACGTCGATTCAATTGAAGCCGAAGGAAACTACGTACGACTTAACGCCGCTGCAGCCTCATATATGCTGCGTGAAACCATCAACAGTGTTGAGTCCCAAGTCGATCCTCGAAAATTTGTGCGCATTCATCGTTCGACCATCGTCAATATCGATCGCGTCAAGGAAATGCAGTTGTGGGCACGAGGTGAGTACAAAGTTATCCTCGAGAATGGCGCTAGTTACACACTAAGTCGTGGCTATCGGGAGCATTTCGATCACTTCATCAAGAACAAATAGTACTTTGTAGGGGCGTTCAACTCTTGATTTCATTTCAACCCGCCAAAGTTTCAAGCTGCTTTTAGGCCACTGGCTTGTCCAGTGGTCTTTCGCGCTCGTTGCTAAGGAGTCTCTCTTGAATTTCAATCCTGCGCACCCAAGCGCGCTTGGAAGGAAAAGCACAATTCTTCGTAGCAACGAAACGTAAACCACCACGGGACAAGCCCGTGGCCTTTAAACATTCAACTGAAATATCTAAGTCCAATTTTCCTATCCTGTTAATCCCATAGATCCTGTCTCTACTACTCCTAAACAGGTTGTTCGTCATTCCCTGCAGTAATACGTCACGCAAGAATCGATATTCGTCACAATTTCATTTGTTGGACTGCTTTTAATGTTCAAACTTACCCTGACAAGACAAGCTGCAAGTCGCTCGAGAGTAACAATATGAGTCTCCCATCTTCTCTGAGCATTAATGTCAACGAGCTAGTACAGGGAATATGCAAACTCTACAAAATACCCTCGACGCCCCTAACAATCCCGTAATCGAGCGAGCAAAAACCGAAGTGCTCAAGACTGTGGCTTATGCACTTCTGCGCCAGGCGTACGGTGTAGGAGAACCACAACGACCAAATGTTTATGAACAGCAGGTTGATTTCTTTGCTGAGGTTCGGCGCTTCGAAATCAACCTGATCCGGCAGGCCCTTCTTTATGCAAGTGGCAATAAGGCTGGCGCGGCTCGCTTGCTGAACCTGAATGCAACAACACTACACTCTAAGCTCAAGATATACTCTTTAGATGGAACTAACGATGGATCTGACAAAGAGGTCGCCCCGCCGACCGCCCGTTTCCATGACGTAAGTGCGTCTGGTCCCTTCACGAATCAAGACTATATTGATGGGGATGGGACTTTTCATGGAACAATCTCTGGTGTGAAGCTTGAAACCATTAAGACAGAAGTACTCAAAAGCATCGCGCGTGTCCTCGAGTTTAAGGCCAACAATATTTCGGCCGTCGTCGAGTTTGATGGTGAACGAGGCGTTAACTTCTACGACGAAGTGATGAAGTTTGAGATTGAGCTGATCGGGCAGGCTATTTCGAGGGCCAATGGAAATCAGAGAGCTGCAGCGCGAATGTTGAATCTGAAAACTACGACGCTATACAGCAAAGTAAAACTGTACAAACTCAATATCGAGTTTATCGCAGCTTAAAGCCAGGGCTCGCGAGTACGTTTTGCAAACTTGCCGGAAAGTGGCTCGAAAAAA
>JGI12627J13344_100411_pt1 | contig 8187 bp, 4 predicted proteins | sample TexAe_OM2H0_M2_FD_13344 | JGI IMG/M metagenome (IMG submission 13344) | reverse complement strand
CCTCGATGCCGTACGACTTAGAAGCTCGACCTCGTTCGAGTCGATGTAGGAATACAACCTCACCCTCGCGCTCAGTAGCAGTTATTTGATAGTTCTGCGCTCCCGGCAATCTTTCAGCAAGCTCAGTCAGTTCATGATAGTGAGTTGCAAAGAGGGTCTTGGCCGCGTGCTCAGGTGAGTTGTGCAAGTATTCAGCGACGGCCCAGGCAATGGAAAGACCATCAAATGTCGCCGTCCCTCGGCCGATCTCATCGAGGAGCACGAGTGATCTTGGAGTTGCGCTATGAAGAATGGCAGCGGTCTCGGTCATCTCTACCATAAAAGTAGAACGACCGCGGGTTAAGTCATCAGACGCTCCTACACGCGTCCAGACCCTATCCAGCAGTGCTAGACGAGCGCGCTCTGCCGGTACAAAACACCCCATCTGCGCAAGAATACTTATGATTGCTGTTTGTCGAAGGATAGTGCTCTTACCACCCATATTGGGTCCGGTGATAATCAATAATCGATCAGTTGAATTGTTTAAGTAGATGCTATTCGGAACAAATGGCTCATCAATAAAGGCTTCAATCACTGGATGACGAGCCCGAACAATTTCTATTTCATCTCCATCATGGATTTCAGGTTTGACATAACGACGCCTTGCCGACACTTCAGCAGAAGACGCCAGCACGTCTAGAGCGGCGAGCGCTCGGGCGGTAATCTGGATCCGTTTTGTTTCGGCCGAAATCTTCCTGCAGACGTCAATGAAGAGTTCAGTCTCCAATTGGATAATTCGCTCTTCCGCGCCCAGTACCTTCTTTTCCCAATCTCTTAGCTCAGGTGTCGTGAACCGTTCAGCATTTGCCAGAGTTTGTCGACGTTCATATTCAGCTGGCACTCTGTGGATATTTGATTTAGAGACCTCGATGAAATAACCAAAGACGCCGGTGAATCGAATTCGCAGATTCGAAATTCCGCTGCGACGGCGTTCAGTCGCCTCCATCTCAGCAATTGTCTGTTTGGCATTTCTACTTATTGAACGGAGTTCGTCCAACTCAGCTGAGTAACCTTCGCGAATTGTGTCGCCGTCGGTGAGCTTGGCAGGTGGATCGTCGTTTATGGCGGTCGCAATCAACGATCTGACGTCTGGTAATTCATCAGCATTCTCGGCTAACACTTGGAGAAGAGATGAAGAGAGCTCGATAAGCACTTCACGAATGGCAGGCACCTGATTAAGAGAGCGTGCCATCGAGACGAGATCTCTTGGTGTAGCAGAGCCCAGACTGATCCGACCCAATACGCGTTCGAGATCTGACACTTCTTTTAATAAGGTCCGAATCTTGTCGCGCCGGCGTTGCGAAGCGAAAAGATCCTGGACTGCACTTAGTCGTGCTTCAACTTCGCCACGTTTGATACACGGTCTTAAAAGCCAGGACCGAAGCAAGCGTGCTCCCATGCCTGTGACTGTTTCGTCTATAACCTGTAACAGCGAACGTCCATTACCGCCAGCCAGTGACTCAACTAACTCCAAATTGCGAACTGTTACGTTGTCGAGTACGAGATGATCTTGTGGTTCAAAATAAGCAATGTCAGTTATGTGTGCGGCGGCGGCTCTTTGTGTCTCTTGTGCGTATCTCAGACAAGCGCCGGCCGCTCGAATGGCTTCGTCCTTTTTGGAAAGCCCGTAACCGTCAAGTGAATGGACCTTGAAATGTTCAAGTAGTAACGACTGGCAGTCGTCTTTCTGCCATTTCCAGTCTTCAATCGGCGTCTGTGTTGTGTTGAATCCGAAGGAATTTGAGGAATTGTCGCCCAATTCAAGGTTTTTACTTACGTCAACACTCGCTTCATTTTCCGACGGTTTCTGTAACGGCAGACTTGTTGTTTGAACCTTTCCTGATAAGCCACTCTTGACCAGCGGAGCAAGCGAAACTGGGAATAGCAGTTCGCGTGGACCAAATGATTCAAGGTCAGAACGAATCCTCGACCACGAATCCGGACCTGATTCCTGGGTCACTTTAAATTCACCAGTTGAGATATCGAGGAAAGCGGCGCCGATCGTCTCTCCTGCACAACAAATCGCGGAAAGAAAAACAGACTCGCGCGGTTCCAGGAGTTGCGGATCGATCGGTGTACCTGGAGTGACAATACGCACTACTTCGCGTCGCACTAATTTCTTCGTCTTACTTGCTTCTTCAGTTTGCTCACATATCGCGACTCGGTAACCCTTACGAACAAGACGGGCAATGTAATTTGCGGCGGAATGATGAGGCACCCCGCACATCGGGATTGGATTACCGCTATCTTTTTGACGGGCAGTGAGTGTTATTTGAAGTTCTCGCGAGCCAACGACGGCATCATCGAAGAAGAGTTCATAGAAGTCGCCGAGGCGAAAAAATAAAAGCGTTCCAGGATGTTGCTGCTTCAGTTCCTGGTACTGACGCAGCATTGGCGTTGAATTTGAAAGACTCATATGTGAGTGATGACTAGTGTTTGGCGATGCATAATAAACACTAAAACAAAAATAGTGAACTGCTCGTGCTCGATGAACTTTAGTTTGTCGCAGAGATGTAGTAGAAACTACTTGCAGCGAATCATCAAAGTGCGGAACAAGTCCGAGAAGCCCATCGGATAGTTGTGACATTATATATTCCGGAGAAGATATGGTAATTTCCACACCCGACTTATCGTCGACTGCCGACAGCTCGGCGTTGACAACAACATTGATCAGAGGCGCCTTTTTGGTATGGCGTAGTGAATTACAGCGTGGACAATTCGCAGAAATCCGAGAACTTGACCTCAGCAACGCTCCTGGAAAGATCGCTGCAGGAACATCTAGAAACTTTTCAGACTCTGATTGGGACCAGCCTCACAGTTATTGAGACAGCCGGTAAGTTAATCTGCCAAACTCTCGCAAGCGGTAACAAGATCCTACTTTGTGGGAACGGTGGGAGTGCCGCTGATGCTCAACACATCGCCGCTGAACTAGTGGGTTGCTACGAATTGCAGAGGCGCTCATGGCCCGCTATTGCGCTCACCACCGATACCTCTGCTCTCACGGCAGTAAGTAATGATTTCGGCTACGAGCAAGTCTTTGCCCGCCAGGTGGTGGGATTGGCCCAACCGGGCGACGTTCTTATTGCCATTAGTACCAGCGGCAAGTCACCAAACGTTCTGAAAGCCGCAGAAATAGCCAGAGAACATGGCTGTAAGATCATTGCGATGACTGGTGCAACCTCTGAACCATTGGCAACGCTCTGTGATCTTACGGTCGCCGTACCCTCGAAACGCACCTCACGCGTCCAGGAGGCTCACATCACAATTGGTCATCTTTGGTGTGAAATGGTCGACCAGATGACGATCTCTTCATAGTGCCAGTCGACTCAAAGCCCCTAAATACCTCGTTCACGGTCGAAAAGTTAAAGTATTTGTTGAACCTGCTTGACACCAGTCGACACTTCGAATTAGTCTTTTTGCGCTCAAAGTTGATTGGTTTTGATCAAGCGGCTTAGTCCCAGGAACCACTCCAACCGCTACTAATGGCTTCGAGCGACGATCGGTTTCCGAAATAATTCGAAATTTGCAAGTTCTCTTTTTAGACTGACCAATACTGTTGTGCATATACGGATCTGATCAGGGGTTCGTGCGGCATTCAACTTCATCCGCCGAAGTAAGTTGACTTGAGATATTGATGTTTCTGCAAGAACATCCAGGTTCGGCCCCGACAGACTCAGAAACCTACCCTTTAGGAGAGAAGCGCGAACCTAAGGTCTCGCCGACGCATGCCTCCGCCCTCGTTGCTCTAAGCCACACGCCTCTTGAACATCGTTTGTACTCGGCGATGCTGGTGCGATTGCAAGAGTCACCTATCGATATTTCTATAACTGCCCGACAACTTCTCGAGATAACCGGGATTAGAAGCCTGAGCACGATTCGACGTGGACTCGAAGGCCTGGTTTTGAAACTGAGCGTGGAGAGAAGTGCTCCCGCAAACGGTAACGGCAAGAAGGAACACGCTACGGTCTATCGGGTCTACCAGCCTTACGAAGTTGTGGCCAGACGCAGATCACCTGACGCCCAATCAAACCACCAGTTCAATCTCTTTAAAGAGCCAAAGTCCGATAACGGAGCCTTCGATCGGGCCATGACGCGTGTTGTAGACAATGCCGCCCTTAGCCGTCGCGAAGCTCAGGTCACACTCTGCTGTATTGAAGGACTCTCGAACGCTGAGATTGGAAGGCGACTTGATGTCAGTGAGCAAACCATCAAGTTCCACTTGCGAAATGTATTTATCAAGTTTGGAGTAAAGCGAAGAACGGAGTTGATTTCTCGGTTGTTAATGTGAACAAGGTGTAGCTGTAGCGGCTTGACAATTTGTTGCCGCCTCGCGAGAGAGGCTTCCCTAACGGGTACGTGCGTGATTGCTTCCGATCGAGTTGAGGTCAGAAGGGCATGCAAGGGTTGAGGTGTCTTTATGGATTCCAATCAAAAAACAAGTATTGCAACTCAAAAGGTCGTAAAGAAGAAAAAGCGAAAAAGGAAAACTGCGCTTGTCATCTGCCGCGATCGGAAACAGTTTTGGACCACGCAAACTCAATTCTGGCAATGGGTGAGAGAAGGAATTGTTGTCAAGACTGGAGAACAACCATTGACCGGATTATTTAAGCGTGAACACGAGGAGTTGCTGGTTCTTCTGAGCAATACAGTTTTGAATCTCGCACACCCTAATCATATGCGGGAAGCGCTATTGTCGAGACGAATAGGTATTTCGGGTAAGTAGGGTTTTGTTGATGTTAATGCCAGGAATCAAAAAGCTGCTGTCTAAACCTGACTCTATGAGGCCAAGTTGCTTAAGGAGATCGATTGTTTTGCAAAAACTAGAAGTACTGCCAATTCTGTTGTGCCTGGTATTGATGTCGTCCGCGATCATGGCTCAACAGACTGCGAATGCCGGCAGTCAGATTCAGCCGGCGTCAGCAATAACTTCATCGGAAGATGATCGCTATCGAATTGGCCCCGCCGATGTATTGGACATTCGAATCTTCAATCGAGCAAATCTCTCTCGGGATGCTGTCCGAGTTGAGGGCAACGGGATGATTCGAATGCCGCTTATCGAGGGCGAGATTCAGGCGGCGTGCAAAACCGAAGGTGAGTTAGCGAAAGAGATTTCAACCAAATACGCCCGGTACTACAAAAATCTTCAGGTCGACGTTTTCATTAAGGAATACCATTCGAAACAAGTTGCAATTATAGGCGCCGTGAATGATCAAAGTCGCTTTGAACTACATCGTCGAGTACGTCTATTGGAATTGCTGACCTACGCTAAAGGACCTACATCAAAAGCAGGTCAAACGATCAACATTGTGCACGCGAGTGGGCCGGCGACTTGTAAGCAGGATGAGGGCGAAGAAAGCAGTCCGTTTACCAGTTACAAATTGAGCGCTGTTCTTGAAGGTGACCCAAAGGCTAATCCCTATCTTGACCCTGGTGACATTGTGACAGTTCCCGAAGCCGATCAGGTTTATGTGGTCGGAAATGTATATATGCCACTCACCATTGCGCTCAAAGAGCCGATCACATTGAGTAGGGCGATAGCCATGGCAGGCGGAACGAGACTGGACACGAAGAAAGACAAGATAAGGATTGTCCGACAGGAACCAGGCTCCGCAACCAGAAAAGAGTTGATTGTTGATTTGAGTGCGATTGAAAAGAAGAGCGCTGAGGACCTGGCGCTGCTGCCAAACGACATCATCGATGTTCCCACCTCCGCGGGTAAGAGCTTTCTACGCAGCCTGGTTCACGGAGTGATTCCCAGCGTCGCCCAGTTGCCGGTCAGAGGAATTCCATAGGCGTGATGTATTACCAGGAGGTCGGAAAACCGTTCAAGCAGGTGCATTCAGAATTCTGTAAGACGCAACACCGATTTTAGTAAGGATACACAATGAAACCACAGCAAGAAATTGCTAAACGGGAAGATTTTGGAAATCTTGATAAGCCTATCGAGATTCCTCCTCAATCCTACAATTATGGTGTAGACCCGAATGCCGAGAACGAGGTCAACCTCCTCGACTACTGGCGCGCAATTCGAAAACGTCTCTGGCTCGTGATTGGAGTCGTTGCCTTAGTCACGATGATGTCGCTGGTCTACGTTGCGCGAAAGCCCGATATGTATGAGGCGCAATCGCGCGTTCAGGTGAACCTTGAAGACAACAGTTCAGCGCTTGTTGGTAAGACTCCTTATTACTACGGCTCATCTGACGACCCAGTGTATTTCAACACCCAGCTCCAAATACTTGTGAGTCCCAATTTGATTCGCAGGGTAGTTAGAACACTCGACCTTGAACACAATCCTGATTTTCTAAAAGGTAACGCAGCGCTTAAGAAATCAACGTGGCAAACGATTCTTGGGATGGTTGGTCTCCGAAAAGAGAAGAAAGAGGAGAGTCCCAAACAAGACCAGCTACCTCTTACAACAACAACCGTTGCACAGGAGAGCTCTAGCGAAGATTTGAACGAAGCAAAAAGATTGGCTCCTTTTGTAGGTGCGATTCTCGGTGGACTGCGAGTGGAGCCTGTAAAAGAGACTCGAGGTTTTTACAAAGAAACCCGGCTAATTGATATTACTTTTCAACATACTGATCCCCAGGTGGCTGCGAAGGTTGTAAACGCAATAGCGGAAACTTACGTGTTTTCAAACCTTGAGAAAAATACCAAGACGAATAGTACTACCGCCGACTTCTTACAAAAACGTATAGCAGAACTGCAACAGCACATTCGCTCTGACGAAGAGCGTCTAGTCAACTACGCGAAGAACAATCAGATAATTTCATTAAATCCCAATCAGAACACAGTCGTCGAACGACTTGCTGGTCTAAACAAACAGTTACTTGAAGCTGAGAATGATCGGAAAACTGCAGAGGCAGCCTTCAACGCAGCAAAGAGTCCGGGAGCGGCAACCGCCCTGGCGGAAGTCGATGCGAAGCAGGCAGGCGAAATCGAAGGGAAGTTAGCAGACTTACGACAAAAACGGGCGCAGCTCTTAGTTGACGCGACTGAAGAGGCACCTGAAGTGAAAGAGGTTGACCAGCAGATAGTAGAACTTGATGGGCAACTTAAGGACATGCGCACACGCAAGAGCACTAACCTGCTAACGAATCTAAATACTCGTTATCAGGAGACATTGTCGCGTGAACAATCGTTGCGAAAAGCCTTTGAGCAACAACGAGCCGAGACGCTGAACCAGAACGAGGCTGCAATTAACTATCGAATAATTCAGCAAGAAATTGAAACGAATAAGACTCTGCTCGAGAATTTGTTGCAACGTTCAAAAGAGAACGATGTTGTAATGGCAGGAAAGTCAAACAATATCGGAATCGTTGATTACGCTCTAGCCGCAGATGATCCGGTTGGTCCCAATCGCACAAGGACAGTCTTTATTGCTTTCTTTCTTTCCATCGGCATGGGAATGGGACTGGCATTGTTCCTGGAGTACCTCGACGACACGGTACGCTCGACAGAAGAAGTTGAAAGGATGCTCCATCTGCCGGCACTAGCCATTATACCCTCGGTTGGAGGTGCCTCGAGACGTCGGGTCTTATCAGCTCCAGGTGCTTTGCAAAAGCGCAATGGGAACAGTCCATCGCCAGTCAACGGGAATCAGGAGCTGTTGATGAACGTAGATGGTCGTTCGCCTCTGGCTGAAGCTTACCGTCATCTACGCACCTCGGTATTGCTGTCAACTGCCGGCCGAGCCCCAAGATCGTTGCTGGTAACTTCCAGTCTTCCTGGCGAAGGCAAGACCACGACTGCAGTAAATACTGCCTACAGTTTGGCTCAAACGGGGGCGTCCGTTGTGATAATTGATGCCGATATGCGACGACCGCGATTGCGCTCAATCTTCGGAATGCGGGAACAGTTGGGACTCAGTTCAATTCTGTCGAGTGAAGTGACAGAAGATGAAATGTTGGCAATGGTTACGCAGGATGATGCGACGGGCTTGAGCGTATTGACTTCTGGTCCAATACCTCCAAATCCAGCTGAGTTACTTGGTTCTGATCAGATGCGTCGCTTACTGATTACGCTGCAACGCAATTTTACGCACGTCGTGGTTGACTCTCCCCCGGTCAGTTCTTTTACGGACGGTGTTTTGATTTCCACTATGGTAGACGGGGTGTTGTTGGTGGTCCACGGCGGCAAGAGTTCCCG
>JGI12627J13344_100409_pt1 | contig 8193 bp, 8 predicted proteins | sample TexAe_OM2H0_M2_FD_13344 | JGI IMG/M metagenome (IMG submission 13344) | reverse complement strand
AGAAGTTACCCGGATCGCGAGTAGCGGACGAGGACGTCCGCGGTCCAACAGAGGAGCCAGCATGATAAATTCCATCAAAGTCACTAAAGCGCAGCCTGGAGGCAATCCACCGCCTGACTTCGGGAAATGCAAATGTTGCGTTAAGCTAGCGACGCTAGGGCAACCACTTTCGACCGGAATTCCATCGGAAGTATTGATATCTTAAAGCTTTTTCGGCAAAGGTTCTTCAAGGATGTATCCGATTCATAAGTGCTGTTTTGTTATTTTTTTACTGGTAGTCTCGCTTTTTCAACCTGCTCGCCTATTAGCACAGCAGCCTGAACAACCTCTGAGCAGCAAAGAATTTGTTAGCCTGCTCTATCTCCTACCTCGAAACCCCGATAAAAGGGACGAAATCGTTGAAGAGATCCGAAAACGCGGAATCGGATTTCCTTTGACCGACGGCATGCGGTCGCTCGTGGCGACAAAAAGCGGCAACGACGCGTTATTACGACGGACCCTTGAAGAAGCAGAGCGGCGACGAGTTAACCCAACCGCGTCAGCCTTACCATCGTCAACAGAAGGTGACGAACTCCTACAGAGAACGCGTAACGTGACGCTCATGGCTGCCAATGCGATGCCTGACTTCATCGTCAAACAGATCATAAAACGCTCAGTCGCATACGGAACAACCACGAATTGGATCCCACAAGATAACCTCACAATCGCCGTGGGTTACCGTGCTAATGCGGGTGAGGAATATAAACTACTCACCGTAAATGGGATGCCTGCTGCTGCCGAGGCACAGGAAGGCAAGGACTACAGCAAGTATGTAAAGGGTGCGACTTCAAGTGGAGTTGAGTACATCTCTGCCCTGGCCGACATTTTTAAACCCGAATCAAAGACCGAGTTCAGAATGGTTGACACCGACGTGGTCTTGTCCAAACGTACTGTTGTTTACGAATACGTGGTGAAACGGGAATCGTCTCAATTAACTCTTGGCGTTGGTGATACAGGAGACCGTGCGGTTGTAGGTTCTCGCGGCAGAATGTGGATTGATCGGGAATTGGATCGCGTTGTGCGCTTCGAACAGATCGCCACCGAAATCCCGGCGGAGTTCCCGATTACAGCTGCCAGCAGTTTGATTGACTACGATTGGGTAGCGATTAACGAGCGTAAGTATCTCTTGCCGATCCACTCTGAAATTCTGATGACTACGCGTCAACCAAAATTCACACTTCAAAGTCGTAACGATGTGCGCTTTCGTGGCTATCAGAAGTTTGGTGCGGAGCTAAAGGTCGTGGACGAAGTTGGCGAAGACGACGATCCGGTCGAGGAGACTCCAGCCAAGCCAAAAACCGACAAACCAATTAAGCCCCCTCAGCAGTAGGGCTGGTTACCGCAAAAGCGTCTACCTTTGTAGACCAACCAACCCCCGGAGTGTCTTCGAATGGAGACACTCAAGTAAGCCCTTTCGCCGGAAATTCCAACAAAAACAAAGCGAATCCTCTCAAACAGGCTTTGGATCGTCTGTTGCAAATGTGACTGTCGATGAACTTCAGGAATAAACCTTCAATGAGATCCAAGATTTTAGTTGTGGATGATGATTTAGCTATTACCCAACAACTTTATTGGACGTTGTGTAACGAATACGATGTTGTGACTGCCAATGACATTACGTCTGCAATGAGGCGCGCAACGTTTTATAAACCAGACATCTTCATTCTCGACCTGCACATGCCTCCTGAGGAGGATTCGACAAGGATGGGGATGCAACTATTGGAATACATCAAGACCAATCTTCCCGGTTCGAAGGTTTTGATCATGAGTTCTAACTGCACGAAAGACGTCGAACAGGCTTGTCTTGATGCAGGTGCTGATCAATTTTTCGAAAAGCCGTTTGAAATCGAAGATATGCTCGCAAGTATTTGCCGGCTTATGCCGGTTCACAGGTTGGAACTGTTTGCCCAGATTGTTTGAAAGATCCGGACGCCACCACCCACTGAGGTGTCCGCTTGTAACACCGACGGTGACTCCACATCATCACGGTGTGACCAGGCCCTCGCTCCGAATCCCCTTCGCGGCGCCCGGGCCTCCCTTTGGGATGCCGCCGGCATTCGCCGGTGGCATCTCTAAGACTATCTAAAAGTGGCACCTGGTCTCTCATCTTTACCTGACTTCCGACCAACACTCTGCGATAATCAAAATTCTTCTGAAGTAAAATTCAAAATAGTTGTCTGTCCCGTCAGGTTGCTATCAAAACATGAGTGAAGCTAGCGACAGAGTAAGGGGAGTTCTCGAACTCCCGGTATTTCCTTTGCCTGTGGTTCTCTTTCCAGGCGTGCCGTTGCCGTTGCACATCTTCGAACCACGCTACCGTCAAATGCTCGACGACGTGCGGCTGGGTAATAATTTGTTCGGTATTGCATACTTCGACTCGAGCAGTTCTGACTCGGAAATTCCTGCCGCAGGGAATGTCGGGTGTGTCGCTGAAATCACCGATGCGCAGATACTTCCTGACGGTCGTTCGAACATCCTTACGCTTGGTGTGATTCGATACCGAATCGACTCTTATATAGAACGTGGCGATCCGTACCTCCTCGCTCGAGTTAGTTTTTTTGAAGATGCGGAAGAGGATCCGTCGCAACTCGCAGAGACTACACAGGAAGTGGCCGACACGTTTACTCGGATCGCTCAAGCGGTAAGAACTATCAATGATGAGCGCACTGTTTTGCCTGACATATCAGATACCGATCCGCAACGGCTCTCTTTCCTGGTCGCGGCAGCAATGGAGATAGAAGCAGATGTAAAACAGGAACTACTAGAACTTCAATCGACGTCAGAACGTTTGGAACGTCTGCGCAATATGTTAACCCGTGCGGTGAAGAGCTATGAAGAGCGGGCTCGCATACATGAACTGGCAAAAGGCAACGGCCATAGTGGCAAGAAGATCGATCTCGAATGAACCCTGAAGTTTCTGAAGAGACAAAAATTCGTGTGTTGTTCTTCGGAGCAGCGCGCGATATCGTTGCTAGTAACCAACTTGTTCTTTCATTGGGCGGGAGTCAGACAGTGGCAACAGCATTCGCTCAACTGGTGAAGCGTTTTCCCGATCTCGAACGCTTTGGCCGCTCGCTGCTTTTCGCGGTTAACGAGGAATATGCGACGAAAGAAACGCCCTTAAGTAATGACGACGAGCTCGCGATCTTTCCCCCGGTGAGCGGGGGTCAATGAGACAAGCTAATGGCCCAACCATCAGCCTGTGATTACAGGTGCCCACTTGATTTCTTCGAATTGACGACGAAACCCATCGACGTTGGCGCGGTGGCACGACGAGTGGTGCCGCCTGAATGTGGAGCAACAGTTACGCTCGATGGTTATGCACGCGAATGGACATCTGGTCGAAAAACCGACTATTTGATTTACGAAGCATATGAGCCTATGGCGCTTAAGGAAATGCAAGGGCTTGGCTCAGAAGCTCATAAGCGTTTCGAGATTGCGCATGTGGGAATAGTGCACCGGACTGGACGACTGGAGATAGGTGAAACTAGCGTAGTCATAGCTGTGAGTGCACCTCATCGCCGCGCTGCATTTGAAGCCTGCGAGTGGGTAATCAAAGAACTTAAACGAACCGTACCCATCTGGAAAAAAGAGGTCTTTGGCGACGGCGAAGTGTGGGTCGAAGGTGAGTTTCCAGGGACGGACACTTAGAAGCCATTCTGGCACCGATCTCCAACCTAAAGGTTGGGGAGGATCAAAGGTTGAGTTTTTACAGAATCTACGAAGACCAGTATGAATCGTAGTCTTTTAAGATCAAGTCTAGTCACTCCAAAGAACCTTATAAAAAAATCGAGCGCTGCGGGAAAGCTGCAGCGCTCGATTCTTTTACTCATACTGCGTTCGTGTTTATCCGGCCGGAGTCTCCTCTGACTCCTCTTCTGCTGCAGCTTCAACTAGCGACGCACTTGTCACCTTGTCGGAAGCGTCAGTCTTGATTAGCCGCACACCCTGCGCGCTACGACCCGTCTTGCGAATATCAGCAGCTTCTAATCGAATCAACTTGCCCTGCTGAGTGATGATCATGATTTCCGACTCATCTTCAACCGGGAACACTGCCACGACTTTTCCGGTCTTCTCAGTCGTCTTCATGTTGATTACTCCCTTGCCGCCGCGTGATTGCAAGCGATAGGTTGTAATCGGAGTTTGCTTGCCGTAACCCTGTTCGGACACGGACAACATTCTCTCTTGATCCTCGGCAGACACTGCGCAGACTGATACGACAAAGTCGTCTTGACGCAGGTCGATGCCACGCATACCGCGCGTCGCTCGACCCATTGGCCGCACACCCTTTTCATCGAAACGAATCGCCAGGCCGTTGTGAGTTGCGATGAAGATTCTCTTTGTTCCATCGGTCAGAATCACATCAAGCAACTGATCTCCCTCGTCGACATTGATAGCGATAATTCCGTTGGTGCGTATGTTCTGGAAGTCAGCAAGGGAAGTTTTCTTAATGACTCCCTTGCGAGTCACCATAACGACGTGACGCCCTTCCGTGAATTCACGGACGGGAACAACTCCAGCCAGTCTGCGATCCGAAGGAATGTTGATCAGGTTAACGACTGCTTTGCCCCGGGCAGAAGCTGCAGCATCTGGCACTTCGTGAACTTTCAACTTGTAGACCATGCCATCGTCAGTAAAGATCATTAGATACGCATGCGTCGACGCGATGAACAGGTGTTCGACGAAATCGCCATTCTTCGCGGCTGCGCCAAATCTACCTTTGCCTCCCCGACCCTGTCTTGTATAGGTCGTGATTGGAGTACGCTTGATGTAACCGCTGTTCGTGACTGTGATCGCGACGTCCTCGTCAGCGATAAGATCTTCGATTGAGAGTTCCACACCCTCGTCGACGATCTCCGTTTTTCGTTCATCACCAAAGTCTTTTTTAACTTCCTCGAGTTCAGTCGAGATTACGCGTCGTAACGATCTCTCGTTAGACAGAATCTCCTCAAGCTCAGCTATATGCTTGATGATGCTTTCATACTCATCTGTGATCTTCTGTCGCTCGAGGGCTGACAACTTTCTTAACTGCAGATCCAGAATTGCCTGAGCCTGAATATCAGAAAAGGCCAGGCTTTCCATAGTCTTTTGCAGTTTGCCAAGGTGCGTCTTGAGCTGAACGTCTGAGGGAACACCCTTCCAGGTTTTGACTTCGCTCATCGTGCTCATTTGCGCGGTCAGCCACTGGCGGGCTTCATCGACAGAACGAGAGTTTCTGATCAAAGTAACAATGGCATCCAAAGCGTCGATAGCTTTTGTAAGCCCTTCGAGAATATGGGCTCGCGCTTTTGCCTTTCGCAGTTCGTACTCTGTGCGCTTCTTGACCACTTCCCGGCGAAACTCGATGAAGCACTCCAACATCTGCTTCAGATTCAAGACGCGCGGCTGGCCGTTGACGATGGCCAGATTGATCACACCAAAGGAAGACTGCATTGGCGTGAGCTTGTAGAGCTTGTTCAGGACGACTTGCGGTACTGCATCACGCTTCAGCTCAACTACGATTCGCATGCCAGTACGATCTGATTCATCACGCAAGTCCGAGATGCCTTCGATCTTCTTCTCATTGATCAACTCTGCAATGCGCTCAATCAAACGAGCTTTATTTACCTGGAACGGAATCTCAGTAATAACAATTGCATCACGCTCCTGCTGACCACGACCGATGCGATCGATTCCCGCACGTGCACGCAACTGCAGCACACCTCGACCTTCCAGGTACGACTTTCGAATTTCCTCTTTACCATAAATAAAGCCACCGGTTGGAAAATCAGGACCTGTTACATACTTGGTCAAATCAGCTGCTGTTAGTTCTGGATCACCTAGTAGGGCGAGCGTCGCGTTTACAACCTCGGTAAGATTGTGAGGTGGAATCTTGGTGGCCATACCAACCGCAATTCCGTCCGATCCGTTTATCAATAGATTTGGAACACGTGCCGGGAGAACAGTAGGTTCGGAGAGTGACTCATCGTAGTTTGGTTGAAAGTCGACAGTTTCTTTCTCGATATCGACGAGTATTTCATTTGCCAGGCGGGCCATGCGAATTTCGGTGTATCGCATAGCTGCTGCAGCGTCGCCGTCCACTGAACCAAAATTACCTTGACCATCGATCAGCGGATAACGCATCGAGAAGTCTTGAGCCAGACGCACAATCGTATCGTAGACAGGCATATCGCCATGCGGGTGATACTTACCAATCACGTCGCCGACGATGCGCGCGCTTTTCTTGTAGGCCTTGTTATAGGTATTGCCTAACTCGTGCATGGCCCATAACACGCGACGGTGCACAGGTTTTAGTCCATCACGAATGTCAGGCAATGCGCGCCCGATGATTACGGACATGGCGTAATCCAGGTAGGACCGCCTCATCTCGTCTTCGATGTTTATGTGGTTTCGCTCAGAAGTTGTTTCCATCTATTGGCCTTTCCAGTACAATCCGCCAGACTTTAGTTGTGCCTGCTTGCGGGATTCTGAACTCTCCAGAATACAAAGTTCGACCGCTCCCAGAGTCTCTCGGTTAGCTTTGAACTCGGCTTTTGTCAGGCAGTAAAACGGATGGTGCATCGACATTCCAGTAAGCCGTATTTTAGCCTCTTTTGCTGCCTTTTGGCAACCACCGAGAGTTCGGAGAACCCCAATAAAATCAATAGCTTCGTGGAGGTTATGAGGCTAAAATCTCATATTCAGAAAAGACCGGTCGTTGACCTCGTCTGAGCCACAATTGCTGACGATCAGAACCCTTCTCTACCAATGAGCGAAGAGCGCAAATTGAAACGTATTCGTGAGCGCCTGGAACTCAAGCTCCCTGTGAAAATTCAGTGTCGTGAGTCGCCCGACTTTGAGTGGGTAGAAATGACGAGGCTGCTCAACGTAACTCCATTCGGCTGCGGCTTTACACTCAAGCGACCCACCGAAAAAGGACGACTACTCCATCTGACCATACCTATGCCTCGCCAACTACGAGTCTTCGATCACATTGAACCGCAGTACAACATTTGGGGTCTCGTTCGTTATGTCAAAGGCACTAATTTGCCGGACAACAAAGGCGTTACATTCGATGTTGGCGTTGCCTTTATCGGCAAACGACCCCCGAAAAGCTACGATATCGATCCCTCGAAACGTTATGAGATATCGGGAGGCTTCCAGGATCTTGCATCACCCGAAGAGATTGTTCGACCCTATGATCCTACTGACCAACGAAATCATACGCGACACAACATTGCTGTAGACATGCAGGTTGAGTTGATTGACGAAAAAGGCCAACCGTCAATGACCGAGAGTACGGTGACGGAAAACATCAGCAAGGGTGGCGCAACAGTGTTCACCACGTTGGAGGCTCCAATTGGGCGTTTCGTCCGTATAACCAGCCAACAGTACAACCTGACGGTTCACGCCGTTGTTAGAGCCCGAAGTACCGGTCCAGACGGCATTCCGCGACTTCATGTCGAGTTCATCGATAAGGAATGGCCGTTGTAGAATAATTCCATGGGTACAATTCGGGGTATTGGAATACAACGCCAGGTTCTTCTTTTCGAACTTGAACGCCGCTGCAACTTTCCTGAGTGCAACGCGCGAAACTTTATCGGTCTCACAAAAAACGAGGCGAAGGAGTACCGCGGTTTTGAATGTAGCGCCTGCGAACGTTGGAACAATGACAAATTGAGCAAAAAGGACGTTCCCGATTGGTGGGATGAGATTCACTCGACGCAGCAGTCTGACAGCCCTTCCTCAGACCAAACCCCTTGAGCAACAATGGCACATCTCCCGTGAAGATCGCTGCATCGCGACCAGTAAGTGGTCGTACGATGCTGCCGCAATGGGCGCTCGAGATCATCCGGCCAATCGTCGGTTTTTTTAGTAGAGCGCTTTGGAAGATCGAATACTTGGGGATCGAAAACGTGCCGAAAGATGGTGGCGTAATCATCGCCGCAAATCATCAGACCTACATCGATCCGTTCTGGCTCTCAGTTCCAATCAAACGTCCCACTCGTTACCTTGCATGGAGCGCAGCTTTCAACTGGCCCGTAGTTGGACAATGCTTGATCTGGCTGGGCGCGTGGCCACTCGCGTTGGAAGGCAGCGATCCTGCCGCAATCCGAAGATCTCTCCAGTGGTTGAAGGAAGGCGGAGCAGTGGTGATTTTTCCCGAAGGTGGGC
>JGI12627J13344_100397_pt1 | contig 8379 bp, 8 predicted proteins | sample TexAe_OM2H0_M2_FD_13344 | JGI IMG/M metagenome (IMG submission 13344) | reverse complement strand
TCAAGCTGGCAACGATACGAACAGGCTGTGAGCTTTCTCCTTGAGTGTGGTAGTCGAGATTCACCACCACCGTTGTTTCCGAACCTGGTTGCATCTCGAGCTCAAGCCGGGCCGGAGCTAACGATATGCCACTGCTGGACGGTTGTGGTGTCGGTTCGGGAGTGGGGCTTTGCGCGCTCACGCAAACTACCGATAGAAGAAGCAGAATCAGAGCTGCTGTGAATCGTAAAGTTTTGACTTTAGGCGACATCGATCTGGAAGCCTTTCAACAGGGAACGTTCGGACCAGCTGAGATGGTGAATACGAGGGTGGCGGAAGAAATTCCGGAAGCGAAAAACTGTGGCGTCAAAGTGAAGACGGCGTCAAAAATCCATCCGTCGCTTTGCTGGCGTTTGGAGCTATTGTTCTTTGAAAGCTCCGGGCCGCTGAGAATGACAGTCGATCCTGACAAGTTGCCAAGCGATGATTGGTAAGACACGCGACCGTTAGTTCCCACGGCTGCAGTGAAGGCGGGATCGTTGTTAAAAGGCGAGCGAATAATGTGAGTGCTCTGAGTGCAGATTTTGCCGGCGCCGCCGAGGAGACGTGGATTCTGAATACCAAAGCCGACATCAGCCGGTTGGATAGCCTGAGCATTTCCGTTGGCCAGCCCTGTCATTGAAACCGCAACTTGATAGGGTTGATTACTCCGAAGTGCGAATGGCACGACTACCTTAACGATTGAATTCGTGTTGAGGGGCGAGACTTCGCCAAAATTGATCGTCACGACCAGATCGTTTGTAACGTCTGAATTTCCAGTGACAGAGCCGCCCACCGCGCCGGTGATTGTCGGTTGACCGCCGCTGCTGATGTCCAGCGCCTGTGCAGAAGTCGTCTGCGCGAAAGCGACGAGGATCAGGATGACGAGCAGTGAGTATGTAAAGTGGCGAAAAAGCATTATGGTGCCGTCACGGTGAAAGTGACGGAGATGGTGGTAGTGCCGTTTTCGAAAAACTGAGGCTTAACTGCAAACATCGCCGGCACGGTGAGTCCATTAGCATTGCTGCGAGGCACCGCGTTCATGATGATTGGACCACTGAGTGCCGTGGTTGCGGAAGAAAAGGCGCTCAGGTTTGACCTCACCGCAGTGAACTCATATCGACCCGTTGTTCCGTTAATGGATCCATTGGCGGGCAAGGTTGGGTCACCGGAAGTCGCGTTGGTGTCTGCGCCTGCATTCACGCCCAGTCCTGTTCGCGAGACTGTGCCGAGGCCGAAGCCTATGTCAGCAGCGCCGATTCTGCTACTGCTTGTGCCGGAGCTGGTCACGGTCGCAGTCATCGATAAGACATAGGCAGCGTTGCTGCGCAGTTTGAGGGGTACCGACGCGGTTACGAAACTATTGGTGTTGCTTGGTCCAAGCTCACCTAGATTAATCGATACCGCCAGAGGAGAGTTGGCTACTCCATCCGTAGTGACGCCGCCGCCGGAATTACCGGTTAGAGTAACGGCGCCTCCAGAGTTAATCTCGACGAATTTCGAAACTGTGGCGCTCATGCTGACGGTTCCGGTTGTGGACTGTCCGAGACACGTAACAGCAGCGAGCAGCAGCAGGATCGTAAGTAGAAATAATCTTGAAAGGGTTTTTGAGCGGGGCATAGGAAGTCTCCTTGAGGGGGAGTGAGATATGGTCATCCGGCCGTCAGCAAACTCGCTAACGGCCGGCGCCAAATCGATAGAGGAGGGGCGGGTTAAAGATTAAAGAGCTACAACCGTAAACTGCGCGGTGATCGTGATCGCCGGAGCCGGATCGAAGAACTGCGGTTTGATTGCGAAGATCGCGGGTACGTCGAGGGCCGTAGCGGAATTGGCTGATACAGCCTTGTTGATGCGTGGTCCGGTCAAAACCTGACCCGAAACAGCATAGGCACCCAGCGTGGAATTTGCGCCGGCAAAAACCCAGCGTCCGTTAACGTCCGTGCTGCCACCGACGGTTGGGTCACCAGGGGTTGCGTTGGTGTCTGTACCGGTCGCGAGATTTGCGGGTCGCGCGGCTGGAGTCAAACCAAAACCGACGTCAGTGTCTTTGAGACTGAAGCTTGTCGCGCCAGCGCCGGCAACGTTGCTCACCATATTCAGTTGGTAGGCCACGTTGCTGCGAAGTCTGAGCGGCACGCTCAGTTTCACAAAACTGTTGGAGTTGCTTGGGCCAACTTCGCCCAGGTCGACAACTACTGCGAGTGGTGTGTTTGCGGTACCGTCTGTGATAACGCTGCCGCCTGAATTACCGGTAAGCGTAACGGCTCCGCCGGAATTCAATTGGACGAAATTCGAGACTGTCGCGGTCATGGTCACCGAGCCCGTGGTCTGGGCGTAGGTAGCCGCAGCGCTCATTGCGAGCAAGGTTGATATTGCCAGGGCAGACAGTATGCCCTTGGTGAATTTGAACATGTCGTTTCTCCTCTATGGTTGGGGATAGTAGGCTCAAGTCAGCTTTGACTGAAGGAGACTGAGGAAAGAAGTTTTTAGGGCGAGCTCGTTTCGGAAGGATTCAAGCAGGTTCAAGCGCCCACTTTACCCTACGTCAGCGGCCGCTCGGGCATAATAGTGAGGCCAAACGCCGTTTGTCAATGACTAATCTAGTTGAACCCAGTGCTTAGTGAACAATCTCACACAAAACGGCGCCTAAGGATATGCTTTTGTCATTTGAAAGACTTTGCCTGAAAAGTAGGAAACCGCACTTGGACACAGTCAGTACAGGACCTGGTCAATAGGAGTCAAGAATCGTTAGGAGCATCGCATGCTGATCATTGACCAGGTCCTGTACTGACTGTGTCCAAGAATAATTCGCACTTTTGAGGCAAAGCTCATTTGAAATCGTATGCAATGCCCACTTGAAACCCGAGGCGCGGACTGGCAGGGAAGCGACCGCCAAGCACACCAAAAGTCAGCTCAAGGTTCTCTCGAACAGCGTAGCCGCCACCAATTTGTGCCACCATCTGACCGCGGCTCAAGCTAAAGTTGTTGGTAACGGCGCCGAACAATTCTGCCCCAACTCTTAATCGCGGCGTGAATTGGCGCACCAGAGATGCATTCCCGGTAAACACTTGACCACGCGTGGTCTCGATTCCAATAAGACCCGTCGAACTGTTGCCGGCAAAAAGAATTCCTCCGTTCATGCGTCCGGTTGTCTTCCTCGTAAACGATTTTTGCACTACGCCATATAGCCAGTAATCAACGAGTCCTGATCCAAGCTGCTTACTGGTATTGCCGGTCGGGGCTTCCACATAGAGGACTACCGCTGCCGCTGGAAGTTTTGAGCCTTCACGTTCATCAAGCAATCTAACTTTTACCCCAAACTGTGTATCTCCAAATCCGCCAGGGTTACCACCCGTCGCAGATCGCTCGTTAAAGATCTTTATGTAAGGAGCGTTAACGCCGAGTTCAATGCGATCCGTGAGGCCGAAGTTTAGAGTGAATACGGAAGTGTTTTGCCTGCGACCTGGAAACGAGGATTTCTGTAGCCAGTCGTGCTCGTTTGAAATTTCAAGATGAAATTTGCCCTTCGCCGTCGTGTCCGCGTCATCAGTGTAGAACGGAAGCTGGGCATGAACGGCGATTGGAGAAAGGAAAGCGATCGCAAGACCGCAGCAGGCCCATCGCAGCGTAGCAGTCATTCAATACTGCTTATAACAATAGAGGCACTGATACGCTAGCGAAATTTGATACTTGTGGTAATCGACGACGGGCTGGGCAGCGCAGCAGAGTGCTTTACTCAAAATGACTCAGTGAATCGTTCGACAGTTCGAGCTAATAGAATTAGAAGCAGTTGCAGCGATTGCGCAGTCTGCGGTCGATTGTTTCGCGACGGCGTGAGCGTGTGCGAGCGCGAATGGCAAGACAAAGACGAACTCGACGATCTCAGTTTTTCGAATCGGCGTTTTGGTCACAAAAGCATTGACGTGACCGACAGATCTAGTAATATCAGCCGCTCCCCGAACCGCGTTGACTACGTATTAATGGAAATAAATCAATTTTTTGGAGCTGAAGATATGACTACTCCTTCCCAATGGTCCACGACGCGTCTGTCTAATCATAACTCCCATCTAAACCAATTATCCCGTTTGTGGTTCGGCCTTGTCGTTGTCGTGATGATTACGACGGTGGCAAGCGCTCAACCTGCAAGCGGCACGGTTAAAAGGTTTGCGATCAAATCAGCCGTTCTGGGCGAAGAAAGGGTCGTCCTAATTCGTACTCCGCCGGGATATGAAACAAACAAATTACGTTATCCCGTGCTGTACATGACTGACGGCGATGCACACATGGGCCACACGGCGAGCACTATTGAATTCCTTACTCAAAACGGACGGCTCCCGGATTTGATCGTTGTGGGCATCACTAACACCGATCGTACTCGCGACCTGACGCCAGTTAAGTCCACTGCAAAGAATCCGGCCGGGCAACTGCAATTCCCCACCAGTGGCGGCGCCGATACCTTTCTTAAGTTCATCGAGACTGAACTCATTCCGGAAATTGAAAAAGACTACCGAGTTCAGCCCTATCGCATTCTCGCTGGACATTCGCTCGGCGGCCTATTTGCGATTCACACGATGATCAGCAAGCCTGGAGTGTTCAATTCTTTCATTGCAGTGAGTCCTTCACTGCAGTGGGAGAACGGTGAGACCTTGAGACGCGCGGAAGCATTTCTGAAGAATCAAAAAGAATTCAAGTCGACTCTGTTTGTATCACTGGGCAACGAGCCAGGCGCAATTGGAGAGAGCTTCGACAGTTTCAAAGAAGCGCTTTCGAAATCAAACATCCAGGGATTCGACTGGCAAGCGGAACGCATGACTGACGAGGATCACGGTTCAGTGGTGCTGCGCAGTCATTACTTCGGATTGCGAAAGGTTTATGAGGGCTGGCAAGGTCCACGGGACCCCAAGAGCGGAGCTGTGATTGGCGGTCTAAAGGGCGCTGACGCGCATTACAAAAAACTCAGCGACAAGTTTGGTTACTCGATTCCAGTGCCAGAGAATCTCATCAATCAGATGGGTTACCAGTTTCTCTTTGACGGTAAACCCGAAGACGCGATCGCCGTATTCAAGACAAACGTTGAACGCTATCCGGAATCTGCGAACGTCTATGACAGTCTTGCCGAAGCTTATGAACGAGGCGGGAAAATCGATCTTGCGGAACCGCTCTACGACAAGGCGCATGTTCTTGGCGAGCAGAACAAAGATCCGAATACCACAGTTTATAAAGCCAACTACGAACGCGTGCACGCCAAGTTGAAAGAAATGACAAAGAACCAGTAAGAGGCGGGATCGAGTTGTCTTGTTACTTCGTTGATGTCTTTGTCAAGCAGTAGACGAGTGATGTGGCGCTGAAGGTCATCAGCCGAGTTGGTAATCTTGTTTCTCCTGACCCGCAGCGGTTAGCACAAACGTCAGGAAAGCCAGACAGGTTAGGAGCACCTTAAACATGGGATAAATCCCTGCGATCGCAAGGTCGATGAGCTTAAGCAGCTTTGCACGAAAAGTCTGATTTCTCTGTGCAGTCTCTGTGTCCTCTGTGGTTGTTTCTTCGAACAATTCCTTAACCACAGAGGCACAGAGGACACAGAGACAGCACAGAGAAGAACTCCGATAAGAACTTTTCGGGCAAAGCCAGCTTAAGTATAACGTTATCATCGACGATGCAAAATCCAATCCGATCCTGTCGCGACCAGGACCAATTGGTATCAGGCGGCAACAGGCACTCGCTGCGCGTATGCGAGCTGCGGGAAGGCTTGAACGTCGGAACTGATCTGGAAGACAGTATCGAGACGGGTGATTTCAAATATGTGGTTCAGAGTTCTGCTCACATTTGTCAATTCGAAGTGAACTCCCCTGGCGAGGGTCTGTTCACGTAGATGCAACAACACGCCCAGACCATGGGCATCGATAGTGCTGACATTTGCTAAGTCGAGAATGATGTCCCTCGTGGCGGACGCTAATCCCACCGCGGTACGCAGAATCTCTGTCTCACCATTTACAATCTTGCCCTCAAGACTGAGTACTTCAACGGCGTCCAACCTTTTGGCGTGTACCTTCAACATAATGCCCCCAGTTTGGTCGTAATTCGTAGGCTGCGTGTGTGTAGCTACAAGAACTACTACTTCATTGACGCTTAGGTTCCATTTTTGTTAACCGAAGCGCTCGCAGTTTTTCTCTGGCTGTTGGGATAACACCGCCGAGACCGCCTTGCGGACATCTTTTTTGAGGAGGCGGCCGCCGGCCACTTTCAGATGTTCCCAGATCGTCAGTGAATCAAAGAGCAAATTAGCTGCCACAATCATTCGCCCAAAGGTGTTCTCCTTAATGGATACTTCCACAAAATTTTGTAAACATTAAAACCTGGTCGATCTTACAAAGGAGATGGGTATGACGAGCGTATCTCAGGATGTGCGCTATAGCCTGCGCATGCTGATGAAGCACAAGGGTTTTACGATCGTTTCAGCACTGACTCTCGCACTGGGGATTGGCATCAATACAGCCATGTTCAGTGTCTTGAATACGTTCTTATTTGGTTCGCTGCCATACCCCCAATCTGAACGATTGGTCAGAGTATTTCGCACGTCGCCACATTCGCAGAGTTGGCCACACTCGGCCGCGAATTTTTTTGACCAGTCAAAGCAGAACACCGTTTTTGAGAAGATGGCTGCTTATAACTTTCTCAGTCGCAATCTCACGGAACAGGGCCAGACGGCGGAACGTCTGCTTAGCCTTGCAGCAACCGCCGATTTTTTTCCCATCCTTGGCGTTCCAGCGGCGCAAGGCCGCGTGTTCAAGCCCGAAGAATTTGAGCCAGGCACTGATAACGTCATCGTCCTCAGCGATCGCTTTTGGATGCGTCGCTTCGGCAGTGACCCCAACGTCGTCGGAAGAAAAATTCAACTCGACGGGAAGACCGTAGAGATAATTGGAGTAATGCCTCCCGGATTCGAACACCCGATCCTTTGGGGGCCGATCGACATCTGGCAACCGCTGACATTTACTCCGGAAGGAAAAGGCAATCGCGGCACCAATTACCTCTCTTCATTCGGTCGACTAAAGCCCGGCGTCTCGATCCAGCAGGCAGAACAAAGCCTGGTTACGCTGGCGGCAAACATCGGCAAGCAAAACTCGTCGAATGAAGGCGAAAGTGTGCGACTCGACCTATTGCAGCGATCAATGTCTGACAGTATCGGCAGAACTGTCATGTGGTTCACATTCGGCCTGGCCGGTTTTGTGTTGCTGATCGCATGTGCAAATCTGGCCAACCTTCAGCTCGTTCGTACGGCGGGGCGAGCACGCGAACTGGCGGTTCGCGCGGCCCTGGGTGCAGGCCGTTGGCGACTGCTTCGTCATTCGTTTACCGAGAGCATTCTTGTCGCGCTAATCGGAGGTGCAATAAGTCTGGTCATTGCGCTTGGCGCGGTTCGTTTCATCAGTGCCCGGATGTTCACTAACTTGCCCGGCGCGAGTGTGCAGCTCGATTACAAAGTTTTTGGTTTTGCTTTGCTGTGCTCTCTGCTAACGGGAGTGTTATTCGGGACGGTGCCCGCGTGGTTAGCATCACGGGCAGATGTGAATCTGGCTCTGCGTGAAAACTCGCGTGGCTCCACGGCGGGACGATCGCAACATCGTTTGCGTCATTCGCTGATCGTTGGTGAAGTGGCGTTTGCATTGGTATTGCTGGCAGCGGCCGGATTGTTTCTCCGTGGTTTGCAGCGCTTTCTCAATGCAGATCCTGGTTGGCAGGTTGATGGTGTGGTGACCGCGCAATTTAATCTGCAAGGACCAAAATATGCCGACGATAAGCAACGGGTGGTTGCCTTGAACGAATTGGAGAATCGTTTGCGCACGATTCCTGGTGTGGAGCACGCTGCGATTGCTGGTTCACATCCGGTGTTTGGTTACAACAGCAGTAGTTCGTTTCTGGTTGAGGGTCGACCAGAGCCTCCGCCCGACAAGTACCTGGAAATATTTTATGAACCCATCAGTGGCGACTACTTCAACACGCTTGGTGCTCGTTTGCTGCAAGGCCGTACTTTCAACGGAGCTGATACTTCGGATCATCCGAACGTCGTGATCATCAGCGAGACGACTGCGCGCACTTTTTGGCCAAGTGAAAGTCCGATCGGAAAACGGATAAGTGGTACTGGTCCAAAGAAAGTCTTTTATGAAATCGTCGGCGTAGTTAACGATCTTGCGTTTCCTGGCAGCCTCGGAGACCCATACACACGCTTTGAAGCGTATTTGCCGATGACGCAGTCTGCTCCCGCTTATCTCACCCTTGTTTTGCGCACCCCATCCAGTCCGGAAGCGATCTCTAACAGTCTGCGCAGCTCGCTCGCCGGATTCGATCCCGAGTTACCGG
>JGI12627J13344_100383_pt1 | contig 8705 bp, 10 predicted proteins | sample TexAe_OM2H0_M2_FD_13344 | JGI IMG/M metagenome (IMG submission 13344) | reverse complement strand
ATCAGTGACCGGAAAGAGATGAATAGTTTCGACGTGACGTCGCCAAGCCACGTAAGCGTGGGCGCGGATGTGAGCCGCCACAACTCCGTCCATATCGTCTCGTGGTGTTGAATTCCACTTCGGGCTGTCAATTTCGATTTGGTTTTTACGTTGGCCGCGGGTCATCCTCTTCAAGAATTTCAAGTCAAAACATCGTTGGAGGAGACGGAGTTCAGCTAGTTCCCATTCAGGTGAAAACCGTTTCGACCGAAGTCCGTCGGAAATGTTCATGATGCGGCCAATTGAAGGAGAATAGATTCCGGCCCATCTGGCGAGTCAGTCCTCAGGATTTCGGTCAACGAAACGATTTCGTCATTGCGCGGAGAACGTGCAGCCAGATAGCCCGCTGCCATCGCGAGGTAATAGGGATGCTGATCTTTGTCTTTCTTGAGAGCTTTCGCTGAGCGATACCTGATTGTGAGCTCCGCCTTCAATCGTGGCGTCAGGGAGCCCTGGTAAACTACTTCTACGGAAGAACCCGCGCGGATGCGTTGTACTTTTTTTACGATTGACTCAACAATTGTTTTGGCGAACTGACCGACAAAGGCTTTTCCAAACTCTGCGAGAACAACGGTGACAGCGATGACGATCAGTTCACCCTCAAAGCTGAGTCCTCGGCGCTCTTCAATTTGTATCGACGTAATGGGATCGATCTGATCAATTTGTTTTGCGGACGTGCGTGTCCGCTTCGTATGAGGTTGCATTTTCTCAATGACCAGAGATGCGCTTGTTGAGTCAGAGTATTCGCAGCAACAGTCTGCTTAATCCAGTCCGTTACTGAAAGACGATGCTATGGCAGACAAGATACCATCAAAAAAATTCTCATAGCAATCTTTATCGGCACTTAGAACTTGGCCGGTTTCAAACCACGATTGCCTTGAATTCTCGCTTACCAACTCCGTGCGCTTCGTACCAATGAATCTCGGCAGTTCGGATCTGAGCAACACCTTTCAACTTCCGCCAGCAATTGGTAGTGTCCTAATCTGAGTCTCAGAGTTTATTTACGTGCCAAGTGATAATGTTTACTAAAACCGCCAAGCCAGTGGCGTACAGTACGACAAGCACGGAAGTAACATTGAGCGGAATTATTCCAAGAAACAGTGACACAGTGACGTGAAAGAATAATGCGCTTACCAACCAGGCGACTATGTGAATGATCCATTTGTGCCGACCAAAGAACAGGAACCCCGAAACGGGCCTACTCCCAGCGTGGTTTGGCTGGTTTGTAGCGGGACTTGCGGCGGCTAATGCCTTTTTCTTCTCGTTACGCTTTTTTAGCCAAAACTGGCCCCATGAGGTGCTCAATGTGGTAATAGTGGCCGCTATCGCGATCCAAGCCGCAGCGTTCATCCCGACCCTCCCAAAAATAATTCGCGTAGTACAGAAATAGTTTCTGGACTAATCATGATTTCCGTAGGACAGTATTGTCACTGGAGACGGAAACATGTCGAACAACCACCTAAGCAAAGACAAACAGATTGCAGTTACAGCGGCACTAGCCGAAGGTTCGAGTATCCGGTCTATAGAGAGAATGACCGGGATTCATCGGGACACGATCATGCGCTTAGGCGTTCGCATCGGTCAAGGGTGTGCGCGGTTGTTGGATCACAAGATGCGCGGTCTTACTTCTACCAGCATTCAGGTTGACGAAATTTGGGGATTTGTGGGCAAGAAAGATAAGAACGTTAAAACCACCGATGATCCGAACGCGGTCGGCAGCGTGTGGACGTTCTGCGCAATTGATTCAGACTCGAAGGTTGTCCCGTCCTTCAAGGTGAGCCACCGCGACAATGAAACCACGCAGGCTTTTATGTTCGATCTCGCATCGCGTCTTAAGAATCGGATTCAGCTTGCCAGCGATGGCTTTGGCCCATACGTCGATGCGGTCGAGGAAGCATGGGGCTCAGATGTTGATTACGGCACAGTTGTAACGTCGTACCAAACGGATGAAGGCAGTAAGTACACGCCAGAGCGTAAGTACAGCCCACCTAGATTCGTTTCGGTCAGCAAGTACACAATCACCGGCAACCCTGATTTACTTCGCACTCATACGGGCCACGTCGAGAGACTGAACGCAACTACCCGCTTGCACGTGAAGAGGCTTAATCGTTTAACGCTGGCATTCAGCAAGAAGGTTGAGAACTTCGAGGCGGCAGTCTCTCTTCACTTCGCGGCGTATAACCTAGTGCGCACAGACAGCACCTTGAAAATGACGCCTGCAATGGCCGCAGGCGTTGAGCGCAAGTTTTGGTCCTACGGCGATCTAGTCGAGGCAGTTCTATGAGTGACTATATCGCAGAATTACAGGCAGTGTTTTTGAAGCTTCACGGATGCAATGCTGCATACGTTGAGACTGTGCCTGTAGTCGAAGAGTTTCAAGGCGAAACGATCTGGCAAGGCGATATTGAGGTATTCGATCTCGCGGGCCATCCGAAAGCAACACGGGGCTATGGCTGGGGATACACAACAACTGAGGGAGGCGGTCGGCGGTACTTCACCGTGTTAGAACTACCGCCAGTCGATTCACCGCAAGCGGCAGTCAAAGCGGCGATCATGAGTGAGATCAAAAATGCGAGACAAAAAGGTAAAAGTAGGTAGACCAAAGATGCCAAAGGGAGAGGCGAAAGCAATCGTACTTCAATCGCGTGTACAACCATCAGAGCGAGAGAGGTATCAAAAAGCGGCGAAAGCGGCTGGCCTGGATCTCTCCGCTTGGGTTCGAGAAGTCTTGAACCGCGCCGTACAATAGTGTACGGTTTAGACGTTGACATTTGGGGTAAAGCGAAGGGCGCGAGAGTTGCACTCCACGGTGTTACGAGCACCGGCCCTCGGGATGTAAAGCCCCTCAATAGCACTGGCTAACGGGACGCCCTTCATGGGGGCGCTCGCCACGACCCGCTCTAATGCTTCCGTCGAAAAGATTTATTAGAGCGGGTCTTCATGTATCTGCCCCTTACGTCAGCAAGCGCGGATATGTCCGAACGCAAGAGGCTTCTGCTCTTCTCATGGTATGATCCTTAAAATTTGGGGCTTGATGAGCGCGGATCTTTGGAGTATAAATACGCCGCGACCATATAGCCCTTCCCGGTTAATGGTTTCTGAAAACGGCTGACGCTACGCGACCCCTGAAGTCATTCCGCGTTAGCCGTTTTCGCTTGTTCAGCGTCGGTTGAATCCTCAGCTATATCCGCCGCGTCCGCCGCCAAGGTCTTGCCATTATCCTTGTTGCTGGCCTTTTTTTCTTTGATGTTGTACTTCTTGGCCAACCCCCAAGTCTTGTTCGGCAGACGGTGAAAGATGCTGGTGTTCTTACCGAGCGAGATACCTAGATTCTTGAGCCTCAATTCTTCGGACCATCCCTGATGCTCAAAATCAAATCCACCCCGAGTTAGACCATCCAGAATCTCTTCGAGCGGGACAGCCGTTCCGCGAAGCTCCAAGTATTCGCGAGCCGCCGTGATAGGACTCTTTCGATAGAACTGATCTGCTTTCAGAGACGGAAGGCCGGAGACTCCCGTATCAGCCAGATCCGAGTCTAAGTACATCGGGTCAATGCCCGCCTCCCTGCACAGCGAATTGACCATCCGCTTGCTTTCGATTAGCTCTTGAGCCTTTTGCTCAATGCGCTTCACCAAGACGGTTATAGCGCCTTGTAATTCGGTACTCATACGCGGCCCCCTGAAGGTCTGAGTTGTTGTCGCGAAAAGACTACTCCTTGATCAGCAAGGTTGTCAAAGGAATTTTGATAAGAGTTCTAAGTAATTGATTTTATTGAGTGAGTGAGGGCCAGGCTAGCACTGACCTTACGCGAGTGCGGGATGCGTTAATGCGGAAATGTCCGCACCCTATTTATGACCTGCTCCTGCTCTACTCTGTCCTGTTCCACCGGAACTCCGAGAACAGCCCAAAAATTAGCGCGTCAAACCGCTTTGTATCAATGGGTTACAGCCACTGCTATTTTTCTCGGAGTTCCGGTGGAACAGGACAGAGCAGAGCAGGAGCAGGTGAGAGGGTTATCAACCGCTAGCGAATGTCTCTTTTTGTCGTCAATCAGGATGTCCGTTGAGACTCGCCAGCCTCGCATACGCCAGCAAAACCATTAACGGCGGTTCCCTGCGGCCGCTCTCAAACTGGCTTATCTGTGCCGGATACAAAGGCGACGCTTTGTAGTTCAGCGCCTTTACCATCTCCGTTTGACTCAATCCTAAATTAGATCGGATCTGCGCGAGTTTCTTTGCCAGCTTGCGAGGTACAGGACGCTTCGCCATTAGGAGTTACCTCCGTGCGACTTGCGTCTGGTACTAGCAATTGCTAGTACCGTGAGGCTTGTTTGATAGGTTGGCGTTTCCGCCCAGTGAAGGGCGGTAATCACGTAATCAAATCCTCCGAGGTTACGAACATGAGTGTATTTACATACCGCAAGCGAGCGTTTCTAAATCCGGTCGCCACAAATCAAACGTCGTACATCCTCGCGCACGTGGAAGACTCTGAACATGGCGAGAATAAGATCGGGACGAACCTGATTACATTAGCCGATTGCAGGCGTACGATCCAGCTTGAATTCTTCTTAGGAACGGCACGCCATCGAAGTATCAGCCTGAAAAAGATCAATCTTCTAATCGACGTTTTGACCGCGTTTCGTCATGCACTCCTGGCGCGAGATCGCGGCGATTGAAAAGAGCAAATAATGGGATATTCCCGCCCGCGCCCAAGCACCTAGCTGCGAAGCTATTGCAGATTCACCGTAGCTTAGGACTCTCCCAAACCGAATTAGCTAAGCGGCTAGGTGTTAAGCGGTATACAGACCTTTCAAAGTTTGAGCGCGATACGAGCGAACCGCCCCTTATGGTCCTATTCGCCTATTCCAGACTCGCAGGCGTTCCGGTCGAATCCTTAATCGATGACAGTCTAGATTTACCCAAACAAATTGCTGGGTAACTAAGAGGTCCGACACGTGAGAGATCCGGCCTTTTGGTTTGTCCTGCGTCCTTACCCAAGTTAGACTGCCGAAGTAAACATCCTTGCGAGGCCACACCTATGAACAATAGATCCGTAAAACTTCTTGCACTCACAGTAATGTGGGCCTGCTCCTTGATTGCAGTTGCCTTTTGTCCTCCCTATAAGGACGCGGTCTTACCGTTAATCTTTATTGCAATCAGTGTTTGGTTCGTGATCTACTTTTTCCAATCGCCGAAGAGCGTAAATGAAAATTAGCTAACTCAGGACAACCCCCATGCCAAACTCGCAAGTCTGAATCTCAGATTAGGACACTACCCAGCAATTGCCACCGTAGACCTTGCGAAGACGCTTGCGGACGCGAACTCCTTGCCAGACGCAATCGTTTCAACGGCAGTTATTTCGCTGACGATTACAAAGTCCATTCTGAGGAGCCTAAAACGAAAATACTCAAGAAGGGTGGCAGCCCACAGTGGGCAATCTTCTTCGACGCTAAGTGTAGTTGAAGCATTTTTGGACTTTAGAGTAAAATCCAGCCCGCACGAAGAACCTCTTCTTCGCAAGTATCCGCACTTCATCGATAGAGTTAGAACCACTTGGTCTAAAGAGTCAACGAAAGGCAAGGTTAAATGAAAACGCATTCCTCCCGTCGTCCCTTGATTGGCCTATTACTGTGTATTTTCACCTCTTTTGCGGCCTCAATTCAGGCCGCAGATGAGTGGAAACCAATCGACCCGGCCCATCTGGCCTTGAAATCCTCCACGGTCGAGAAAGAAGCAGACGCCGAAGGGCTCTTTTGGGAGGTCAAGATTGACGATAACCCCGAAGGCGACCTCATCTTCGATCATTACCTCCGCGTCAAGGTATTCACAGAGCGCGGTAGGGAGTCGCAGAGCAAAATAGATCTCGTTTTTGGGAAGCTTTATGGCGGTGAAATCAAAATCAAAGACATCGCCGCCCGGACCATCAAACCTGACGGTTCAATCGTTCAGTTGAAGAAAGAAGACATTTACGAACGGACTATCGTCAAAGGCAGTGGTCTGAAATATAAGGCGAAGTCTTTCGCGATGCCCGCCGTGGAACCCGGCTGCATAATCGAGTATCGCTGGCGAGAAGTGCGCGTTAACAGTGACGCGAATAACGTTCGGCTGCAGTTTCAGCGTGAAATTCCAGTGCAGCGTGTCCAGTATTGGATCAAACCGATGAGCTACGAAAACTTTGGTTTCAACGCCATCACGATACACGGCCGAAATACTCAGTGGGTGAAAGAGAAAGGCGGCTACTACTCAACCACGATGACAAACATGCCGGCCGTATACGAAGAATCGCGCATGCCTCCGGAGGATGAAGTAAAGACGTGGATTCTGGTCTTTTACCAAAAAGCCACCAGCGAAAAGCCCAACGCAGAAAAGTACTGGCTAGACCTCGGCAAGAATTTCTATGAGCGGACCAAGTCACTTCTCAAACCGAATGATGAAGTGAAAGAATTGGCTGCTTCGCTTACTGGTGACGCAAAAAACGATGAAGAAAAGATCGCGAACCTGTTTGACTTTTGCCGATACAAGATTAAATCCACCAAAGGTCTCACGCCTGACGAACGTGCTAAGCTCAAAGAGAACAAGAGTCCTTCCGACACTTTGAAACGTGGAATTGGCACGGGAGGGGATATCGATCTCCTTTTTGCAGCGCTCGCGAACGGCGCCGGTTTTGACGCCCGGATCGTGTTGGCGCCGGATCGTGGCGATATCTTTTTCGATAAGTCTTTACCGAACGCCTATTTCCTCAGGCCGCAAAATATAGCTGTCAAAGTAGGTGGGACATGGAAATTCTTTAATCCCGGTTACAACTATATTCGACTCGGAATGCTTCGCTGGCAGGAAGAAGGCGAACCGTCGCTCATCACGGATCCCCAAAACCCGGTCTGGGTAACTACTCCGATGTCTTCACCCGAGAAATCACTTGTTAAAAGAACGGCCAAACTGAAACTGACTGAGGACGGAAACCTCGAAGGCGACATCCGTGTTGAGTTCACAGGACACTTCGCGGTCGAACGCAAGGAAGAATTGGATGAACAGTCGGAAACTCAGCGCGAGGAGAGCCTAAAAGAAGAGATCAAGCGTCAGATGAGTGCGGCCGAGATCACAAACATCATGATCGAGAATGTCACCGATCATGTGAAACCGCTCGTCTTCTCATACCGCCTTCGTCTTCCAGGCTACGCAACCCGCACTGGCAAACGACTGTTTTTGCAACCCGCGTTTTTTCAATATGGTTTTAAGCCTCTATTCGCAACCGTAACTCGAAAGTATCCGATCTATTTTCACTATCCATGGTCTGAAAGCGACGAAGTTGAATTCGCGCTGCCAAAAGGGTATGCGTTAGACAATGCTGATGCTCCGGCGCCGTTCGGGAGCGGCGAAATCTCTGAATACAAACCAAGCCTCGCTGTGAACGTTGATAAGTCGCAGCTGGTTTACAAACGGAGCTTTTTCTTTGGTGGGGGTGGATCACTGATCTATCCGGTTGAAGCGTATGCAAACGTGAAGAACTACTTCGACACCATACAAAAGCGGGACAGCCACATCATCGCCTTAAAACAGACCGCTACGAACTAGTGTCTCCTGTGTGCAAACTCTACGTCCTCTTTGTCTCTTGGTTTGACAATAGTCTACCGACACAGAGAAACCGGGAACAGAGAACGCACAGAGAGGAAGCTTTGGAGATGTAAAATGAGATTATTGGTAATCAGCGTTCTTGGTCTTTTGATTTTCGCAATGTCCGCATCCGCTTCGCCGGCTGATGAAATGCCTTCATGGCTACAGCAGGCTGTGGCAATTAAGGTTCCTTCCTACGATAAAGACGTGCCGGCGGTAGTGCTCGCAGATGAATCGCAAATGACTATCGGGTCTGACGGAAAACAGAATGAGAGCTATAACTACGCTGTTCGCATTCTAGATCGTGAAGGACGCGGTTATGCAGCAGGCCAAGTAAGCTATATCCCTAATATTTCCAAGGTGAAAGAGTTTCGCGCCTGGTTGATTCGACCGGACGGCACAGTAAAGCGTTATGGTAAAGACGACACCATGGACGTTGCCGGCGATCTCAACGATGTCTATAACGAATATCGAGTCAAAAGGATCCTGGGATCAGACGATGCTGACACGGGCGCCGTTTTTGCTTATACCTATACACGGGAAGAGCGATCCGTTTTCAGTCAGGCAGAGTGGTTTTTTCAGACGTCTCTGCCGGTTATCAGCTCGCGATACAACCTCACGGTTCCGGAAGGCTGGCGTGCTGAAGGCGTAACTTTTAATCACTCAAAGATCGAACCGAAAATCAACGGCACAAGCTACTTGTGGGAACTCTCGAACCTCGCGCCAATTCCCGATGAGCCGCTAAGTCCGAGCCTTAGTAACCTCGTGCCGCGGTTGGCAGTCAGCTATTTCCCATCGACGGCTACGCAATCGTTGTCGATCAAAACGTTTACAAGCTGGGGTGAAGTTGCCAGTTGGTTGACGGAGTTGAGCGAGCCGCAAGTGATTATTGATGATGCCATGGCGAGGAAGGCCCATGAATTAACGGCCCTCGCCAAAACCGAATTCGAGAAGATCCGCGCTATCGCCAAATACGTACAGAGCATCCAGTACATTTCTATTCAAACCGGACTCGGTCGTGGCGGCGGTTATCGTCCACACGCTGCGAACGAGGTT
>JGI12627J13344_100342_pt1 | contig 9570 bp, 7 predicted proteins | sample TexAe_OM2H0_M2_FD_13344 | JGI IMG/M metagenome (IMG submission 13344) | reverse complement strand
AGTAATGGTCGGCACTTCATTACGACAGAACTGGTTGAGGGAGTGACCGTTCGACAGCGGCTCATGCAAAAGCCGTTCGATATCAGCGAGGCTCTTGAGATTGCTATTCAAGTAGCCGACGCGCTCGTTGCCGCGCATCGGGCGAACATTGTCCATCGCGACATCAAACCAGAGAACATCATGCTTCGAGACAGAACCTATGCGAAGCTGTTGGACTTCGGGCTCGCGAAAACAAGCGACTCTTCCAGGAAATCGGCAACGGAGACTGTTCCAGGAACGATAATAGGAACGCCCCAATACATGTCTCCGGAGCAGGCATCAGGCGATGCCGTCGATGTTCGCACAGACATTTGGAGTTTAGGTGTTGTGCTTTATGAAATGGTGACCGGCAGCCCACCTTTTGCAGGTTCTAATGTTACCGAACTGCTGCGAGCGATTCTTACGGAAGCACCCACTCCTCTTCCCCGGTACATCAAGGAAGTAAAGCCGGAGTTGGAATCTCTACTTGAAAGAGCACTGGCGAAGAAGATAGACGATCGTCACCAAAATGCCGCCGAATTGCTAGCCAGTCTAAAAAACATCAGACGATCGATTGGAGCTGGTGACTTTGGTTCGAACGAAGAAATTGAGCCCCAACCTCCAGCAGGTGGTTTGAGCACTGTCAAGATTCTTTCCGACGAAGGATTACCTGTCCTCAAGCGACGTCACCGTCGAAAGAGTATTCGGTCCCTGGCAATTCTTCCCTTTGTAAATGCAGACCCGCGCATGAAATCTGATTACTTAAGCGACGGTCTAACCGAGACAATCATCAATACGTTGTCACAACTGCCTCAGCTACGAGTAATGGCCCGTAGCAGTGTATTCCGCTTCAAGGATCGACAGGAGAATCCTTTAGCGATTGGCAACGAACTTGGCGTCGCCGCGGTGTTGACAGGACGGCTTCAGCGAGTTGGTACAAAGTATGTCGTACAAACAGAACTTGTCGACGTGGCGGATGGTTCTCAATTGTGGGGCGCACAGTTTAATCGGAAGAGCGGTGACGTGCTACAGATCCAGGAGGACATAGCCCAGGATATTTCAGAGAAGCTGAAATTGAATCTTAATGCGCGTCACAGGAAGCGACTATCAAGACGCCCCACGATTAACGAGAATGCCTATCATAGCTATTTAAGAGGCCGCTTTAATTGGAATAAGAGATCTACTGAGGGCGTGAGGACGAGTATTGACTTCTTTAAGGAAGCGATTGAGATTGATCCTCTGTTTGCGTTGGCCTACGCAGGAATAGCCGATGCGTATGTCGTGCTCGGCAATCAGCATTCGATGCTGTTAAGCGAAGCGTACACGAAGGCAAAGGCGGCTGCGGAGAAGGCGTTGGAAATAGACGACACTCTCGCCGAGGCTTATCCTACTCTGGGTTATATACGCGGTGCATACGATCGCGATTGGAACGGAAGTGAACAAGCGTTCAGAAAAGCCATAAACCTGAATCCGGGATACGCTACCGCGCACCAATGGTATAGCGCGATACTTCGAGCGCTCGGACGAGTAGACGAGGCGCTGGAGGAGGCAACCAAGGCCTTCTCGTTAGATCCGCTTTCGCCGATCATTAACGCGAATGTTGGTCTTTGTCTCTACGTAGCACGCCGGTATGAAGAGGCGGCCGATCTCTTTCGCAGATCAATAGCGGTCGAGCCCAAATTCTTTTGGAGCCATTATCTGCTTGGTCTGATTCAGAGGCAGCAGAGCGAACACGCATTGGCTTTAACTGAGCTACAGCTCGCGTTGTCCTTAGCCAGCGATAAACAGACTGAGGCGGTAGTCATATCTGACCTGGCCTATACCTTTGGAATACTTGGGCACGAGGAAGAGGCAAATCGCTTAATAGATGAACTCGAAACTCTGGGAAAAGTCAATCATGTGTCACCTTACGATCTTGCGGTAGCCCATCTTGGTGTTGGAGACAAGGATACAGCGTTCCGCTGGCTGAACGAGGCTTATCGCACGCGCGACGAGGGGCTCTTGTGGTTGAAGGTGGACCCCGTGCTCGATGAAGTACGTAGTGATTCGAGGTATTTGACGCTACTGAAACTGGTCGGGCTTGATTAGCTGGTTAAGCTTTCGACCTATTTGCGAAAACGTCGTCTGATTTTCTTACCCAATAAGACTCCCACTCCGCTTCCGAAAAGGAGCAAGGTCGTTGGCTCTGGAACGGGCATCACACCCGGAGCTGCTTGAGCAACAATCGATGTCGTGCTGTCGATAACTACATCTCGAACCGCTCCGGCAGTCACTGAGAACGTCTGATTTCCAAGGGCCGATAGACTACAAGCGCCGACAAGCAAGGCTAAGGCTGAGAGACGAAAGGCAAGGGCTTTCCTCATGACATCTCCTTTAGAAAGTCGTTAGTCTTAAAAACTTCAGTATTACTAAGAGGGTTCTCCGAGAGTGCTGAGAGAATCGTAGTGAGCATTGCAAAGCTCGTGCCGACTAAGCGCGACGCGATACTCCAATATTTGCAGGGTTTTTCGTTGGTGAGTGACCTATTGGAATCCGAATGTTCCAAAACTCAGATTCAATTCCGGATTTGAGACAAGCTCCTCAGCTTGACAGCCATGCGATCAAGACTTAGAGTTTGCACGCTCAAATCACAAGTTCTTTGCATAATAGTAATCGCTGTTCCAACTCGCGAAGCGAGTTGGACCGTCGCAGGTGCCCTGTAGAGGGCGACAAGGGAAGTTGGGTGAAAAGCCCAGACGGTTCCCGCCACTGTGTACCGGCATTGCGTAGCTTCCAAACGAATGGTCACTGGTCTCTTCGAGACTGGGAAGGCCGTGAAGCAACGCGTTCGAGCCGGAAGTCAGGAAACCTTGCCTGCTGCAGACGGAAGCGACCACAAATGCTCCGGGAAAAGGGCTGGTGGCGTCACGAGTAAGTATTAATCTATCGAGTTTCAGACGCCCTCGATCTTCCAAAGGAGATCGAGGGCTTTTCGTTTTTAGTCACATGGATCCGTGGCTAAAGCCTAGCAGGAGAGATCATGAAGAATTTACTTCGCGCGATATTCATTACGATCCTGATTGGATTTGCGTGTGTTACCGCCGTTCAAATGCAAACCGTAGAAACAGAAATCAGTGGTCACGTAAAAGATCCGCAGGGCGCAAATCTGCCTGGCGCTACTGTGAAACTGTTTGGGCGCAATCGAACATTGAGCCTCGTCACCACGACAGACTCAGGCGGCGCCTACAGCTTCAAACATCTGGCTGTAGGCGAATATCTGATCGAAGCCGAAGCGAGCGGATTTGCGTTAGCGCACGCGCAACCAGTCGCGGTCACGCGAGGTCAAGCAACGACGCTCGACATTGCGTTGCAATTGTCAGGTTTACGCAACTCCGTCGTGATCACTGCTTCAGATACTCCGCAGACTGTCGACGAAGTCTCCAAAGCGCTAACTGTGGTCAACAACCAGGAGATCGAAGAACGCGATGAGATGGCGATTTCCGAATCGCTGCGCGTCGTACCGGGTTTGCGAGTGCAACAGCTCGGTGGTCCAGGCTCTCTCACATCGATTAAGACGCGTGGACTGCCGAGCGAGGACACAGCCGTGCTGATCGACGGCATCCGTTTCCGCGATGCCGCTGCTCCGCAGGGCGACGCTTCCGGTTTTCTGGAAGATCTCGTTGCCACTGATGTTGGCAGGCTTGAAGTTTTGCGCGGCTCCGGTTCGTCTTTGTATGGCTCAAATGCCGTGGGCGGCGTGGTTAATATCGTAACCGATGAGGGCGGTGGGCCAATTCATGGCAGCGTACTTGCGGAGGGTGGAGGTTTGGGGCTGTTTCGTACGAGGAGTCACATCGCCGGAGGTGTGAATCACAATCGCGTGGTTTATAGTGCCGGCGTTTCGTTCTTCAACGTCACGCGTGGAATCGACGACCAGGACGAAGCGCGTAATACGAGTGGTCAGGGACGCATTCTGTTCCGCATCGCCCCTTCAACAACGATCTCCGGACGGATCTACGCAACCAACTCGCGTTTGCAGTTGAACAACAATCCCGAGGCCATCGGTACTCTTCCTCCAATTGGCATCATCGAAGCAATTCCCCTCCCGCGTGCTGAACAACTGCGATTTGAAGCCGGCGTACCGGCTTCGCAACTCAATCTCGGCACTGCCACATTCGTGCCCGACGCAAACGATCCCGATAATTTCCGCGAAGCCGATTTTTTCAATGGCGCTGTCAGCTTCACGCAACGTCCAACAGATACTTTTGGCTACACGATCGCTTATCAGGGTTTAGCGACAAACCGCAGCGGTATTAATGGTCCTCTTGGAATCGGATTTCAGCCATTCGGAGGTACAACTCGATCTGATTTTGACGCGCGAATTCACACACTCAATGCGCGTGTTGACCTACAGGCCGGACATTACAACTTCATTACCGGCGGATACGAGTTTGAGAGTGAAAACTTCAAAAATCCATCGTTTCAGGTCAATCCTGCCGACAACTCCAACGTAGATGTAACACAACGGAGTCACGCGTTTTTTATGCAGGATCAACTACGGCTTCTCGATGATCGTTTACAGATCTCCGGGGCATTTCGTGCGCAGTTCTTTAGACTGGAACGACCGATCTTCACACCGGCGGCGTCTGCGCCGTACACCGGTATCACTTTTCAGTCGCCACCGACTGCGTACACCGGTGATGGTTCAGTCGCATACACATTTCGGTCTTCCGGGACCAAGCTGCGCGGACACGTTGGCAATGGTTATCGAGCGCCGTCGTTGTTCGAACGGTTCGGGACTGCTTTCGACAGCTTCTTTGGTTATTCGGTGTTTGGCGATCCGCGTTTGGAGCCCGAACGTTCGATAGCTTTCGATGCCGGATTCGATCAGACGTTCCACGACAACAGAGTTCGACTCTCTGCAACTTATTTCTACACTCAATTGCGTAAGGTCATCATCTTCGACTTTTCTGGATTGATTGATTTCACAACGGATCCGTTTGGTCGCTTCGGTGGTTATCTGAATACCAACGGCGGGATCGCACGCGGCGCTGAAGTCGAGTTTAGAGCAACTCCGACGAGAACATTGAATTTGATTGCTGCTTACACATTTACAAAAGCACAGCAGCGCACGCCGCAAGTGCCGGGCACGATTCGTTCGCTGGTTATTCCAGATCATCAGTTCTCGTTGGTTGCGACACAACGCATCGGTCGCAGGATCCTGATCAATTTCGATTTTTCGGCTTCGAGTAATTACCTGGGTGCGATCTTTGATTCCACTACCTTCACGAGTCGTGGGTTTAGATTTAAAGGGTTGGCGAAGGCAGATTTGGGCGCGAGCTATTCCCTGCCGCTTGGTGAAACACGACAGCTCCGTTTCTTTGGCTATGTGGATAATCTATTCAATCGGGAGTACTTTGAAAGCGGCTTTCGTACCCCAGGCAGAGCCGGACGCGCCGGAGCAAGTTTTGTTTTTTGATGACCGACGAGAGCGAAGAGCAGGTAACGTTGGTAGAGGGTGAGGACTATTATTTTGAGAATGGATTAATGGTCCTCACAGCGCGGTATCTTGTACGTCGCGGTTATTGCTGCGAGCAAGGGTGCAGGCATTGTCCTTACGGCTACTCAAAACCATCCACAGACTACACAGAAAACTAATCTGTGTAATCTGTGGACAAATACGATGACCAACGACACCAAATCATTTCCGCGGCGTATCATTTGTCTCACCGAAGAGACCACTGAGACGCTCTACCTGCTTGGCGAACAGGATCGCGTCGTCGGCGTGTCTGGCTACACGGTGAGACCACCCGAAGCACGTCAGAAACCCAGAGTCTCCGCCTTCATCAATGCCAGGTTCGATAAGATCCTGGCTCTCGAACCCGATCTGGTTTTTGCCTTCTCTGATCTTCAGGCCGACATCGCCGCCGAATTGATTCGACGTGGTGTCACGGTGTTTACGTTTAATCAACGCAGCATCATCGAGATCATGGAAATGATCTTGACCATCGGCCGTATCGTCGGCAGCGCTGAAGAGGCCGAACGCCTGATCGCGACCTTGCAAACCGAGATGGATGCGATCGCAGCATCGGCGGCACGCTTTCCTTTCCGGCCGCGCGTGCTGTTTGAAGAGTGGTACGACCCTTTGATCTCCGGTATCCGTTGGGTCGATGAGTTGATCGAAATCGCTGGTGGTGATTCAGTGTTTCCAGAGTTGCGCGTGCAGCAGAGTGCGAAGGATCGAATTGTTAATCCTGCGGATGTAATTGTCCGCGATCCGCAGGTGATCGTCGGCTCATGGTGTGGGCGACAGGTGAAGAAGAACCTGATTCGCGCACGCGCAGGTTGGGCAAATATCAGCGCGGTTCGCGACGAACAACTTTACGAGATCAAATCGACATACATTCTTCAGCCTGGACCGGCAGCGCTCACCGAAGGATTGCGACAGCTTCACGCGATACTCGCCCGCGTTGTTGGGCAACCATTCGACCCTTCTTTGAGCCCCAGAGAACGTGCCGATGCGCTACTGGGCCTCGCCGCATAAACTAACCCAATGCAGGCATTTGCTCCGCAAATCGTACGTTCAAACTATGCAACTTATGGGCTACTGGATGAATCTCATCTCCGTTCCCCGAGCGTGAAAGTTCAACGATTTTAGGAGTATTAAATGAGTTCTATAAAGCGATTCTCTCCAGGCGTGATTGCAATTCTGACCCTTATTTTTGCCGTTTCCGGCTTATCATATGGCAAGAACAAAAGCGTTAAATTCCCTAATGTTAAGATCAAAAACTTTGGTCAAATGGACGAGCGGTTTTTCCGCGGTGCACGTCCTGACGAGCAAGATTACTCAGCACTGGCGGCGCTCGGTGTGACGACAATTATCGATCTGACGGATAATTCGAAAGAGTACGAGCAGCCTGCCGTCGAGCGTGCCGGATTGCGCTACATCAACATTCCGATGGTTGATAAGAGCCGTCCGACCATGGACCAGATCAGCGCATTTCTGAAAATAATTGACGATCCGGCAACGGGTAAGTTTTATGTTCACTGTGCCGGCGGACGTCACCGAACGGGTGTGATGGGTGCGGTTTACCGCTTCACAAAGAATCAGTGGAACCTGGACCAGGTGCTTGCAGAGATGGACCAGTATGAGTTTGGTTCCGGCACGGGCCACGGTAAGCAGAGGGATTTTGTCAAAGACTACTGGGAACAGTTTCAGGCAAAAGCGACTGTGACCACCGCCACCAGCAGCAATTAATCGTAACCTCCTTTCAACCACGGATGAACACGGATCATTTTCGGATCCGTGTTCATCCGTTTTACTTCACTCATGCGGTCGTTCGACGTAAGCAGTAAACTCATGAGTGTTGCCCACACCTGCTGTTCGTTTCCACTACGTTTCAGATTCAGGGTGACTTCACTGCCCGGTGCCCGCGATGCAAAATATCAATACGGCAGTTTTCGTGTTGACACTGCGGCATAGTCAGAGTAAAGTCCGGCCACTTTAGCTTCAGCCCAAGATTCGTAGAAGACCGTCTCCCCGGTCACAGGACTCAAAATTAGTTCTTAGTCATTTCTCGTTCATTTGGCCCTCGAAGCCCAGCAAACGAAGGAGAAAGAAGCATGTCTCAAAAGTTTCGCCCACTCATTCTCATCGTCGCGTGTCTCATAATGGTTGCATGTGTGGCAGGTGCGGTACTCATCAGCCGTGCTGTCTCAAAACCAGTCTCAACGCAGAGCCTGTCCCAAACGCTCATGACGCCTACGAGCCGCAACCTGTCGTTACAACCGGAAGCCGCGCGCGTAAACCGGCGCCTTGGTAATAGATTCAACTCGTCCGCAAAGACTGACACAACCGTAACAGGCATTCTGCGGATCGGTGCAAGTCAATATTCCGTCACAACTATTCGCCATCTCGACCAAAGTCGCGAACTCGTAGACCTGCTGCTGCCAGAAAAGCAACTTAGCTGGGATGAGACGGATGGAGTCAAAGCAACTGCGAGTGTTCTAACCAGGGCAGAGCGGTTGCTGGCGGAACGATTGATCCTCGACACAGCGGATCATTTTGTTTTGGCCCAACTTCGTGGCGCCAGTTATCTCACGGTTGCAAGAAATCTGCGTCCGGATGATGCGGGTGACGATTATAAGGGACCGCTTTGGACCGTGGTCCGCCTCAGTGAACCGCAACGCAGCGACGATAAGGGACCGCTGAGTGCCTGGCGTCTCTACTACATCAATGCAGCAACGGAACTAATCGATCGGATTGTTTGCGAACTGGACGGCCGCAGGATTGAGACCACCATTCAGTGGGCCGAACAGAACGGGGAACAGGTTCCGACGCGTCTCAAGTGGACCATGCAGGGCGAAACCCTGATGGAGTTTGAGACCACTGCGTTCCGCCAAAGCAAATAGTCGATCTGACCTCCCTGTCCTTGCCGCTCGAAGGAGTTTGTTATGCCCGGTATCCGCAGTACCCTCCCACCAGCATTTCTGTTGTCATTGATCTCGCTCACCTGTATGGCCCAGGAAGCCTCGCGTCCGGCGCGAGGAGTGATGCCAAATGGCTCCTACTCCGTATCGGATATCGAGAACATCAGTCTGCAAAATGGCAATGTCAACATCAACATTCCGCTGGCGTCGTTGCCACCGATTGCGGGTGGCAAACTCTCGTGGACAATATCAGCCAACTACAACAGCAAGCTCTGGAATGTGACTCGTTACCAGCAGAACGACGACCCGCTAACCTGGGCGCCCTATACCATTGATACGCCGGGAGTAGACGGCGGCTGGACCATTGGAGGGACTTACTCTTTTATCTTCCGTAACGTAAACGAGGACCTGGCCCGGATTTTTTACAACGGCAACAGCGGACTGCCCCAATATGAGTTGGATTGGATTAATAACACGCAGTGGTGGAAGGTAGTGTTACGCATGCCGGATGGCTCGGAGCACGAGTTTCGGCCGCTGGATGGCGGCGGCTATCCAGGTACGGCCGCCGACTTCTTACACGGGTTCTTCGACAGCAAACCTAACGGCACTGCGAAGCGTTATTACTCGGTTGATGGCGCATTCATGTTTGCGCGTATCACGAATATTAACGACTGGACCGTCTACATGCTGGATGGCACGCAGATCATTCAAACGACGGATGGCGTGCAACGCGTCCAGGACACCAATGGCAACAAGATCAAGATCTTTTCCGACAGTTACGGCACTCATTACCAGGACGAACAAACAGCACGCGAGCTCCGGCTCGTCTACAACCCTGCGGGCCAGGGCCAGTACCAGGTTTGGTACAACACAGTCGGCGGAGTTACACAGCACATCGATATAAATCTCGGCACCACGAGCGTTCAGGGAAAGTTATATTCAGTAAATAATCCACCCTGCGACTTCAAAAACGAGGTTCTATCGGCTGCGTTTCAAGTGGTTCGGGAAATAGTATTTCCGCAGACGGAGCCAAATCAGCCACAACGCCGGTTCACTTTTAGCTACAACTCTGACACATCATCTGTGGTGACGGACGTTGCGCAATGGTCCTGTCCCGACCCTGCCACCAACTACACTCGGACT
>JGI12627J13344_100330_pt1 | contig 9672 bp, 11 predicted proteins | sample TexAe_OM2H0_M2_FD_13344 | JGI IMG/M metagenome (IMG submission 13344) | reverse complement strand
TATTACAGGCTCCTGTCACCCGGAATCTATTCCGAAATCGAGAGCTAGATTCGATTAATACATATGTTCATGTAGCATCAACCCTCACAGTTATTTTCGGTTACATTCACGTGACCGGTTATTACGATGGACCTTTTCAATGCATTGCCGGGCAAACTACAAAGCCATTCGTCATTCTAGTCCCTGTAATCATTGCGACCCCCGTATTGTTGATTTTCAATTTCTATCCACGAGCTGTTTTGCGAAAACTGTATAGCAAGTCTATTGATGTCGAGATAACGCTCTTACGAGAGGCGATGACCGATGACTCTACAAGTGACTACGAAAAGCGTTCCCACTTGCTTGAGTTTGAAAAGATGGCTCGAGATGAATTGCGCTACAGCTTACAGCTCACGCTCAGTGATTTACCGATCGGAATAACTGTCATAGTTATGGCGCTACAATCTCTGCTAAAACGATGATGAATACGTTGGTCCTCCTTACACCGTGGTGAACTTAAGCCAACGAATTGCCGAGAGCATCTATCCTGGCGATTGCTGCGCGATCTACATATCGCATAGTTAGACGAACTATAATGATGAGCGCCGGTGGAATTGCAACGAAAACCACTCTCAGGTAGGTTGAGAACCCCCACTCCATCATCGTCCACCAGGATCTAATCGAAGCCGGAACTAGAATAAAAATAACGAATACTTCCATCAAGACATAATAATGTCTAAAACCGGGTACTATTATGGAGCTTCGTGCTACAAATCGACCGTAAAACGAGAGGGGGAATTCAACTTTTCTATTAGAATCGGGCTCGATTATCCGATTTATTCGGATCTCTAACTCGACAAGATGTACGCCGAGATGATTTACCATCGAATGAATTAGGCCTTGCCATATAAACAGGAAGACAGCACCTACTGTTACGCCAAAGCCAATTAGCGAGTTGGAAGCGGAAAAGAAAAAGAAACCAGTTACGATAGTCAGCACTACGGGAGGAATACTGTAGCTGACTCCTACGTGTTTATCGAATGATGTACTGAGTTGTTTGTATTCTTCAAACAGCGCATCAAGCAATTGTTGCCTATGGTCCTTCACTATAGCTCCACATCGTTGAGTTTAATTTGGGTTTATAAAAGAAAATACAGCCCCACAAATAACTGTATTTTCAATAAGTAGGTGGCCAATCTGCCTCGACCTAACCAAAACCAATAAACGCCTGAAATCGCGAGGAGTAACACCATGGCAGCCACCACTATGACGTCTCCCGTGTGGCGTATCAGCATTACAAGCAAAACCAGTCCGAGAATTTCAACTGAAAACGCGAACAAGGCCACATGGGGCGGTTTGAACCTATGGAGAAATGACTCCGCGTCACCATGCCTATCTAAAATGTCCCCGCAGATCTCTCTACCCAGGATGAAGAGGAATACACAAGCCGCAGCGATTCTCAGTTGGGGCTCGTCGGGATACGTGGTTGCGACAATCAAGACGGGAATTGAGCTCGCGATAGCAACGTAGACTGTTTTGAAGCTGGGTAGGCATTCAACTACATAACCATAGCTGATCGATAGAGTCATCAGGCCGTAATACCAAAACGCGATCCCTTGCGTAACGAAATGTCGTGTTGAAAAAAGTGCAGCCGCCAAGATCAGGAAGTAAAGGACGGCTGCGATTTCTACTGTGAGTTGTCGTGCTGGTAACGGCCGCTCAGGATGGTTAATTTGATCCTTTTCTAAATCATCCAAATCATTCGCAACAAAAGTACACATACAGATAAACAACAAGGGGAGCGCCTTGCCTGTGCTCGCTGCTACGTTCTTCGTCCGGGCTAACGTCGGAAGAAAGATTGCAAGGCAAGCAAGCAAGGAGGTGTCAATCCGCGTAAGTCGCAGTACCGCGCGAAGAATTAGCACGATAATTCCTTGTTATATGTAGTTAGCGGGCAGGACAACTTTGGCGAAAGGGAAAGAGTTGTCTTAGTGAATGAGCGAGATGAGCCCGTAGGGACGGAGTGGAAGATTTGCGCACATAAAGATGGAACGTTACACCGAGCATTCTCGGTATTTGTTCTTAACGCATCTCATCAACTCCTTATACAAAGAAGATCATTGACGAAATATCACTCACGCGGCCTCTGGTCCAACACCTGCTGCGGCCATCCTCGCCCAGGCGAGACAGTCGAGATGGCTGCCACGCGAAGACTCAAAGAAGAAATGGGATTTGCGATAGAGCTAACGAAGCTGTTTAGTTTTCTATACCAGACCAAACTTGAAGACGGCCTCAGTGAGCATGAGTACGATCACGTTCTACTGGGATGGTTTGAAGGCGTTCCCACACCTGATCCCTCCGAGGTTGCAGAGTGGAAGTGGATCGACATACCGGCCTTAGTGAAAGATCTTAAACGTCAACCCGAGATTTATACCTACTGGTTGCGGATTGCGGTGGACCAGTTTGTTCGTGCAATTCCTGCTAATTGAACGGACACTCATCATGATCCTTTCTCACCTCGTCGCAGCTCTTAGGGCCTTCATGCTCTCTTTGCAATACGCGAAAGCACTGGAAATTTCACGCTCGGAACGAATGCGTTACGTTAAGAAGTCAGTACGTCTCGCCTTGTGTTTCGCCGGATTCGGAACTCCCTGGAGCTCGACCGAAGCATGGAGGGCAGGACAGGCTGCCTTCTTCTGCTGTGCTTACGACGTTGTAACTGACTGGCGACATTTTGACGACGAAGCGGCGCGCCTTCTGGAAACTATTCTATGCGGCTTCTCACAACTCGAGCTCTACCCATTAGCCCTAACGTTGTACGAGAAAGAGTCAAAGAACGAACTTGCAGATGATGGACTTGAACGCGGGGCCGTGACGCTTAGATTTATCGTGAGGATGTTGGGGTGTGAAAAAGAACGCGAGACGTCATGGGGTGACCTGGACCATCTTGGTCAACTCTTACAGATCGTGGATGACGTCTACGACTATGAAGATGACGTTAGCAATGACGAACAAAACTGTCTCATAACTGAGAACCGGGATGAATATCTCAGGCGGCTTCTGAGAGAACTTAGTCCTGAAAACACACGTAGATTTTTCGGTTCACCTTCTGTACTAGCCTTTGCCATTGCTCAGGCCAGAAAGAAGGGAACAAGACTGTTGTCAAACACTTCGTCAGAATAATGAGAAGAAGATTGCAATCAATAGAATCACTAAGCTCACTAGAAGGGTACCTATTGTGATCAGGAAAATGACTCGAGTGTGCTTAAAGAATTGGCGCAGCTTTAGCTGAGTGACGTGCTCCTCAGGCAATCTCTCCCGGGCTAACCATTCTCGAACAGACTCTAAATCTCTCATCCCTACCCAGAATCCCCAACTGATCGATACGAAGGCTATTGTGAATAGCCCAGTAATAGAACCAATAATCACAAGTGCAGCAATTCGATATTGCCAAGCCAAAGGATGAGAAAGAACATAGCCTAGCGTCGCAGCCAGGATCGCAAAAACGAAGGCGATGGCTTTCATCAAACCATTACCTGTTTCTTTTAGCACCTGCCAAAGGAATTCACTTTGGGACTGGAGTATCTCTTGTCTCGAGGAACTTGCAGGAGGAGTGTGCGGTGTCGGATTGTCAGGGTTCATAGGATCTGCGTGAGCTGAAGGTGTTAGGATAGTCGAACGACGGAGTGACACTAGCACTCTCTGTCGACAGCTTCAATAGCTTTGACAGCAGCGGTGGCTTCCTATACTTCTTTCGACGGCTCCCAGCTAAGGTTTGCGGTTGAGCCGCGCGGGTGTAAGAACCTCGCCCATTTAAGTAATGACCCATACTTCAAATATCGACTGCCGAGCTTTGGATGCGTGTAGAGGCGGCGAGCCACAAAACGTCTGCGACGCATCGATTTACCAATTGAACTCGAACGAATTCGCTTTTCATAAGTCGAGAAGGACAGGTCATTTCTTTTAATCGCGTCAACTGCCGATTCTGCCGCGATAACACCAAGAGCCAAAGCAGAACTGATCCCTTCCCCGAACAAAGGATCGACACCAGCAGCGTCACCCGTTAGCAGAACACGGTCCTGGCTGACAGAGGCTCGCGGTTCATACCGCAGGATAGGGTGTGATTGTTTTTCGAACCGATGTGCATCTACGCCCTGTTCTTTAAGCCAATCCTCAAAAAACGTTTTTAATCGGAATGTGTCATCTTTACGTAAGGGCGCGGCCATTATTCCTAAGCTTACGGCTGGCAGCTCTTGAGGCACTGACGGGAAAATCCAACAATAGCCGGGAACACCGCGGCTCGTGACGCTCAGATCGCAAATCGCCATGTTGTTTGAAAAATCAGGAATGTTAGTTTGGCTTAGAGGAACTAAAATCTCCATCGCTATCATAAGCCGGCTACTGCGTCGAAGGTTTAATAGTCCGCGTACGATGCTGTTTGATCCGTCAGCGCCGATAAGGATCTTCGTTTTGTATTCCTGTTTCGACGTCTTAACAATGAGTTCTCGTGGCGTGCGGGTGATAGCTTTGAGTTCTTCTCCGTCCCTTGTGACGACTCCTCGGGAACGAGCGTTATCAAATAGGAGATTATCAAACTGCTTCCGACTTACGACGCGAAAATGATCCGGATGGCTGAAAGTTAACAATCCCGTCGCTAGAACGAACTTGGAAATGTGAACAGGGGTTGTTGGCAGATCAACTTGTACGCCCAATTGGGCCAAGATTGCATCTGCATTTTTGACTACACCACCTGCGCACAATTTGTCTCTTGGGAAGATTGCTTTGTCGAGCAGGAGTATTCGATTAGCTAAGTCAGGATTGAGGTTGGTTAATTCGAGAGCAGTAGCACAACCTGAAGGCCCAGCTCCTACAATTACGATCTCAAAACTTTGCACTTGTGAGAGTCTCCTGAGGATTAGCTGAGTAACGAGCAGCCAGTCTAGTTGAGCGACCGTGTCGGTGGACCGTAGTTTCTTGTGTCGCCTGCAAATCTCTCACGCCGTCCCAATCCGGCACTCACAGACGCAGATTCTTAGCTTGGCGACATAATACATCTATTACTTAATTTTGGGGTCATCCACATACTGCGCTTTTGGCGCTGCTGGAGCAAGGCGCTCTCATCAAAGGTCAAGGCGCACCGCTTCAGCGCTCGAAACAGGACATTTCTAACGAGTCCTGACATGCTTGTCGGTTTTATGAATAGAGCAGGGTTATTGTGAAAATCGGAGCCCGCCCAGAAGTTCCTCAAAACAGTTTGTCGATCTTCGCTTGTCCGCGTAAACCGTGGAGGTATCACGTTCGATCAACGGCTACGAGATAGACCTAAGTCCCAACGAAGGATGACGTTCTCGCAGAACTTGGACCAGATGATCCTTTGTTATGTGGGTGTATCGTTGTGTTGTTGCGATTGATGCATGTCCAAGGAATTCCTGGACCACTCTAATGTCTACGCCGTTGCGTAGCAGGAGAGTGGCTACAGTGTGTCGCAGCATATGCGGAGTGATATGCCTTTCGATTCCGGCGTCTTTCCGAAACTGAGAAATGATATTCGCAATGCCCTGCGTCGACAGCCGTGCACCCGACGCATTCAAAAATAAAGCATGACTACTCGAAGCAATACCAGAACGCAATTCGAGATGCTCTTGTTGTATGCAGCGGCTCTGCTCATCCACTAAAAACGCCAAGCGGTCCCGTCCACCCTTGCCTTTGACTCGAAAGACCGATTCTGCGACACCAAAGTCTTCTAAATTAAGTCCCGAAACTTCACCCACGCGCATGCCTGTTGCGAAAAGCAAGTCTACGAGTGCCAAGTTGCGTAACGGACGGTAGTGATTTATGAGGCCTCTCTGCGTATTTCCTTTAGCCAATACTGCTCGTTTGCGTGGAACATTTGCCGCGGTATGAATCTGTTTAGCTTGAACAAGCAAGCCGCGGATCTCCGCCTCGCTTAAAGATCGTGGAAGTTGGGCAATTCTTCCAAAACTTAGCTTTACTCGCCAGAAAGGAGATTCGTTAAGCACACCCTTCCTCACCCAATAGGAGCAAAAGACTTTTAGAACAACCATTTTTCGCCGCATCGAAGCGGGCGAATAATTCCGCAGACGCAAGGCTGCTGCCCACTTTTCTATGAACGACGCGTTCAAGGAGATAAGGGCAAAGTCCTTTCCCGCGTGAGCAGCCATTTGGTCGAGATCAGAGCGATAGGCGATTCTTGTTTTCGCGCTACGCTCATGGGTTGAAAAATATCCATTGAAGAACTCGTCGATCGCCTGGACTAGTAGCACCGGCAAACACCTCCGCAAACAGTCCTCTCCGGCCCTGTTCGAGATATTTTTGCAAAGCTTTAGTAGCGTCTTGGTGGGTGGGAAGCTACTCAGAGTTTAATTAGACCAGGAAACAGATTCAAGCGATGGTTCGTATGTGCCAGTTATGGCCCATCAGGGGTCCACTTGAAGATATTACAATCTTTGTAATATCATTTTGGTCGGAGTTGACATGACTGGAAAGGACCTCAAATTAGGCAGGGAGCAAAAAGGTTGGACTCAAGAGGAGGCCGCTAGGAGGCTTAGTGTGTCTCAGCCTTACCTTTCTCTGATGGAGAAGGGGGCGCGACCCGTGTCCAGGAAATTGGCTCGCAAGGCTGCGTCCGCATTTGGATTGTCGGCGACAACCCTGCCGGTCGAAACAAGCTGGGAAACCGTGCAACCCAAGGATGCGAACACTCTCGCTATGGACTTTGCAGCTCTAGGATATCCTGGTTTTGCATATCTAAAATCAAAACGCAAAAAGAAAAATCCTGGACAAGTTTTGCTTTCAGCATTAAGTGCGAAATGTCTTGAGAGTCGTGTCGCAGAAGCTCTGCCTTGGCTATTGCTACAGTATCCGGATCTCGATTGGGATTTACTCGTCAGCGCTGCCAAAGCAAGGGATCTACAAAATAGGCTTGGCTTAGTTACATGCGTGGCGCGTAGGGTTGCGGAAAAACGTGGAGAGAAAAATAAGGTCGAACTTCTTCGTAAGCAGGAACAAGTCTTGGAACGGTCCCGATTATTTTTGGAAGATACCCTATGCAACGACTCACTTACGCAAGCGGAAAGACGTTGGCTTGAAACAAATCGACCTGATGAAGCTAAACACTGGAGGGTATTGACGGATCTTTCGGCCGAACACCTGAGTTATGCCGGCTAAATCCATGCTGGAGCCTTGGAAGTCGTTCTTCACGGAAATAGATAATTCTCTCCATGAAGAACTGGCGCTGCATTGTCTGGGCGGATTTGTAATGACGATGCTTTACGGATTGGCTCGCCCGACTGCAGACGTCGATGTATTGCCGTTAGGAGTAAATTTCGCAACGGACTCGCTGATGCGTTTGGCAGGTGAAGGTTCCGCACTTCACAAAAAATGTGGGGTCTACCTTCAAATTATAGGCGTCGCACAGATACCTCTCGGTTATGAGGATCGGTTGACCGAGATGTTTGCGAAAACCTTCAACCACCTTCGTCTGTTTGCTCTCGACCCATACGACCTCGCACTTTCGAAGATCGAACGAAATACACAACGCGACAGAGATGATGTTAAGCGGTCGTCAAGGTATCGCTTCGTCTGGTTACGTATCAACACGTACCGCCACCATCTTAGCCCCAACTTCTCTCCCGTTCCACATATCAAGATCAGTAATCCATCCGTACAACCAGCTTGTTAAAGCCATCGAGCATTTGAATTCGGGGTATCGGATCCTTCATTGCGACTTGAAAAGGCTGCTCCAGGTGTGGCGGGGACGGCTTCGACTGGGACTGGGTGGCCCAGGATTCTGGCAAAGGTGGCGGCGACTTCATTAGTGAGGAAGAGCTTAGGCAACGGCATCGCTGACGATTGTTTGTGCCTCATCCAAAATGCGCCTAAGGTGATCCGTGCCCCGAAAGCTTTCCACATAAATCTTGTAGATGTCCTCAGTGCCAGAAGGACGCGCTGCGAACCATCCGCTCTCTGCCACCACTTTGAGCCCGCCGAGCGGTGCCCCATTACCTGGAGCATGCGTGAGGATGCTCTGAATTGGTTCGCCCGCAAGCTCTTTCAAGCGAACCCGCTGTGGGGAAAGTTTCTTTAGAATCTCTTTCTCGTGTGACGTGGCTGGAGCCTCAGTGCGCGTGTATACAGACTCCCCCAACTCCCTTGTTAGCTCCTGATAGATCTTCCCGGGATCGCGGTCCATACGGGCAGTGATCTCCGCTGCGAGCAACGCCGGTACAATTCCATCTTTATCTGTCGTCCAGACCGTGCCGTCGAGGCGCAAGAAGGACGCACCCGCACTCTCTTCTCCACCAAAACCGAGCGTGCTGTCGAGCAAGCCATCCACGAACCACTTGAAGCCAACCGGAACCTCGTAGAGTTTGCGGCCCAGCCTTGCTGCGACGCGATCGATCATCTGACTGCTGACGACGGTCTTACCTACAGCCGCCGAGTTGTTCCATTCAGGTCGGTGTTGGAAAAGGTAGTAGACGGCGACCGCCAGGTAGTGATTGGGCTGAAGTAAACCCACCTCCCGAGTGACAATTCCATGCCGGTCATGATCCGTGTCACAAGCGAAGGCAATGTCGAAGCGATCTTTCAGTCCGATCAGATTTGTCATGGCGTATGAAGAGGATGGATCCATACGGATCTGGCCATCCCAATCCACAGTCATGAAACGGAAAGTCGGATCAACTACGTTGTTAACGACAGTGAGGTCCAACCTATACTGCTCAGCAATTCGGGACCAGTAGTGAACGCCCGCCCCGCCCAGCGGATCCACACCCATGTTCACCTTCGCGTCCCGAATTGAATCCATGTCGATAACATTTGCCAGATCATTTACATACGCGTTGAGAAAGTCGTGTCGGTGTGTAGTCGAGAGGCGCAAAGCCTGCTCGAAGGGAATCCGTTTAGTACCTTGAAGCGCGCTCTCGAGAAACTGGTTTGCCTTTGCCTCGATCCAGCTAGTGACGTCTGTTTCCGCAGGCCCTCCATTTGGTGGGTTGTACTTGAAGCCACCATCATCAGGAGGATTGTGCGATGGTGTGATCACGATTCCATCAGCGAGTCCGGTCTTTCGCCCGCGGTTGTAAGTGAGAATCGCGTGCGAAATCGCGGGCGTGGGCGTGTATTCGTCCCCCTCAGCGATCATCACTTCCACGCCGTTGGCCGCCAGTACCTCAAGCGAACTCGTAAACGCCGGCACAGAAAGCGCGTGGGTGTCCATTCCAAGAAACAGTGGACCATCTGTGTGCTGCTGTTTTCGATAGAGACAAATTGCCTGCGTAATGGCGAGGATATGCCACTCATTAAAAGCCTTTTGTAGAGCCGAACCACGATGACCTGAAGTGCCGAATGCGACTCGTTGCGCGGGGATCGAGGGGTCAGGCACATCTGTGTAATACGCCGTAATCAGCCTTGGGACATTAACCAGCATCCCTACGTCTGGCGGCTTTCCTGCAAATGGACTCACTGTCATTGTGCGCTTTTCTCTTACGATTTACTGGCGTTGACAAGCAAGGTGGACAAGTCGAAATCAACCAGGTCCCCTATACGCTCCACGGTCAAGTCGGCGGCTGGGTATTTATCAATGTTGTGGGGGTCCAACGCGTAATGGCCCTGGCGTGGAAAGATAGTCGTCAGCCGGCTTCCCCAAACTTTTTTCATTTCCGCCAGGATGCG
>JGI12627J13344_100323_pt1 | contig 9801 bp, 6 predicted proteins | sample TexAe_OM2H0_M2_FD_13344 | JGI IMG/M metagenome (IMG submission 13344) | reverse complement strand
CGCGACTAAAGTCGGTGGTGTCTCCAAATGGAATAAGTGACTCGGAATAGCACAAAGTTGATACTCCACCCGGCTAAAGCCGGTGGTGTCCGACTTTTGACACAATCTCTGCCGTTGGCGGGATTTAAGAGTGACGACTATGAATGACGTATCGTAGAAAGGATCTGAACGAACCCACCCACTCCCGTGGGTGGGATTTTGACTTTTTGTGCAGCCTCGCCCTCATTCACACCACCCTAAAGGCTGAGGAGAATGAGGGGGTGTTTTAGAACTCTTCGCGGAACTGGATGACATTACCATCGGGATCGATCGCCTCACACGCGCGGAAACTCCGGCCCACCCACTCTTCATTCTGCGGACGCAGCTGACCCCCAAACGCCGCAGCTCTTTCACGCGTCTCGGCTAAACTTGTGACTGGAAAAAATGGCTTTATGTAACTGTCTTCACGAATACGAGGAGGAACGCTTACTGCTGGCTCATTCGGCAAGGAATGGATCACCAGCTCAAACGTTTTCGATGTCAGGACCGTAATGCCATCGTCAGCAAACGAAACAGCAAGTCCGACTACTACCTCGTAAAACGCTGCCAGCCGTTTGTGATCCCCAGTGAAGATGACTGCGCCAGGCTTGATGCTCACATCCATAACTGCCCTCCAAGAAATCATCTTAGCCAACCTTTCGCTTCCGCGGCCCTATGACGTGTAACCATCTTAATGGTTTTCCCTCCTCAGACCACAGCGCTTAGATAAGTCGTGATGAGTCTTTCGGCGCGTTTAGTTTTGAAAAACCACTAAAATGGTATCTAATCTCCCGCGTGCCTGATCACGTCAAGCCATGCCATACCCACCGAGCTAAAACGATTAGTTCAAACTGCAGCATGCACTGCTTATGACGCCCGAACGTTGGCAACGAATCAAAGAGATTTTTAACTCGGCCATTAAACGGGAGCCCGAGCAGCGAAGTAGCTTTCTTTCAGAAGCCTGCTTGGGCGATTCCGATTTAAGAAGCGAGGTTGAATCGCTCGTCGCTTCGTACGAAAAGGATGGAAGCTTCATCGATTCTCCCGCCTACCGAGCAATGGCCGAGCTGTTCGAGAGCGAGAGAGCCGAACTAAAACCGGGACAGGTCGTAGGTTCTTACAAGATAAGTTCTTTCATCAACCGTGGTGGCATGGGCGAAGTCTATCTCGCGCACGACGCAAGACTGCAGCGGAAGGTTGCACTAAAGCTCTTGCCCTCTTCGGTGATGAAAGACACAAGTCGGTTGCGCCGTTTTGAGCAAGAGGCCCGAGCCGCATCCGCATTGAACCATCCAAACATCATCACGATTTATGAGGTTCGCGAAGCAGATTCAATGCTGATGATCGCGACGGAATTCGTTGAAGGAGAAACTTTGCGCCACCGACTGAGCTTCGGCGCACTGCCTCTCAACACCACGCTGCACATTGTTATCCAAGTTACTGATGCCCTCTCGGCGGCGCACAGAGCAGGCATCGTCCATCGTGACATCAAACCCGAAAACATAATGATCCGCCCGGACGGTTATGCGAAGGTACTTGATTTCGGTCTGGCTAAGTTGACTGAACATGCATCACCCTTGCCGCTCGCTGAGGCGCCGACTCGGAATGTGATGACCGGCTCGGGAGTCATTATCGGAACCGTTGGTTACATGTCACCTGAACAGGCACGTGGGCAAAGTGTTGACGCGCGGTCTGACATTTTCAATGTAGGCACGCTGATTTATGAGATGGTTTCCGGCCAAAAGCCATTTGATGGTGAAACAACCAGCGATGTTTTTGCTGCGATTCTTAAGACAGAGCCTGTGCCGCTTTCACAATTGGTCCCAACCACGCCGGTTGAGTTGGTGCGCATCGTTACTAAAGCTCTCAAGAAGGATCGAGAGGAACGCTATCAGGTTGTCAAGGATCTGTTGCTCGACTTGAAGACGCTGAAGGAAGATCTCGACTTCCAGGAAAAGCTGGATCGCTCCGTTGCTCCGAGCAAAGCTGGTGATACACAAAACAAAGGTACCGGGGAATTGGAGGCTGCTGGGACCGCGCCTTCGGAGACCGTGGAGATCAAAACTGCGGTTTCGACGATCACTCAGTCCCTCAGTGCCGAGATCAGGCGTCACAAGACAGCGGCCATTATTATGTCAACTGCTATTGCGGTCTTGGTGGCAGTCGCGATATTTGGGGTTTACAAGCTTCTGAATCGCACTCACTCTGGGACTACTGAAGGACAACAGATTCTCAGTAACACGCAGATCACTTTTTCACCTGGCCTTGATGGATTTCCCGCAATATCTCCTGATGGTAAGTCAATAGCATACAGCTCCGATCAGAATGGCAGTCTTGAGCTTTATGTCAAACAGCTCGGAGGTGGTGGCGGTGAGTTACAGTTGACCAACGACGGTAAGCAAAACCTCCATCCAGCCTGGTCTCCTGATGGTCAACGAATCGCTTACTATTCAAAGAATCGAAGTGGTATTTGGATCGTATCTGCGCTCGGTGGAACCCCCAAACAACTAACGGAGTTTGGTGCCAGACCGTCGTGGTCCCGTGATGGATCCCAGATCGCATTTCAATCTAACGCTTCAGCTGAAGTTTTTAATAGTTCGGCACTAGCACCGTCGACGATTTGGACTGTGCCGTTGCAGGGTGGAGCGCCAAAGCAAGTAACAATACTGGGAAACCCACCTGGTGGTCACAGTTCGCCATCGTGGTCACCTGACGGGAAACGAATTGTGTTTGAAAGCGCTGACTATCTCTCTTCGTTCGTTTGGATAGTGGATCTCGAAGGAGGTAGGTCAAAGAAGATATCGTCTGGAGGAGCGCCATTTTTCTCCGCCGATGGACGACACTTGTATTTGCTGGGTGAAAGACAGCCAGGCCTATTTCAGATTGAACTGTCGGCCGATGGTGATCCAATCGGTGAACCTTCTATCGTGTTGTCGCCGGGTAGCGGATCGGCAATAAGGACTGCCGCAATTTCTCTTGACGGAAAGAAGATCGCCTATTCAGGCAGCCGAACTATGAGCAACCTTTGGGCGGTTTCGATGTCGAAGTCGACGGCAGAGGCTACTGGACCACCCTCAGCTTTCACTCGCGATACCAGTCTGAGAAATAATCTTGTACGCTTTTCACCGGATGGTCGAAAACTGGCTCTCACCAGATGGCGACCGGGAACAAGTGCCGACATTTGGGTTGCAGACGCGGACGGCCGAAATCTAACGCAACTCACCAACAACACTGCGACTGACTCTCAGGCCAGCTGGTTTCCCAGTAACGACAAGATAGCGTTTCTATCAGACCGTGATAACAACGAAAGACGGTTTGCGCTTTGGTCTATCTCGCTTACAACAGGTAAAGAAGAGCATTTGATGGACATGGGTATAGGAGCGCAATTTGTTGCTCTCTCTCCTGATGGCAGCCAGGCCGCGTTCAATGCAGATGAAAAGGGAGTGATCAATCTTTGGGTCGCTTCTCTAAAAGATGGACAACGTAAGCAGTTGACGTTTGATGATCATCTGATGGGTTTCCCGTGCTGGTCGCGAGATGGCCGATGGATAGCCTTCGAAAACCAAGTGGGTGAAGAAGCTCAGCTGATGATTATTCCGAGCAGCGGCGGCCAAATAACGCAACTCACTTTTGATCACGGTAAGCACTGGCCGAATGACTGGTCACCGGACGGAGACAAAATAACATTTGCGGGTCAGCGCGACGGAGTCTGGAACATCTACTGGGTGTCGCTCAGTACCAAAGAACAGAAACAACTGACAAATTATTCGAAACTGAACGCCTTCGTTCGTTACCCTGCGTGGTCGCCGCTGGGCGATAAGATCGTTTACGAGTATGCGGAGTGGAGCTCCAATATCTGGCTAGTCGAACTTAAGTAAAACAAAAGTAACCTAGCTCAAAATCTGCCTAAAGGTCTAAACTACCACCATGCTAAAAGACCTCTCCTACGCGTTTCGAACACTGCGCAAGAGTCCCATATTCACAATCACTGCTGTGCTCACTATCGCCCTTGCTGTCGGCGCAAGCACCGCGATTTTCAGTGTGACTAACGGGGTGCTGCTGCGACAACTTCCTTACAAAGATCCAGAGCGCCTGGTCCTGGCATGCAGCGACATGCAGAAACGGAATGTTAAAGACTTTCCGCTTTCCAACGTCGACTATCTCGATCTGCGTAATGGTGCGAGGAATAACTTCGAGGATTTCGCTGCACTCAATACATTTCGCGCGACGCTTCCCGGCTTAGACGGAACGCCTCAACGAGTTCCCATCGCCGCAGTATCGACAAATTTCATTCAAATGATGGGCGGCAACATTATTGCAGGCCGAAACTTCGAAGATTCTGATGGGACACCACCAGCTCCTCAGCCACAGGCGGGCGCTAACGCTGCCGCACCCCCGCAGCAGCCCACGATGGCAATTCTCAGCCACCAATATTTCCAACAACGCTTTGGCGGCGATCGAACCATCATTGGCAAACCCCTTCCAGTGTCCGCCAGCTTTGGACCACCGCCAATCATCGTGGGCGTGCTGGACCCAAGTTTTGAACTACTGTTTCCGCCTCAAGCGAATATTGAGCAGTTCCCGAGCCTCTGGATTGCAGCACGCATTCCTTATGACGCCGCCAATCGTAACAATGTGCAGTGGCGCGTCATTGCCCGACTAAAGCCTGGCGTCGGAATGCCACAAGCCCAGGCCGAAGCTGAGACTATTGCCGAAAAAATTCGCCAGGAGAACACGATCGCTCGGACTGCGGGACAGTATTTCCGTCTCGAGCCAATGAAGCAGCACCTGGTCAACGAAGTTCGGCCCACGATTCTTGCGCTCATGGGCGCGGTGATTTTCCTTCTACTGATTGCTTGCGCGAATGTAGCCAATCTGATGTTGGTGCGAACCTCGACACGCGAACGAGAGTTGGCCGTTCGGGCTGCGCTGGGCGCCGGGTGGTGGACGTTGGTCCGTCAGACATTGGTCGAGGCTTTCGTCATCGCCGCAGTCGGAACGATGTTTGGAGTTGCGCTTGCCAAATTAGGTATTCATGAGTTGCTTGTGATCGCGCCGGCCAATCTACCGCGCTTGAATGCGATCCAGATCGACGGCCGGGTGTTGGCCTTTTCTGCGCTAGCGGGCCTCGTGTCCGCAATGATCTTTGGAGTTGTTCCAGCATTGCGAACTGCGCGACCAAATCTAATGGATGTACTGCGTAACAGCGGACGAAGTGGTGCACTCGGTGCAGCCGCGCTACGTAACGGCGTGGTGGTAGCCGAAGTTGCGCTCGCTTTTGTTCTTCTCATTGGGTCGGGGTTGATGTTTCGTACCTTCCTTGCAATCCAGCGAGTTAATCTGGGATTTGATCCACAGCGGTTACTAACTTTTCAACTTCTCGGCAATGCCGGTGGAACGCCTCAGGAACTCCTAACCTTCAAGCGACAGCTTCGCGAGCAACTCGACGCGATTCCCGGGGTTAGCAGTGTCACTGCCTCGTTTCCGTTGCCGCTTGCTGGCGGCTTTAATCCTGTGCGATGGGGCGGACGCGAAGCTCTCGAAGACCCGAGCAGGTTCCAGGCCGCCGATCTTCAGATCGTGTTGCCCGGCTATTTTGAATCAATCGGTACAAAGCTAATTGCCGGACGCACCTTTACTGACGACGACAGCTCGCCTGACAAGAAGCTCCTCATCATTGACGAAGCATTGGCTGCCAAGGCGTTTCCAAATGAGTCCGCGGTAGGAAAACAGATTCTCTTTCGCGTTCGCACTCCGGAGGCTCAATGGGGTGAGATCATCGGTGTGGTGGCCCACCAACGCAACACTTCTTTGATTGAACCGGGACGCGAGCAACTCTATGTCACTGACGGCTATGTCAACCACAGGGCCGCGTCGTGGTGGGCGCTACGAACCGATGGTGATCCCGGCAGTATAGCAAGTGCGGTTCGCGAAGTGGTCCGCAAGTCCGGCTCTGAATTATTGATCAATCAGATGCAGCCAATGGACCAACTGGTAGTTGCTGCTCAGGCACAGACAAGATTTTCGCTGCTGCTGATCGGAGTCTTCTCAACGATTGCCGCGCTACTCGCTGGCGTTGGTCTTTATGGAGTGCTGGCGACTGTGGTCCGGCAACGAACCGCTGAAATCGGACTGCGGATGGCTTTGGGTGCGGCGCCGTCCGGCATCTTCCGTTTGATGGTAGGAAAAGGACTGCGTCTCAGTCTGCTTGGGATCGGGATCGGTCTGCTCGCAGCGTTTGCTTTGACGCGGGTTCTTGCGACGATGCTGGTCGAGGTGAAACCTACCGATCCTGCGACATTCGTATCAGTGGCGCTGCTGTTTCTGTTGATCGCCGTAGTTGCCTCGGCACTTCCCGCTCTTCGCGCCGCAGGATTAGATCCGACGATAGCACTTAGGAATGAGTAGTGGCAGTAGCGCGTCGCCCCTGGATCGGTCGCAAATTTGGGAGCTCTGAAGTGATCTGTGGAACAAACCAATAACTTCTTGTTTTCCTGACAAGATTTTTATACCGAAGGTGTTGGATTCTGTTTACCGTCGTCCGTTTTGTTGCGGCTAAGCCGCGCTATGTAATCTCTGGAAAGTATCCTACTTCCCGCCTTCTCCAAATGAGTACAACGAGCTACGCGTGCGAATGTAGAGATTGTTACCTGCGATTGCGGGTGTGGCCCAGCACTCTTCACCAAGGTCATTCGTGGCGACGATCTCCCATTGCGCGCCTGCTTTGAGCACAGTCACTTTGCCGCTGGCGCTCACCAGAAAGACCTTGCCATCACCCGCGACCGGCGATGCATAGTAATCCTCGAGCGCATTTGGGGTGCGACCCATCTTCAAAACCTGTCCACTCGACGGTTCCAGACTTGAGACGATTCCACCTTCTTTCATCAAGTACATCACACCCTGATAGATCAACGGCGCAGGAATGTTCGGGTAGGATTTTTGGACGCGCCATACGACATTCGTCGCAGTCAGGTCGCCCTTACCACCACCAAGCCGTATCGCCGTGAGACCGTGGCCTGAAACAGTTGAATTAAGGACGAAGTCGTATTCGGTGCGATCAACGTATCCGTCGCTGTTTGCATCAAGCCATCCAAAGTGCTCGTAGGCTTCTGCTTGAGTTTTCATTTCCTCACGTTGAAGCCGCTGATCATTATCTTTATCGTATTTCTTTAGATTCTCGTCGAAGGGCGGCAAGAAGGGTTGCTCCCCTCCTTCCGCAAGGACGTAGACCGTATCTGTTCCCAGGACGGGCACACCCTTGGGATAGGAACCAACTTTCGCAATCCACCACAGACGCTCTCCCTTATCGAGCGAGTAGGCATCCACCGTGTTTGAACCGAGTACGATCACCTGGGCTGGTCCATCTTTGGGTTTGTAAATTGCTGGCGTCGAGTAAGCCTCAAAATTCGTACGTGGCTTGTTCCAGAGGACTTTTCCGTTCCGGGTATCGACGGCGATGATGAAGGAGTTTGCTCGTTGATCACAGACCATGATCAGCATGTTACCCGTAAGCACGGGTGATCCAGCCATACCGTAGAAGCTATTGAACGGACCCAGCGGCACTCGCCACATCTCGGTGCCGTCTGGTCCATAAGCAATCAGTCCCAGCTCTCCAAAAAATGCGAAGACATTCTTTCCATCGCTGACTGGACTTGGAGAGGCGGCATCATTAGCGCGATAGATTGTCATCTGTCGCGCGCGGGGCACCTCGCGTCGCCACACAACCTTTCCTGTTTTGCGATTCAACGAGAGCGTGATGAGTTTGTCGGCTTCACTTGCCGTTATAAAAATACGGTCGGCAGTGACAACCGGCGAAGACCGCGCGAACGGCACTGTTGTTTTCCATACCAGATTCTTTTTCGCACCAAACTCAGAAGGTAAGGTGAAGCCTTCAGCGACTCCGGCACCGTTGGGTCCACGGAACTGCAGCCATTCAGCTACATCAGATGTTTGCGCAGTTTTGTTTGACTGCTGGGAGTATGCAGGCCACGCGATAACGAACAACACCGTAGTAACGAATGTGACCAGCGAGAGTGATCTTGGGAGTCTTGCGTTGTACATGATGCTAACTCCTGTCTTGTCGTGGCTTATTTAATTGTCTTGGGGCGACAGCGGGATTGAACCCCGCGCGTCCCTTTGCGGCCGGATTCTAATTCTTAATTGACAATATTGCTATGTTGAGATCACAGGAGGTGCTGAACAAGATGTGCTTTGCCTCAAAAGTCCGATTAGCTAGAACGAGTAGCGCCAACGGCGCGGAGTATGAAAGCCAGGGGCAATCCCGATTCATCGGGAGTCGCCCCTGGAACAGGTCGCAGTAATTTAGGCAGCACTGAAAGTGCGAAATATCATTATTTTTGAGCCTAGTTATTACGCTCTTTCAGAGCTGCGCAATGGAGATTGACCCACCCAGGGGCGACTCCCGATGAATCGGGATTGCCCCTGGCTTTCATATATTCCGCGCCTTTGGCGCTCCTTGTTACGCTGATCAGACTTTTGAGGCAAAGCCCTGAGCTTATTGCAACACCGTCCCCGAAAATATGGCGACGGTGTTATGCTGAATGACGACCAGACCGCTCCAGGCTGAAGCAACCTAACACAACTCAATGTCTGCAAACCAAATAACAGTCAAGCTCGATCACGTCACTAAGAGATTCCGCGAATACACTGCCGTTGACGATCTCAGTCTTAACGTCCGGGCGGGCCGAGTTTTTGGCCTGTTGGGGCCGAATGGGGCTGGGAAGACCACGACGATACGCATGATTGTGAACATCACTGTGCCCGATTCAGGTACAGTCGAGTTGTTTGGAAAGAGAATCAATTCAGAGTTGCAGGATCGTATTGGCTACCTGCCTGAAGAACGAGGGTTGTACAAGAGGATGACCGTCGTTGACCAATTGAAGTTCTTTGCAGACCTGAAAAATGTTCCCACGCGTGTTGTGTATCAGCGAATTGACGACTGGTTGGCGCGACTAAAGTTGAGTGAATGGAAACACAAACGATCTCGCGAGTTGTCAAAAGGTATGCAGCAGAAAGTACAGTTCATCAGTTCAGTGCTGCACGATCCTGACCTGCTGATTCTAGATGAACCATTCTCTGGACTCGATCCGGTAAATGTTGAGTTACTCAAAGATGTTGTCCTCGATCTCAAGCGAGCCGGTAAGACAATCATCTTCTCGACCCACCTGATGGAGATCGCCGAGAAACTCTGTGACGACATCTGTTTGATCAATCGCGCACGCAAGGTTTTGGAAGGAAGCTTACGACAGGTCAAACAGGGGTTTGGTCGCAACAGTGTGGCACTCCGGATCGAAGGTGAAGACGGCATTCTTAGTGACTCACCCCTGATCACTAATATTGAGCATCACAGCGACGAGATGGAGGTCTTGCTTAGCTTGAATGCCGATCCGCAGGAACTCTTGAAACAACTTATAGCAAACGGCACCAAGGTGACGAAGTTCGAGATGATAGAACCCAGCCTAAACGACATCTTCATCGCGAAGGTGAGTGAGGTTTCATGAAAAAGTTTCTCGCAGTGGTAAAGAGGGAATATACCCAACGTGTGCGCACTCGAATGTTCATTGCGACAACGATACTGCTTCCCGTTGCGATGTCCCTCTTTGTGGTCGTTCCGGCGTTAGCGTTGACGATTGATGCCGGCGGTCCAATGCGAGTAGTAGTCGTAGATGGAACTGGGAAGGTCTACCAGCGCTTGCGAAGAGCGTTATCAGATGACGATACCCCGGTCGAACAAACGGATGCGACGACACCCGACGCAACGGG
>JGI12627J13344_100305_pt1 | contig 10074 bp, 9 predicted proteins | sample TexAe_OM2H0_M2_FD_13344 | JGI IMG/M metagenome (IMG submission 13344) | reverse complement strand
TACGGCCTGGAATACACGGTCGACTTCGATGTCCATGCAGATCCAATTCGAACAGGCTCGACGATGGCAATCCACTCGACAATCAATATCATTTCTTTCAACGCAGATGTCTTTCGAGTGCGGGCTGCCATTGCGCCACCATTCGGTCGGACCAAAGAGTCCTACGATTGGAGCGCCAGCGGCAACCGCGATGTGCGTCGGCCCCGTATCGCCGCCTACGTAGACTTGAGCGTCTCTGGCCAACGCATAGAACGCTTTAAGTGAGACTGTTGTAATGCGGACCTTGCCCGATTTGGAAGCACCGAGCACCGATTGAGTTAGCTCTGCATCTCCGGGTCCACCCGTCACTAGCGAGTGCAGACCAAACGATTCCCAGAGAGCGTCTGCTAATTTACCGAACCGCTCGGGACTCCAAAGCTTAGTTGGCCATCCACCACCCGGATTAAGCAAGGCGTATTTCCCATTTGTACCCTCTAACGCGCGAGATGCCTCTTCTTCGTGCTCAGGACGGATACCGATTGGAAATGAATACTGCGCCGAGTCCTGTGGAATAGGAAGACCTAGAGCACCATTAACTAGTTGGAGTGCTTTAGCAATAACGTGAGTACGCTTTGGGATAGAAATCGTGCGCGATAGGAGGAATGAGCTAGCTGGTTCACGAAGAGAATCGCGGGAATACCCAAAAACACGACGCGCGCCAGAAAGGCGCGCGATTGAAGCTGACTTTAGCAGCCCTTGAAAATCCAGAGCCACATCGAAGGCCGAGGCGCGTAACCGACGTAACTGCTGGCGCGGTGCCCGCAGCGTCTCCCCAGACATCAGCCCGCGCCTCAGCGCCTTCGTGTCGACTTCGATGAGACGATCAAGGAGCGGGTTGTCTCTCAAAATTTCAATTGTTGCACGTTCTGCAACCCATGAGATTTCGGCGTGCGGCATACCCTCGCGGATGACTGCGAGCGCTGGTAAAGTGTGAACGATATCTCCGATACTTCCTAGTTTTACAATCAGTAAGCGCATGCGTCGCGTTCTAGGTTCCGCCGAAATATACAAATTTTAGTTTGGCCTCTGCGACCTTGCCACCCGCCTTGTATTTCGTCAAAGTCCCTTCTAATACTGGCGTTTCGTCATCGAGGACACCGCTACCAAAGATGCCACCGCGCAGGAACTTGCCCGAAAATCCGTACGCCACACCACCCAGTACAGCAGTCATGAAGGTAAGATTATCCTGCCTCACCACGAGTGTCTTGAATTTAAGTGTCTTACCATTGGTGAGTCCAACACCTGCGCCTGGCAACTGGCGCGACCGCTTTGAATTCAAATTAATGCCGCCGAAATCCAAAAAATCGTTTGGTGGCTGACCATGAATCCAAAAAGAACCGTCAGGATCGAATCTTTCTTTCTTATTCTGTGCGTAAGTGGTTCCCGATAGAAAGAGAGCAGCCGCGATCAGTAGCGCAAAAAGTTGTCGAGGTTTAGACATCGTTTTCTCCCAGGCGTGCCAGAATTTCCGACGACGAGTGATTCTTAGGGTCACCAACGATTGCGGTGCGACCCCCATACGATCTTACCACCTCGCGTTCCGGCACCGTGTCTTCGGTATAGTCAGTTCCTTTTGCGTGAACTTCTGGTTTGAGACTGAGCAATAGTTCAGTAACTGTTGGCTCCTCAAATATGGTTACATAATTGACAGACTCCAGTGAAGCAACTAGTTCAGCTCTTTCCAAGGCAGGGACAATCGGTCTTCCAGCACCTTTCTGCAACGCCACCTGCTGATCAGAATTGATCCCGACTACAAGGACGTCTCCTAGTGCACGTGCGCCAGCAAGGTACCTCACGTGACCGACATGAAGAACGTCGAAACAACCATTGGCAAGAACTATTGTTGCCCCTTTCTGTCTTTCGATGCTTATGCAACGCAGCAATTCATCGCGGCTCAGCACAACCGGGTGTTCCAGATAGTTGTCGGTCACAGATAGATTCATTCGTTCTGGTCACTCCGAATCGAATGCGCCAATTCCTCAGCACTGACTGAAGCAGTTCCACGCTTCATAACAACGAGACCGCCAGCATAGTTTGCGAGTCTTGCAGCATCTTCAAATGAGGCTTCGCACGACAGTGCAAGAGCGAAAGTGGCGATGACTGTGTCGCCGGCACCGGTAACGTCGACGGGTTGGTCAGCTCCAACGGCGGGAATGTGCAGCAACCTCCCTTCTTGAATCAAAAGCATTCCCAGGCTTCCCCTTGTTATCAACAGAGCCTGGAGTCCGAGTTTCTCCTTCAGATCAAGCGCAACTTTTTCCAATTGTTCAGTCTTGTCTATTTGCTGCCCGATCAAATGTTCGACTTCATCTTCGTTCGGTGTAGCAGCGGTGAAGCCTTTGAAGTCTGAGAGTCGGAACCTGGAATCAATTACGGCGGGAAGGGAAGTAGAGTGGACCCAGTTACGCACAGTACCGATCGTATTCTCATCGACAACTCCGTAGTTGTAGTCTGAGATGACAGCGGCATCGGCTTGATTCAATTGTTCCCTTAGTTTTGTACTTAACGATGATCGTAAGATTTCGTCTGAGAGTGGAGCGTCTTCGTAGTCGATGCGAATTACTTGCTGTTTTGTTGAGTGTGTTTGACCAGCAAGTATGCGCTCCTTAGTGGTGGTCTTAATTCTATTTGAAACTAATACTCCGTCGGTGTTAATGCCTGCTGCTACAAGCTTCCGCCTGAGAGCGGCGCCAACATCGTCGTCTCCCACTACCGCGACCAGTGACACTTTAGCCCCAAGTGCGGCCAGGTTCATCGCACAGTTTGCAGCGCCACCCGGAACTGTCTCAGTCTGTTCATGCCGCAGTATGAAGACTGGAGCCTCGCGTGATACGCGAGAGATTGATCCATACACGAACTTATCTGCGATCGCGTCGCCGAGCACTACAACTTTTCGACCGGCGAACCTACGCACTATGCTGATTAGTTGTTCACTCACTGGTTTTTAGGGGCGTCACTCCGTGGGCGCCCGTTCCTGTCAGAGGAAATTCAATTTTAAGAGGGGCACCCACGGAGTGACGCCCCTACTACTTGACGATTGACTCTACGGCTTCAAGTAGGTTCTCGCAAACCAGCTCTGGTGGATCACTCCACGATTGACGTTGAAATTCCCACTCGCCTCGTCCATAACCGCTAAGAACAAACGCCGAGTGCAAACCAGCATTTAGTGCCAACTTCACGTCACTGTAGCGGTCGCCAATCATCCAGCTTTTGGCTAGGTCTATATCAAAATCGCGAACGGCTCGGTGAATCAAACCAGCTCGAGGCTTTCTGCAATCGCAATCGACTCGATAGGGTGGTTCACCAACCGTTGGGTGGTGAGCGCAATAATAGATCTGATCGAGTTGCGCTCCATCTTTATTCAATTGGCGGGTTAGCTCATTGTGAACTGTGGTAATCATCTCCTCAGAAAAGTAGCCGCGAGCTACTCCCGCCTGGTTTGTGACCACAATAGCGAGCCAGCCATTTTGGTTGAGAAACTTAATCGCCTGGGCCGAGTAGGGAAAGACACGGAATCGGGAAGGGTGGTTTACGTATCCAACTTCCTCTGAGATCGTTCCGTCTCGATCGATAAAGACTGCTCTTCGTGTCATCAGGTTTATTTAGGCGACTGAGTCGCAAAGACTCTTTACAGTCCTCGCAAAACTGCTTCGCTTTAGAATCGCGTGTGACTGCTCAAAGACCTCGTCTACTGATATCGCCGTCATGCAACGATGATCGATGGGGCAATCTCGTAACATGCACGGAGCGCAGTCCGGTGGGTGTCGGAGAATCTCAGACTTCATCGAGAAAGGCCTTGTTGTTAATGGGTTTGTTGGACCAAAGATTACGAGCGTTGGCCGCTGGAGTGCAGCAGCGATATGTGCTGGTCCTGTATCGTTTGTGATAACCAGATCGGCAAGACTCAATATCGAGGTAACTTCATCAAGATTTGTTTTGCCAGTCAATACGATCGGTTGACGCGTCATTCGCTTTGTAACTTGTTGAGTTACCTCTAGTTCGTCTTTCGATCCGATAAGAACTACCGTACGGTTTTCCTCGATCAGGCGATCACTAAGCGCGGCGAACCTCTCCGCTGGCCACCGTTTTGCACGACTATTTATCGAACCGGGACAAATCACGACCAGGGAGTTTCCGTTCGCAAACCCTTCGGAACTGAGTAATTCAGTAGCTCGGACCTTTTTCGGCTCGGAGATACTCAGACTTGTGTCAGGATCGCCATCGCAAACTGTGTTGGTACCAAATAACTCTTGCTCTAGAGCAGCGACGAGATACAGGTAGTAGAAAACTTCGTGTTTCGTCGATCGCCATTCCGGTAGGCCCACCGGATGAGTCAACATAGCCTGACGACCTTCAGTGGCGTAACCTAGTCGCATTGGCACTCCGGCGATGTACGGAATTACAGCTGCTTCAAAAGCATTCTGAAATAGGATTGCGAGATCAAAACTGCGTTTACGCCATTCGCGAATCTGCGATACAACCGAGAACACATTCTTTCTGTCGTACGTCAGGATGTCATCCACAAAGTCGGCATCTGCAAACAAGCCGCTTACTCCAGGGCGCAGCGCCAAAGTGATGTGAGCGTTCGGTAGGATACGTCGCACTGCTCGGAGCGCCGGTACAGTCATCACGCAGTCGCCGACCCAATTGGTGCTGCGGATAACCACCCGGTTTATGTTGCTAGATACTGGCGTTGACATTCTTAAAGTAGATTTCTCAAACCCTCATCAATTCCAATCTGAGGTTCAAACCCCAAATCAGATTTGATGCGAGTCAGATCGGAAACGTAGTTAAGTGGTACTGGAAGTGGAATCGTTGGATCTTCCTCAATCACAGGTTGCAACTCAATCATTCGTCCGATTCGCGAAATAATGTCTCGTAGGCTGGCAGCGTTGTTTTTGCCGCCACCTAAATTATAGAGACCGGACACCTGAGATGAATCAATGAAGGCCTGACATGCCCGGCTGAGGTCGTCCACGTACAGAATGTCGCGAACGGGATCCGCATCCTTTGGGAGATGTATCGACCAACCGTGTTTGATCGACTCTACATAATGCGTGACAAACCCATTTTCGTTTCCAGAAGTTGGACGCGCATAGACGGCGGACATTCTGAAGATGCACGAGCGAACATTTTGTCGCGCAGCGTAATACTGGACGTATTGTTCGCCAATTAGTTTAGACCACTCGAGGGCGGACTGGTGATTGAAATCTGTTCTGCAAGTTTCCGGCACCTCATAGAAACCGCTTGCGTGATCACCATAGACGTCTTTGGTTGATGCGTAGATGAATACTGAGCCCGGCTGCATGTTTCGAATCAAATTCAAGGTTCCGTCCGCATTGGTTCGAAAGCATTTGTCGGCTGAATCGGGACTCTTGTCGAGATGTGCGGCAAGGTGAATAACGACGTCGTAGTTTTCAACCTTTTCGGCGTCTCGAGGATCCAGAATGTCGAGATTGGAACGACGTGAGAAGTCTTCAGCAGAGAAAAACCGACAAACGTGAGTTCCTAAATAGCCGCTACCACCAGTTACCAGAATTCTCATTTATATAATGACTAGCGAGATGAAACTTGAAGGTTCCCCGCACTAAAAGCCTGACCACGTGCCAACGCATTTAATTTTGCCAGGGCTTCCGCTCTACCGATCGCGATTAGCATGTCTGCCGCTTTAATCTCGGCATCGCCACTCGGGTTAAAAACGATCGTCCCATCACAACGACGAATGCTGACGATCACAATGTCGAGTTCTGAGCGTATGGTCGTTTCGCTCAGCTTTTTCCCGACCAGGGTGGAAACCGGATCCACTTCCAGTTGTTCGAAACCGAGCTCGAGTTGGTTGGCTGTAATTGAGTCGAGAAAATCACCGACCGCGGGTTTAGTTAAGGCCATAGCCATTCTATGACCACCAATAATAGTGGGTGCTACCACACGATTCGCACCCGCTCTAATCAGTTTGTTTTCCGCTTGCTCTTCAGCTGCCCTCGCAACAATATGGAGTTTGGGGTTCAGATCTCGTGCGGTAAGAACAACGTAAACATTGTCGGCGTCGTCTGGCAGACAAGCCGCGAGACCGCGAGCATGTTCTACGCCGGCTTCGCGTAAGCTTTCTTCTAATGTAGCGTCTCTTACAAGCACTGCAATCCCGATATCCATCAGTTCTTCGACTTTTTTGTTATCACTTTCGATCACAATAAATGTATCTTCTGAGCCGCGCATGCTGCGAACCAAATGTGATCCAACCCGACCTGCACCACAGATGATAAAATGATTGCGGAATTTGCTCATTTTTCGTGATCGTCTACGCTTGTCAAAGGTTGCTAGTAACTCTGATTGAACAATCGACTGTACGGTGCTGGTCAGTGCGTAAAGGACGATTCCCACCCCGACTAGCATGAAGACAGTGGCAAAGGCTCTTCCTAAACGAGTCGATGGTGACAAGTCACCGAAACCCACCGTCGTGACGGTTTGAACAGTCACGTACAGACTGTCAAGTATAGACCAGCCCTCGAGGACATGAAACATGACTGTTCCAATGGTGATAGCTATCAGGACGGCGATGACCCCTATGCGAAGACGGTCTCGGCCGGAAAGGAATGATCGCGGACCCGATGATGGTAGACTCATACAGGAAGCGTGGCATCAAACGGACTGCGGCAGGCGAAGCCACGTTAGCGAAAGCGGCTAAGCCTGTCAAACTGAACATCGATCGAACCAAGGGACGAGCTAGACGTAATAGAGACAGAAGCTGGAGTTTCCTGGTGGTAATCGCGTTGACAGGAGTTTATGCCTCTTAGATATCCAACAAATGTCCCTTCCTCAGGGAAGGGCACTCGAGATCCCCGAACTGCCCACCTGGTTGCGTACAGCGAGCCTCAACAGAGTTTTTCTCGACGAGTCTTTAGTCGACTATTCAGCCTTCCGGTAATTATCCCGCTGGTATTTCTTAGTGCCGTTATCGTCGGCGTCCTGATCTACTACTGGACAGTTTTTTCAGGTCGAATCGACGGTCTTTTGCAAGGCGAAGTATTCACGCGTTCTGCAGGAATCTATGCGGCGCCAAAACAGCTACGGGTCAACGAGTCAATCTCACAGGATGAGCTCGTAGCAATGTTGAAATCCGCCAACTACATCGAGAAGTCACAGCAGGGAGATTCATCTCGTGGCCGGTACCTCCTGAACGGCAGCACTCTTGATATTGAGCCCAGCGGCACGTCGAGTGTTGATGGTCAGAAACAGTTCCAACGAGTAAGGGTCCAATTCGCAAAAGGTGGTAAGGCAATCAGCGGCCTCTCGGATTTGGATGGCCGCGGCACGTTACAAACGGCCTGGCTCGAACCGGAGTTAATAAGCTCTGTAACCGGGAGGGAACGGGCGAAGCGAAAGATTGTCGGCTTTAACGACCTGAACCCAAATTTGGTCAAGGCGATTACCGTTACGGAGGATCGATCCTTCTTCGAACACTACGGAGTCAACATTCGCGGAATCATTCGCGCCTTTGTGCGACGTTACGACTCTGATCCAAATTCGCCGATTGCCAGACAAGGTGGTTCCAGCATCACACAACAGCTGGTAAAGAACCTGCTGCTGTCTCCGGAACAAACACTAAAACGAAAAGTTGCTGAAGCGTATATGTCCGTCATTCTCGAGACGCGTCTGTCGAAGGAGGAGATCTTTACTCTCTACTGCAATCAGGTTTACCTGGGCCAACAGGCGGGCTTTTCAGTGAACGGGTTTGGCGAGGCGGCGAGTGCTTACTTCAACAAGGACGTGACAAATCTGTCGTTACCGGAAGCGGCCTTTCTCGCAGGCATTATTCGTAGTCCGAATAGATATAACCCTTATCGCAACGTCGAAACAGCTACAGCTCGCCGAAATCAAGTGCTTGATTCGATGGCCGAAGCGGGAGCCATCACACAGGACGAAGCTGCCAAGGCGAAGGCGACCCCACTGCAAGTAGCGCCACAAAAGGGTCGCGTTGATCAGTCTGATGCACCTTATTTTGCTGACTATGTCCAAAACCAACTTGGCGACATGATCGCTGGTGATGGCACTGCCCAACACCTGCGCATCTACACCACGATTGACATGGATCTGCAGCGAGTTGCCTATTCCGCTCTAACAAAACAACTGCAGGCGTTGGACAAAATTGAAGCAAAGAGATTTGAGCCAGGTACTCTGCAAGCTGCGCTGGTAGCGATGAATGCGAAGACCGGTGAAATCGTAGCCATGGTTGGAGGCCGCGACTATACGAAGAGTCAGCTCAATCGCGCCACCGACGCGTTTCGTCAACCGGGTTCCGTCTTCAAGCCGTTTGTTTATGCCACTGCACTGAACACCGCCTACGATCCGGTTCCACGTCTTATCACTCCTGCCACGACTTATATGGACGAGCCTAAGACCTTCACCTTTGATAATCAGGAGTACACACCTGGGAACTTTGGTGAGACGTACAGCAATGCTCCTGTTACGTTGCGAGACGGATTGGTCCACAGTCTCAATGTGGTGACGGTGGATGTGGCAATGGAGGTGACGATTGGACGTGTAATGAGTCTTGCGGCCAAAGCGGGATTGCCCAAGCCGCCGCGTGCTTATCCTGCGATGGCACTTGGCACTAGTGAAGCTACTCCGTTGCAGATTGCCTCTGCTTACACGGCTTTCGCAAATCTTGGAACACGGACAACGCCGATTGCTATCAACCGGATCACGACGGGAGAAGGCGTCACTATTGCGGCTCCGACGACTCAGAGGAGCGAAGTATTGCGGCCGGATGTGGCGTTTGTGATGACTTCCTTTATGAAAGATGTCGTCAATCGCGGCACTGCCTCTAAAGTCAGGGGGCGTGGGTTAAAAGGAGTTCTGGCGGGAAAAACTGGTACGTCAAGAGATGGTTGGTTTGCCGGCTACACGCCAAACCTCGTTTGCGCCGTATGGGTTGGCTTTGACGATGGCTCGCAGCTTGGTCTAACGGGAGCTAATTCTGCACTTCCAATATGGGCCGACTTCATGCAGGCCGCACTCGCAGAACATCCCGAGTGGGGTGGCGATTGGGAGAAACCTGCGGGCGTCGAAGAAGTAGAAATTAATCCAGAGACCGGTGAGTTGACCGCAGCTGGCGATACAGTGAAGCGTACTGAGTACTTCATCAATGGCACTGGTCCAAATCACGAATCAGACTCTGCCACTGAAGAAGCAAGTCCCGAGGAGCAGGCTTCTCCTTCACCTGGTGACGAGCAGACTCAACCTGAAATGGTTCCAACTCCAGTCCCATTACCGTCGCCAAAAAAGGTGACGCCAGTTCCGGACAGCCATCTCGAAGGAACCATCACACTTGATATTGATCCCAGTACCGGATTAATTGCCGTGGAGACTTGTCCGGTGATCAGGACCAAAACGTTTGCCCTCGGAACTGAGCCGAAAAGATACTGCGGACCGGAATATCACAAAGGAAGGACGATTATTCCAGATAGTCGGCCACGCACGGTTGCCACGCCACCCAGATAGTTTAGTTACGTTTTTGATTGCAACGCCGAATGTAGAGTTTCAATCGCGAGGGCGGCTGCGTGGTGCTTTCTGGATGGTAATCCACCAATTGCTTCGATCAGATCCGCTTTGTCTATTTGTAACGCCTCACTCGTTGTCTTTCCTATAACAAGCTCAGTTAATACCGAACCTGACACAAGTGTTGGTGGACATCCGTAGGCGAGGTATCGCGCTTCTTCAATAACTTTGTCTCGGACTTTCAGTGAAAGACGAAGACGGTCGCCACACACAGGATTTGTTTCGTCGGCAACTGCCGTCGCAGATGGCAAATCACCTGCGTTGCGAGGATGTGCCAAATGGTCTTTGAAAGTAGCTGAGTATGACAAGGTCAGTTAGCGTGAAGTGGTCTCGAGTTCGGCGAACTTATTCAATGGGGAAAGCTTGTTCAATGGGGAAAGCTCGCGCAGCCTCTCAACCGCCTGCGTCAAAGCCTCGAGAGTATAGTCAACGTCCGCCAGTGTGTTGTCCTTTCCGAAACTGAATCGAATCGATCCG
>JGI12627J13344_100293_pt1 | contig 10465 bp, 9 predicted proteins | sample TexAe_OM2H0_M2_FD_13344 | JGI IMG/M metagenome (IMG submission 13344) | reverse complement strand
TTACACCTCACGTTCCTTACCGACGCGAGCTACTTCTTGCGCTCTTTTCCACGCCATTCAAGGGTCATTGACTCGCCGATCGCGAGCTTAGACCATACTGCGCTCACAGTATCGAACACCCCGCAGATTTGTTTGATTCTCTCAGGAGACACTCCCTTGATCTGACTTGCACCCGAAATCTTTTTGTTCCAGGCCTGACATGCGATCGCGACTACCGTTTCAGATAAATTTGTGTCGTCTCGATTGCCGGCCGCAATTCGATCTCCGCGTCTGCCCAGCTTTCTTTTGTGTTGTATGTCCTCGGTGTGGAACGTACGCCCATGTCCACCTTGAGCAAGCTGTCCAAAGACCCCGCCGCTGATGCCCAACTCGTTCTCAACTACAAAGTGAGCCATGTCATGGGGCAGTTGATCGTCATAGCCGGGCGCCGGCTCCATCCATGAAGGAGCGATGCCGGGTCCCTCAACTGAGACTCTATATCTACGTGCAGCGGTCTTTGTGAATGTTACCTTCATCGTTATTAGCAGATCGACCTTCGGTCTCTTAAGATGCTCGTATGAGTATCTGGCAAATTATTCGGCGACTAGTTCCGTTTGTAAAACCATATGGACGCTGGGTGATCTTTTCTCTCATTCTCACACTCCTCGGAGCGTTTGCTGCCCAGGTTAATCCACTAGTACTCCGTTTCACAGTCGACACGATAGACGGCCTGTTGCGAGCCGGTCAGTCGCTTACCGACGGCAAGTCTCTGTTATTAATGATCAGCGCAATTCTCTTGGGCAAGGAGATACTCAACGCACTGTTGAGATACGGCCAGAATCTATTTGGAGAAAAAATCAGAGTTAATGTTTCAAGTCGACTCTCACAGTTTGCGGTTGAGAAGATTCTAACCTATCGACTCGCTTTCTATTCCGACGCTGACAATCAAACCGGGATCCTGCAAACACGTATTGACCGCGGGGCTGAGAGCCTCACTAAGATCGTTCAAAGTGCATTCATCGATATTCTTCCGTTATTTGCTAATTCGATCATGGCGTTAATCGTCATGTACTACGCTAACGTTTACGTGGGACTAGTGGCTTCGGCAATCTTGCCCATCTACTTCTTGTTGAGCCAGCGACAGGCATCAATGCTGAAGGGCGCGCGGCGGGGTCTGCGAGCTCTCCGAGAGGAAAAGAACAACGGGCTGCATAACATAATCGGATCTATTGTTGTGATTAAGTCATTTGTCAGAGAGGAATACGAAAAGGAGAAACAATTCCGTCTGCAGCAGAATCTGATCGACGCTCAATTAAAGCAACGTCAAACCAACTTTATCTTCGATGGGCTAAAGACTTTTGTCGAACAAATTGGTGTTGTGCTGATCATTATTCTGACGGCCTACCTCGTGCTCGAAGGTAGGATGTCGATTGGCGCGATCATGTTTCACATCATGCTATTCAGCAATGTCTCAGCACCGATCAGGCAACTCCATCGCATATACGACGAGATGAACGACGCGTTGACTTATGCTGAAGGGTATTTTCAGATTCTGGACGCGGACGACCAGATCGAACAAAGCGGCAAACTTAAAGTCACAGACCTTACGGGTGGATTTGAACTGGCTGACGTCAACTTTACTTATCCGAATGGCACGCAGGCTCTTCATCATATAAATATGATCATTCCACACGGAAAGACGACCGCCTTCGTCGGATTATCAGGGGCGGGAAAAACTACGCTTCTGAACTTGCTCACCCGTTTTTATCAACCGACCAGTGGCAGGATCTTCTTGAATGGGATTGAGCTTTCCGAGTATGAAACCGATTCATTGCGCCGCAAGATTGGTTTGGTGTTGCAGAAGAATCATATTTTCAAAGGAACGATCGAAGAGAACATCCGCTACGGTAATACAGCCGCCTCTTTCGAACAGATTAAAGCAGCGGCTCGCAAGGCCTATCTCCATGAACAGATTGAGCACCTGCCAAACAAATATCAGACAGATGCTCAATTGCTTTCAGGTGGACAACAACAGAGAATCGCGATTGCCCGTCTATTCTTGAAAGACCCGCCGATCATATTCTTGGATGAGCCAACGGCGAGTCTTGATGCGATTGCTACGGAACAGATCAAGAATAGTTTGGACGCAATTAAAGAGGGTCGCACTGTGGTTGTAATCTCGCACAGTATTTCGCAGATCATCGATTCGGATGTGATCTATGTTTTGCAGGAAGGCCGGGTGGTTGAACACGGAACTCACGAAGATCTATACGATAATAATGGGGTATACCGCGAGATCTTTAATGCGTCGGCGCGGAGCTTGAATATTGATAAGATCTCAAAGACTTTAGACTTCTCGACGATAACAACCTCAAGTGACAGCATCAACTAGTAGAGCCACCACTTCGTCCTGGTTCTGTTCAGTCGCCACATCCAAGGGTGTGCGAAGCTTCTGATCCAGCGCCTCTGTGTCTGCTCCATGGTCTTGTAGAGGGTTAATCAGATCAACCATTCCGTACCCGGGCCGCGTAATGTAGCGCCGTCCATCCAACGCGAGGCCAGCCTGGTCCACCTCGCTTCAATTTCACGTCTGCGCCGCGGGTAATCAAAAGCGAGCAGCGTCGTGACTACGTCCGAGCATTGCTGAATGCAACGGTGTAACATGGCGCTATTTCTCCAAATCGGATTCATTTCCGATCGTCGAGAACTACCTCATAGTGTTGCACGTGTGGCTCGAGTTCCAGGAGGTACTCCGGGTCGCGTGGTAGATTGTGTGTTTTCTCAATTTCGTCACCCGCAAACTTGCGAATAGCATCTTTCGATTCCCAGTAAGAGATTACTGTGAACTCAGTGATGTCGCCTTGTGACTTGCGGAGAACTTGTACTCCAAGATTTCCCTGTATCGCCTTGATCTTTTGAATGCCGGCTTCGTTCAAATAGAGATAGTACTCATCGGCTTTCGCGGTCTTTGTCCTTCCGTGCCAGATTCGAGCAATTTTGTTCTTGCTCGTCTGAATAGAAGAACCAGACGCCTTTACGGCGCGAACTGTATAGATAGCCGATGAAAATAAGATTAGCGTGACGAAGATGATCAGCGTTGTTTTGACGGAACTCTTCATATTGTTACTCCTTTTCACATGAACTACATTTTCGTACCGACGGGTTAAAGTTAATCCTTCCCGGAGTCAAACGCGAGTGGGCCGGTCGGCGAATGCATAAGGCTGATTTTAGGCCACTGGCTTGTCCAGTGGTCGCTAACGCTTATGGCCAATCCCCAGTAGCTTGATTTCACTCTTGCGCGCGCAAGCGCGCTGAAAGGAAAAACAAGTTTTCATTGTAGCAATGAGCGTAAATTACCACTGGACAAGCCAGTGGCCTGCTCGCATGTGGGATTCTTGAAGATCATTTGGGTAGAGGGCAATATTTGTGGCCCATTAAGGAAAGATACAAGTTAGGAGAACCAAACAGAAATGGTCCCAGAAAATGAACCAGAGGTGGGTTCCACTACCTCGGCACGACTCGTAGTTGGGCCAGCTGACCTTGCAAGCTCACTAGTGTTGGAAGCAAATGACAATTTTCCCGAGGTCCTGGCAACTGCTCGAATGATCGCATTAATGGAGGTAGCTGGTTCCCGCGCGCTCCAGGGTTTACTCAAAGAAGGAGAACTTTCGGTTGGAGTTACAGTCGACGTTTCTCATACCGCTCCGACTCCAATAGGTACCGAGGTTGTTGCCCAAGCGCGATATTTGGGCAAGGAAGGGAAGCTTTATCTCTTTGAAGTTTCGGCTTACGATGCGGGCGGCGAAATTGGTAAAGGATTTCATAAGCGAGCAATTGTAGCGCGTGATCGACTCGAACGAGGTGCGCTGAAGCGCATTGCCTCAAGCGAGTAAACATTTGCCTGAGGAGGTGCTCAATGAAATTTATGCGTGCTGGAAAGGGCAGAGACGCGGCGACAGCTTTTGAGAAAGAATTGTCGCTTGAGATGCTCAAGAGTGAAGTGCTGCGCGTCACGATACTGCTTGCTTCATGGTTGGGTTCTTACTTAATAGTCATCGTTCTTGCACTCGTTTATTACAGCGAGTTTCAGGTCATCTTTCATGGAAACTTCCGCAGGTTCATTGCTTCACTCACTGTTGGATTACTTGTCATAGAGGGATCGCTCCTGATCGAGCGTTTTATTATTCTAGATAACATAAAGAAGGGAAGAGATCCGTCACCTGTACTACGCTACTTAAGTGCCCTCATCGAGACGAGCATCCCCACATTGGGCATGGTTGTTACAGCAGGCTTTCTTGGACCAGTTTACGCACTCTTCACACCAGCACCGCTTGCCTATCTGATTTTTGTAATCCTGTCGGTCTTGCGCCTGGACTTTAAGCTTAGTGTTTTCACTGGAGCGGTCGCCGCCATCGAATACATTATCGTCGCTTATCTGTTTCTCAAAACCGTGCCCGCTGGCGCTCAGATTGAGCCGATCCTGATCGGGATTCCGCAGCATTTCGTGAGAGCTGGAATTTTTCTGGTTTCCGGGATTGTTGCTGGAGTGGTCGCCATTCAGATCAAGAAGCGAATCCTGTCGTCATTTGCGATGAGTGAAGAGCGTAATCGAATAAGCAGGACCTTCGGAGAGTATGTCTCTCCTGAGGTAATGAACACCTTGATGACTTTAAAGCCCGACCTGAGGAGCGAGAGCAAGAATGTATGTGTGATGTTTCTCGACATCCGCGACTTTACGGGATTTGCAGAGAAGCGAAGACCAGAAGAGGTGGTTCAATATCTGGAGTCGTTGTTTGAGTTTATGGTAGAGATTATCAACCGCAATCATGGAATCATCAATAAGTTTCTCGGCGACGGTTTTATGGCTGTCTTTGGTGCCCCGTTGTCTGATGGTCGGGACACGGCTAACGCATTAAGGGCCGCGCAAGAAATCTTAGCGAGAGTCAGTCTCGAGGTTGAGCGCGGAAACATCCTTCCCACGACAGTTGGAATTGGACTGCACGCGGGTGAAGCTGTCACTGGAAGTATTGGGTCGCCTTTACGACGCGAATACACTGTGATTGGTGATGTAGTTAACCTTGCGTCCCGCATTGAGAAGCTAAACAAACAGTACGGCTCGCAATTGTTGATTTCGGAAATAGTCTGGCAAGACTTGCCGGAAGGTTCGAGTGGCGCGACGCCGATAGGCAACGTTCAAGTCAGAGGTAGAGTAGAGCCGATACAGATTTATCAAGTTGCTTAGACTAATGTTAGTCTATTGCCAAATCCTGTCTGCCCCTCCTTTATATCATCTTGTAGAGCCTACCTGCCCAACCTCCGCCCGGCGCCATCTTTATCTTTAATCTCGTGGTCTTATTAACAACGGATCTTGTTGTCTTATAGTCGCTACCAAATCGATCTGCGTTCGGGCCGTCTTGATAGCTGACCAATTGGTAATTGCTATTTCCCAGAAATGAGAAATCGATCTCCAGTTCACGCGGAGTCCAATCAGTCATAGCACCAACCCACCAGTCAGTTTTTTGGCGACGTGCGACCACAACATAGTCTCCAATTTTTGCATCTAGTACTTTCGTCTCTTCCCACACGGTGGGTACTGGAGCGAGAAACGTGTGCATTAATTCCGGTTCACTCAAATAAAGTGTGGGACTGTCAGCGAGCATCTGTAACGGGCTTTCATAAACAACATACATTGCAAGCTGGTGACAGCGAGTGCCCAGGCTCATCGGCCGCTCAAACACGGCTGCAAAGTTTTTCTCGACGCCGCTGTTGACCATCGCACCAGGCGTGTAGTCCATTGGACCAAGAAACATACGGGTAAATGGGATCGTGACATTGTGTTCGGGGTTTGCGTACTTGCTCCATTTGTTCTGTTCCAGCCCCCTGACGCCTTCGGTATTGACCAGGTTGGGCCACGTGCGCGTCATTGTTGCTGGACGAATCGCACCATGAAAATCAACTAACAGCTTCCGCCTTGCGGCTTCGCGACAAACCTTCTGATAGAAGTTCATTACCGGCTGGTCATCACGCTGCATAAAGTCGACCTTCAGTCCTTTGACGCCCCATTTCTCATACTGGGCCATCGCTGCGTCGAACTGATCGTCGAGTGTTTTCCAAACTACCCAGAGTATTATTCCAACATTCTTCTGTTTTCCGTACGCGACAAGCTCTTCAATATTCATCTCCGGAACAACTTCAAGGACGTTGCCCAATTTGTACCAACCTTCGTCGAGAATGATGTACTCAATACCGTACTTCGACGCGAAATCGATGTAGTACTTGTAGGTTTGAGTGTTGATTCCTGATTTGAAGTCTGCGCCATAGATGTTGTTTGCGTTATACCAGTCCCAGGCTACCTTGCCGGGTTTGATCCAGGAGGTGTCTTGAATCTGCGATGGCTTGGCGAGGAGATAAACGAGTTGATTGGTAATAATATCAGCGTCCTTTTCCGCCACTCCGATTAGTCGCCAGGGAAACGTGCGCGTTCCATTAGTTACAGCGACGTAGTCAGCACCCTGGACCACTCTCAGGTTTCGGTCATTCTTCAACTCTTCTTTAAGCGGATAAGGAGGGAACGTGGCTACGAGACTGTTGTCGTTGTTACCACGCAGCCACAGGCCAGGGTAATCATCAACATCTGACTCAGCGACGACAAGTTTGATTCCTTCGCTTGTGTCAACAACAGCGGGAAGACTGGCAAGGGAACTCTTGGGAATCTCTTTTAGTGCGAGGCGAATGAACTCGCGTTCATTGTGGGAAAAGAAACTCTCTTCCTTCGGATAATAGACATTATAGTCGCCGGCGAAGTTGAGTTTTACCTCTTCGTTGTAAATCTTAACTTCACGTTGGGCGAGATTCGTTTCAATCCGATATGCGATCCCTTCGTTGTATGCGCGAAAAACGACGGCGTAATTGCCGCTCATTTCGAGACGTAGTTCTGAATAGTTCTCACGAATCTTTGCAGACTTCTGCGGAACCGGGGACACAAGCTCGCGATCGACAGAGCTGGGCTTTGCGGACTTGATAACAGGGTTTAGTCCGAGCGTGTTGTGATCGACGTCGATCGAAAGAGAGGAGCTACCCAAGACTATCTTGTCATTCACAAGCACGTCATAGGTGAGATGCTCACCCGCTTGAATGCGCACCTTGTTGTGACCATTTGGTGATTGAAGTTCGTACGAGCTTTGCTGTGCGGTTGCAACACCGGTTAGTACTAAGGTGAGTAGTACGGCTTTTATCAGCAAATGTTTTCTCCTTGTATCAGTGACTTTCACGAGGTACGTCGAGACCGCTGTGGCCCACAAGAAAATCGAGATCAGCGCCGCGGTCAGCTTGCATGACATGATCCTGATACAACTTGTAATAACCTCGAGTGGAATGAGGAGTTGGTGGTTTCCAGGCTGCAAGACGTCGTTGGATCTCCTGGTCAGCTACATCGAGATGTAAACGTCTCGCCTCTACATCCAGCTCAATCTGATCACCGTTTTCAACAACAGCGAGTACACCACCAGCGGCGGCTTCTGGAGCGACGTGAAGAACTGCCGTTCCATAAGCGGTGCCGCTCATGCGTGCGTCGGAGATTCGGACCATGTCAGTGATACCCTTCTTTAGAACTTTAGGCGGGAGCGGCATATTACCGACCTCAGCCATTCCGGGATAACCTCGTGGTCCACAGTTCTTCAGCACCATCACACAGTTTTCATCGATGTCGAGATTTGGATCGTCAATTTTCGCGTTGAAGTCTTCGATCGTTTCGAAGACCACCGCGCGTCCTTTGTGCTTCATCAGTTCAGGGGTCGCGGCGGAAGGTTTGATTACCGCTCCGTTGGGGCACAAATTGCCACGCAACACTGCCAGACCACCCTCGTTCACGAGTGGTTGGTCGATTGGCTTAATTACGTCGCGATTGTGGCAAAGTGCTTCGGCGACATTTTCTCCAATTGTCTTTCCATTTACGGTCAAGGCATCGCGATGAATTCGATGGCCAAGGTCACGTATTACTGCCGGCAGTCCGCCGGCGTAGAAAAAATCTTCCATTAGATATTTACCCGACGGCATTAGGTTTACGAGGCAAGGTACGCCGCGTCCCAGCTTGTCCCAATCGTCCAACGTTAGTTCGACACCAATCCGTCCAGCAATGGCTAACAAGTGGACCACCGCATTGGTAGAACCCCCGATTGCGCCGACGACTCGAATAGCGTTTTCAAAAGCCTTACGCGTCAGGATCTTCGACATGCGCAAATCTTCATGGACCATCTCGACAATACGCCGGCCGGCCATATGTGCGAGGGCATACCGGCGAGAATCTACGGCGGGAATAGCAGCATTTGTAGGTAGACCGATCCCGAGTGCTTCGACCACACTTGCCATCGTCGAAGCAGTTCCCATGGTCATGCAGTGACCGTCAGAACGGTTCATGCAGCCTTCTGCTTCAAGAAACTCGCATTCGCTCATAGCTCCGCTGCGTACATCTTCACTGAATTTCCAGACGTCAGTGCCTGAACCGATATCCTTCCCCTTAAACTTTCCGTTCAGCATTGGTCCACCTGAGACCATAATCGCAGGAAGGTCACAGCTGGAAGCGCCCATTAGCAGTGCCGGAGTTGTCTTATCACAGCCCGCGAGAAGAATTACCCCGTCAATTGGATTTGCTCTAATGGATTCCTCGACGTCCATGCTCACGAGATTCCGGAATAGCATGGCGGTCGGACGCATCAAGGTTTCGCCCAGTGACATGACAGGGAACTCAAGCGGAAAGCCTCCTGCTTCGAACACGCCACGCTTGACGTATTCTGCGATTACGCGAAAGTGAGCGTTGCAGGGTGTTAGTTCTGACCAGGTATTACAGATCCCGATGACGGGGCGTCCGTCGAAAAGGTGATCGGGAAGCCCCTGGTTCTTCATCCAACTGCGATGGATAAACCCACCCTTGTCCTGTCCTCCAAACCATGCTGCACTACGACGTTTCATAAATATGTAATTCCCCTGATTTGAATTTGAGTTTCTGTTTCGATTTTAGAAAGCACTTGTTACAGAGTGCAAACACGATCGGAGGCCACGGGCTTGCCCCGTGGAGTTTCACGTTCGTTGCTACAAGAAATCACGCAAAGATTTTTTGGAGGCCACGGGCTTGCCCCGTGGAGTCTCACGTACGTTGCTACAAGAAGTCGCGCAAAGATTTTTTGGAGGCCACGGGCTTGCCCCGTGGAGTCTCACGTACGTTGCTACAAGAAATCACGCAAAGATTTTTTGGAGGCCACGGGCTTGCCCCGTGGAGTCTCACGTACGTTGCTACAAGAAGTCACGCAAAGATTTTTTGGAGGCCACGGGCTTGCCCCGTGGAGTCTCACGTACGTTGCTACAAGAAGTCACGCAAAGATTTTTTGGAGGCAACGGGCTTGCCCCGTGGAGTCTCACGTACGTTGCTACAAGAAATCACGCAAAGATTTTTTGGAGGCCACGGGCTTGCCCCGTGGAGTTTCACGTTAGTGTTCTTCGACGCGAGCAGCCTCAAAGTTCCTCCAATTGCGCGAGTGCGAACGTGAACCACCACCGCGCAAGGCGGTGGCCTCAATCAACAAAGGGACGAGGCGCCGACAAATCGTAGCCACGAGCGTTAGGCACCACCGCGCAAGGCGGTGGCCTCAATCAACAAAGGGACGAGGCGCCGACCAATCGTAGCCATGAGCGTTAGGCACCACCGCAAAAGGCGGTGGCCTCAATCAACAAAAGGGACGAGGCGCCACAAATCGTAGCTACGAGCGTTAGGCACCACCGCGGCAAGGCGGTGGCCTCAATCAACAAAGGAAGGAGGCGCCGACAAATCGTAGCCACGAGCGTTAGCACCACCGCGCAAGGCGGTGGCCTCAATCAACAAAGGGACGAGGCGCTGACAAATCGTAGCCACGAGCGTTAGGCACCACCGCGCAAGGCGGTGGCCTCAATCAACAAAGGGACGAGGCGCCGACCAATCGTAGCCACGAGCGTTAGGCACCACCGCGCAAGGCGGTGGCCTCAATCACGAATCACGCATCACTTGACCGTTACTTCTTCAAGTTTCCTAGACACTTGTCTTTCGCGAGTGGCTCGGAGAGAGAGTATCAAAAACGATGCAATCAATGCCGACAAAGACAAATAGAGTACTCCGCCAAAATACGAACCAGTTTTCTTGCTCAAATATCCAACGACGAATGGGCCAACAAAACCTCCAAGGTTGCCAAACGAATTGATTAGACCAATGGATGCTGCTGCTGCTGTTCCCGTCAAGAAACTGGTTGGGAGTGCCCAGAACCCGGGTAAATAGCCCGCTGTTCCCGCCGCTGCCAAACAAAACATTGAGACTGCCAGAAGTGTGTAGTTTCCGAATACAACACTCAAGAGGAGACCCAAACTTGCCACCATCATCGACAACGCGGTGTGCCAGCGACGCTCTTGCGTCTTATCTGAATGCCAGCCCACTAAAAGAATCGACACGAGCCCAACACAATAG
>JGI12627J13344_100284_pt1 | contig 10598 bp, 8 predicted proteins | sample TexAe_OM2H0_M2_FD_13344 | JGI IMG/M metagenome (IMG submission 13344) | reverse complement strand
AGGAGAAGAACGACCCGTAACTGGTGCGCTCGGGGTCTGGGCCGGGTTGCCGTGCCTCGGGCGGGAACGGCGGGCCATGCCACACATCAGTCGCATCGATGCCGCGGCCGACGAGTTCGTTATGAGCCGCCTCGATGTCGGAGACCACCAGCCCGCCCTCGGCCGAACCAGGCGCGGCCGCCGTGATTCCCTTGCCGAATGTGATCGAGCACCCGGAGCCCGGGGGCGTGAACTGGACGATGCGAAGTCCGTCTAGCGGGCTGACATCGTCATCGAACCTCCAACCCAGGCGTTCGTAGAACCGCTTGGATCGGTCGACGTCGGACACGGGTATGATGTCGACCTCAAGTTTCATGTCGACTTTCCCCCTCGCATCGCTGGTCGCGTCGTTACTCCGTACCTTGTTAGTATTCATAGCTTCCTCCTGTTTCATATATCGTGTCCTTCAAAAGCGCTTCAGCACGTGCACTACACCACGAGTGAAACTGCGGATCTATTAGACGAAGGTATCGATCGATACTAAGGTATTAGCTGCGCGTGATTGACTGACGGTCAACGTAACGCTGAAGAGTTTCGGCACGGCAACTACCAGCCTACCGCCACGACCGACACCAAATTATGTGGACATTTTGAGCCACTTGGGCGCATCCTCTTGCCGTGGAACCTCGACCGGATAGGACTGAAAGTGGGGACGATCTCACCGTGCGACTCAAGCACGCCGAGGAAGCGTTGCGCGCCCGCGAACTTAACTTTCAATTAATCATCGAGAGCATCCCAGCGCTAGTCGCGGTCCTGACGCCCACCGGCGAAGTCGAAGCACTGAACCAACCAATCCTGGATTACCTGGGCAGGTCCTTTGAAGAACTAAAAGATTGGGCCAACTTAGACGTAGTTCATCCCGACGACCTGGCTCCCGTCATTGAATCCCGGCAAAAAGCTTTGGACAGCGGTGATGCTTACGAATTCGAGTCTCGGCATCGCCGTGCTGATGGCGTCTATCGTTGGTTCCACGTGCGTGGCTTCCCCCTGAAAGATACCGACGGCCGGATCCTGCGCTGGTGCTTCTTGCTGACTGACATCGACGATCGTAAGCGGGCCGAGGAGGCTCTTCGCGAGCGCGATCATGAGTCACGCCTGATCGTCGACAACATCCCTGGTCTCGTTGCGCTGCTGAGTGCGACCGGTGAGGTCGAAGTCGTGAATCGCCAGTCGCTCGATTACTTCGGCCAGACGCTGGAGGAACTCAAACAGTGGGGAACGAACGACACGGTTCATCCCGAGGATCTGCCGAACGTCATCGATGTCTTCTCGCGATCGATCGCGGCCGGCAGTTCTTACGAGATTGTGCAGCGCTTCAAGCGATCGGACGGTATCTATCGTTGGTTTCAAAACCGGGGCTTCCCCGTTCGCGATGCCAACGGCACTGTTAACCGGTGGTGCGTGCTGTTGACGGACATCGACGATCGCGTGCGCGCCGAGGAGGCCGTTCGGGAGAGCGAACATGAGTCACGCCTGATCGTGGACAGCATTCCCGGCCTGGTCACCGTCGTGACGGCGAGCGGCGAGATCGAAGGGATCAATCGGCAGCTCACTGAGTATGTAGGCAAGTCGCCGGAGGAAGTGAAACAGTGGGCCACAAACGATATCGTGCATCCTGAGGATCTTGCCGGTGTGAGTCACGCCTTCACGCAATACCTCACAACAGGCGTTCCCGGAGATTTTGAAGCACGCCTCCGTCGCTTCGACGGAGTCTACCGATGGTTTCGCGCTCGCAGCCTTCCTCTTCGCGACCGGGAAGGCCGCATTGTCCGATGGTACGTACTCCAAACCGACATTGAGGATCAGAAGCGTGCTGAGGACGAACTGCGCCGCAAAGAGAGCTTCCTGGCAACAGCCCAACGGCTGAGTCTGAGCGGCAGCTTTTCGTGGTGCCCCGATACGAACGAGGTGACATTTTCCGAAGGGGCCTATCGCATCCACGAGTTTGAACACGGCTCGCCCGTGACGTTGGAACGGATCGGCCGTCGCATTCACCCGGACGATCGGCATTTACTGCAAGAACGAGTGAATGCGGCCAAAACCATGGGCGGCATTCACGACTACCAGATTCGCCTCCTCATGCCGGACGGTTCGGTGAAATATCTGCACACCACCTCGAGCGAAATCCAGGACGCCAGCGGGCGGCGGCAGTATATCGGAGCGATCCAGGACATTACGCGACGCCGACTCGCCGAAGCTCAGCTCGCCGGCGAGAAGCGACTGTTGGAGATGGTGGCTTCGGGCTGCGCACTCACCGACGTTCTCACTGCTTTGTGCAAATTTGTAGAAGACACTTCGGCCGATTGTCACTGCGGCGTTTACTTGATCGATTGGAGTGGTCCGAAGTTCCGGATAGGAGCTGTACCCAGCCTCCCCTCGACTTTCAATGATCCCTGTGAAGGTCTGACTGTTTCTCTGGAAGTCGGACCCTGCGGCGTAGCAGCGCTTACTAAGACGCAGGTGATCGTGGAAGATTTTGAATCGGATCCACTCTTTCAATCGTGTGCCATCCGACCACTCTCGCTCGCGCACGGCTTCCGCTCGCAGTGGTCGACGCCGATCCTGGCGAGAGACGGACGTGTGATGGGAACTTTCGCCATTTTCCAAACCAGTCCCGCAAGCCCGACGAAAGTTCAGCAGGATCTCATTGCGCAGGTTGCACACATTGCCAGCATCGCCATCGAGCGGGCATTGAACGAAGCGGCGCTGAAGCGAAGTGAAGCGTTCCTCGCTGAGGCACAACATCTGAGTCGCATCGGCAGCTTTGCATGGCGTGTGGCTACAAACGAAATCACCTGGTCCGAGGAGCTGTATCGCATCTTCGAGTTTGATCCTCATGTGAGGATTACGCTCGAACTGACCGGAACACGGATCCATCCGGAAGACCTCACGCTGTTTCACGACTTAATCGAACGAGCAACTAGTTCAGCCAGCGACTTTCAATACGAGCATCGCCTGCTAATGCCGGATCATTCGATTAAGTATCTGCATGGGATTGCTCACGGAACGCGGAACGCGGATGGTGAACTGGAGTTCATCGGCGCAGTCCAGGACGTGACCAATCGGCGCTTGTCGGAAGAAGCGCTCGGCAAGGCCCGTGCGGAGCTGGCCCACCTCACTCGAGTAATGAGCCTGGGAGCATTGACGGCCTCGATCGCTCACGAAGTTAACCAACCGTTGTCTGGAATCATCACCAACGCCAACACCTGTCTGCGGATGCTAGCCGCCAACCCGCCAAACGTCGACGGCGCGCGCGAAACCGCGCGGCGCACGATTCGCGACGGCGACCGCGCCGCTGCGGTGATCACACGGTTGCGCGCTCTCTTTAGCCAGAAAGACGCCACGATCGAATCGGTGGATCTGAATGAAGCTACACGAGAGGTGATTGCGCTTTCGCTGAGTGAACTTCAAAGGAACCGGGTGATTCTGAGATCTGAGCTTGCCGATTATCTTCCGCCGGTCGCAGGTGATCGGGTGCAGCTTCAGCAGGTCATTTTGAACCTGGTCCGGAACGCTACAGACGCGATGAGCGGAGTCGATGATCGTCCGAGGCTGCTGCTGATACGGACTGGACTAGAGGGAGGCGGACAGGTGCGCCTGAGCGTGCAGGATGCGGGGGTCGGTTTCGATCCTCAAGTTATGGACAGACTCTTCGACTCGTTCTACACAACCAAGAATGACGGTATGGGAATCGGACTTTCCGTTAGTCGCTCGATCATTGCCAGCCATAATGGGCGTCTCTGGACCACGCTGAACGAGGGTCCGGGAGCCACGTTTTCATTCTCAATTCCTTTTGCACACGACGTTTGATTCGCTGATCTCGATAACAAACCAATACCAAAGTACTATAGACCTCTCAAATAGAGTGGCGCATGCTGATGGCCGGCCGTTATGAATTCACGGTCCTAGTGTTGCCGGTGCGGGCATGAAGTCTTTATGACAAGAAAACGTTCACTTGTAGCAGTAGTCGACGACGATGAGTCCGTCCGCGAGTCACTACCCGACCTGTTGCGAGAGTTTGGCTTTGAAGTCCGCGCATTCTCATCGGCGGAAGAATTCCTCACCTCCGATTGTGTCACTCAAACAAAGTGCCTAATTCTCGACATCGGTCTGCCGGGGATGAGTGGACCGGAGCTTCAGCAGGAATTGAAGAATAGCGGGCTGGAGATACCGATCATCTTCATCACCGCGCAAAGAGATGAGGCTATTTGCTCCCGAGTGCTCGAACAGGGTGCGACGGCGTGCCTGCTCAAGCCCTTCAGCGATACGGCGCTGAGCGACGCGGTCAATGCCGCACTTGAGTGAGCTGATGTGATGTCCGATATGCTTCAGAGCCTCTTGCAAAAGTCGCGTCTCTGGGCTCAGCGCCAAGGGCGCGAAATATGAAAGCCAGGGGCAAGCGACGAAGGAGCGTCGCCCCTGGTGGAGATAACAAACATTCTTGAAGCCCTGAAAGGGCGGACTAAAGCTCGTTTCGGAATTCGGCTTGTGATTTTCTAATGAAATTATTTCGCCCTTTCAGGGCTGGGCCCCATGATGCCACTTACCAGGGGCGACGCTCCTTCGTCGCTTGCCCCTGGCTTTCATATTTCGCGCCGTTGGCGCTGAGATACCTGTAACGACTTTTGCAAGAGGCTCTGAAGCATATCGGACATTGGGGGCTATATGAATTCAGCGAGCGCAAAAAGTTCCGAATCCGGTTCGCCGAAATCGAGCCCGAGCCCAATCGTTTTTGTTGTTGACGACGACATCTCCGTTCGGGAATCACTGGAAGCGCTGATCCGTTTTGTCGGGTGGCAACCAGAAACTTTTGCGTCGGCAGAAGAATTTCTCGCTCGCTCACGGCCGCTTGTTCCGAGTTGCCTGGTGCTGGATGTTTCTCTTCCGGAGCTCAACGGTCTTGAACTGCAGAAGCTAATCGCACCCGATCGAATCGACATGCCAATTATCTTCATCACTGGCCATGGTGATATCCCAATGACTGTCCAGGCGATGAAAGCGGGAGCTGTCGAGTTTCTGACGAAGCCAATCGACGACGATGCGTTGTTGAGTGCCATTCGGTACGCCATCGAGCGCAGCTCGGCTGCGCTTGACCACGAGGCCGAGGTAGACGAGCTCCGAAGGTGTTACACATCCCTGACTCCTCGCGAACGTGAGGTGATGAAGTTAATAGTCACCGGCATGCTGAACAAACAGGTCGGTTTGACGCTGGGAATTAGTGAGATCACAGTGAAGGCTCACCGAGGCAAGATGATGCAAAAAATGAAAGCCGACTCCCTCGCCGATCTGGTGAAAATAGCCGTGAGACTAGGTCTCGCACCCGCGAGGAATCCATGGCACGTTTCGCGAGATTCTGATTGAGTTTTCGAGCTGATGTCCCTAACTGTAAGCACACGGATTCCGATCTGAATGCCCGACTAATGTCCGACAAGCTGAAGCATGTCGGACATTTGGATCGGAGAGTTGTGGTGCTGCACGACCGACAAGCTGAAGAGCCTTTTGCAAAAGTCATTTCTTCACTCCGGAGGAGTGCGATGTTTATAGCAATGAGTGCAATCCGCACGCGCTCCGTAGGAGTGCCATGTGGATTGCTGTAAAAAGAAAGTTTAGTATTCCGAGTTACACGTGAGAATCGAAGTAACCATGCAATGCGCTCAACATGGCACTCCTACGGAGTGCGCGAGATGACTAAAGCTCACTGCTATAAACATCGCACTCCTCCGGAGTGAAGAAATGACTTTTGCAAGAGGCTCTTTAGCTTGTCGTTGTCTCTCGCTACGAGTACTCCACCAAAAATACGCTTCAGTCTGAAAATTTGCGCTGCTGAATTAGTTGCGAGTATGGAGAGACGCCGACAAGCTGAAGCATGTCGGACACTTGGATCGGACAGATCACGCGCCGCGAATCATCCAGCTTCACTCTGACAGAGATTCCCTCCTTACAATTGTTTCAGCTCGTTGTGCGGCGGTCCGAGGTATGGGAACTCGTCGAGAAGGTCCCCGTGCGGCCCAACCTTATCTGTCACGTTTCGGTTCGTGTACATAGAGAAGAATAGATCGACAACGTCATCGGTCAGCGTACGGCCATTGTGCGGAAAGCGCACTGGCTCGTTCGGATGATAGAAAAGAATATCTGGCAACAATTCTCTTGCGACGGCCTTTGCGTCCTCCGGAGGATAACCGCCTGAGTGTTCCAACTCGTGCGCGAACACGCTGATGAAACGATCATCATTCGCCGGCTCCCCGTTTAGGTACGCCTCCCTCTCCTCTCCAACGAGGAAAACCGCCTGCAATGGCCTTCCACCCCTGTCTGCCGGGACCCACCCTTCCCCAGTTTTGTCCACTGTGCGAGCCCAGATCCCAACTTCATTGCTTCGCAGTTCCGAGTTGGAAAGTTCAATCACTATGCTGCAAACATTTTTGTCTTTGAAAAAGTCGTCTCCCGTGAACTGCATTTGATTGAAATTGCCCATCGCGTCGAAGAAGAAAGGATCGCTGCGCCAGCCGAAGAAAAAACGGAAGTCGTCGACTTCCGTCACCAGGGCTTCTCGCCCGACTGAGACCCGTGCTCCCTGGACCAAGACTTCGCCGTCGTCGCCGAACCCAGCCGCTCGTGCACCCCGAATATGGCGAACTGTCGCAGTCTGCTTTCCATGTTCGGAAGATGCGAATTGAACGCTGTAACAAATATCCGCAATGGCATCACCGCTCGTGTCGATCTTGATTTCGTACAGCGCTCCTGGCGCGAAGGGCTCCTTCGTCGTCGGCTCCGGCGAGTCCAACCTGAAAGACGGGTGCACATTTAAGATCAGTATTGACTTACCCGGCTCGCCTGGTTTGGGGAACGCATAGAGATCGGTCATGTCGAGCCGGGCATCACCACGAGGAAATCCGAAGTTGGGACCGGAGGCATGGTGTGACATTTATGCTCTCTCTTCTTCCGACGCTTAGCGTCCGAGTTGACCGACGTGATAGCCCAAGCGGTTCTCTACATCACCAGTCTTGTGAAATCCCCGCTCCATCAACTTCTTGATCCTCTCTTGTGCGGCCGGCCGCATGATCGAGGCAAGGCAGACATGCCACTCCGGTGCGATTTCGTAGTCAGGTGGCAAACTGGCCACGTCGACGAAGCGCTTGGTCTCGCTGATCACACGTTTGTCGAACGACGCGATGCGGGTTGCGAGGGACTCAACAAACGCATCAAGGTCAGCATCCGGAAATGAGCGATTGACGTAGCCGTATCGTTCGGCCAGATCGCCAGGGATATCGTCGGCTCCCAGAAGCACTTCGAGTGCGCGACCTCTTCCCATCAAACGGGGCAGCCGTGCCATTGGGCCACCGCCTGGTACCACTCCAGCTCCAACTTCAAAGTGCGACAAGATCGCTTTTTCACGACTGGCGAAACGCATGTCGCAGGCCAGGGCAAGTTCGCTTCCGACACCCGTAGCGCGGCCGCGGATTGAGGCAATCGACACAACGGGAGCACGACTAAGACGCACCAACATGTCGGGCAAAGGGTGCAGCCCTGTCGGCCCCGGCGGTAAACGAGTTGTGTTCTCGATTGGAGCCACGAAGTCGTAATGAGTCAGAAAAAATCCTTCGACTGCGCTGTCAAAGACAACTACTTTGACGTCCTCGTTCGTTTCGATCGCCGTGATGACCTCATCGAGTTGTGGAATGGAGTCCGGACCGAAAATATTGAGCGGCGGATGGTCAATGGTTACTCGCCAAAAGTTGCGAGAGTGCCGCGTAAGATGCATTTGCTTTTTCATCTGAGTTTCGGTTTGCATGTTTTGTCTCCTATCATTTTCAGCCCACCTCGAAAATGATTTCCAACTCGACCGGGACGCCAAGTGGAAGGCTTGCGACGCCGTAAACTAGCCTGCTGGGGTTCTTCTCTTTTCCGAAGATGTCTTGCAGCAACTCCGAAGCGCCGTCAGCAACTTTTGGCTGATCGCGAACATCTCCCGAGGTCGCCACGAACACGCCGAGCCGGACGATCCGCGTGACTTTGTCGAGAGATCCTAAGTGTTCGCGCGCAACCGCAAGACCGTTGAGCGCAGCGAGATAACTCGCCTGCCGGCCCGCCACCACATCAAGCTCCCCGCCGACGCGCCCAATGAACTTTGCCGCGCGGCCTTCGGTGGGTAGCATCCCAGTCAAAAAGAGCAGATTGCCCGTCTGCACCGCTTCCACGTAGGTGCCGAACGGCTCAGGAGGCGGCGGGAGCTTGATGCCTAGATCTCTCAGCCGCTGTTCGGCACCAGCCGGCCGAGAGCCCTCGCCAGTCTGCAATCGCAATGTCGAATTCGTATCCATCATCTTCCCCTCATTCAACTCACGTCGATCCCGCAGGTTGAATGGACCATGGCGCGTGGGCGGTTACCATTTGCCCGCGTGCGCGCCACCATCCACGTGCAGTATTTCACCCGAGGTGAAGGTGGCGTCGGTCAGAAACAAAGCGGCGTCGACGACTTCGTTGACCTCACCGATCCTGCCGACCGGGTGCAACCCTTTGAGAAAGTCATGAGTTTCCGGTTTATGCAGAGGAGTATTGATCACTCCCAGCGCTAAGGTGTTTACACGAATACCTTCCTTTGCGTATTCAATCGCGAGGGCGCCTGTTACCGCATTCAAGGCGCCCTTCATCATAATTTGAACGGCGGCATCTACACCTGCGATCGGTTGGTCAACCATGGTGGTTGACACGTTGATGATGCTGCCCGATTTCTGCCGCAACATTTGCTTTACGGCGAGCTGTGATACGTAGAGAAAGCCTGCAAGCGTCGTGGAGACTAAAGTGTTGAAGTCTTCGGTAGTGTATTCGGTGAACGGCTTCGGAATAAAAACACCCGCATTGTTTATCAGCACATCGATCCGGCCAAATCGCGATACGGCAGTCTCCACAATCGTTGCGGCCGTGCTTGGGTGGCCGATGTCTCCGTCAACCAGTGCAACATTCTCCACCGCTGCGAATGGATTCGCCTTGGTAATGTTTCGCGAGTTTGCGACTACGTTGTAACCTCGTTTCAGAAATGCTTCGACGAGTCCCGCTCCGATCCCTTGCGAGGCACCAGTAACAATTGCTGTCTTCGACGTATTTGCCATTTAAAAGCTCCCTTAATATATCCCGTTCACAGTGACTCCTTTTCCAAGGCTTTCCGGAATAGCTTGAAGCTCGCACTCAGCCTTTTAAAGGTGTGTTTGCAAGGACCTCTACTTTTTCCACTTGGGGGGCAACCGCAAATAATTCGTTGGCACGAGCCCCCAACGCCTTCGCAATCTCGCCAGTCAAGTGGGCATTGCGGCCCGCTTCATTTGCAAAGGTGTCGAAGATGCCGAACTTCCCGGGCCCGATCTTGATCGCATACCATTTCAAGGTCGCTTTTTCATTCAGCGCGAGTGGCTGAGCTGACTTTAGAAATGCCTCGGCCTCAGCCTCCTTACCTGCGCGTGCCTCGAGCGTGACTAATAATCCAATTGATTCCATTTGAGTTACCTCCGGTGTTGAATTCGTTCCGGCCGATTAATCGACCTCTGCTCACAACTGTGAGTAAACTTCAGATCGGAAACGGACTTGTGCGGATTTCTGCTGGATGGTCGGAATCTTGCGGCTTTGTACAAAAGTCCTTTTTTATTGTTCCGAGGCTCTTGCTCCGGAGGAGCAAGATGTTTATAGCTCCGGAATTCTGAGATAGCCGCTCCGTTCAGGAGCGGAATGTAAGTCGAATCGTTAATAAAACCTGGCGCTCCGCTGGAGCGCCGACGTGTTAATGGTGTCCGGGCTATAACCATCGTGCTCCGCTGGAGCATTTCCTGTGACGCACGAAGCCAAAAATCACTTTTTGTGCGGGTTTGTCTTGAGGGAACGAGCGTTCGAATGAGCTACGGCGTGGCCGAGTCAGAATTGTTAACGGAAGGGCTTAGCACAAAACGTCGAAATACCACCCTCGGTAGTGGGTGGATGGTTCAGATCCTTCTATGAAACGTGTCTACGGCTCCGAAATCCCACCAACGGCAGTTGGTGGATGGGTTCAGATCCTTTCTAAGAAACGTTTCTACGGCGCACTCCGAAATCCCACCAACGGCAGTTGGTGGATGGTTCAGATCCTTTCTATGAAACGTGTCTACGGCTCACTCCGAAATCCCACCAACGGCAGTTGGTGGATGGTTCAGATCCTTTCTATGAAACGTTTCTACGGCGCACTCCGAAATCCCACCAACGGCAGTTGGTGGATGGTTCAGATCCTTTCTAAATGATTGCTGGAGTAGAAATCGCAAGTTTTTCAACGGCTCTGTATTTCAAGAGCCCAACTGAACCATCCACCAACTGCCGTTGGTGGGATTCTCGATCTCGTCAATGAGAGTCTTAGTAGAAAGGATCTGAACCTATCCACCAACTGCTGTTGGTGGGATTCTCGATCTCTCAATGCGAGTCTTAGTGGAAAGGATCTGAACCATCCACCAACTGCCGTTGGTGGGATTCTCGATCTCGTCAATGTGAGTCTTAGTAGAAAGGATCTGAACCTATCCACCAACTGCCGTTGGTGGGATTCTCGA
>JGI12627J13344_100283_pt1 | contig 10625 bp, 10 predicted proteins | sample TexAe_OM2H0_M2_FD_13344 | JGI IMG/M metagenome (IMG submission 13344) | reverse complement strand
AAATCAGGGCGAGTGGAATCCTGGACCACCTCGTGCATCTCCAACACGTTTGAGCGTGAAAATGCTTCCTTCGGAAGCGAGCCAGACTGCGCGTGTCCCTTCACAAACGCATCAGAGCGCACCCAGTTGAGGAAGTCCGCGCGGCTATTCCAGATCGTAAAAACCACATAAGGATCGCCTTCGTTTACCGGGCGCAGGATCTGGTTTGAAATAAAACCAGGCATTTGGTCCACCAGCCCTGCGCGCTCACGAAACCTCTGCTCGAAGGCCTCGGCATATTCCTGCGTGACGTAGATCCGGTTGGCGACGGTTATCATTGCGCGGCTCCCCCTTTGTTTTCCCTGGTCTCATGATAACACCTCGCCTTGTTCACCCATCCAGCGACAGCTTTGAGCGCGAGTGCTTGATCTGTGAACGTCGCGCTTTCTCCTCAAGCGTGCGGGTTCTTTGGCGCTACGCGGGACCCTTTTCTTTGGCGTTCACCGCGTGCATCCGCCGCTGATCCCTCATACACTCCGGCCTGTGACTTGGCCAAAAAACATCATCACCGACGCTGAACAAATCCGTGAGTTACTCGCGGCCACGACAACCATCGCCGTGCTTGGGATCAAAATCGAGGCGCAGGCAAGCCAACCGGCCTTCTATGTTCCCCGTTATCTTAAATCCGCCGGTTTCCAAATCATTCCAGTCCCGGTTTACTACCCGCAGGTGACCCATATCCTTGGGCAAAAGGTCTACCGCAAGCTGATCGAGATACCGGTCGAGGTCGATCTGGTGAACGTCTTTCGCCGTTCCCAGGATGTTTCCGGTCATCTGGACGACATACTCGCGAAAAAACCGAAGGCCGTGTGGCTGCAATCAGGCATTCGGGACGATTCGGTTGCTGAGGCTCTGGCGAAAGCAGATATTAAAGTGGTCCAAGACCGGTGCCTGATGGTTGATCATCGTTACCTGGGAAGGTAAGCATAAGCGGAGGATTTGCGTGAGAAGTTTATGAGGGGTGAGCGCCTCGAATGCGCGAACAAGATGATATAAAGTCGGAGTTCCGCAAGTCGAGCTATGTTATTGTCCGCTTCACAGTCGACATTGCCTGAAAGTTTCAAGTGAAAACAACTCGCCTAACGACATCTCTATCACCCAACTCGCAGTTTGGTCGTTACGAGATCCGCTCGGTCTTGGGCGTAGGCGGCATGGGTGAAGTCTACCTCGCATTTGATCCAACCTTGCGTCGACAAGTCGCTCTCAAATTGTTGCCGACTGGATTTACTGAAAACAAAGTTCGTCTTTCACGTTTCGAGCGCGAGGCGTATGCAGCTTCAAGCCTCAACCATCCCAACATCCTGACGATTTACGAGATCGGCCATCAGGGTGGTCACCACTTCATAGCGACTGAATACATAGACGGTAAATCCTTGCGGCAACAGATGGCCCACCGCCTGGAGCTGCGTGAAGTCCTGGGCATCGCCAGCCAGATCGCAGACGCACTCTCAGCAGCGCATGAGACAGCAATCGTGCACCGCGACGTCAAGCCCGAAAACGTCATGGTACGCCGCGACGGTTACGTGAAAGTGCTCGACTTCGGCCTCGCCAAACTGGCCAATGACACTGCAAGTGATCCAGAGGAGGTTGCTACCGAAGCTCCAACCAGAACTGCAGTGTTCCAAACAGATCCCGGCGTACTGATGGGCACTGTCAACTATATGTCGCCAGAGCAGGCTAGAGGACTCGAGGTTGACCCACGCTCAGATATCTGGAGCCTGGGCGTCGTGCTCTATGAAATGGTCGCGGGCAAATTGCCATTTGAAGGACCGACTACGACCGACGTGCTGTCGATGATCCTCCATCGTGAACCATCGTCGCTGCTGTTGTACCAAGCATCTTTGCCAGCGGAATTGGAACGGATTGTTGAGAAAGCGCTGGCGAAGGAACGGGATGCGCGTTATCAAAACGCGAAAGACTTGAGCCTCGATTTGAAACGGCTCAAGCAGCGTCTCGAACTCGCCGCAGAACTGGAACGAAGCATCACACCTGAAGAACTAGCACGACGCGCAAGCGGCCTCGGACTTGGTACCAGACCGATAACTTCTGCGGGAACGACCGAAGGATCTGCCGTAACTCCAACGGGCGAAGCGACTGCCGCCCACAGTATTTCGAGCGCAGCATACGTGGTGGGAGAGATCAAGCGACACAAGCTTGCTACGGTCGCTGTTGCAACACTTGTACTTGTCAGTCTCGCGGCGGTCGCGTACTTTGCATTCTTCAGCAAACGTTCTCAAGCGATCTCTTCGGTCGCAGTTCTGCCCTTCGCGAATCAGAGTGGTGATCCGAACATGGATTACCTTTCGGACGGCCTCAGCGAAAGCATCATCAACAACCTCTCGCAACTGCCCGGTTTGAAAGTCATCTCCCGAGGATCAGCCTTCAAGTACAAAGGGAAAGAAATTGATCCGGAGCAAGTGGCGCGCGACCTGGGTGTGCAGGCAATCGTGACAGGCCACGTAATTCAGCGCGGCGATCAGTTACAAGTGAGCACTGAACTGGTGGACGTTTCAGACAAGACGCAGATGTGGGGCGAACAGTTTAACCGCAAAATGGTTGACGCATTGGCAGTGCAGACTGAGATTTCCAAACTGATTGCCGTGAAGCTCAAGCTGCGGTTGACCAACGCCGAGCAGAAGCAACTGACTAGAGACGCGGAGGTCAATCCACAAGCATATGAACTATTGCTGAAGGGACGCTTCGAACAGGGTAAGAATTCGGTAGAGGGGAGCAAGAAAGCGGTAGAGTATTTCAATCAAGCGATCGCCGTTGATGAGAAATATGCTGTGGCTTATGCGGAACTCGCCCTAAGTTATGTCTACATGGTCGGCACCGGGTCCCTCGATCCAAAAGAGGGCACGCCAAAAGCAGAGGCAGCTGTCAAGAAGGCACTCGAATTGGACGAAGGTCTGGCGGAAGCTCATCAATCGCTGGCGCTGATCAAGTCAAATACCTGGGACTGGTTGGGTGCTGAACAGGAGGTCAAGCGTGCGCTGGAGTTAAATCCGAATCTCGCGGTAGCGCACAGTGTGCACTCCTATCTTCTCAGCTGCATGGGACGACACGAACAAGCGATCGCTGAAGCAAGAAGGGCTAGAGAACTTGATCCGTTGGCACTCAACCAAACTGCGAGTATCGGTTATGCGCTGTACCTTGCGAGACAGTACAACCAGGCTGTCGAGCAACTGAAGATTACGCTCGAAATCGATAAAAACTACGCTCTTTCACATGCAATTTTGGCCTATACCTATGACGCGATGCGTCGCTACAACGAAGCTATCGCCGAGTATGAAGCTCATATCCGGTTAGCAGGAGAGAATGCGAGCGACCAATGCTATCTCGGCTATTCCCTGGCAAAGGCAGGACGGCGCAACGAAGCTGAGGCGATTCTTAAAAAGTTGGAGACTTCCAAAGAATATGTTTCGCCTGCTGAGTTGGCTGTCCTTTATCTGGGACTGGGCGACAAAGAAAAGTCGCTCTCGGCACTTGAGCGTGCTTACGCAGCCCACGACTTGCAGATGGGGTACCTTGGTGTTGACCCTCATTATGACCCGTTGCGCCCCGAGCCTCGCTTTCAGGAACTCATTCGCAAAGTTGGCCTGCCCGGTTGAGAAGGTCAGAATAGAGAGAAGAGTCCCATTCCCGGTTTCAACCAACCTCGGGATAGTTAGGGACTGACTTAAGCTATTACGAAAACCTTTATTTCATCGTCAGATAACTAACATTCGAAGCATTTCCATTCAGCCAATCTATAATTTGGTTCCAACTCGGAATGCTTTGGGACGCCATAGACCATCCAAGCTTTGCCTCAAAAGTCCGAAATTATTCTTGGACACAGTCAGTACAGGGAGCGGTAGCGACCTGGTCAGTGATCAGCGTGCGATATTTCCTAACGATTCTTGACCTCTATCGCTTGACCAGGTCGCTACCGCTCCCTGTACTGACTGTATCCAAGTGCAGTTTCCTACTTTTGAGGCAAAGCCGACCATCCATAATGAATCACCTAACATAAACCGTCGCTCAGCTCACAGAACCCTGCTGAGCAACGTATGGTAAAATCCAACTCGCGCCGATGAATTCACGTGCAAGTGTCTCAACGGCGTCCAACCAAATAACAATAAGCCGACAAAGCCAATGACTCCAAACCAGAACCTGAGTACTAAGTTTCGCACAGCGTTACGAAACGAATTACCAATTTGGATTCAGAAGGGCATCGTATCTGAGCAAACCGCAAAGCAACTCTCAAACGCGTACCAACTCGACAATCTCAAGCACGAGTCTACGCGCTTGCTGTCGGCAGTCATATTCACAATAGGAGCCGTGTTACTTGCCGGCGGCGTGATTAGTTTTGTGGCTGCAAATTGGGAGGCTATTCCCACACCCATCAAACTTGCGCTCCTCTTCTTCGCACTCATAAGTTTTCACGCGGTTGGCTTCTGGCTCTGGCACACTCACAATTGGAGGCGACTCGGTCACGCTTTAATCTTCTGCGGCTGTCTGGTTTTTGGCGCAAATATAGGTTTGGTCGCGCAGATCTTTCATATCAGCAGCAATTGGTACAGGGGATTCGGCGCCTGGGCTTTGGGTTCGCTCGTAATGGCGTGGGCCGTCCGTAGCTGGATAATTGGTGTACTAGCTCTAGGCACGTCATTCATTTGGTTCATCGGCTTTCAGAGTGATCACGAGCAGTCAGCTTCGTTTTATCCGCTCATCCTGGCCGTCTCTTTACTTCCACTCGCATGGATTATTCGCTCAAGGGTGCTCTACGTAGGCACACTACTTGGCATTATTACGGCCGCATGTGTTTTGGCCGGTTATCAAGGAAGCGGGAGACAATTGCTACTCACGATCGCTGCGGGCGGAATGTTTATGTGGGCGCTGGGTGAAGTCCGTCGCGCGTCCGAATGGTGTCTGGAATTCGCAAACATAACAGAGGGATTTGGGCTGGGCCTGTTGGCTGTGGCTGCGTACATTTGGTCATTCCATGATCTGTGGGATTCATCAGTATTTGGACCGATGCGGTCATTGTGGGCATTCTTATTTTTTTCTCTCTCAATCGCGATTTCATTGTTGGCGTGGAGAAGAGCAAAACGATCTCAACTGTTACTCACAGTGGGCGTGTTGCTAGTTGGTGGAATTCTCTGCGTAAGTTCTTTGCTGTCCGCGGCGAGCACAAACATAAGCGATGGAGAGTTTCTATTCACGGCTACTACTAACCTGGCTGCTTTGATTCTCGCGGCAGTCATTATCGGCGTTGGCTTGATTTACGAACGTCGCCTGGCCTTTTGGTTGGGCTCTTTATACCTGGTCCTGCTAATTCTGTCGCGCTTCCTGGAGTATGAGACGTCGTTGCTGGTTAAGTCTGCAGCTTTCCTCGCGTGCGGCGTAGCGGTTATTGTTGCCGGCATAAGCTACGAAAAATACCTGCGCCGCAACGCTGCGAGCATTGAAGGCAGCAAAGGAGAAGCCGGGGTATGAGTCAGCGCGCCTCTTTAGTTGCTTTCATAGCTGCAGTAATCATTCAGGTATTAATTCTGGTTGCCGTGCCTGCTCGTAAAGTCTTCACGATGGCGACAGGAAAGACCGTGGTTCTCAAGGTACAACCCGTCGATCCTTACAATATTCTGAGTGGTTACTATGCCACTCTCGGTTTTGATATCAGTCGCGTTGACGCTTTCCCGAATGTTAGAGGAGTCTCCCACGGTTTCTCAGAGGGAGCCTGGTGCTATGCGGTGGTTGAAAAGGGAGACGATGGAACATGGAAGCCTGTATCGCTGCAGCACGACTTACCGGATAACCTCCCGGACAATCGCGTAGCTCTACTAGGTAAACTCAATCACGGCGTGATCAGATACGAAATCGAGGAGTTCTATATTCCTGAAGCACAGCGCCATAGCATCGCTGAGGACTTAAGTAGGAACGTTGATAAGGCGCGCGTGGAAGTAAAAGTTGACCGTACTGGCCACGCAGCACTTCAGCGACTAATAATTGAAGATCGGATTTATGAATGACAGAATGAAAACATTCCCGGGCAACGGTCGAGACCTGACCCTGCGCATTAATGCTCCGGATTGCGGTGTCTTCGGTGTAGTACAAGGAACCATCGGGACCGGCGACGATCCCACCTATGTGCGGGAGCGGTTGGGGACGCGCTGAACTAAACTTCTCAGAGTGGGAACGCTAGGCACGCGTATGAAAGAGACTCGACTCAAAGCGATCTGTGGTCGCATTCTCAAAGGCGCGACAACGAACTAGACAGTTCTGAGAGTGTCATAAACCGGTCAGCACCTCGCGCGCCGTTGCTTCATCCTGCTCACGTTTTTCGAAAACACCCGCGACTCGTCCACCGAATTGTCGCGGCTAAATGCACGTTCATGCACGAAAGGTGTCCAGGATTCTCGTTGAGCATCGTACTCGGGCGTGCACTTTGCTGCTGCCGTCGACCCGCGCCGGGTCGAAGCTGTCTGGCGTTAACCACGATTGTTATTACTTTGAAACTTACCTTAGCGTCGCTGGTCTGCTTGCTGCTCACCTCCACGGCCGAAAACGCAGCGCAGACGCGCGCTCGCCGGGTCGGCGCGACTGGCGGACCGCCGCCTGCGCAGAAACCGTTCGAGATCCTCGAGGGGGAAGTGCTGCGCGTCGACACCACGCTCGTTATTCTTCCGGTGAGCGTGAAGGATCGCGACGGGCGGGCGGTCCAGGATCTAACTAAGGAGTATTTCAGAATCTTCGAGGAGGGTATCGAGCAGGAAGTCGCCTACTTCGCACCGATGGACGAGCCGTTCACGGTCGTGCTGCTGCTGGACACGAGCAGTTCGGTCTGGAAAAAGCTCAATAGGATCAAGGAAGCAGCCGCCAGCTTCGTTGGCCACCTGCGACCAGGAGATCGTGTGATGGTGATCTCGTTCGCTCACAAGATGACGATACACTGCGAACCGACGGATGACCGCGAGCGCTTGGTTAAAACCATTCAGGACATCGGCAAAGGAATGAGTACGCACCTCTACCAGGCCGTCAAGAACGTGATGACGAAACAGCTTCGGAATATCAAAGGTCGCAAGGCGGTTGTCCTCTTTACTGACGGCGTTGACGAGAGCGGTGACAAACTGGCAGGGGAGACGCTTCACTACGCTGAGGAGCTCGACGCGCTCATCTACACGATCCGCTTTGATACTTACGACGAAAGGCTCGACGCAATTATGCAAGCACACGAACGTGCCGCCGAGCTTGCCGGTCTTTTCAAACGACTGCCGGTGCCAGTACCTGGGAGCAGTGCGGATCGAGGCGAGTCGCTGGCCGACGCTTACGAACGCGGCCGTCGCTACCTGCGTGACCTGGCGGTCGTCACGGGCGGACACTATTTTGAGGCGAACCGGAATCTGAGCGACCTCGACCAAGCCTTCGCGCTAATTACTGAGGAACTGGGTCGCCAGTACAGTATTGGCTACTACCCACGTCCGCTGGGGCGACCTGGCGAGCGGCGCCGTGTTCACGTCCGCGTCGAGCGCTCCGAGGTGGCGGTGAATTCCCGCAGCAGTTACCTCCTTCGGCCCGAGTCGCCGACCGACAAGACGACACGTCCAAACATCGTGGACCATTAAATCCCAAATGAGTTCGGCGTCGCGCGCCGATCATTCGTTTGCCGATAACGAGCCCGACGCCGAATCTCGGTGGCGTCGCCGAGTCACACTTCACAACCGAGTCGCTCGAGCAGGGCTTCGAACCAGGGACTGTAACCGCTGGCTTCCAGACCGATGATTACCTGGCCTTGAAACTGTTGGTAGAAATGACGAGTTCGCCAGTTTCAGTTTTCAAATAATAGGTCGTTTGTTGTCGTGCATGAATGCGCTCGATTTGCTAAGTTTGCTGCGCATGCACCCACCCGCTACCGCGAGGTGGTACTGACTGTGTCCAAGTGCGGTTTCCTACTTTTGAGGCAAAGCCCCTTCAAGTCACGCTTAGTTGCTGATTGCTTGACTCTGGACCGAGCTCTAGGTTCTATACTTGCCCCTGAGGTTTATTCCATGGATCGGACGGCATTTCGCATCGGCGAGGTCGCAAGCGGCGCGGGAGTAAGCGTTGACACCGTTCGCTACTACGAGCGGCTAAAGCTTTTGTCCCGTGCCGGTCGTTCTTCGGGTAACTTCCGTCTGTTTGCGCCGGAGTCAATCGAGCGCGTCCGATTTATCAAGCAAGCTCAAGAGTTAGGCCTTACGCTTGAGGAGATCGGAGGGCTTCTTGTTACAGGTGGCGCTGACGAGTGCCGGAGGGTTTGCGAACTATTGAGTGAGAAGATTGAAGAGCTGGATACGAAGATGCGAGCAATGAAAGAGTTTCGGCGCACCCTCGCGCGACATCACGCAGCCTGCAAGCGTGAGCTTGAAGCGCATGGCAACTCGGCACGTTGTCCGGTAGTGACTGGAAACCGGAAAGCAAAGTCGTAGCGATGGATTCAGTTAATGAGTAGTCCCGAGATTACCAGGAGTCGCACAGGTTCGAAGAGCACGGTCGCTGCTAGTTTGGCCGCGCTTGGTAGTGTAGCTCTGGCGTCGAGTTGTTGCTTACCGCTCTTCCCTTTTCTCGTAGCTGCCGGCGCGGCCGGGAGTTCTGCCTTCTTCGTTACGATTCGCCCGTTTCTAATTGCTGCGTCTGTGTTGCTGATTGCATTTGGCTTTTATCAAAGATGGCGCGCCAAAAAATGCCAATGCAAACCGAGTCTGATTAGCGCGATCCTCTTATGGTTCTCAACCCTTGTGGTGCTGGTATTCAGTTTGTTTCCCCAGGCCATCGCTAACGTACTCGCTGATCTGTTGGCAGGATTGACATGAAACGGAAAGGTATCATCTTCGGCTCTGTCCTGGCGTTAATAGTCTGCGGCCTCTTCTACTACTTCTACCTGGGAAGCACAGTACCGGGCGGGCAACAACCTCTTGTTTATCTGAACAACGCAAATGTCACTTCGCTAAAGGATGCCTTCAACAACTCGGCAAACTCCGTTCGCGTCATCGTGATGCTTTCTCCTACTTGAACGATCTGCTTGCAGGGGGCCTCTGCATTCCAAAAACTTTTAGATGAGCAGCGCGATCAAACAATAAGAGTGTTTGTAATTTGGGAGCCCGTATTGCCGACTGATCTGGCGTCGCCATCGACGAGAACGCTGGCGCGAATTTCTGATACTAGAGCTAATCAATATTGGGATAAGGAGCGGTTGATTTCTCAAGCGCTCGGCGAGACTGACGCCAATTCGATCGTGTGGGATTACGTAGCGGTGTATCAGCCGGGAAAACTGTGGGACCAGGCGCCGCCTGAGCCTGTCTATTCAAGTGTTCCAGTCGTCAAGGTAATTGACGGAACAAGAGAGGCCATTCAGAAGTTGTTACCAGAGAGTAAGAAAAAGAAGTGACGTCAGGATCTTTAAATTCCGCCTGTGAAAAGTGTTTAGGTCAAGGATGGCCCGTCTCACGGAAGACCGTCATGCTGATGCTAAAACCTGATTTACTGGACCAGGCTAAGACGGGAACCTATAGCTTCTGTTCAGTTCGTGATTGTCCGGTTGTGTATTTCGAGGAGCAAGGTAATCGCTGCTTTACAGTTGAGGATCTGCGTACAAGGGTTGGCCTCAAAACGAAGGAAGATCCAATTCCGTTGTGCTACTGCTTTGGGTTCGATGAACGACATGTGCGCGAAGAGATTTCGCGAACTGGTGAAACCACGATTCCAGAAACGATCTCAAGACTCATTCGTGAGGGATTATGTGCGTGTGATGCCCGGAATCCCTCCGGTATGTGTTGCTTCGCTGAAGTAAACAAGACCGCGAAAGTGCTAAGGTTGCAACTTGAAGTTTGATCTCCATTTGTGGATGAGGCCACGATTTCGCCCTCCGTTAGTGTCCCTAATTTGAATTTCTCTGTGCAACCTCTGTGTCCTCCGTGCCTCTGTGGTGAACTGGTTCTCGGCCAAAATCAACCACGGAGGCACAGAGGACACAGAGGTTGCACAGAGAAAACCTCAGATTAAGATAGAGAATTCTAAGGTTTCAACAATTCTTTCCAGACACAGCCCGGCCCTTCGCCTTACTTCCCCCTAACGTCTTGGGCTTCGCAGCAGTTGTGCTGAGCCCAGTGTTTCCCACAAGTTCGCGGCGCGAATGTACGGCGGCAATTCACTCGTAGTGGTCATGACAAATCCATAGCTCTGCTCTTGTCCGATGTTGCCATGCGTAGCTTGAAGGACAGTGAGCGCGTCCAGTAAGGAGTTTCCGGTATAATAGCCATCCTCCAAATTGACGATCACGTTGGCCCGGTTCAAAACGCCCCGGGTTACTCCTTCGAAAACGCGTTGCACCACGTCGGGCCTGACGCCGGCCTGAGTCTCTACAAACCAATCTTCATCTTTGATGAAACCATTATTGCCGTTTCGCTTCGTAATCGATGAGAGACCAATGGGATCGCCCTCGGTCGCAAGATAGCGATATTGGTCGGCGCGTTTCTCGATCGTTCCTTTCCCGCCGCGACTGATGATGTGCACCATTCCATCTTTTTCGTAAGCAACGAAATCTACACCCTCGACAGTCGCCAGGATGC
>JGI12627J13344_100273_pt1 | contig 10764 bp, 9 predicted proteins | sample TexAe_OM2H0_M2_FD_13344 | JGI IMG/M metagenome (IMG submission 13344) | reverse complement strand
ATTTGATCCTTATTGGCTCGCCCATTCATCTGCTTCAACTTCTCGAAGATTGGAGCCTCGAGTTTGTCGTACAGGTCCTTAAAACTTTCGGCTCCCACATGTGCGAGCGCCTCCTGAGGTCGTCCGTAAAAGACGAGTTTTCCACGCATGAGAACTACCAACTTGTCGAACAGTTTTACGTTCTCCATTGCGTGGGTTGTAAGGATGACTGTGCGACCGGATTCCGCAATCTGACGAAAAAGCTTCATCACTTTTTCTTCGGTTGCGGGATCAAGTCCCGACGTGGGTTCGTCCAGGAAAATGACTGACGGTTTGGTGATTAGTTCGACTGCAATTGAGACTCTCTTGCGTTGACCGCCGGAGAGTTGTGAGATTGGGACATCGCGACGTTCGCTCAAACCCGTGATGTCCATCACTTCTGAAACGACTTGATTGATCTCGCTGGTGGAAATGTCCCGCGAGAGACGGAGTCGTGCGACGTAATACAAAGTTCGATAGACAGTAAGTTCCCGGTGAATGATGTCATCCTGCGGAACATAGCCGATAGATTGCTTGAGCGATTCCAGATGCTGGTAGAGATCCAGGTTATTCACGAGGACGTTGCCGCTTGACGCGGGTCGCATCCCGTTCAACGAATCCATCAACGTAGACTTGCCCGCTCCCGATGGTCCAAGCAGTCCGACAAACTCGTTTGGTTGAATACTTAGATTAACCTCATCAAGGAGTCTGATCTTGCCGCCACCCGATCTGTTCTGTACTTCTTTGGTGATTTTCACCACGTCGAGACGGGTTTTTGCGCGCGTATCAAAAACCGTGACTCCTCTTTGGGGATTTACCCGCAAAAGGAACGGTCCAATCTGCACAACATCTTCCGGAGGTAGCGTACGTCGTCCGGTGATGCGTTGGCCGTTGACGTAAGTGCCGTTGGTTGAGTTCAAGTCCTCAATCATCACCGTGCCGCCACCGTACTGTGATATCCGTGCGTGATTGTTTGAGATGAGCAAACCATCAAGGCGAATATCACACTCATCACCACGACCAATCATCAAGTGAGGTTGATCCAGAGCGCGTTGGAGAAAAACTCTTGGTTCGTTTGGTTTAAGCTCAAGACTCCTGGAAGTGTTTTGAAACTGAGCGCTATCCGCACTGGCAAATATGGTTCGATTCTGCGGTTGACCCAAGCGGCCGCTGTGAGGTAACGAGCCGGATTGTCCCATATGAGCAGTTCGGTGGGCGTCTTGATTCTGTGGCGCGCGAAAACGCAGACTCGGACCACTTGGGCCAAGTTCTATCACATCGTTGTCGTGAAGTATTTCGCCTCCGGTGATCCTGCGTCCATTCAGAAACGTGCCATTGAAGCTCCCCAGGTCGACCAGGATGTAGGTCTCATTCTGCTGCTTGATTTCAGCGTGACGTCGGGAGACGTTAGCAGCGTTAGCGTCGATGACGACGTCCAGACCAGGCTCACGACCAAGACGGACGGACTCTTTATTAATGAAGAATCGTTGTGACGAACTAACTTTGTCGAGGAATTCGAGGTAAACGTCGTTCATGTCTGGTTACTTGGGCACAAGGAGCATCGGTCCTGATGGAATTCTTGTCGGACTGAAGGCGTGAAATCGAGAGTTGTACGACAAAGCGCAACCTGCCGCTGGGCAACGTGCAAGTTAGGGGACATTCTTCCTCCAGGGGGAAAGAGGGAAAAGATTTAGTACTGACGCTGACTCAGGCAGAGAATATTTGTGGGAGTTACTGCTGTCAATGATTTGAGTGTTTTGACCCAATTTGGTTCCTGTCAATTTTGACAGTTATCTGGGAGCACCGCGGGCCATAGCATTTCGCAAGTTAACAAATACTGAAAGGGGAGCATGATGAAATTTGTATTCTTAGTTTGTGTGCTGGTATTGGCATTCACGTCGCCGAATAGAGTTGCCTTTGCCCAAACGGAAACAGCCACAGGTGTCGAGACTGTAAAAGACCTTACTTTGCTGCGCCGGGATTTGCGGGCGGAGAAGAAACAGCTAATCGCGCTGAACGTGCCGCTGACCGAGACGGAGGCAACCAAATTTTGGCCCGTCTATGATCAATATGTCGCCGAAATAACGAAGGTCTATGATGATTTTTATGGCTCGGTGAAGGAATATGCTGCGAAGCAAAAAGTGATCACAGACGCTGAATCAAGTGCTCTGATGAAGCGATGGGCTGCAGCTCTGGTCCAGATAGCACAAACGCGTCAGAAATACATTCCAATTTTTGAAAAAGTCATCCCTGCGAAAAAGGCAGCCGTCTTCATGCAAGTAGATCGTCGACTTTACGCGCTGATCGACCTGCAAGTTGTATCGGAGACACCGTTGCTTGGTCAGTAAGTTTTGAGAAAAGGAAAAGTGTGGTACCCGCGGCAGGGGTCGAACCTGCGACCTTTCGCTCCGGAGGCGAACGCTCTAATCCACTGAGCTACGCGGGCCTAAACAAAATCGCAGGTTTCAAAGAGATGAACCAAGAGTGTCCCCCTTTTTGTAACCCTTTTTGCACCCCTCGTCAATAACGACTGCTCTAGGTGGCTCTTGGTATGATGATCGCGATCTGTGCTTCGGAAGTGTGAGAACTTAACTATCTATTGAACAGCGCTCAACAGCGCTACGCTCGGCGAAGCTTTTGCTCGGGTAATTCCTTATCACTTAAACCGCCCCACGCAAAATCATGGGCAAAGAACTAAACGGTGGCGATCCATCACTCGAACGAGTGGCGGACAAACTCGGACTGAGTGTGCGAACGCTACAGCGCAAGCTTCACGACTTGAATACCTCTCACAATGAACTGGACGGATCAAATGCGTCGTGAACTGGCGCTGAGATACTTGCGTGAACAGGAGATGGCAATTTGTGAAGTCGCGTACTTCCTCGGCTTCTCGGAACCCAGTTCGTTTCATCGAGCATTCAAGCGTTGGACCCGCTTTACGCCGAAGGACTTCAGGGACTCACAATGATCAATCGCACGATTCTCATAATCCTCTTTGTCTGCTCATGCTTGAGCATTTCTCAAGCACAAACTGAAACGTATCCGCTCCAGAAAGGCGAAAGAGACAGCATTGGTCTTCTAAGTTGGAGTCCGAATAGTGACTTCGTGTTAGCCGCTCCTCTTAATGACGGCGCACTTCGACTTTGGGAGGTACAAACGGGGAAAATGATCTGGAAAAGCGATGTGCGCATTCTGGAGGGCCCCGGTGGAAGCTACGCGATTCATCACTCAAAGTGGACCAACGATCAAAAGTTCATTGTGACCGGAACTGCCAACGGCAAACTTCAACTATGGGAAGCTGCCACCGGAAAATTGATTTGGAACATACAGGCTCACGCTGGACCGGTTTCATCTCTGGCAATAAGTCCTGATGCGAAGTTCATCGTTTCAGCGGCGGATTTAAAGTACTTCAATTCAGAGGTCGTCAAATGGACCGTGGAAGAATTCAAGTCTGAACTCAAGATTTGGAATTTCAGCGATGGGAAACTGGTCGCCGACATCAGTGCCGGACAGAAAGCGATTAGAGGCCTGAGTTTTATTGACAACAAACGTTTTCGGGCTGGCAACGATTTTGGTCTGATCTCAACCTGGTCAGTTGATCAGCCCCAGTCAATTGAGTCGAAGCATCTCTCTCCTTGCCGGCTACCACCTAAGACGAAACCGCTCGAGCTCGTCTACAGCTCAAACCTAACTTTCGTTGCCGCCAAGTGTCCACATGCTTTGGTAGTTACCGATAGCAATACACGTAGAGTAGTGACGCGTATAGATGACGACAGCGATTACGATCTGCCAACGTTCAGTGAAGATGAGACGTCACTATTCTTTCCCGAAATCAGCACCATTCAGATCTTCGATCTAGGTGGCAAGAATGAGAGACAGTCGCGCAAGCAGGAGTGGGGCACAGTTAATCGAGATGGCAGTCTCCTGGCGACTCAGCCTCAATTCAAGCAGCCGGAGATCAGGATTGTCAGTACTAAAACTGACCAGCAGTTTGCGACGCTTGGCGGTCATCCAGGCGTGATCGAAGCCCTCGCATTCAGTGCTGACGGCAAACGCTTCGCATCGGGAAGCGATGATCGAATAGTCCGGATCTGGGACACTCAAACTCGAAACATTGTTTTCGCCCTTGCGGGTCATCAGTACGGCGTTAGGGCTTTATCATTTAGTGCGGATGGGAAGACTTTGACTTCTCAGAGTGAGAAGGAAGAGATCATCTGGAACATGGGAGACGGCACGAAAATCAAAGAGTCGAAAATCAACAAGGAGTTCCCAAGGTTCGAGCTGCTGGATACTGCTGTCAGTCCCAGCGGACAATTCGAATTGAGAGAAGAAAAGGAAAAGCCCTTTCGGCTGGTTGACGCCAAGACAAATCGGACTATTCGGGAGTTTGTCTATATCGATCAACTTGACGATCTGGCTTTTTGCCCGGACGAAAGATACTTTCTGGTAAAACCATGGTACGGCGGCTGGCAACTCTGGAGTGTCGAAAGCGACAAGCCAATTCGTGAATTCACAGTCGGCTACTCTTCCGATAACAAGGTCGCGTTTCATCCTGATGGTAAGACATTCATCACTGGCGGCTCGGGTCAAAATATTCTGATGTTCAATGTCGAAACCGGAGAGAAGCTCTGGAGTCTGTTTCCGATCGACGAACAGGAACTCGCAGAGGCGAGGGCTAAGGAGGCCGAGCGGATTGCCTGGATCAAGCAAGATGAAGAAGACGAACGACGAATAGAAATCGCTTACAAGGATAAGGTCTACATCAAGTTTGATCACTACGGCGATATGATTGCGCTGGGCGAGCAGAAGGTACGTCAATCCGGTATTCCGAAGATGAGCAAGTTCAGGAAAAGTGCGGCTGATGCCAATGCTGTCTGGCTTCGGCTGCACAACGATCTCGATGTACCTATTGCCGTCCCTACTCAGAGTATCTACGCTCCAAGCAAGAAGTGTTTCTTCCGCTTTCCTACAGGCCATAAAGTATTTGGAATATGCGACAAACAGGAAATTGTGATCCGGTTGTCAGTGGAGGATAAGAACGGAGAGGGCGTTCCGTATGGTTTTGATTGGTTTTCCTATGTAGTACTGTTGCCCAAGACGACGGTTTTGTTTTCAGTTCCCCTCGAAGTCCTGACGGACGGCAACCACATCAGGTTTGCCAGCAAGGTTCTGAAGCCCTCAGGCTTCAGCCAAACGGATGAAAGCGAAGTGGTAGTCCACCTCAAGTTTCGCGAATCCGACCTGCCAAAGTGACCGAGAATTCTCTGTGTTATGGTGGCAGTAATCTTTGTCGGCGTTCCTCTTACTACTCGACTTAATTTGAAAGCTGTAATTTCGGGTGTGAGACGATATCTTCATTATGAAGCCGATGATAAAGACAGAAAGCGTGACTTCTTTGAATGGTCTACACACAGCAAGTGATTCGTATGCGAATCAACTGATTCAAATACGAATCACTTGATTCGCATACGAATCACCTACAGAGGAGCCAAGATGGCCGCAACTCAGATGAACTCATTCTCCCCGACCGACCAGACTAACTCTCAATTCATGCCCCTCAAGGTCTTTGGTTCCGAGCGCAAACGGGGGAACCAAGAAATAGACCAGCTTGATATACGGTTGATCGGCAATTCGAAACCTATGCAAGCTCTTAAGAGATCGATTCGACTCGTAGCTAATTCCTCAGAGACAGTGTTAATTACTGGAGAATCCGGAACAGGCAAATTGAACGCCGCATGAGTTAACGCTCTTACGCCTTTTCCGTGACTAGCTCTTCGCTAGGATTTCTTGAGGCTGTGATGCATGATGCCGCATTTATGGACTATTATGGAGCACTCTTGATGGGACTTTAGGATGTTGGGCGCTGCGAACATTTCAATCCGACAATTTCGCAGACGAGGGATGCAATGGAATTTCGTGTTCGACTATCGAACCTCAGTATCTTGATATTCCTTCTCTCGCTGTTCATGCGGGTCGATGCTCAGCACACTAAGCGGAACAAGACTGCTCGAAATCCTTCTCCGCGTCCTGCAAAGGTTCGCTTCATTTCCGGAACCAGTTCCCTCAGAATACCGTTCGAATTATCCAACAATCTAATCCTGGTCGAAGCCAGAGTGAACGATTCCGTGCCGCTGTGGTTCATCCTTGATACGGGTGCCAGCAGCACAGTCATCGACTCTCAATTGGCAAAAGAGCTACGCCTCAAGGCGCGCAGTCGAGTCGTTGAGACCGGCGGGGCAGGCACGGCGACCGCGCTAACTTTCAAAGGAAACTCTTTAAAGCTTCCGAATGTCGAAGCAGCGAACCTGACCATATCCGGGCTTCCGATTGACTTTGTCTCTTCTCCGATCGGTCGCAAAATTAGCGGTGTCATGGGCAACGACATTCTCAAGAAGCTGGTTGTTGAAGTTGATTATGCTTCTCAGGTCATCAACCTTTATGAACCCGAGAGCTATCAGTATTCAGGTTCAGGCGAAGTTGTCCCGCTTACTTTAGAAGGCGATTTGCCGTTTGCTAGTGCGCGGGTCGCGCTCGCCGGTGGTCCTGTAATCAGAGGCAAGTTCGAGCTTGACTCGGGATCAACCGGGGCAGTCTTGTTCAATACTCCTTTCGTCGACAGAAATAAGCTCCTGGACTCAATTTCCAAAACAAGTCAGATCCGCACGGGTGGCGTGGGCGGCAGCGCTCAGGCTTTCTCCGGCCGTCTCGGGTCCATAAGGTTGGGAAGCTTTCAGTTGGAAAATCCAGTCGCTCGATTTTCTCGGGCCAGACGCGGCGATGATGCCAGCTCCAGATACGATGGGCTGATTGGAGGCGAAATCCTTCGCCGCTTCAAAGTGCTTTTCGACCTTTCTCATCGGCGAATGATTCTTTTACCCAATGCGCAGTTTTCCGAACCCTATGAAGTAGATATGAGCGGACTGGACATGGCGACCGAGGGCCAAGATTTTTCTGTCGTAGTGGTTAACGAGGTAGAGAAAGGCAGTCCGGCGGCAGAGGCCGGGATCGAAGAGGAGGATGTGATCACGGCCATCGATGGTCGTCCCGCGAAAGAGTTTACAATGACGCAGATTCGCAAGATGTTCATGCGGGACGGCAAAGAACATTTGATAACTCTCAAGCGCGGTCCAAAAGAACTGCAAACAAAGCTCAAGCTGAGGAGATTAATATGACGCCGCGCCCAAGGACTTTGGACCGGAGCGCGGATCCTCTGTCTCTTAATTTGTGATTTCTTTTTGATGCTAACGATAGTCGCCGCGCCCGGTCAGCCCTGCCGTTCTTTCTGCTCCCGGTTATTTTGAGGGTCGGAATTTTTCTTGCGGTCATAGGACCACACCTCAACCAACACCCCCCCCATTGCCAACGCGTTCGATCAGGAACCAAGCCGCCAAGACTCGTGACGCCACAATCTAGAAATTCCTTGCCATCAAGAACGAGTACCTATCCTCAGTCGCATCGTCTTCTGTAATCAGTCGCATCGTCCTGTGTATAGTCGCAACGTTCGTCCCGATAGCTGAGAATCACAACTCAACCCTAGCCATTCTTACGCGTTACCTCAAGCATCATGCGCGCTGTATCAACTTTCTTCGAGCTGACCTTTCGCTGCTGCGTCGAAGCACTCTCACTTCCAGTTGGTAGAAAGGAATTCCTGTGAAATCACGCAAGAGTGAAACCGTGCTTCGATACTCACCAATTCGTCAGAGCCGCTCCACAGTCGCACGTCACTATCAGCGGTGGCGTGTCGCCCAAGGCATACCTGTTCGATGTGATGTGCCCGAGTGCGTCTTTCACAGGGCCTCAGCTGGAATTGCTGGGTTCCAAGCTTCCTATGATCTTGGACCATATCAGCGGCAACAATCGCGACAACCGCCCGAAGAATTTGCGATACCTCTGTCCAAACTGTGACTCGCAGTTGTCAACTCGTGGAGGCGCTAATCGTGGTCGCGTTCAAGAAGCCGTAGAAGGCCGCTTTGTGCTTATGCAGCGCGATGGCAAGCTCCACACCCATGTACTCCCCGAACCCATAAATGTTCAGATTAAGGTTTATCCGCCAAAGGTCATCACCTCAAAAAAACAGTGAACAGCTTATTGCCGCTTTCAAGCGGCTAGTTTTGAAACTCGACCTTGCGAGGCCAACACAAGAGAGGAAACAAAAATCCTGATGAGCGAAATCGAAGTGCAGCGCGATCTCTTTCACCGCTGGTTCAAGCAGCCGCTGGCTGATCTCTACAACAACACTGATGCTGGTTTTGCAGTGCTAATGATTACTTTGCCAGGTCCAAAACATCTGACGAGATCTGATCTGAGACTTGGCAGTAATGCGTTCGTACCGATAAGAACGACCGAATACTTAGCACCGCGTGCTTCCGCTGCAACTTTTTCAGCTCAGATCTAGGACGTGTCCTAGGACTCCAATTCATCAGGGCAAGCAATTGTGTACTTTTTACTGGTTACCCTTTCAGGTTCTTTTGCAGCAAAGCATTTTGCTGCGTCAGTCTGTTTATTGAAAACTTCTTTATATCGGCGAGCGAATTCTGCCTTGTTCTTTATGCTGCGAATGCCAAAGGACAGCCGACGGGAAACTTTGAAAACGATCCTAGAGTATTTTTGTCTCCCTTTATCACTGCCTACTTAAACTTTTCCCAGAACGGCTGGAAATCGTTACCTGACTGCGCGAGTACCGACATGCTGCCAAATGTTTCGCTCCTAATCGCAGTCCGCGGAGCGGACTACGGAGCCTGGGGTTAAGCACAGCGAAACCGCGGGTAGGTAAAAGCCAAAATAAAATTAGCCTGAGCAGCGGACGGCTGTCGCTCGATTAATGGAAATCACCATTATCGTGAAACGATCTATCTTGGACTACGCCCGGAGGGCTGATACCCTCTTTTCGCCGCTTGGTCTTGGGGCTTACGACCCAGGCTTTACGCCACAGTCCGCTTCGCGGAGTTTTAATCGACACTGAGATTATTTCTTCAGTAACGCGGGCCAATTCATTATCACTGTTGGAGGTGCTGCCTTAGTTTCACCAATCAATGTTCCGATCAAAAAACGTTGACCATCGGGCGAAACATCGAATTCGTGAAAATTGTTTGCCAACGCGGACAGCATTCGTGTTTTGAATAGAACTTTGGGTGTGGAAAATTCAAATTCAACCTTATCGGTTGTCACAGTCGACGACATCATTTGACCATCCGCAGCGACAAAAAAGAGTTCATTCCCATCGGCCCGCCAGACCGGGTACATTCCGCCCGTATTCGAGATTCGTTTCTTATCGGAGCCCAGTTTGCCATCCGCCGAGAATGATTGGACGTAAATCTCCCAATTCCCGCTTTCATCCGATGAATAGGCAAGCCAACGTCCGGCGAAAGCTTCGGCTGATAGTCATCGAACGCTGAATTGAGTAAAACATATTCCATCACTAACCTTGCTCAAATAGAACGAATTAACCGAACTTTTCGCTTACAATAATCGTTGTGAATTACATGTTCTGTCCAAGATGCGGAACAAGTGATCTGCTAACTGCGATGTTCATCAGGAAGAGGTCGTGGCTTTTTGGCCCTGTCGAAACCTACTGTCGTCAATGCGGAATCTTTCTCCCAGATCTTTCCAAGCCTATTAAGCCAGACCGGCCGCCCGAAGAACATATAACCACCAACACTGTGCTCAGTGTCATGACCATTGTCACCAGCTTCACTCTGGCGTTCCTCCTTTATCTTGTTTTGGGATTCCAACCAGGCACTCATCCACTCATTTATGTCACCGCAGGTCTACTGCTCGCGATTGGCGGCTGGCACATCCAAACTCTAATTAGAATTCAAATGCTTAAAAGGCACTGGAAACGAAGAACCCAAAAGTCCGAGATAGAGGCATCACTGCAGCAAACCGTCGAACGTGCAAAGGTCGCATCGACCAGGCGGTTGCTGGAAGACGCAAACTTCGAGAACAGAGTTCCCGCAAGTGTTACTGAAAATACAACCCGCCATCTGGCTCAAACGCCGCGACGTCACTCTCAATAAAAATTCCAAACTGCTCAATGCTTTGCTGGGTCTGTATAATCCTGCGGCAAAGATGTGCATACGAATCAACTAGTGGAACTGGGGTCTGTTTCAGTTGATGCTTCTCAATGGTCGCTTAGGCAAACTCGCGGCTACGCGGAATGGGGCGAATACCGACTGAACAACCGGTACATCTGTTTTGAGATCTCAGTCCGACAGTGGACCTGACAACCCTGCCGAACAGTACAAACAACGGCCCAAGGGCCGAAGCCGGTTCTTTTTCATCGATGGACCAGGTCCTTACAGACTCTCCGCGGTTAGAGTAAACACAACTCTTGTTCAGAATTTCCATTCCTATGTGCAAAGAGGAAATCAGCGTTGTGGCGTCCGATGGTCAATGATTACTGAAATCAGAGAAGACCGCTTGATAAGAAGTATTCTGTCCTACTAGGATTAAATTTGGACAGGTTGGTGTTGAGGCGTACAGAGACACCAACTCAAATCTATCGGAAATGGAGACGTCAATGAATAGCGTACAAATTGAACAAAAGAGCTATGAGATGCCCCCGCGGGAGGGGATCAGCATCGCGCATTTTCTCACCGTCGCGGACATCGAGCGATCGGCTCGCTACTACGAAAAGGTCTTCGGCGCTCGCATTCTGAGCCTTGGTGAGGGCGGCGCGCCTGCGTTCCTTCAGCTTGCGAATATCTGGATGATTCTGAACGTTGGAGGCGGGCCGACCCCGGATAA
>JGI12627J13344_100272_pt1 | contig 10766 bp, 8 predicted proteins | sample TexAe_OM2H0_M2_FD_13344 | JGI IMG/M metagenome (IMG submission 13344) | reverse complement strand
ACAATGGCACAGCGATAGTCTTGTTACCGGGCCCGCCACGAGAGATGAAACCGATGTTTGAGAATCACGTGACTGGCAAACTGGAAGGGCGCGCCGGTAGCTTACGTGTTGTCAGACGAATGTTGCGTGTTGCCGGCCTCGGTGAATCTGCTGTCGACGAAAAAATCGCACCAGTTTATACACAGTACGAAAATCCGAGTACGACCATTCTCTTCAATCAGAGCGAGATTGAGATTCATCTGACCGCACGGGGAAGGACTGAGGCGGAAGCTGAACAGTTACTCGATCGTGTTTCTGAACAGATAGAAGAACGTCTGGGAAACGCAGTCTTCTCATTTGCCGGAGAGACAATGGAACAGGTCGTTGGTCTCAAACTATCGGTCGGCAACTACACTTTGTCAGTGGCTGAAAGTTGCACTGGTGGGTTGCTCGCACAACGCATCACTGAAGTACCGGGTTCCTCGAAATATTTCATAGAAGGAGCTGTGACATACGCTAACGAGGCAAAGACGCGGGCATTGGGAGTCGAACCGATATTGTTGCTCGAGCACGGAGCAGTTAGTGCCCCGGTCGCAGAAGCAATGGCGGAAGGGATGCGAAAAAGAGCAGGTACAGACTTCGCGCTGGCGATAACCGGGATTGCTGGACCAGATGGTGGTACTGAAGAGAAACCTGTGGGGACAGTATTTATCGCATTGGCGGATGATGTAGGGACCGAACACCGACGGCTCAAACTGCCTGGTGATCGACAACTGATTCGTTGGCGTGCATCACAAGCTGCGCTTGATCTGCTGCGACGCAGGTTGATCTGACTCAGGCGTACGTCAGTTTAGATTCATCGCACCCAGATATGATTAAGCTATTCCTCATAGGCTGCGCAGGATTCGTCGGTACGTTGGGCAGGTTCTGGCTGTCGAGTACGATCGCGCGAAGGTATGGTGAGAGCTTTCCTCTGGGAACGCTCATCGTCAATCTGAGTGGATGCTTCCTGATAGGATTGCTTTTTCACTTAATGCAGGAACGCTACTTCGTTAATGAGAATGTGCGCTCAATAGTGTTCATCGGGTTCCTCGGAGGATTTACTACTTTCTCAGCTTTTGGACTACAGACGTTTAGTCTGCTGCAAGAGAACCAAATCGGACTGGCCGCAGCGAACCTACTCGTTTCCAACCTGATTGGCTTGCTCCTCGTGTGGGCCGGTTACACTCTCGCTAAAGTGTTTTGACGTCGTCAGTACCGCGCTCCGGTACTGACCTCATCGCGTTGAGGATTCAGACTTGCGGTGCGACGACATCAATTGTCTTGCTTTGGGCCACAGGCTTGTCCAGTGGTCCTAACGCTCGCAGCTAATCACCTAATCATTGCCTGCTTCTCGGCGCACAAGCGCGCTGGAAGGGAAAAGCATTTACTTTTTAGCAACGAGCGTAACAACCACGGGGCAAGCCCGTGGCCTTACCTGGCATATACCCTGTCGCCCGTGATTACCGGCCTGTGTGTAAGGCTGTGGATAAAGTTTTCCTTGTTTCACAGCTTCTTTAGGGGATTGAGGGGCTTCATTGCTGCCAGGAACGATTTAGATGGTTTTCAATCCACGACCTCACAAAACGCGCTGAAGAAAACTATTAAGTCGATACAATTCAGCTTCCAGCCGCCAACCAATAGAGTTATGCTAGGAGTAGTTCGGAGGAAAGTATGAAAGCGAAATCGATAGCGCTGGCCATCTTGTTGTTGTGTTGTTTCAGCATTCCCGCGAAACAAACGGATGAACCACGCAGCTATCCGTTTTTTGTCTCCAACGTAAACACTGGCTTCGCGACTCAGGGAGATTTTGAGGGCGAGTATCAAGTTTATCCTGACCGAGTTGCCTTACACTTCACAAAGGCGGTTATCACTATTAGTGAAAATTGTCCGTACAAAGGCAGAAGACTTCTTACCTCTCTCAAATTTGGTTTCGCTACCCCAACCGAAAACAATAGCTGGAAGCCCGTGAATCTGATGGGAACGCCGTTGTACCGGATAATGGTACCGCGCGACACGTACGAATTGGGTGAACTGTATTTCAGTCTGCCCTATGACGCGTCGATGGATCTGTCGTCACATTGGCTGGTGGCTCAGATTGGTGAGACGTCGCTGGATTCGATAGAAACCCCTAACGACGGATACTCATTCGCGAGAAGTCGTCGAGACATATTCGTAAGACCACTTCTGGCAAATGTCCGCGAACCGCAACCGAACTGTCCACCTGGCATCCCAAAATAAGTTCAGACCTCCTTATGCAATAGAGAATCTTCGGCGGAGTGATTTCGATTGAGACCACTGCTTGTCGTAATTGTCGCCTATCTTCTTGGTTCGATACCGTTTGGTTTTTTGATCGTGCGCGCCAAAGAAGGTGGAGACATACGGCAAACTGGTTCCGGAGGAACTGGTGCGACAAACGTGTCTCGGCGATCAGGTAAGTTTGCTGGAGTGCTCACTCTTGTATTGGACGCTCTCAAGGGAGCTGCGGCAGTACTGTTTGCAAAAATGTTCGTTGAGGGTCAACTACCGAACGCTACCTGGGTGGTTGTGGGAGCGGGTGTGGCCGCAATTGTTGGTCATATTTTTCCCGTTTGGCTTGGATTTCGCGGAGGAAAAGGTGTTGCCACGGCGGTGGGTGTTTTCCTGGTGCTTGCCCCACTTCCGCTACTGTGCGCGGGTGTAATCCTGATTGCGATTGTTTGGCTTAGCAGGTACGTGTCGCTTGGCTCCATCATTGGCGTGGCGACCATTCCTCTGTTTATTTGGTTGCAGGATCGATTTGTGAGCCCGCTTGCTGATGTGAAGGCATTGGTTGTTGGTTCTTTTCTTTGTGCAGCGCTCGTGATCTTTGCTCATCGTGAGAACATTGCAAGATTACTCGCTGGCACAGAAAACAGAGTTTGAGACTCTCACAACAAGTGATGACAGACCAACCAAAGTCAATCGCAGTCATTGGAGCCGGTAGCTGGGGAACCGCGTTGTCGATCGTCGCAGCACGGGCGGGCCACGACGTCGTACTCTGGTCAAGAGATGCAGATGTCGTTAAATCAATCAATGAGAGTCGTGTCAATCACCGCTACTTATCAGATCAGCTGCTGCCGGATCGAGTAATCGCGACAACCGAGCTTGGTGCAGCGGCCCGTGATCGCCAAATAGTAGTACTCGCGGCTCCGTCTCATGCGCTCAGGCAACTCCTGGAAGGCATCGGACGAAATCTAAGTACGGACGCAGTGCTTGTTAGTGCAACCAAAGGTATTGAGATTGAAAGCGGTAAACGAATTTCAGAGCTCGTGTCAGAAATACAGGGCGAGACGACTCGTTTTGTGTGTTTGTCGGGACCGTCGTTCGCAAAAGAAGTTGTCAATCGTCATCCTACCGCGGTTGTTGCGGCCAGTATCGATTTGAAAAACGCCCGGTTGGTCCAACAAGCATTGAGTTTTGACAATCTTAGAATCTATACAAATAGCGATGTCGTCGGGACGGAGTTGGGAGGGTCAGTCAAGAATGTTATGGCGATAGCAGCCGGCATGACCTCAGGGCTCGGCTACGGTTCCAACAGTGTCGCGGCTTTGATCACGCGTGGACTTGCAGAAATGACCCGGCTTGCACTTAAACAAGGAGCACAGTCAGAAACTTTAGTAGGACTTGCTGGTCTTGGAGACTTAGTCTTGACCTGCACAGGTAGTCTCTCGCGCAATCGCTTCGTCGGCGAACAACTGGGAAAAGGAAGATCGATAAACGAGATAACCGCTGAGATGAATGAGGTCGCTGAGGGAATCAGGACAGCGAGTGCGGTCAAACGGCTCGCGGACATTTCTGGTGTCGAGATGCCGATCACAAATCAGGTTAATGAAGTCATCTACGGTGGAAAAGCGGCGAGAGATGCAGTAGTGGAGCTAATGACTCGTCCTCTCCGCGATGAGACTTAAGAAGTACCATCTGGGGTAGCGCCTGTTAGTCGCCTCGCTAAAATCGAGAGTTGGGATTAATAAGATGCGGACGCAAGAGTGTCATGTTTATTAAGCGACGCGGACCTACCAGCTACCAAGAATGTGTGAAACTCAACCTCTCATTCTCCCCGACCTTTAGGTTGGGGATCAGTGCCACAGCTTGAACAGGTAACCATTTTAATGGTTTCGATCTGGCTGCCTCATCCTCGAGGAAATGTCGAAAACCATTGAAATGGTTACAGCATTTCCTAGTGCTCTTGAACCCCAACCTAAAGGTTGGGGAGAATGAGAAGTTGAGTGTTTTCATAGTCTCGATAGCGCGCGTGCATCGTTGACATAGAGTGCACTATTGTCGACTTCCGGCGTCGATCAAAGCCTCCGCACCCAATATGTGTAAGCCCACCCGCTACCCGCAGGTGGTGCTCCATTGCCAACATTGATCACCGTACCCACATGAAGACAGAAGCGGAAGGGAATTGATACTATGCGAATCCGTAATAGTCATCTTAACTTAGCCGCCAAGGTTCAATCAGATACCACCGTCTTTTGACTGCCAACCAAAAGGAGCCCATCAGAATGATCAAGACGTTCCACGCGTCTCGCCGAACCACTGTCTTCTGTTTGTTACTAATACTCTGCGCTTCCTCAGTCGCTTCGTTAGCGCAAACTCCAACACCTTCGCCAAAAGAAGCGGATCCGCTGAAGGACTTGCAGTATCGGAGTATTGGGCCTTATCGCGGTGGCCGCTCTGCCGCCGTGGCCGGTGTTCCGTCGCAACCATTTGTCTATTACTACGGTGCAACTGGCGGTGGAGTTTGGAAGTCAACTGATGGTGGGATCAACTGGGAATGCGTTAGCGATGGTTCAGTCTTTGGTACGGGCTCAGTTGGCGCGATAGCAGTCGCAGATTCAGATCCAAACACAGTTTATGTGGGCATGGGCGAATCGCCGATTCGAGGCAACGTCTCGCATGGCGATGGGGTGTACAAATCCAACGACGGTGGAAAGACCTGGAAACGAGTTGGACTTGATGACACCCGACAGATTTCCCGGATTCGCATTCACCCAAAAAATTCTGACTTGGTCTATGTAGCGGCTCTTGGACACGTTTGGGGACCAAACGATCAACGTGGTGTGTTCCGATCAAAAGATGGAGGAAAGACGTGGGAGAAAGTTCTGAGCAGGGGTAACAAAGCGGGTGCTATCGACTTGATTATGGATTCTACAAGTCCGAACACGTTGTACGCAGGATTTTGGGAGGTTTATCGAAAGCCCTGGACGCTTGAGAGTGGTGGACCAGGAAGTGGAATCTTCAAATCGACTGATGGTGGCGACACGTGGACGGAACTGACCCGGAATCCGGGGTTACCACGAGGAGTAATCGGCAAGGTCGGCATTACGGTTTCGCCGGCGAATCCCGAACGCGTATGGGCCCTCGTCGAAGCGGAGGATGGCGGTGTGTTTCGTTCGGACAACGCTGGCCGAACCTGGACCAAAGTCAACGAGGAACGTCGTCTGCGCCAGCGCGCCTGGTATTACACGCGAATCTACGCTGACCCAAAGAACGCCGATACCGTCTATGTTTTAAACACTGGGTTCTATCGTTCCAACGACGGCGGTCGGACTTATACCGGGATACCCGTACCGCACGGAGACAACCACGACCTTTGGATCGCACCTGATGATCCCAATCGAATGATTGAAAGCAACGACGGTGGTTCAAACGTTTCCTTCAATGGAGGAAAAAGTTGGACCGAGCAGGATCAACCGACCGCACAGTTTTATCGGGTCGCACTGGACAACGACTTTCCTTACAACATCTATGGAGCACAACAGGACAATTCAACCGTAAGGATTGCGAGTCGAAACACTGAAGGTGGTATCGGCACCAGTGACTGGTACGACGTTGGTGGAGGTGAATCAGGTTGGATAGCACCATCGCCAAAGGATTCAGAGATTGTTTTCGCTGGATCGTACGGTGGACTAACAACTCGAACTGATCATCGCACTGGCCAGCAGCGAGATGTTAATCCTTATCCAAATAATCCGATGGGTTCGGGTACTGATGTCCTGAAGTATCGGTTCCAATGGAACTTCCCGTTGCTGTTCTCTCCCAACGAGCCGAATACTTTGTACTGTGCTGCAAATGTTCTTTTTAAGTCGAAGGACGAGGGTTCGAGTTGGGAGATCATCAGTCCTGACTTAACGCGAAACGATAAATCAAAACAGGGTTCTTCAGGTGGTCCAATTACGAAGGACAATACGAGCGTTGAATATTATGGAACAATATTTACCGTAATGGAATCTCCGCTTCAAGCGGGAACAATTTGGACGGGAAGTGATGACGGCTTAGTACAGTTAACTCGAGATGGTGGTAAGAACTGGTCTAACGTGACTCCGCCGACCACCATCATGCCGGAATGGATCCAGATAAATTCGATCGAGGCGTCACCGAATGATCCTGCCACCGCATACGTAGCCGCAACCATGTACAAATGGGACGACAATCGACCTTATCTCTATCGGACCAATGATTATGGGAAGACGTGGAAAAAGATAACTAGTGGAATCCCTGACACTGCTTTTACTCGTGTAATCAGAGAAGATCCAAACAAGAAGGGACTGCTGTACGCGGGGACCGAGACGGGGATGTATGTTTCGTTTGATAACGGTGAACGTTGGCAGTCGCTACAACTGAACCTTCCCATAGTGCCCATCACAGATCTCGCAATTCAAAAACGCGAGAAGGAACTTGTCGTTGCGACGCAGGGAAGGTCCTTTTGGATTCTCGATGAACTGCCGTTGATCCACCAGATGATGGATAGCGGTGGTCTAACTGCGGTTAGCGAGACCCAACTCTTCAGACCTAAAGAAAGTTATCGAATGCCTGGAGGTGGCGGTTTTCCGCTTGGTCCAACGGCGACTGTAGGTAGGAATCCGGCTAGCGGCGTAGTTGTCTATTATTCACTCAAGGCAAAACCCACGACCAGTATTCAACTGGAATTTCTTGATTCGTCGGGCAAGTCGATCAGAAAGTTCACTGGGAAAATTGCGAAACCTGCTGGAACTGGTCAAACGGGCCAAACGCCAGCCGCACCGCCTCCCGATGAAGGAGGCTTTGGCGGGGGTGGAGCAGCGCCACAGGTTCCAGCGGAGGTCGGCTTAAATAGGTTTGTCTGGGACACTCGATACTCTGACGCGGTACGCTTTCCGGGAATGATCCTGTGGGCAGGAGAGACGCGTGGGCCAAAAGTCCCACCAGGTACCTACCGCATTCAGTTGACCGTCGACGGAAAGACTCTGACGCAAAACTTTGAGATCAAAGCTGATCCACGAGTGATCACAACCGCGGCGGATTACACAAAACAGCTGGAATTGGGATTGAAGATTCGAGACAAGTTAACCGAGACGAACAATGCGATTATTCAGATTCGAGATGTGAGGAAACAGATCGACGATTTGTTGAAGCGCGTTGGAAGCCAACCAAACAATAAGGCTGTGAACGATGCTGGGAAAGCGCTTACCACCAGTCTGACCGAAATTGAAGAAGCGCTCTATCAGACAAAGAATCAAAGCAGTCAGGACCCGTTGAATTACCCGATTCGTTTGAACAACAAACTTGCTGCGTTGGGCGGAGTTGTTGGTAGTGCCGAGGCTGCACCAACAGCACAATCCTATGCGGTGTACGATGATGTCGTTGGACAAATCGATGTGCAGTTACAGAAGTTGAATCAGTTGATGAAGACCAGTGTTCCTGCGTTCAATCAACTCGTTCGTGATCAGAACATTCCAGCAGTGGTAGTTAAGCCTCCGGACAGTCCGTAGAATTGGATCTTTACAAGGCCACTGGCTTGTCCAGTGGTTGTTACGCTTGCTGCTAGAAAGAATTTGCCTTTCCGTCCAGCGCGCGCTCCGCGCGCAGGAGTGAGGTCAAGAACTGTTTTAGCAACCCAGCATTAGAAACCACCGGACAAGCCGGTGGCCTAAAAGCAGCTTGAACTACCTTGAACACGTATAATTCATAGAGTGATCTAAACTTCTGACTTTTGGAGCAAGAGTGAGCGAAGCAAAATTTCCAATTACCGTTAAACAAGTCGCCGACATTACCAATGCGAAGGTTGTTGGGGACCAAACCAAGATCATCACTGATGTGACTCATGATTCTCGGCGTGCGGGAAGCGGGAGTCTCTTCGCGGCTGTTTCAGGCGCCTTGTTCGACGCTCACAAGTTTGTTCCACAAGTGATGGCCCAGGGCGCGCTTGGTGTGATTTCTGAGAATGATGCTCCGCAAGATTTCGCCGGAGTCTGGTTGAAGGTTAAAGAGATCAGACGGGCCATGGCGTTGGCAGCTGCGGGGGTGCAACATCATCCGTCGCGGGAACTGCAACTAGTCGGCATAACTGGAACGAACGGAAAAACGACGACTGCTTACCTGATTGCTTCGATTCCAGAGGAGGCGGGTGAACTCGTCGCAATGACTGGAACCGTTGAGTATCGTTTAGGCAAAGAGCGTTTCAAAGCTGATCGCACCACACCTGAAGCGCCCGATATGCAGCGCATGTTGCGGAAGGCTGTTGAGATTGGTTGTCGGACGGGAGTGATGGAATGCTCCTCGCAGGCGATGGATTTTCATCGTTGTGACGAACTCGAGTATGCGGTCGCCGTTTTTAGTAACCTGACTCGTGATCATCTCGACTATCACAAGACTATGGAGAACTACTGGTATGCAAAGCAGCGTCTTTTTGATGGCCGGTTGGGAACGCGTCCAAAGACTTCGGTCATCAATGTGGACGATCCTTACGGAGTTGAGCTCGCAGAAAAGTTACAGAAGGAAGGATTGCGAGTCGTTAGCTACGCAGTTAATCGCGACGCTGACGTCACGGCACGTGATGCAGAATTCTCATTGAGTGGAATGCGGTTTAAACTTTCGACTCCTGCCGGTCAGCGCGACTTCCATTCTCCGTTGGTTGGACCACCACACATCTACAATACTCTTGCCTCCGTTGCGAGTGGTCTGTCACTCGGTTACTCGTTAGACGTGGTTACTGCAGCCCTTGAGAAGTGTACCGGGGCGCCCGGAAGATTTGAACGCGTAACGCATGACGGGGACTTTTCGGTCGTTGTGGATTACGCACATAGCGACGATGCCTTGCTAAATGTCTTAAAGACAGCCCGTGAAGTTGTGAGGGGAAAGATCATCACAGTCTTTGGCTGCGGTGGCGACCGGGATCGAAGCAAACGTGCGCCGATGGGTGAAGCTGCGGGCTCACTCAGCGATGTAGTCATTCTGACTTCGGACAATCCACGTACTGAAGACCCGGAGCAGATTCTTCGCGACGCAGAGGAGGGAATTAAGAAGACTGGCAAACCATATCGAAAGATTGCCGATCGAACTGAAGCGATCAATCAGGCGATTTCAGAAGCAAAGAGTGGAGACCTGGTATTGATAGCTGGCAAAGGACACGAAGACTATCAGATCATCGGACGTGAAACCCTCCATTTCGATGACAAAGAAGTGGCCAGAGCTGCGCTTGCTCAGAAAGCTTGATGCTCTCTTCCAGTCGATCTGCCAACATTCTCTTGCCAGTAAGTTTTTTTCTGGCTCTTGCATGCTGTCTCTCTGTCTCTGATCAAAAGGCTGCCGGGAGTATGCCGGTGCAGCCTCCAGTTCAAACCAAGCGAAACAAAACTTCTGGTGTTTATCGCGCGCCGCAGGTACTGGGTTCTATCAAGAGCTCTGCAATAACCGAAAGCAGTGGATTAGTTGCATCAAGAAACTCACCAGGTCTCTATTGGACTCACAACGACTCTGGTGATGGTCCTTTTATTTATGCAATAGATACCAACGGACAACTGCGAGGAGTTTGGCGAGTTAGAGGTGCAGAGGCGGTCGACTGGGAAGATATTGCTGCCGGTCCTGGTCCAGTGGCGGGCAAAAACTACCTGTATATAGGTGACATTGGCGACAACAGTGCGAACCGTCCGGAAATTGTGATCTATCGCGTCCCAGAACCGTTGATTACGAATTCAGATATGCAGTCGACGAAGTCGAAACCAAGAACAACCGAAGTTGCCGACGCGATTCGTTTGCGTTTCCCAGATGGAAAGCATGATGCCGAAACTCTTTTGGTCCACCCGAAGACTGGCATTATTTACATCCTGAACAAAGTGCCGCTAGCAAATCCTTCGGTTTATGAAGCCAGGCCTCCGTTCACAATGAGCGGGATCAACACTATGAAGCGCTTGGGAGAACTCAAAGTACCGAGTCTTTTTGGCGGAGTGTTGACCGGCGGTGACATTTCTCCAGATGGTCGAAGAGTAGCGCTTTGTGATTACTTCCAAGGCTACGAGTTAAGCCTGCCGGACAAGAGTCAGAACTTCGACGATATTTGGCACCAGCGGATGGAAGGTTTTGATCTGGGGAAACGGAAACAAGGCGAGTCGATTGCCTATCGACTTGATGGGCGAGCGTTGCTGGCGACGAGTGAGGGACGCTCGTCACCACTCATTGAGGTCTTGCGCAACAACTAGTCTCTTCAATCACCCTCTCGTACATCGTTCTTCTTTATCAGCAAGTAAATCGGCACTCCCAGAAGAATTAATCCCAGCCCGATACCAGATTGTTTTGGCGAGCTCCAGATAGTGGTTGCAATTAGCCAGGTCGAAACTATTAAGAAGAGAATTGGAACAACCGGGTAGCCCCAGGTTCGATAAGGTCGTGGAGCGTCTGGCATACGGCGTCGGAAGATAAAAACGCTGCCCGCGACGAGCGCGTAAAAGAGTGTCAAAGCAAAGATG
>JGI12627J13344_100264_pt1 | contig 10941 bp, 6 predicted proteins | sample TexAe_OM2H0_M2_FD_13344 | JGI IMG/M metagenome (IMG submission 13344) | reverse complement strand
TTGCCTGAATTTGATCTTTTGCGGCAACAAGCGATAGTTGCCACAAGCGCATTTCCCCCAACAGAAAAGACACTGACAGCACTACCCGCTTTAGTAACCGGTCAACTTGTCGAGCACGCTAGTGCGATCGGCTCAAACGACTTAAGACTGGTCCTATCCGATGGACGCGATTCGCGGTGGAGTGAGTTGTCAAATGTGTTCAGGGAAGCAGGAGATGAAGGCTTCACATCAGGACTGGCCGGATGGTATCACCCATATTGTAGAGTGCTACAGAAGGATCTCGACTGGTGCTTCTGGGTGCCGCAATTGGGCGGTACAAACCCTGCGCCTGGAAAGTTGACTTTCTGGGAATCACTTTCGAAGAGTGTATCGAGGGCCGCCTATCGCCTTCCGTTTGTTTTCAGAGTATTTAGATACCGGTACTACGCGCGGCAAAGGTGGGATCGCGCGGAAGAACTATTCGAGATAAGCACCGCTGCGGATTACTTATTAAGAAGGAAGTTCAATCTCACGTTTTTGCATTTCCCAATCCCTCATCCTCCCTGGATATACGATGCACATACCAAAGAGCTAGCGTCTTACGACACTAGTTATTTGGACAATGTGGCCTTGGCCGACAAGCAGCTGGGTAATGTTCGAAAGACACTGGAGGAGATGGGTGAATGGGATCGGACGGTGGTGTTGGTGAGCGGTGACCACTGGTGGCGTAAGGATCCACCGGAAACCAATACTCGGTTGGATCACCGCGTACCTTTCATGTTAAAGCTAGCGGGCCAGAATAGTACTGAAGAGTATAGAACTCCCTTCAATACGATTCTGACCCGCGACCTTGTGATCCGATTGTTGCGCGATGACTTGAAGAATCCCAAAGAGGTTGAAGATTGGCTGAACCGCAACTCTCGCTACGCTGAGAGTCCCTTTACCATCAACGCGCCTTGAATACTAACGACTAAAAATTACCGCTGCATTCTGGATGACCGCAGTCGCAATCGATTTCAATCGTATCGCCAGCTCCTTCACAAGAGGCGCTACAATATTTGCCGCCCTCCTGGGGAGGGCAACTACATACCGCGTTACGACACTTGTCCTTATCGTCTGCCATGGGATCCTCCTAAAAAATGTCTTGAATGTAGGCCGCTAAGAGTAGCATAAAAATCGATTTCAACCACAAGAAGGAGTCCCGACCTGAACGCCCAATGACCGATTCTGAAAATAAGTCTCCACGTAATAAGCCCAAGATTCTTTCCTTTTCCGGAATCGTCATCCTGATTATCTTCTTTCTGGATGGTTTTTTCAGCGGCACATACGCAGGTCTTCAGGCAGAAGCTCCAGCTGCACTTAGATTAGGCCAGATAATTCTTTTGATCTGGGCAATCGGATGGTGGATTAAGAATGACAGTCGAGAACGTGGAATTGGCTACATCAGCGATCTTGGATTCCTCTTATATGTCGCATGGCCAATCGTGATAGCGCATTACTTATTCAAGACCCGTGGTTGGAAGGGTCTGCTTCTGATAGCCGTTCCTATCGGGGTATTCATTATCGCTTTGATTGCCGGCACCCTACTGGGCGTTATAGGAACTCTCTGATTTCAGGTTCAAGACGGTTCACCTGACAACAAATCTTGACGGAGCGATGACGGCCTTGGCCTCGGGATTGTAATAGTCGTAGACAGTCGATGATGAGTTCTTTGCGTTCATTGCCAACCTTGGTCGAAACTTAAACTTGAAATTAGATCCGCCTGCTCGTGGCCAAAGATAGAACACAACTCGATCAGGAAGTATGTCGTACTGACTGATCGCATACTCTGCGCCATGCATGGCAGTCTCAAGTGATTCCCGATCAACATCGACTCCAGGTGGCAACCCAATTTCCGCTAACATCATTCCATAACCCTTGAACCCGATACGTTCGGCTTTAACACTGCAGGTAACTTCATCCATCACATGTGCTTCCTGTTTATCGAAGCTTGTTTCAAGCAACAGACTCTCAGAGTCCCCAGACCGCTTGCGACCTTCACTGGCGTTTGTAGTAACTGACCATGGAACGTAGAAGCTATTGACTAGCTGAACGCTGGCGACGCGGCCACCCGAACGTCGCAACTCGACCTGGTTGGTCCCCGTCTTAATGAACGAAGAAATGTCTGCCATTAGCGGTGCGATCATGCGTTTGTCTGAGGGTACGTCAAAGGATTTCGCTTTTTGCCCGTTGACTACTACTTCAATTGCGCCTCCTACTCCAGGAGATTCTTGACCGCTTATTAGAGCCAGCATCGCATCGAGTACGTTGATTGTTGCTTGAGTTGAATACCAAACTCCATATCGATCTTTGTTGCGCAGCAGAAACAGCAAACCTCGAGCTCTTAGATTAGTGATAGTCTGCTGGTCTGCAGAACTGGCGTATTGCGTTAACGCCTGGACCACAAGCGCTGTAGTTTCTATTCGGCCTGCAAGACCCCAGCCGTAGAACGGCGTGTTCGTTTCCAGTGTCCAGTAAGAGCTGTTGTTTTCAGAGTGAGCAAGACTAATTAGTCGGTCTATTGCTTGATTGCTGCGTGCAGTGTCCTTCGCGAGAGCTGTAGCCAGTGCATACGAAGCAATTAGATAGGGCTCATCGATTTCCGCGCTTCTCTTCTGAAGGTAATTGAGAGCGAGTACAAGCGGAGTAGGACTGGAGGCAGGAGTCGTTGGTTCGGTAAGAGCCAGCGACCTTGCAACAACTGCAGTCACCATTGCGGTACGCCGGTAATCTTCTTTTTTATCCCATATGACTGCCCAACTTCCGTCAGATCGTTGTTGCTTGATAAGCCAGCTACGTGCATTTTCCAACACTCGCCGGTCAATTGTAGAAACCTTTCCAGCGTCGTTGAGAAAGCGAATTGCGTAGGCGGTTAACGCAAGATCTGCCGAGCTGCCACTCCAGTATCCGAAACCGCCATCACTCGTTTGGTAATTCAAGAGACGTTGGTACCCGGATTCGACGTAGCGGCGGGCCTTATTTGCAATGGCGGAATCTTTTTGATCTTTGTCGAGGTAGCGGAGCACAAGCACACTTGGATAAGTTGATGAAATAGTCTGTTCACCGCAGCCGTACGGCCTTTTCATAATAGCTTCCACGCTCTCCCAAACATGCGAGATTAGATTCGGATAGACTTTTAACTCGGTCTGCGACGACTTTGGTATTGCGTTATCAGGAAGCTCGAGCGTAAGTGTGGTCGACGTATCAAGCAGATCACTCTTTGTCTCGATCTTTTCCTCACCGTCCGGATGGACCGTAATAGGTTTCTCAATTGCGTCGCTAAAGTCTGAACCAATCGCTGTTACCAGTTGCTTGCCATCCTTCACTGAAGTAGTGGCTTGAAGCTCAAAACTCTGCTTTGCCGATTCACCTGCGGCGACGTCAGTACGTTTTCGATTTGGTCCCTGAAGTGAGAACCACTGCTCGGGTCTTAGCTCGAGATCTACCGATTGCTTCTTGTCCAGATAGTTGCGTAAGACGACCGGAAGTGAGATCCGGTCGCCTTCGGTCAGGACCCGAGGTGGATCGAGTTCTGCAAAGAATGGCTGGAAGGCCCGGATGTCGGTTTCGGCCATACCAATTTCTCCATCTTCGGTGGAGCCGATGACAGACATTTTCCAGGTTGTGATGTTGTCGGCGAGTTTGAAGTCGAGCGATGCTCGACCTTGTTTGTCGGTGGTGAGTTCAGGTTGCCAGAGTAGGGTTTCCGGGAAGAAACCGCGGATGCGTGGGGTGGAGAGTTGTTGTTTGAGAGTTGGTCCTTGCTTAACGCCAAGCGCTGAGATTTTCACGGAAGTGCTCGTGGCGGTCTGCATACTTTCGACAAGGAAGTTGTTGGCAGCCGTCACGTTAACCGTTTCAGTAACTGCACCAACCTCAAGTGTCATGTTGATTTCGATTAGTGTTGATGAACGAACAAGAATATTTGTGACCGAGACGAACTTAAAACCGGGAGCTTCAGCGCGTAACTCATAAGGTCCCGCAGGAAGATTTCTGATGAGGTACTTACCACTGTCATCTGAGCTTGCTTCGAACTGTTCCGCTGTTCCTGTTCGCATGGCCTTTACGGTTGCACCTGCAACGACCGCTCCCTGTGGGTCCGTAATGATTCCTGTGATAGCTCCGGTAGCACCCGAAAAAGTTCCGATCACTTTTGGTTGTATTGGCTTAGGATCGGTGGCTGACTGTTCAAACGAATTGACGTGAAAGGTTGCAACTGGGAAGTCGTTATAGTTACCCGGCTCTTTATCAATGCCCGCACTCAATAGTGAGATTATTGTCGAGGCTCTCGTGGCGGGCTTGATTGTCACCTTCTGCTCGCCGTTCGATTTGACTTCTACTTGAGTGTTATCCGCGTAGGCGAAGGAGGTTTTGAAAGTAGTGTAGTAAGGCCTGGCCCATGGATCTCTTAGACCAGCCAGGTCAATACCCGCGGCCTTCAACAATTGGGACAGTTCTGATTCATTTTGCGGTGCAACTTTCTTTTCGTTTACGAAATTTGCGATCGCAAGGTCAATCTTTGACCGGGTCTCTGCGAAATAATCTATGTTGGACAGCCACACACTAAATTCGTCAATCATTTCCCTTTTCGTTCCAGGTGCAGGCGGTTGGATCGTCGTAATACTCAGTGAGTAATTGGTCCCGTTTATCGTGAAGTAAAATTTGTATGGTTTGCCCCAATGATCGCGGACCTGATCAAGGTTTACTCCTTCTCGAAAGAGTTCGTCGCGTAATGTCGGATAGTTGGTGACATAACCACCGGTACGCTCATGGTATTTAGTCGTGGCCCGGTTAATCGCATTACCCGTGGGAACAAAGTAAGCCCACGATTGACGTGCAGCTTCAAAATCATCTTCTGTATCGAGTTGCTTATCAGGTCCAGCGCTGTTGAGCACCATCACGTCCAGTGTGTGGTCTGTTGAGAACGCAGCTCGATAAGGAGTTCCCCAAGGATCCTTCAATGATCTGAAGTCGATTCCAGCTCCGGACAAGATACGAATTAAGGTTGGTTCGTCGGTCGGATAATTGCTGGAATTCAGGTAGGTAGTCTCCAAAGCCTTTCTTAGAGGTTTGAGCTCGGCTTCAATTAACCCTTCTAACGCTCCCTTGTGATTCCGCTCATAAGAACCTCCGAAGAGCGAAGGATAGTAGCCGCGTCCCTGATTCACTAGAACTTCGGCAGCCAGATCTAGATCCGGCGGAATTGGCTTCGAGAGGTCCAGCTTGTCGAGCGATTTTCGAGTTATGTTGCCTACGGCATCAGACCCAAACAATCCCATTATGCGGCCATAGAATCCCGAGTAACTTGAACCAAAATCCTGATCTGTACGAATGCGTTCTTGTACTGCCTGGTCCACTACGACTACCCCAAGCGCGCTCTCCACAGACCGACCTGCCGAGCTGACGGTCTTGAACGTGACATGTGCACTTTCGCCGGGTTGATATGTTTGCGCTTCAGCTTGAAGCTTGAGTTTCAGATCACGATCGCGCGGAAAAATTATCGAGTGAGTTCCAATCGTAGTTTCTTCAAATCTGCGGTCAGTATAGGCGGCCAGAGTTATGTCATCCTGGTATTCAGGACGATAAGGAAGTAGGACCGTGGCACGATAGTTCTTAAGATGAACAACCTGAGAACTAAGCAAGGTCCAGTCACGAGCGATCGCCAGGGTAACTGTAGGATTGGGCTCGCTGGACGTGAGCGTCACCTCTACAGGTTCGCCTGGTGCAAAGATTGTTTTTCGAGTCGTGACGCGAATCCCGAGTCGGTCTTTGAGGTTGAATGTCTCCGAATGATGGCCAGTACGTTTAGCATTATCGGTTACCAGAAAATTGAGAGTTGTGTCGTGTTCTGATCGTTCCTCTAATGACAGTTTGAAGTTGTCCACCTTTGCGAGTCCGTAACGGTTGGTCTTAACTCGCATGCCGGCTCTATGTGGGGGCTTCGCTGAGGAGTCATCGTCTTGTGAAATGTCCACGTTACATTGTGCCGGGCTACCATCGGCAAAAGACGTCGACACGTAGAAACTCAGAGGAAGGGCATTACTCTCTTCGTAGTTATTTCCAGAACGAACTATATAGACGTGAATTGCATCTTTGGTTAGCCGCAAATTGAAGCGTCTTTGCTCAGTACGGTTCGTCGATGGGTCAGTGAAGTAGGCTGCATAGGAAATGTCTGTGAATCGCCTGTAGTCAGATTCTTTTAGCTCTTTATGCTCCTTTGCCAGGTCGATTTCCGCTTTAAAGATTCCCTCACTATTGGCGTCGCCTTCATACTTATCGCCTTCGACCGTGTCGTATTTTTGTTCGCGGTAGTTCCAATTGCGTTCTGTTTCTCTCACTACTCGAACACGTCCGCGTGAAACTGGTTTACCAAACAGGTAATCAGCCTTTACTTCTACAGTCGCGTTCTGTCCATCGAGATAGTACGGCTGGTCGGGTTTTACATTTACTGAAAAGTTTGGCAGATCATAACGACTGACCTTCACTCGTTCTGTGTACGAAACGTCGTCGTCCGTTTCAAACTCAAGGCTAAAATCCCCGAGCTTAGTGCCCTCTGGAATGACCCATTCAGCGCTGGCGACTCCAAAGCGAGATGTCTTAAGGTCGGTTTGGTAGACCACATCGCCATCGCCATTAGTGATCTTTAAAGAGACATCTTTGTTGGGTAGAGCGTGCCGAGAATTATCCAGCATAAGCACTCTCGCGAATATGGTCTGTCCAGGCTGGTAGAGAGGTTTGTCAGTGGAAACAAGAATGAATGGAGTCGAGTAGACCTCAAGGTCTCTTTCGGCATCCACAATCAAGAGTCCGCGTGAGCCTTCAACTGTCAATTCAACATCGTCGGAGCCCAGATCCCTTGGCAACGTAAACTCGAGATAAGCAATTCCGTCCTGGTTAGTGGTCGCTGACTTGGTCAATCGAGTTTTCTGACCCGAGTCGTCATTCTCGAGCTCGATCAGGCCCTTCACGACAACATTCGCGGCGGGTTTGTTTGAAATCGGATGCGACGCCTTAACCATCGCTTTGAAACTCGTCCCACCGCGTACAAACTCCGGAGTAGCAACACGTAGGTCAAACAAGTCGGGAGTAATGCTAGAAACGGAGACAATTCCACCTACGGCGGTGACGTTGTCTGCTGGTCCAAGAGGGGTTACTTGATATCGGAGCCGGTACCAGAGGATGTCGCTTTTTTCTTCGGGGGAAAAATCACGAGTTCTGGTCGGCAGCGTAAACAGCACTCTTTGGCTGCCAGTCTTTAGATCGATCTTGTCTGAAACTGCCGCGACCACCCTGTTACCGGTGTCGATCAATTCGACTTTGATTTCAGCGACAAGAGGTTTGCCGCCATTCTCAACCACCAAAGCCAACTCTGGCGCGAGCTCGTTGAAGGTTAACTTTGTTTTGGCTTCATTAACCCGAAGCTCGAAGCGTGCACTGGTGGATTGGACCACTACCAGTAGACACACTACGAGAAGGCACAAGAGAGAGAGGAGCCATTTGCGGCCCATGATTGCCTCCTGAGAACTACGCGGTTCTCAAAAATGGACAGACTAGCGCGCCGGGGAGAAGCTTGTTTTCTTCATCACTTGATAACAGCGTATTCAGTTTTTGTTTTGTTCTTGAGCCCTGGGGAGGTGCTCAATTTTGAACTGCGGTTATTGAGATGCAAGGTTTGGCGCGAAGGGTTGTTACTTCATGCAAAAAAATGTACCTGGGAGATTTTAGGCTTGAGGAGGCTGAATGATAATCGCGACCCTCGGTACATTTGATTGGTTAGCTGGGATACACGAACGCTCGGAGCGCGTACGTATTCATGGGCTAGCGATCATTAGTCCCCGTCATTGTTCAAATGCTCATTGACTAATGATTCCTCTTCTTGAAGCTCAAATGACAGACGGTAATTATTCTCTTCCTGGAATGTTGCGTGAGTTGGCGCACGAGGACGTACGCGCTCCGACAGAAGAGCTTGAGTGGTGTTATTAATGAGGCGACTGAAGGGTTAGCAAAAAACTTAGTCACCCCCCGGCCCAAGTCTGGTCTTCACCAATTGCTTCATGAATCTCTCAGCGACCTTACTCGCTACCGTTCCCCCAAGTGAGCTCAATTTACCACCCGCGATAACTACCTCAGTTTTCGGATCAACCGCGGTGAAAACATACATTGTGAAAACATCGTGGTGTACCTCAAGAATCAAATCCGCGGCTGCAGCATCCCTTGTAATCATTAGACCCATTTGTTGAAACTCCGATCGCTTACGCAGCTTCTCTTCGATCACTGACGGGCCAACCAATAGTGAACTTGATTTTACGTAAACGTATTTTGCGTTTCTGACGTTGGTGATGGGATCCGTTTGAATGTTTGGCTTAATGACCGCGATTACTGGCGAGGGTTTTCCGCTTGTGTTTTGAGAAGGCTCGTCCTTGAGTTGAGTTTGTCCAAGAACGGAAACCGGACACAGCGCTAACAAGAGCAGTATGGTTTTTGTCATTCACATACTGTCACCCATTTGCGCTTACATCGAGATGGTTATTATGACAGTTCGTGAATTGTACCGATCGGAGTCTAAGCCCACAGCGTCGATGCAAGCTCGCCTGCTACTCTTGCGTTGTTAGCCAGTAGTTCCACGTTAGCGCGAAGAGTTGCGCCCGCACTCCGCTGCGCCATCTGGCTAAGTAAGAATGGAGTGAGTTCACGACCCGAGATGGCCTTTCTTTCTGCTTCCGCGAGTGCTTCGTTGAGTGTTGCCTGTAACGTCTCTGACGGTACCTCAAACTCGGAAGGTACAGGCACACAAACGAGCAATGCCGACCTGATGCCCAAAGTCTTTTGTGCTTCGAACAGTCTGACAATGTCTGCGCAAGAGTCAGCTCGTACATCAACCGGTAGACCACTCGCGCGAGAATAGAACGCGGGCATCTCGTCACACTGATAGCCAACAACGGTGACAGCGTGAGTCTCTAACCACTCCCGCGTTGCAGGAAGATCAAGCACAATCTTCGCGCCAGAGCACACAACAATGATAGGCGTTCGAGCCAGCTCGGGAAGATCGGCTGAGATATCCGACAGCGATCCTCTGTGAACACCTCCAATGCCGCCTGTGGCGAAGACTTCGATTCCAGCGCGGTACGCGATCCAACTAGTGGCTGCAACCGTTGTAGCGCCGTTCCACTTGTGGGCTATAGCAATTGAAAGATCACGAGTGCTGATCTTCTTAACGTCGTTGCTTTCTGCAAGAAGTCGAACCTGGTCTTCGGTCAATCCAACGCACAGATTCCCATCCAGAATTCCAATAGTCGCCGGTAGTGCGTCGCTGGTTCGTACAGCTTGCTCGCAGCGGATAGCTGTTTCCAGATTTGTGGGACGTGGCAAGCCATGGGAAATTACAGTCGACTCGAGTGCGACGACGGGCCTCTGACTATCAATCGCGGTCGCAACCTGGGTTTGTATCTTGAAGATATCGCTTTTCAATCTGAGACTCCCTGGCCGTTTGAACCGTGATTTCTTTTCTTCAACGAAAACACCGTGCCTCCGTCAACACGTTGTTCCCACTTGATCTCTGCATCTATTAAGCCTGCACGTGCGCGCATGTTGGCTAAACCACGCCCGTCTCCGGATTGGTTTTGCGTGTCGAATGAACAGCCATTGTCTTCAAGCCGCAAAGCGAATTCACCCTCTTGAGAAGACGTGACCAACATCTTCACATGCGTTGCACCCGCGTGACGCCAAATGTTGTTTACCGCTTCCTGAACGATTCTGTAGATCTGCATTTGGACGCTCGGCGCTAGATTGCTCTGTTCTTCTATCGATTCATCGCACTTGAATTCATATTCGAACTGCTTCTCAGGCGGCGCATCCTGTACCGCATGAGACAGTGCAAACTCGAGTGCTGCCGCGAATCCTACATTTTGTAACACTGACGGACTGAGGTCTTCGCAGATACGTCGAACTTCCTGAGAGATCGATTCGATCTCGCCGCGCAGCACATTTGCCGGGGGCTGCTCACCATTTGTCTTGATCTGATCGGTTAGCAACGCGAGATGCCGCAGGTCCGCGAGTGTTTGATCGTGAAGATCGCGAGCGATGCGTCTTCTTTCTCGTTCAGCTTCATTAGCGAGACTGAGCCGGGCATCAGCCAATTCGCGGTTAGCGTCAACCAGCGCTGCGCTGGTGGCCACAATCCTCCTTCTCTCGAGTATGGCCCAAACGAGCGCCATCAGTGCGAGCGCAAGCAGAATTGCAAGAGCAGTCGAAGTCCAGGGAAAAGGAGCCTTCGCGACTGTAAACGAAAAACTCAACGGCGCTGAAGCGGCCAGGTCTTTTGTGAAAGCTCTCGCAGTCACCGTGTACTTGCCCGGCTTTAAACCCTCCATCGTAAATTGTGATTCGCGTGAGAGTTTTTGTTTTACGGAGTTGCCTGAGTGATCAGCAAGCGTAAATGCGTATTGAAACTGTTCTGGAAATGTGCGACTGCTGATTGCCGTGACATCAACCAGCAAGCTGTTCTGCGGATATTCCAGGCTCAGTCCGCCGGCTAATTCGCTGGGAGAATGCACACGTTTGCTCAGGATGCGAGTCACATACAGAGTAGGTTCCAGGGTTCCCGGCTCGTATCGCGCAATACCGCGATTGGTGCCAATAAGCACAGCGTTGTTGCCATTGTCCTGAACCGGCAAAACGGCAAAAACGTTTTGAGACGGCAACCCCTGTTCCGTGTCCAGTTCGGACGCGATTGGACCAACCACCGGATCAAGCAGAACACGCAGTAAACCGTTTCCACGTGTGCCACACCAAACTTCGTTTGTTTTGTCATTTGCGAGCAGAAAACGACTATCGATATTGGGGAGTGTGAGATTACAGTCGCGGTTTGGAACGCACAGATACACTCCATTTGTCGTCCCAAACCAAAGCGAACCATCTGGCGTG
>JGI12627J13344_100248_pt1 | contig 11475 bp, 8 predicted proteins | sample TexAe_OM2H0_M2_FD_13344 | JGI IMG/M metagenome (IMG submission 13344) | reverse complement strand
GGCTATGGGCCAACCGTTGATGACTTACGAGGGCAGCGAGGAAGAAGACGAGCAGGTGCAGCGTGATCGTTACCCAAACAGAGATCGGCGGCGACAATATTATGAATGCGCCGAGCACTACGAGGGCAATCGAAAACAAGGTCGAAACCAACGACAGCTTCACGATCTGCTTGTTGCCAAAAGCAATGATGAACGTCAAAAGATAAAGCGCTAAAGGAATGATCCAGATCAGCGGCACCGACGCCACGTCCGTCGCAATGAAAGTCGTCACGCCAAGCATCAAGCTCGACGGAACAAACGCGAGCAGAACCCATTCAAGCCGTTGCGGCGTTTCGATCTTTATGTTGAGTTGTTCGACTGTGACTTGAGAGTGATCTGAAACAGCTCTCCTCGCGTTGAGCAATACCGCGCAGGTAATTATCAGTACAACCAGCACGACGTAACCCGCAGCCCAGACGACGCTTTGAGTCCTGATGGCAAAGGCGGGTTCAAGCAGGAATGGAAAGCCCAGCAAGGCGAGCATGCTGCCGGCGTTACTGACGGCATAAAGAAAATAAGGATCGCGAGCCGCTTTATGTGTCGAATGTGAAAACCAGCGCTGTAACAGTGGCGCAGTGGCCGAAAGAAGCAGGAACGGTGGTCCAACAGTCAGGACTAATGTGGTCAGGAGCCAAAGAATCGGACTGCTCTGTGTTGGTAACGAAGCGAGTACACGTTCTGATAAACCAAACGGCAGCACTAACCCGGCAGCCAACAGCAGTACCGCATGAACAATCGCCTGATTTCTCAGTGACAGCCGCTGAGAAACGAATAGGGCATATGCATAACCTCCTAGTAACAGGGACTGAAAGAACACCATGCACGTGTTCCAAACCGAGGGCGCGCCGCCGAGTAATGGCAGCAGCATCTTTGCCACAAGCGGCTGCACCCAGAAAAGCAGTGCGGCGCTCGTGAACAAAGCAAGCGCGAATACCGGCGCCAGCACGGTCGCACGTAAAGCCGTGGGGGTAACTCCTCGATCTACTTCTACCTCGATGTTCATTGTTTTGCCCTACCCGAAACTTGGTGTGATCCGGCGGCCTGTTGCCAGACTAACTAAGGATAACAGGGTTTAACTAGCTTCGGGCTGGTAAATTTGTACCGCAAAGAAACGCGGCAGTGCTCTGCTCCTTTGTGCCTTGCGTGAGAAACATTCGTAGTCACTGCTCGCCACCGAGCACTTGTCGCCAAATACCGCAAACCTAAAACGCGAAAACCAAGCAAATTCGCTTCTTTCATCCCGGCATGTTTATTGCTGTCCGATTGCTACCACGGTTCATGTGCCCCAGCATTCAGGAGTTCCCATGCGAACCAGGCATTGGTTGGAATTCACATTCCTGTTTTTGCTTTTGACCAACTGCTCAACAGCCTTCGGCCAGACCCAAACACGTGCGTACCCTCAAATACGGGCGTTGACGAACAACGACGTGCTTCGCATGCTCGAGCGCGGCGAAAAGTCTGCGCAGATAATCGCAAAGATTCTCACCTCAGATTGTAATTTTGACGTCTTTCCACCCGTGCTATCCGACTTAAAGAGACGTGGTGTTCCCGACACGGTTTTGGTTGCTATGAAGTCGGCCCCCTATGGACCGCCGTCACTTGCCGATGTTGACTCCAAGATCTCTCAACTGGCGAGGCAGGCACAGATTCCCGCTGGAACCGCAATCGAATTGGAGACGGTACGCCCGATTTCTTCGGATAACGCGCCGGTGGGAAGCCCGATAACTTTTGTCGCAACACGCAGAGTCTACATTGATAACACTTTGGTAATTGAGCGGGGCGCAGTTGCGAAGGCTCGCGTAGCTAAAGTCCGGCGTGCGCGTGGCTGGGGCAGACCGGGCATGCTTGCCTGGGAGTTGGAGTATGTAGTTGGCGTTGACGGCACGCGGATTCCGGTTCAGCTTGGGGGAAAACAAAACGGTAAGAGTCGAACTGGCGTGATAGCGGGCAGCGCCGTGGCAACGGGCGCGTTGATTTTCCCCTACAGTTCTCCGGTGGCTTTAATTTGGGGACTCAAAAAGGGCGACGAAGCGGTGCTGCGTGGCAGTACCGTCGTTTCGGCACTCGTAAAAGCGCCAACAGAGATCGCGGGCTTTCAGCCCCGACCGGGCGGTCCTATTATTCACGACATGGAAACCGTGAAAGCTAGTACCGCCCCCCCGACGAACACAAACTTTGATAGAGGCAGCGTCAGACCGAAGAGCTTCAAGTCAAATCGTTAGCACCTACGAACCCACCGACTCCCCTTGAATCTACCATCCGACACTAGTTCCGCTACGCACAACCGATCTGCGGGTATCTCTTCAAAGGTTTCTGAATCTAATTCGCGCGACGCCCGTCTTAACTTCAAAGTGGTATTGCTGGCAGGTTTTATACTTGCTGTAATTACTTCAATCCCTCAGATTCATCTCTGTTACGTTCGCGGGTCCGCATGGAACGGAACGGCCGCGTTATTAGATACTGACGAGTTACCTTACCAGGCGTACACGAATGCTCTCATTGCTGGTCGACCGCGTCGGAACGATCCTTATGCGGGAAAGGACGGCGGATCATCCGAAACACTTTTTTCGATTCAGTTCCTGCCGCCATATGTCGTCGCACTTCCTGCAAGAGTACTGAATATTTCGGTTGAAACAGCTTTCATCATACTCCTTCCGCTTGCTGTCTTTGCGACGGTGCTTGTGCTTTGGAAACTGCTGTTCGAGTTGACAAGTAACACATTGCTTGCCGCGGTTGGAGCAGTCTGTGTTATTTCCCTGGGTACTGCTGCAGCCCACAGCCCGCTCCAAATCATCCATGGTCTGGAGACAGGTTACGATCCATTTCCTTTTCTTCGCCGCTACATTCCAGCGGTCCCTTTTCCGATATTGATTGCGCTAACACTGTTCGTTTGGCGTGCGCTTACTAAGAATGTTGCCTGGGCCATCGCGGCCGGGTTGAGTTTTGTTTTCCTTATTTATTCCTATTGGTTTCTGTGGACAGCCGCATTCGCCTGGACTGTCACAATCCTGACTCTTTGGTTCATTGCGAGACCGGGAGATCGAATGAAGGTTGGTTATGTTGCCGGGTTGATGGCCGTTCTGATAGCGCCTGCCTTAGTGCCATATATATGGCTGTTAAGTAACAGGGTTAGCTCAATGGATAGTGGACAAATTCTGGAAGCCACACATGCGCCGGATCTTTTACGTGCACCAGAGATTTATGGGGGACTGATAATTCTCCTGTTTGCTTATCAAATAATTCGAAAGGTGAAATCTTATGATAGGCCCGACATTCTCTTTACACTTTCGTTTGCGATCGCTCCGTTCCTTGTCTTCAATCAACAAATCCTGACTGGAAAATCCTTACAGCCATTTCATTACGAAGAATTCGCGACAAACTATTGGGTGATGATCGCGTTTTTTCTGACGCTTGCGATTTTGCGTACGACAATTCCTAAACGCATCATCGCGTACTTCGCGGTCGGAGGCATTGGTACAGCAATAATGTTGAGTGTATTCGGCATTCGAATCATGGGAAGTTCAAACATCCGCTTCGACGAAGTTCGCGGTGTAGTGGAAGACTTGAAGCGGACCGATCCGAACGGCGGAGTAGTTTTTGCGACGGACCGTTTCTTAACTCATAGCATTTCCGCAATCTCGAATAAGCCCGTCTTGTGGGCCCGATATTTGTACACATTCTCGAACATCAATCTGGAACAACAGAAGGCACGATATTTTCAATACCTTTACTATTCCGGATTTACGGAGAGGCAACTTGAGGAAGCTTTACGCAAGGATTTCACCTCACGTTGGGAGGTTTTTGGAGCCGAACGTGCGAACCCGGTTCTTACAAAAAACTTTTCTCCGATCACCGACGAAGAAATCTTCAACGCAGTAAGAGAGTACAAGCTGTTCGTTGAATCGTACGATCACAAACTGGCAGTCAATCCCATTCTCTCGTACGCTATCGTTTCACCAACTGATGACCTGTCTAATTTAGATCGATGGTACGAGCGTAATGCAGGTGATAAAAGTGGCGAGTTTATTATCTATACGTTGAGGCCAAGGAATTCCGCTAACTCTCCGGTGATCTCGTTTTTGAGGCGATGAAGAAGTGGGGGTGCGAATACCATGTCAGAAAGAACACCATTCATTAACTAATTCGCTATCGAGCGCTAGAGAAAGCAGAGTTATTGCGGTGAGAATGAGTATTGCTATTCGAATAGCTCGACGCTCCATAGTGCGTCGGATTATATGATCGGCGCGCCGCCACTTCAATTTCTAAATTCAAATTACAGGCGAACTGGTTTCTGGCGAGCACCCCGCCGGGCCCGTACAGGTGTCGTCACAACGACGACCAACCGCGCGGTTCGCTAAGGTCGCAGTTTCACACGATACAGGTCGTATGGTCCGATCCGCTCCGGATTGCGGCGTTCATACCAACGATCAATGTGAGAAAAATCAAAACCGCTTTCGGAAAGCAGGATCACATAACTGATCGGGTGTTTGAGTGCTTCCTCTTTCGAGAACGTCGTTGCGTAAGTTTCGTATGCCCGCATCTGTTCGTCGATTTCCGAATCCCCGATAGGCTTAGGGTGCAAGCTTAAAGCGGCAAGTACTCTCTCATGACCAAACACAGCACTTCGAGTGTAATAGTTCAGGAAACGATCGTCCGTTCGATCGTGTAACAATTCCTTGAGACGCATGATGTCGATTCCAGAATAGTATAGATAGGCATAAACCTTTCGATCGTCTGTCGAAGCACTGCCGAAATCCAGACTGCCTAGTCCTATAGCCGTCCCCTGTGCCGTCCAGGTCGGCATAAAACGCAACACCTCAATGTGTGGAGAGAAGACAAAGACAGGTGCTTTCCCTTCAGAACGAAGACCTGAGAGAGTTCCATCCTCACTGGACAGCGCTTTTAGACGTCGAAGGACCGGCACCATTTTATCGTTAACAATATCTGACTGCGCTCGCGCTTGCGCGGCGAGGTCGACCTCTAGTACACCCCAGCTCAAACTAACAGCCGTCACTATCAACAACAGGCGAGATGAAAGAGGCCGCATGACCAAACTAACCGCGATCACAAAGCCAGTCAGCACAGCATAGTTGGCGATGAAATTCTGAAAATGAAACGGTTGCATCGACCTGCCGGTCAACACTTGCTGGTTGAAAAGCACTAATGGCAATAGAGCTAGTGAGCCGGCGAAAATAACAGCTTCGTTTTGAGCCTCAATACGGCGGCGTCGGATACCAATCACCAGAATAGCAACTACGATTAAGCCGATGATTTCAGGAAGTCGGAATGGATCCGGCCAATGAGTTGAAATCATCGTCTGCGTCTGGTCCAGGGTTGATGCACGATTCAAAACCAGGTACAGGTATGGCAGCAGTGTTAACAGAACGAGCCCACCAACAATTTCAACGACTTCGAGAACACTGAGCCGGTTATGAGGCCTGAAGTAGAACCACAAAAGCGCGATGCACGCCAACCACGCTGCGGCTGCTGTCCATAAGTAAAGATAAGAAAACACGAGGACCCCGAGTGCCGCTCCAGCCAACACAGCATAACGGCGAGCCTGTGGTTTGTTCTGTTGGCCCAGTGCCAGCCAAACCAGAGTACAAAACACGAAAAAGATGAAGAACGAAGCGGCAGGTTGATATCGTCTTAGAAAGATGAGGCCGAGACTTGTCACATCTCCTTTTACGAATATTCCTAACAACCCTTCTCCCGCAGCAACACCACCGAGACAGAGCACAAAGATCGTTCCCACCGCCGATACTCGATTGTCACCCGTCACGCAGAGCAGCAACCAAAACACAGCTGAGCTCGCGAGCAAGCCTGCAACCGCAATCAAAATAATAAAAGCGGTTGACGCCGTAATCCCACTCACTCTTGCCAGTGAAGCAATCACAGCGGAAGGGATAAACTGAATGGAAAATGTCGATTCGGGCAATGGTGCTTTCGGATTATCGTTTCGTGCACTGAAAGGATCGTTGCGGCGTGGGCGACCATCTATCAAGGCATTAACATAAGCTGAATATAGAAACTCATCTCCATCAACGGTTGCGTATGCTCCCTGCCATTCCGAGCCTCGCGCAAGCCACAACCGCGTTTGTGGTAAAAGCGATAAGAAGGTCATCGCGATCAATGTGAACGCGCACCATTTGAGCGATGACTTATCCCACACTTTACTTACCTCGTAAAAACTACAGCTCGCTTATCTTCAAAAACATTTTTCCAGCTGGAATCTTCGCGAAGCAGGCTGGCAATGGCAGTATTTGGTTCAACGATCACCGTTCCAATCTGGTGGTAGTCCAAAATCATCCGCCAATTGGGTTCGCCATCGTGGATAACGAAATAATGTTCAATGAAAGCATCCCCATAAACGTCGGCGCGGCCATCGATATAGACTCGATACTGTGGATAGAGATTCCAGATCAGGTAACCACCCCAGTGATACTCGTTGTAGATCGGCTGGGGCAGGTTTTGTGACTTCATGAACTGTACTGCGGCAATGGGAAAATTCTCGCCTTCGACCCGAAGCTGCCTGCCGATTGTTTGTTGCACACTTATGAGAGCAGCGAGCGCAGGAAGAACCACAAAAATCGCAATGTTAAGCAATGGCTCCAGGGGCACGGTTTTTTGACTGACCGGCGGAGAGCTTTCTGACTTGCTCTTCCTGTAATCGGAATACCAAACCCACAAGCTCCGGGCCAACGGTGGAGCTGCCACCAACGCGAAGAATGGAACGTTTCGAGCCGATCGAAGTGTTGCTGCCAGCGTACCTAGCAAAATCAGGATTTCGCTTGGACGAGGTCGTCTACTTGATAAAGCCAACACATAAATGATGGCGAGAATCAACAGCAGCAAAGCCAGAAACATAGGATCCTGGAAGTTGGGTGCTTTCCACTCCTGGATGTATTGCATCTGAGCCTTAGATCTCAACGTCTCAAACGGATACCAGTAGATTCGCCATCCATTCGGGTTGATCAAAACCGCGACACAGGTTTGTAGTCCTACTAAGCACAGCTTCCGAATCCGTTCCCAAATTGAATTGAGCGAAGCCTTGTGAACTAGTCGAGCGTCGATTGCCAAACCCACAATCGTAATAGCGATGAGAGCTATTCCTACGGCGAATCCAGCATGCATGTTGACCCAAAGGATCATCAGCGGAATTAGCCACCAAACCTGACGAGTTTTTTGCTTACTACAATACCGATCCAGAATAACGAGATAGACCGCAGCCAAAAGAATTGAGAACATCTGCGGCCGAACTCCCCAGACAGGCACCGTTGCGGCTGCACAAAGAATCATGACCAAGCCCGCAATGTAAGGTTGGCCGGTTCTTTCCAGGCAGCGTCGATACATGGTCCAGAATGCGATCGTGATGATGAGAGCGAATGAGATTATCAGTCCACCAAAACCTGCAACCCGGAATACGCTATACATGAACAGTTCCGATAACCATTCATGAGTGACCCACTCGTGCCCAAAGCGCAACGTTGAGAACATATCAGTCGTGGGTATGGCTTTGATCTGTACGAGGAGCTCGCCCGTTTTTAGATGCCACCAGAAATCCGGATCGGTAATCGGTCTTGCAGCTGCGGCAAAGATCGCAATCATGAAGAAGAAGACGGCAAGCCGTTGACGCGAGAAGACTGGAGAGTGTTGCACAGCCTGGTGGAGATCGCGGCCCTCGCCTTCAATCGTGTTTACCGAATGTGACATACAACAAACATCGAGACTACTGCTGAGGAATTCTGAGATTGCAGCCAGCTGTGAATGGCTCAACGCACAGGCCCGTTAGAAGTTCCCTATTATAGGGACACTTCGTCACAGTCCGTGTGCCTCTTAACGCTGACTTTAACCAGTGAAATTGGACTTAGAAGCCGACCAATAGAGGGACAGAACAATCGGACTCTCTAATTGTTGATGCGAACAGCAGTTGCCTTAATCTTATTAGCCTTTGCGACGCATAATCAGAAAAGCAACCAGGGCAATTATGATCAGGATTGCAACGATGCTGATCCAGTTTAGTTGCATGGGCGGTTCTTCTCCTCATCAAGCGAGAACTGTTGAAGGCAATTTGTCTTGTATAGCATCACCAACATTGAGTCAAATCTTTTTTCCAATTTAGGGAAACGCTCAATTAGTTGGAATTCCCTGAAAACCGCCAAATCCTGGGCCAAGGAGTTAGGTGAGATTCAGGGCACGTGCGAGTTCGGGATCTTCACGGACACGTGCGTTCGCCTTGATAATAATGAGAGTGCTCATATGACCTATTGTTCAGTTAGCATTTAGTTAGCCCTACGCGTTAAGCGATGCGGAGAGCCTGGGCCAGTTCTTTATCTCCCCGCACACGCCAGACTCAATAATCGAGCCCGTGAGGTAGCGCCGACAATGATCGCAAGTGACACGTATCCGGCGAACGTGCTGCCAATAACCAAAACAGATCATCGCGTTGGCTGATGATCCATTTTGGGGCTTTCGACGCCGTAAGAATGGCGGTGCTCATAACTGGTCCACTGAACGCAAAATACTCGCCGTTCTGAACTTGCTATATTTGGAAAATGTCGCGGCTGTTCAACTGCTCGCTGGCGAGCAGTTGTAGCAAAACAATGGACAAGTCCCGGCGTGTACAAACCTGTTGTCCGTTTTGACGGGGACTTTAGGATTGAACAACCTTTCCCCAGTCCCATTTCATTGGACCAGGTAAAATTAAGGCTTTCCAAGGGAATTCGCTGATCTGGAGAATTGGGCCACGCTCGACAATCAACTCTTCTAACGCTGGTACCTTAATCATCGCCCACTGGCACATTCGTTGCACAAGCCTCGTCCCGACTACAGATCATTTAAGTGCCTCGCAAGTCCAGGCACTGACTTTTGCGGTCCACGCTCCCGAAGAGGTCGCTTGACTTCAATGGTGCTGGCCTCAGAAGGAGAAAACTGCAAAACCAAGGAGCAAGAAATGCAAACCATTAAAAACTTTATCAAGGATGAATCTGGTATCGAGACCATTGAGTATGCAATCGTCGCCGCAATCGTTGCGGCAGTTGCACTCTTGATCTACGGCTCGGGTTGGGGTCAAAGCGTGAAAAACACGCTTAATGATGCTTCCTCGAAGAGCACCACAGCAACGCTGTAAGCCGGCTTTACGACGGGCTATCCAGAGCTGAAAGGTTCTGGCGCCCGCGTCATTATCGAGGCGGCCTGCGATTCAACTCAAAGTAAACCTTGGGTTGGAACGGCAGGCTGCTTTTCATTTGGACGCCAGGAACCGTCCGATATCTCACTAAGGATCGTCGAGACGCAGTTCGTTTCCGGGCGCCATCTTGAAGTGCGGTGAACTGGCCATGCTTTTGGTAAACATGAGGCGCCAACAAGTTGGAGCACTCCAAGCAGACGTTCAAATTCAAACTAGATAGCGCCGTATTGCAGCAAGCTGATCTGACACAACTGCGCGCTCATGAGCAGTGTTCAACGTGAACAACACTTGCGGCGACCACACCGAGCGAGACTGTGGGCCAAGTCCAATCTTGGAAACCTCTCAAAATGCTCTGTCTTTTGTAAGGTCACCAGCGAAATGCAAAATCCCAATAACTATTGGACCTCGTGGTATGGCCGTTGCACTTAAGGGCGCCGCACTCGAAATGTTGCCGTGATTGGCAGGAGCGTTCACTCAGGATCCTGGGATGACGCCTTCAGTTCTAGTGCAATTCTTCCCAAAACCCGATTTCAGTTCGTTGTCGGGCAGGGAACAAAAACTTAAACACCTAAGGAGTGACGACAAATGACCAAGATGATCAAGAACTTTATCAATGACGAGTCTGGCATTGAGACTATCGAATACGCGATTGTGGCTGCCATCGTTGCCGCAGTTGCACTTCTGATTTACGGATCGGGTTGGGGTCAAAGCGTTCGAAACACGCTGCAGAACGCCGCCGCCAAGAGTACGACAGCAACGCTCTAATCCGAATGTCGGATGAGTGACGAGCTTACGCCGACCACGGTGGCGTAAGCTCGCTCACTGTTTGTTTGAACCATTGAACTCGGGCACGAGACTTTCACTAGGCTGTTAAGCACGGGAAAAACGGATGACGATACCTCAAAATATTGCCATGGCGCTGCTGTTCTTTCCTTTGGCACTCATGATTGTTTACATGGACGTACGCTATCGGCGTATCCCCAATAAGCTGGTGCTGGTAATTCTCGTTGGGGGAATCATACTCAACACAGTTTTTGGCGGATTAAATGGACTGCTCCTGAGTCTCGGCGGATTCGCATTCGCTTTTGGAGTGTTCTTCTTCCTGCACGTCTTCGGCACTCTCGGAGCGGGTGATGTGAAACTCTTCGGCGCCATTGGAGCAATCGGTGGTGTCTACATGGTTTTGCCAACGCTCATCGTCGTGGCTCTCACGGGCGGCATCTTTGCGATCTGCAAGATGATTTACGCGCGACGCGTGGGCACAACGATGTTTGGAGTATTTCAGTTTTTCTATGGCTTGCTGCCCGGACAAACGGTGCCGCGCTTAGCCATTCCCGCGGATCGCAGTTATACGCTGCCTTACGCCGTGCCAATCTGCTTCGGCAGTTTGATTGCCTTTTTTCTGTTTCACGCCTGAGGCGCCGCCCACAGGCTTTAACGCAACTTCGGTATGGAGAATTGAGTCATGCGAAATAGACGTCTCATCCTCGCGCTTACAGGCGCAGTAATTTGCGGACTACTTGCGGTGATGTTGGTCACTCGCTATCTCGCCAGCGTGCAGACCTACGCAAGAGACCTCAACAACGTGGTAGTCGCCAAAACCGAGATTCCGGTAGGCGCGAAGATCACGGTTGAGCAGTTGGACATGCTACCTATTCCTAACGGTTCAGCACCTGAGGGAGCTTTCAGGAAATTGAACGACGTAGTGGACAGAGTAGCTGTGATTCCGATCGGAGTGCGTGAGCCCGTTACGAATCTAAAATTGGCGCCCGCCGGCACCGAATCAGGACTTAGCGCCGTGATTCCCCCGGGCTTTCGCGCCTTGACGGTCAAGGTTGATGAAATTGTCGGTGTCTCAGGCTTCGTTATGCCGGGATCATATGTGGATGTGGTCGCGGTCATTATTCCGGTCGCCGGCAACGCCGCCGCCGCTCAAGGTCCAATCTCCAAGATCGTTTTGCAAAACATCAAGGTGCTCGCCAGTGGCGCCAAGCTCGACTCACCTTCCGATCAACGCCAGCCATCACAGGTTAATGCCGTTACGTTGCTGGTTACCCCGGATCAGGCTGAGAAGCTCGTCCTTGCAGCTAACGAAAGCAAACTGCAACTCGTGATGAGAAATTTCGGGGACCAGGAAGACACTCGCACTGCGGGCGCCAACAAGACAACGCTTCTTGCAGGAGAGTCTCTACAACTAGCGCCGCAGCCTGCCACCGAAAAAGCCGTCGAGTCGAAACCAGCACCGA
>JGI12627J13344_100233_pt1 | contig 11888 bp, 8 predicted proteins | sample TexAe_OM2H0_M2_FD_13344 | JGI IMG/M metagenome (IMG submission 13344) | reverse complement strand
AAATGAAGAGGCGGGTACGATCGACGTTGAAGCCGTTGAGATTTCCGAGTACCCCAAGAGAAAGAGTTTCAGACTTGAAATAGGTGCGGGCAACTTCTTTCAACTCGTCCGACGTGGTGGAACTAAGTCGTTCGATCACTTCGTCTGGTGAGATGCGGCGACCGTGAATAATTTCTTGTCGGGCGAGCGTACTGGCACGAGCGCTCGACGACTCGAGGCCAAGAAGGATTGATGAGATAGCCTGCTCTTTGGCAATACGCAGTTCTTCAAGAGAAACATCTTCTTCGACCACTCGTCGCAATTCATGTAACGAGAGATCGAGAACCTCATCGAGTTGGTCGGGGGATGTTCCGGCGTAAACATTGAAGACGCCGATGTCAGAAAACGCACTTCCGCCAGCTCCAACTGAGTAAGCCAAACCACGTTCCTCACGAATTTTCTGCCAGAGACGGCTTGAAGTTCCGCCACCTATGACCGAAGCCAAAAGGCTGGCTGCATAACGATCCTCGCCGAGGGCAGATGGCCAGGGTGTTGCGACAACGAGATGTGCCTGTTCAAGCTCACTCTTTTGTTCGATCAATATTGGTGCGGCAGCCCGTGGTCGACTTGTCTGAATTTTATGAGGAACTCCCACGGTTCCTTCGCAGCCACCAAAAGCTGTCGCCACAAGACTCGTCAATCTATCGTGGTCGACATTGCCAGCTGCCGCGATTACCAGGTTGTTGTAACCAAACTCGCGGGAGTGAAAGGCCACAGTCGTCTTGTGATCGAATGTGGGAACTGTTTCTCGAGTTCCCTCAATTGGCCGGCCGAGTGAATGGTTCGGAAAATACGCGGCATTAAACAACTCTCCCAATAATTCATCGGGCGTGTCTTCCACCATCTTCATTTCTTCCAGGATTACTCGTTGTTCTCGTTCAAGGTCTTCCTGTTCGAATCGGGGATGGGCAACGAGATCTGCAAGAAGATCGACGGCTTGGGAAAGGGACGTATCCGCAACCTTTAGAGCAAAACCCGTCATCTCATGAGTGGTATAGGCGTCGAAATGCCCTCCGAGACGGTCAGTTTCTATAGCAATTTCGTGAGCAGTACGTCGATGAGTGCCCTTAAACACAGCGTGTTCAATGAAATGACAGATTCCATTGAGTTGGGGAGATTCGTGTCGAGAACCCCGGCGGACCCAGATACCGACGGTCACAGACCGCAATCCGGGCATGTGTTCGGTTAGCACCGCGATGCCGTTATTGAGTCGTGTGGATTGAACTTCGTCTATCATTCAGGAAACCAAGGTTCATTGTTGTGGGGCGCAAGGGGAAGCTGAATCCTAGCACGGTCCAAAACCCCTCGGCAAAAGCCCTCAAATTACGGCCAATTACTTGACATCCGGCTCCTGGCTGACGGAAAATGAGGCCCAATTCCTGGTTTTGGCTAAGTCTCCTCGCCTTAACCAGTTTTCAATCTTTCACCTCCAGTGCGGCATCGTTATGGTGAAGGAACAAAGCCTAGGAGATTTTTGCGCAAGTCAGACCCAAAGCTTGGTGGTGCTCACCACCTTCCATTGCATCCGCTCGGTAGTATTGCGCCCGGAGGTCTATTTCGCATGAGAAGAGCATTTGTTCTTGGATTGTCCCTTGTGTTGCTTTCACCGTTGTTTGTTGACAACGGCAGAGCAGCAACGTCGGGTAGATCATCATTTGCCACCATCTCTGGAACTGTACGAGACAACAAGGGTAACCCTTTGTCAGGTGCACTCGTGTCTCTTTTGAGAGAAGGCGTCAAGAACGTTGTTAAAGAAGCGACCACCGACCATCAGGGCAATTTCATCGCGAAGGTAGTCCCGGGCAGATATGGGATTAGAGCCATCGCAAAAGGATTCAGTGAAGTTGCTTTCACCTCAATCGATGTGAAGGCTTCACAGGAACTTAGTTATCGCTTCAACCTCGAGCCGCTCGGGTATGGCAATACTCTTCCCGAACGACGTAGAGACAGAGACGATGTCAAATGGGTACTTCGATCCTCGCAAGCAAAGCGATCTGTTTTCCAGGTTCAAGAAGGTGAAGATCCAACCATCGCAGCGGTTGAGGAAGCGCAGAACAAAGACCAGGACGTAGCATTTGAGACCGCTGGTGAAACTCCACAGCAAACATCAGAGGAATCAAAAGGTCGTACGCGTGGGGTCCTCGAGACTTACTTCGCAGGCAATTCCTACTCGCAGTATGCCGGTTTGAATTTCGCAGTTGCGACGCCAGCGGCCGATGGTGTCGAGCTGATTTTTGTTGGACAGACTGGCCTTGGTCCTGACGCTCCTGAACGATTTGAAGCTTCGACCAGGTTTAATGTGGGCGAGCGTCATCGTGTAGGAGTGACTGCAGCTGGCATGCGTGTCGGTTCGCAATCCTGGCTTAATTCTTACAACGGTCGCTCTGATGTGATGGGTCAAGTTTCCTTGCGTGCAGTTGATGAATGGATCGTACGCGACGGAATCGTGATCGTGATGGGTATTGATTACTCGCGCTTTGTTGGTGCGGGTGGTGCGCACTCGATCAGTCCACGAATCGGAGTTCAATACGATGCTAACGCGCGCACTCGAGTCAAAGCAGCATTTGCTTCTGGTGGCGATGAAGACGGGATTCAGAGTGTCGCATCATTCGAAGGCGAACAGGTGGTGTTTCGGCAACAAGTAGCGCGTCCTGTTGCTTTCATCGATGGACAAGCTGTTCTCGAAAGAAGTCATCGTCTTGAATTGGGTATCGAACGAGTTCTGGACAACAACTCTAACGTCGAAGCCGCTGGCTTCTTCGATACGACAAGTGGTCGAGGCGTTGGTCTATTAAGCGTGCCCTCATCGGCATTCTCCGGAAGAGCCGGCGAGTCGTTTGTTGATGTTGCAAATCAACAAGGCTCGGCAAGAGGTATGCGCGTTGTCTACACAAGACGCTTAAATAGAGTCTGGACAGCGTCAGCGGGATATGCGTTTGGTCGTGGCCAAAGGTTGGCTTCTCATCCCTTTTCCACTCCATCGGACATGTTTGAGAACGGTCTCTTTCAAAGTGCGGCTCTTCAGTTAGGAGCCGGTTTTCACACCGGCACCCAAGTACGGACAGTGTTGCGATTCTCGCCCCAGGCAACGGTGTTCGCGATCGATCCTTTCGCCGGTCGGTTGGGAGTTTATGATCCTTCTCTGAGCATTCAAGTCACGCAGGAACTACCGAGTTTTGGTTTGCCAGTTCGTGCTGAAGCGATCCTTGATGCGAGGAACTTGCTGGATGTGCAAACGAGTTCCGAAAACGGGGAAGTCCTAACCATCGTTGGCAACAATCGTCGTTCGGTCCGAGGAGGTATCTCGGTTAGATTTTGACGGCGCGCGATCGAAGCAAGCAGTCGCCTGGTAGCCTCTAAAATATTTCCAGTTGCTTTTGGCTCCACCCGCGCACAGCAACACGTAGCGTCCAAATTCTCGGAAAATTCCGAAAAACTGGATGCTTGTCGCAATGGCACTTTCTCCATATCGCGCTTTCACAGTGCTTTCGGTTGCTGGTTTTGATGGTTCTGGCTTCGAAAACAGTTAGACCAAAACTCTTTGACATTATGCGAACATGGGGAACATACCTTGCTTAATTCCGTTGGATCAGTCACTTCTATGACTGTTTCGGAGTTGAGGGGCGAGTGAAAGGATCAGTACTTACAACAAGGACGTGGTTGCTGCTGATAGGCGCAGCGCTCTTGATTAGCGCCGGCGTGCTTAACTTCCGGCAGCGCGTCAAGCACGAAACGCCCGCATGGGACGGTGTCGAATGGGTCGACACGGCTCAAGGCGTAATCGCCAAGTCTATCGAGCATGATTCTTCAGGACAGCGAGCATGGTTGCTGCCTGGCGATCATCTGATTGGTATCAGCTTTGACGGGACTCGTTACGAACCCATCGTCCGCGCTCGTGACGTCGCGATCTACCTGGACCAGGCGCAGGTTGGGGGTACGCTGCATTACTTAATGGAGCGTCCGTCCTACCCCGAAGAGACGCGGGTCTACTACGCAGATCTCGACAGCCTCAACGAAGTACATCGCTGGACACCCCGCACTCTTTACGTAAACCTGATCGGCCTCGTATATCTCTTCGTCGGTTTCTTCGTTCTCTTCAAGCAAGGCGGCCGCGCTCCCTTTGTACTGCACTTTGCAACTTTATGCCTGGTTGCGTTTGTCTTTCACTCCTACACGCCCGTTGGTAGTTTCCGCGACTTAGACATGGCAGTCGCGTTCCTTAAGAACGTGGCCTTGCTGATGTTCGCGCCGCTGATGGTTCACTTCTGCTTACTCTATCCGACGAAGCATCAGTTGTTTTCTAATCGTCGCTGGCGTGCAGTGTTGCTTTATGTGCCTGCGATTCTGTTGACTATCGCCTCAGTCTTTCTTTTCCTCCGCGATGAGTTGGCTAAGGTCGTTCCGGCCCTCGCGAAGGTCCCGGTCACGGAAACACTCTTCGACATTTTCTTCCGTCTGGGCTTTGCTCAATTAACCCTCGCGTTGGTTGTCAGCGCGGTATTACTCACGCGAACTTTCGTCACTTCTCGAAGTACGATTGTGCGGCAACAGATGAAGTGGGTTGTGTGGGGCACGCTCCTCGCGATAACCCCGTTCATCTTCCTCTACGCGATCGGATTCTTACTTGGTTCGCAGAGTGATCGTTGGCTAAGCGACGCGGCATTTCTACCGCTCGTCTTGATTCCGCTTTCATTTGGATACTCCATCCTTCGCTATCGCTTGATGGACGTTGAACTTGTTGTTAGGCGAGTTTTTGTCTACGCCTTAACAACGCTTGCAATCGCGTTGCTGATTGGGCTTGTGGTCTACACAGGCGGACTTTATGCGTTTGGTTCGGACCAGTTGATCAGTTCTGGCGAGATAACCCTTCGGGTTGTTGTTGCCGTTCTGGCTATGGCCGCCATCGTTATGGTTGCTGCTCCGGTTAAGAGTTTCCTCCAAGTCCAGGTTGATCGGCTCTTCTACGGCGAGCGCTACAACTCGCGTAATAGTTTGCTCGATTTCGGTCGAACGCTTTCCGCGACCACCGCGCTTGAACCACTGCTGGACTCATTGGTCAGCCGGCTACAAGAGGTCATGAACGTAGGTCGCGTTGCTATCTTCATTGAAGATAAACAAGCATCGTCTGGCTATCGAGTGGCCCGATCCACGGGATTGTCATCTGAACTGGTGGTGCCGTCGGACTTTAGAGAGATGATCCGGGTACGCTCAGCCGAAACTGGGGTCGTGCGCGCAGATGACCTTGAACTGAGCGCGGAATTGTCAGGAGCGGTTAGAAGAACGCTTCATTACTTTGTTCCTTGCGTCGTGCGCGGTCGAATGGTTGCAGTCATTGGACTGGGACGATCCGTTGATGGAGCGCTTCTTTCCTCTGAAGACGTAGAGATACTCCGAACGGTTTCCGGTTACGTCGCGGTAGCTCTCGAAAACAGCTTGCTCTACCGTGATCAGACGGAGCGAGCCTCGGAGTTGAAACTTCTCAAAGAATTCAATGAGTCAATCATTGAGTCGATAAACGTTGGCCTTCTCGCAGTCGACCTTGACGGTCGCGTAACTCGACTAAACTCCGCGCTCGAGCACATCCTTGATCTACGACGTGATTCGGCTGTGGGTAAGAGAGTGGAAGAACTCTTTTCGGAAGACTTCGCAGACACTTTACGTCAGGTCCTTGGGAAAGACGGTTGGCGACTGAAAGATATCCGGAACATCTACAAGCTGCATACGGCCACGCTTTCAAATCGCACTTTAGTACTCAACATCGCATTGGCACCTCTTCAGGACGGACAGGGACAAACCGGGGCACTGGTTGTACTGGAAGATGTAACAACTCGCATCTCTCTAGAAGAACAATTGCAGCAACGTGAGAAGCTCTCTTCGATTGGTTTGCTGGCAGCCGGTGTCGCGCATGAGGTGAACACTCCGTTGACGGGTGTGTCGTCCTACACGCAAATGTTGCTTGGTATGTTTCCCGACGGCGATCCCAAACATGCCTTGTTGCAAAAAGTGCGCACGCAAGCCGAGCGCGCAACAAATATCGTCAATAACCTGCTCAATTTCTCCCGAACAGGCAGTGCAACCGAGTTTGGAGAAACCAATCTCGCACGCGTTCTGGACGACACGTTGCAATTGCTCGAACCGCAACTCCGTCGTAGCCAAATTGAGATCGTTCGTAACTACGATCCAGATGCGCCTCTTTGCTATGGCAACGCCGGCAAGCTACAACAAGTCTTCACGAACCTTATTCTAAACGCGCGAGACGCGATACCTGATGGCGGCCAGATCACGCTCTCGACAACTACGGCGGAGGATGGGTCAGTCGCAGTGGAGGTTGCCGATACTGGAATCGGTATCGACGCCGAGAACGTTGCTAAGATCTATGATCCGTTCTACACCACAAAGGGAGTCGGGCGCGGAACTGGTTTGGGACTCGCGGTCTCGTACGGAATCGTCCAGGAACACACTGGTCGAATCAGTGTTGAAAGCACGCCGGGACAAGGCACCACGTTTCGTATCACGCTTCCAGGCTCGCGCGCTCGAGCCCGCCTGCAGGCAGTTGGCGACTAGCTGATTCGTTCGACGATTTATGGACCTTGGAGGCCTGCGGTTGTCAGGCCTTTTGTTTTGCGTGATGAACTGCCCTAAACTAATCACGTCACGTTTCCTGAATAGATGAAGACTGAAAAACGCAACGCCAGAAAAGGCTCAGTACTCGTCGTTGACGACGAGGAGATCATGAGAGAAGTGCTGGAAACACTTCTCAACGCTGAAGGCTATCGCGTAGATCTCGCAAAAACTGGAGAAGAAGGGCTTGAAGCTTATGGCCGGCGGTCATTCGATGTGGTCCTGCTGGACGTGTCGATGCCAGGCATCGGTGGGCTTAGAGCGCTTGAAGAGTTTCTCAAGATGGATCCGGAAGCAGTAATCGTAATGATTACAGCTTACGCGACGTTCGATACTGCCATTGCTGCGTGGGAACGCGGAGCCTTCGGATGTATTCGGAAGCCATTTCAAAACGAGCAGATCACGGCCACCATCCTGGCCGGCATCAAGCGTCGTCGTAAAGAAGAAGAAAGACGGACGCTACGCCGTGCGATGAGCAAGGCGGTTGACCGTGGCGAGATCATTGGCCGGTCGGATCTGATGCAGGAAGTATTCCGGCTCGTCGAACAAGTAGCACCGGCACGCTCGACCGTTCTGATTACGGGTGAAAGCGGGACTGGTAAGGAACTTATTGCGAAGGCTATTCACGAGGCAAGTCTTCGAGCTGGTCGACCCTTCGTAACTGTCAATAGCTCAAACATTCCCTCTGAGCTGCTGGAATCAGAATTATTCGGTCACACACGCGGTGCCTTCACGGGAGCAATTGCCGCCAAGAAGGGGCTGTTTGAAGTTGCGGACGGTGGTTCGATTTTCCTCGATGAGATTGGTGACATACCGCCTGAAACACAGGTGCGGTTACTACGCGTAATTCAGGAGCGCGAGTTTACACCGCTGGGTGATACGACACCGCGTCGGGTAGATGTACGCATTATCGCAGCTACAAATATCGATCTAAAAGAAGCTGTCAGACAGGGAAGTTTCAGAGAGGATCTCTATTACCGTCTCGCAGTGGTGCCGATTGAATTACCACCGTTACGAGATCGACTTGAAGACATTCTTCCACTGGCCCAACACTTCATTCAAAAGTACAACGATGAGAATAGTCGTACAGTATCAGAACAGATGGCCCCGGAAGTGTTGGCACTGCTTGAAGGCTACTCGTGGCCAGGCAACGTTCGCGAACTTGAGAACACGATCGAACGAGCGGTCGTAATTGCGCCGGATGACGAGATCAGTAAAGAATGCCTCAGACCCGAGATTAGTGATCCCAGATCAGTTGCGTCATCATCACAGAGTGGGGCAAGCAACGCTTCAGTCGGAGACATTGGGAGAGGCATCAACTTCTACGAGGAAGTCCGTCTTTTCGAAATTGATCTGATTCGCCGTGCACTGGAGCAAACGGGTGGACATCAGTCTCGGGCAGCTCGACTGCTCGGAATGAATGCGACAACACTAAACTCCAAGATCAAGACCTACAACATCAATCTGCGACCATAAGCCTTATTAGGCTGAGCTCATGAAACGACGCGAACTTGATGGCTGTCCAATAACCGGCGCATTACAGATGCTCGGTGATAAATGGACCATGCTCGTCGTTAGAGAGTTGGCGTCAGGTCCAAAACGGACGATGGAGTTGCTCAACAATCTGTTTCCCATCAGCAGTCGGACTCTCGTCGCGCGGCTGCGAGACATGGAAAATGACAACTTCCTCGAACGAACTGACTTTGGTGGAAATCCGCCGCACATCGAGTACGAGTTAACAACTCGAGGACGTCTGTTGTTGCCGTTGCTCGAATCACTTCGACAACTTGGACTCGCTCTTGAATGCAACGATTGCGAAGGTCGTAAGAGAAGGTCCGGATCTTATTGCGAGGCGTGTCCGCACGGCGAATACCGGGAGGAACTTGAACCCACTCCCTTGCCGCGTCGAGCTCCTGTTTCTCCATCCCGCCGCGATAAAGACGATTCAATAATTCTGTTGTAGTTGCTGGCTTTTAAGAACACTGACAAGCCAGTGGCGTAAAAACAAAGCTAATCGTTTTTGGCTGGGGCTTCGGTCTGGTTTGGGATCATGTGTCCGTCTGCAGTGATGATAGCTTTGTGATCCGCGGTTATGTGTTCACCTTCCATCGTAACCTCGTCTCCGGCGGGCATCGAGACCGGTAGATGGTCCAGAAAACGCTCTGCATCGATTGCTGCCATGCAGCCAGTACCCGCGGCCGTTACGGCCTGACGATAAATCGAATCCTGTACGTCGCCACAAGCAAACACACCCGGAATATTTGTCGCTGTCGAATGACCCGAGGTCTTTAGGTAACCAACCTCGTCTGTATCTAACTGACCTTTGAACAGTTGGGTGTTGGGTTTATGTCCGATTGCGACAAACACTCCGTCACATGGAAACTGTCGCCCTTCATCGGTCTTCAGGTTGTGAAGTTTGACTCCAGTTACACCGTGTTCCGGCGCTCCGAGAATCTCAACCACTGCGGTGTTCCAGATAAACTCGATTTTCTTATTCTGAAAAGCCTTCTCCTGCATGATCTTTGAAGCGCGCAGTTTATCTCGTCGATGGACCACATAAACCTTAGCCGCATAGCGTGTGAGAAAGGTCGCTTCCTCCATCGCTGTGTCCCCTCCACCAACAACGATTAGAGTCTTGTTACGAAATGAGGGTAGTGGTCCATCGCAGGTAGCGCAGGCAGACACGCCATTTCCGCCGAAGCCATCAGGAACTTTCGCTTCACCTGGAATTCCGAGCCATTTGGCAGACGCGCCGGTAGCAATGATCAGAGTCTCAGTAGAAATGGTTTGATTTTCAGTGTAGAGAAGAAACGGGCGCTCGCTAAGGTCAACCTCTGTGACCCAGGCTTCCTTAAACTCTGTTCCGAAACGTTCCGCCTGTTTCCGAAAGTCTTCCATGAGTTCGGGACCTTGAATACCGTTTGAAAACCCAGGATAGTTTTCAACGTCAGTGGTAATCATTAGTTGGCCGCCGGGTGCGGTTTGTCGTTCGGTGTCTGCGGGTGCGTCGATGAGTAAGGGGCTCAGATTAGCTCGGGCGGCGTAAATAGCTGCCGTCAACCCAGCAGGTCCAGATCCCAGTATTACCACGTCTTTTTTTATGATTTCGTTATCCATGCGGTGGATGAGTTCTCCTTAGCTGGCCATAAGCTAATTACGCATAATTATTTGGCTTCTCAGGCCCGAGAGTATAGCCTTTTCGGTTGAGCGTATAGTATAACTACGGTTACTACGGTAGTCGAACCAGCGGTTTCTGATGTTTCATGGTTGTCCGAAGCCCAGGTTCCCAGAAGCATGAGTACCCTAGCAAGCGGTTCGCAAACGATTGAAACAATCGCCGTGATCGGCGCCGGAACTATGGGTCATGGCATTGCCCAGGTCGCCGGTGCTTCGGGTTTCAAGGTCTTTCTCAGCGACGTAGATCGTGAAGCTCTGGCGAGAGGTGTGCGCGCAATCGAGAAGAACCTTGCCAAGGGAATACAGCTTGGCAAGCTAACCGAAGCAGATTGCGACCGTACCTTGCAGCAGATTCACGGGACGACAAGGCTGGAGGAGTGTGCTACGGCGGATCTGGTTATTGAAGCAGCGCCTGAAAAACTGGATCTTAAACGAGACATACTTCGTCAACTCGAGGTCGCGTCTCACCGACCATTCATCTTTGCTAGTAACACTTCGTCGCTGTCCATAAGCGAAATCGCAAAGTCATCGGGGCATCCAGAGAACGTTATTGGTATGCACTTTTTCAACCCGGTGCACATAATGCGACTGGTTGAAATTGTGGTCGGCGAGAAGACCGCCGAGAGCACTGTTGAGACAGTTACCCAGGTGGGCAGAAAGATGCGTAAGGAGCCCATTACGGTTAAGGATGTCCCGGGATTTGCCTCGAGTCGACTTGGAGTAGCGTTAGGTTTAGAAGCCATGCGAATGCTCGAGCAGGGGGTGGCAAGTGCTCGCGATATCGATACCGCCATGGAATTGGGTTATAACCACCCAATGGGCCCACTGAAATTAACCGATCTGGTGGGACTTGATGTGCGGCTCAGTATTGCGGAGTACCTGCATCACGAGCTCGGGTCTGAGACATTTAGACCGCCAGATATTTTGCGCCGAATGGTGAATGAGGGCAAACTAGGTAAGAAGACAGGCGAAGGATTTTACGATTGGCATCCCGACAAAGAAGATGCGCATGGTGCGCCATCTTCCTGAAAGAACCCGACTGTGTTGTCTACCATGAGTACTCCTTACAATAATGAAGAAAGACGATTCGCTCTGCGAATGGCTTTGCGTTTGCCGATCGTCATTTCAGGTCGCGCGGAGGATGGATCGGCGTGGAGTGAACCAACCGAAACGGATGACATTTCTACCTCTGGCGCACTCTTTCACTTGAATCAAAAAGTGACCCGAGGAGAGAGACTCTACCTGCGAGCGCATCGACCCGATGGGGCTCCCATTGAAGTCACTGCAGTTGTCGTCCGAGTAGCACCAGCAATCTATGGGACAGCGCGAGTCGGCGTTCAAATTGCAGAGCCTACAGAGAACTGGTTGCGACTCTTCGTATCGTGGGTTGCTGACGAGCAACCAAATATCGGCGATTCTGACACTTCCACCGAATAAGTCATACAAACCAAACTCAGACGTAGGCGCGACGCTCTAGCGAGATCGATCGGACGAGACTCGTGACTACGTTCGTTTGAATCTGGTTTGACGATTCGCTCGCCAGCCTCTACGATCCTACAATCTAAAAAATAGCCAATCAGGGAGACATATAAATGTCGCAGAGCTACGAGACACTTTTGCTCGAAAAGCAAGATCGCGTTGCCATCGTCACCATCAATCGCCCCGATAAAAGAAACGCACTCAACATTAAGACGCGCGAAGAAGGGGCAGCAATTCTCGATGAACTACGTAACGACGAATCGGTCGGAGTGGTCGTCTTCACAGGCGCTGGCGACAAGGCATTCATCGCAGGAGCCGACATCAGTGAATTTGCCGGTCGCACTTCGATCACACAACGCGAAGTGATGATGTCGCGTTCATTGTTTACCGCTGTCGACACATTCCCAAAACCAGTAATAGCGATGGTTAATGGTTTCTGCCTTGGTGGTGGCTGCGAACTTGCCCTGGCTTGCGATATCCGTATTGCCAGCGAAAACGCGTCATTTGGTCAGCCTGAAATAAACCTCGGAATTATTCCCGGTGGTGGTGGCACGCAGCGATTGAAACGGCTT
>JGI12627J13344_100231_pt1 | contig 11897 bp, 7 predicted proteins | sample TexAe_OM2H0_M2_FD_13344 | JGI IMG/M metagenome (IMG submission 13344) | reverse complement strand
AACCACAGCGGAAGCGATCAAAGTGTTGCGGGAGACTGTCGAAGAGCAGGGCGGCTACGATAAAAACTATGTGGTGAAGTCGATGATATTTACGATCAAGAAGGAGCATCCCAACACGCCGACAGCTCCGCGCCCATAATTCTGGCTGACGATGAATGTCACGTTATAGTGGCGACGTATTCGTGCACGTAAGTATTCGCCGTTGCGGATATTCATGGTGTAAGAACTGGCGGATTTGTTTTCTGCACTTCTTTCATCAATTCCCAGGTAAACAAATACAGATTGCGGCGGAAGCGAGCGCCAGACTGAACATCATAGGCCGGTGATCTTGCCCCAACGTGGCCGCAGGTCACTCATACCGCAGGGCAATTAGTGGATCCACTTTTGTCGCGCGGTGGGCGGGAACTAAGGAGGCTACCAGTGCGACGATGAATAACAGTAGCGGCACTGCGACGAAGGTTGCTAAATCAGTCGGCGTCACACCAAACAATAAGCTCGACATCACGCGTGCTGCTGCGTAAGCGCCGGCAAGTCCCACGACAGCTCCAATGAATACTAAGGACATTGCGCTTCGCAGCACTAGTTTCAAAACGTCTTTCATCTGCGCTCCCAGTGCCATACGAATTCCAATTTCCTGTGTGCGTTGCGCAACTGCGTAAGAAGTGACGCCGTAAATGCCCAACGCTGCCAGCAATAGTGCGGCGACTCCGAACACTGCGAAGATCACCAGACTAAAGCGCTGACTATCGAGCGATGAAGAAAATACCTCGACCAGTGTGCGAAACTTCAAGGGCAGTTGTGGATCGAGTCCACTGACAACTTCTCGCATTGCCGCTACCAGCGCTGAATCTTCAATCCGACTTCGCGCCACTACTGTGTAACTGGACGAAGGTAACCGCTGCAGCGCATTCCCGTAGACAGTTGGGACTGGTGCATGATCCACACCATAGTCATGCACATCGCCCACCACTCCAATGATGTGCAACAGACGTAAGTCGCCATCCATGTTTCCAAACTGAATAGTCTGACCAATGGGATCCTCGTTGGGCCAATACTTCTCAACGAGTGACTGGCTCACAACCGCCGCATGAGGTGAGTTAGGTACGTCGCTCGCCTCGAACATGCGCCCGCGCAACAAAGGCATACTCAGCGCGGCGAAATATCCAGAACTGGCTAGTCGGTAGTCCGCATTCCCCTTCCTTGCCGGGTTGTTGTTAACGAAAAAAGTTCCGCTTGGTCCACCGCCCGAGAGTGGCAACTCACTGATAACGCCGCTTGCGAGCATTCCTGGCGTCGAACCTAGACGCTCAAGGAGTTGATTTTGAAAGAGTCTCTGCCGTTCTTCTTCGGTGCTCAATTGCACGTTTGGATTTGGAGCAATGCCCTGCTCCGTTAGAAGTCTGTAGGATTGCATGAAATGTTTGTAGCGCTGTTCATCCATACGAGGACTCGGGAGTGATAACTCCATCGCGACAACTCTTTCAGTTCGAAATCCGGGATCGATTTGGAGCAATCGGTAAAAGCTCCTGGCCAATAAACCCGCGCAAATCATCAAGACCACCGTTAGTGCCATTTGTGCAACGACCAGGAAACTCCGTAAATGTCGACCTGCAAATCCGCGCGCACCAGTGCTTGCGTCTCTAAGACTCTTCTCCAGATCCCTTACGGAAAAACGAAGCAAAGGGACAAGTCCGAGCAATATTGCGATCAATAACGAAAGAGCAAATGTGAAAAGTATTGCTCGCGTATCCACTCCTATTTCACTCACGCGGGGCAAAGCCTGTCGATTTAGACCAAGCAACAGCCTTACGGCCCAGAACGAAATCACTACTCCAAGTGCTCCCGCACTGAAAACCAGCAGCAAGTTCTCAGTGATGAATTGTCGGGCCAGACGAAAGCGCGTTGCGCCAAGCGCCGTGCGAACGGCGAAATCGCGTTGCCGCGTTGTCATCTGGGCCAATAGAAGATTGGCGACGTTGACGCACGCGACAACTAACAAAAAGCCTACGGCCACGAGAATCATGATGAGTGGACTACGCACATTTCCAACCATGTACTCCTGCTGCTGCACAAGTGTGAAATCTACCGCATCCATGTCACTGCCGGTTTCCTGCTTGAGTTGTTTTGCGATCGCGCTCACTTCAGCACGGGCCTGTTCAGGCGAGACGTTTGGACGCATACGGCCGACGACACTCCAGTTGTGAGCTGAGCGGGAGACTTCCGCGGGAAAGCTCTCTCGAGGTATCCACACTTCAGCACTCTGCGGAAACCCGAGCCCTTGCGGCATCACACCCACAACAGCGACGCTCTTGTCCATTAGTCGCAAAGTTGTGTGAGACAAATCTGTTTTCGCACCGAGCAAGCGTTGCCAAAACCCATAGCTAACGACAGCCACCGGCGCTCCGCCAGTACGGCTCTCCTCAGGAGTAAACGTACGTCCGATAATTGGTTGGACACCGATTACGTTAAAGAAGTCGGCTGAGACCAGATACGTAAAAGCGCGAACGGGTTCACTGCCCCCGTTTACGGTTGTTGGCGATCCACCGTATTGAGCCATTGATTCGAACGAGTGGCTTCGAGCGCGCAGGTCGAGAAAATTTGGCTCGGCAAAGGCCATTCGCCCACCGCGCGCGTTAACCTCACGAAGCTGTACCATTTGTTCTGCGTGTGGGTATGGCAACGGTCGCAGCAACACGCCATCTACCACGCTGAAGATGGCAGTGGACGCACCAATTCCAAGAGCAAGTGTCAGAATTGCAATGAGCGTGAAGCCCGGCCGCTTGAGAAGACTTCGAAGTCCGACACGAATATCTTTGAATAATGTGTCCATAGATTAGCTCCCTCGAATGACGAGACGCGTCCGGAGTGAAAAGTGTTAACAATGCAATCCACAGATTACACCGATTGCATAGCGGGGCTTAGGCCACAACCACAAGGGACGACAGTAAACCGAATTCAACACCGAAGGTGTTCGCAAATTCCAGCCCGGGGTTGCACTTTGGCAACCCTGGGACAAGGAAGTTCCGGTATCTCATCAAACCCCGATGTGTCGGGGGTTCGCTAACGCGGCAAACCCCGATGTGTCGGGGTACCCTCGACCATCACGCACTTAATCCCAGGGTTGCAAAGCTCAACCCTGGGCTGGAATTGGCCAACACCTTCGGTGTAAAAATCTTGTCAGGAAGGAAAACAAGAAGTTGTCGGTTTGTTGCACAGATTAGTTTGATTCAATCTGCGTAATCTGCGGACACTACTTCCGTGACATACAAAAGCTCTGCCTACTGCTACACCAGAGGCAGAGCCCTGCAACTTGAAAAACAGTGCGTGTGTCGTCGTTGTCACCGCTCCGTGATGTCGAACCTAAATACCGAAGAGGCCACCCTTACAATTTAGGCAGCCGCCTGCTTCGCACGATCACTACTTACTGCGGCGCTGATCTGTGCCAGGTGATGCCAACTGTGACGAAGTGCGTGATCCTCAATGACAAATTGCGCAGTCAGAGGTGCATCGTCGTTTAGCGAAAGGGGTGCTGCCTGGTCCAACTCGTCATCACTGAATGCGCGCACAGCGGCTGCCGCCTCGCGACTGTTGCGCCATAAGAGTTCCAATGCCACAGCTAGCGTAATCTTCGACTGTTCCTCGGCGTGTTTGGCGTTTATCTGAGCAACAACTTCCCAGGTAACGTCCGTCACTGCCTTCCCGGTCGCAATCGCTCGCGCAAGGTCAATTTCAATCGGATACATGCGGGCGACATGATGAACGATGACGCCTATTGAACGGCGATCCGTCGCGGACACTGGAAGATGCCACTCTGATACTGAAAGATCTTCAACAAAAGTAGCCAAATTGTCAGCACCTTCCTCGATGCGCTTGGCCAATGATTCAGCTCGTTGACTCATAGAGTCCTCCTATTTGTTAAATACCGTTTCTCGCTTACGCTTTAATTGCGCCTCGCAATAACCTCGAGGTATTCGGCGTCTACTTTGGTACTACCGTCCAAGGCATTGTTTTTACTCGACCAGAGATCAATGAGTTCGTTATGCAGTTTCTTCTGCCCACTCTCATCAAGAGACGCAAACGCTCGTGACGCTGGGCCATAGTTGGCGCGGTAGAAATCGACCACAGCCCGCGGGGAAAACGGATAGTCGAAGTGATAAATGCGAGTTGCAAACTTTAGATCGGCAATGCCTTCACTAAAACGTTTGCGAACGACACTCTCTTCACCCCATAAAACCGGTGCAGGCATTCCCGAAGGAGCAATGTGTTTGGAAATGGCTTTGAACATCTGCCCGATAAATCCGTCAGGAGTCCAATTCGCCATGGCGATAATTCCTCCTGGCCGGGAAACGCGCGTGAGTTCCGACGCTACGAGATCGGGTCGCGGAGCGCACATCGCGCCAAACAAACTCACCACCGAGTCAAACTGAGCGTCTTCATACGGCAGAGATTCAGCATCACCCTCGTCAAAAGAAATCTCTAAGCCTTCGGCGGCCGCCCGAGTTCGAGCCTGCTCGAGCCAGTTAGTGGAAATGTCGCAACCCGTAACAACTGCGCCTGCTCTCGCCGCGATCAACGCAAGCTGTCCAGAGCCACAGCCCACATCGAGCAATCGCGTTCCGGTAGGAAGTCCCAAACGACGGAAAAACACGATTGCGTCCTTCTCCATGAAACGGGAGAAGAGATCGTAGTCTCCAGTCATCCACGTAGCTTTTAAGCGATTCTTAAGTTGCTCAAATTCGTCGGTCACGAGTAGTTCTGTCACAATCGCACTCATGGTGTTGGTCTCCTCTCTTATTTGCCGCCACCTCCCAAGCGAATGATTTGCATTGTGGGCCAGTAGCGTTTTAAATGATTGATTGATCGTCCCGGATTCTTATCAGAAACGCCCAGTCTGCTTGAGGAAGACGAAAATGGATGTACTCTCTGAGGTCTTGAGGGTTGTTAAACTCGAAGGGGCACTCTTTTTCAACGCCGAGTTCTCTGCTCCGTGGTGTCTCATGAATTCGGGGTTAAAAGGTCTCTCGACGTTTCTTACGCCCACACCAGGACACCTAATCATCTATCACTTTCTAACTGACGGACGCGCTTATACGCAGCTGCCGGAAGGAAAGCGTGTGGAATTGACCGCCGGCGATATCGTTGTGTATCCGAATGGAGATCCTCACCTCTTGGGCAACGGTTTTGCAAAACCAGTCGACTCCATCAAAACGTTTTCACCAGGGTTAGACCTAGTTCGGTTTGGTGGTGGCGGTGAAGTTAGCAAGTTTGTTTGCGGATACCTTGCATGCGACCCACGACTCAGCGAGGTATTTCTTGCGGGTTTGCCACCGGTATTAAAAGTCCATTTGGTAAAGGAGGCCTCAGATCAATGGCTTGAAAACTCAATCCGGTTCTCGGTCAACGAGACAAATGGATCAAATGCCGGCAGCGATCTAGTACACGCGCGGTTGGCGGAATTACTCTTCATAGAAACACTTCGGCGCTACATCAACAGGCTGCCTCACGATGAGATTGGCTGGCTGGCAGGTGCGCGCGACACAACAATAGGACAAGCTCTAGCACTCCTTCATAAGGATCCTGCATTTCCATGGACCATCTCAAGTCTGGCGAGGAGGGTTGGTCTATCTCGGACGAGACTTGCGGAACGCTTTCGACATTTTCTGGCGGAGTCTCCAATGGCCTACCTGGCTCGATGGCGATTGAAACTGGCAGCTGAGCTTCTTCAGTCGACCGAAGACAGTGTCGCGCAGGTGGCTGTTGCAGTGGGCTATGAGTCAGAAGCTGGATTCAATCGTGCGTTCAAGCGCGAGTTCAATTCCCCTCCCGCTCAATTCCGTCGCAAACACAAAGACACGTCATCGTTAAGTACGTAAAGATCTTAATGAATACAGCCGATGCGCCATGGACCAAAGTTCTAGCTCATTGCCTCAACTCTCAGGTAGAATCTGTCCCGCCTCTCTAGCTCGATCGAATCATGTGAACCGCGCTAGATAACAGCTTGATGAGTCCGCAAATTCTTCCAGGTACAACAATAGGTCGATATGAAGTTCGTTCGCAGATCGGTGCGGGCGGGATGGGCGAAGTTTACCTCGCGCGAGATACTGAACTTGATCGGATGGTGGCCCTCAAAATCCTCCCCGCTGAGGTTGCCGCGGACCAACAACGCATGCGGCGCTTTGTGCAAGAGGCCAAATCAGCGTCCAGCCTGAATCACCAGAATATCATCACCATCTATGAAATCGGCGAAGCTGACTCCATCCGTTTTATCGCCACGGAATATGTGGAAGGCATCACTCTACGTCAGCACTTGAAACGCAGACAACTACCATTATCCGAAGTACTTGAAATTGGAATCCAAATCGCCTCGGGCCTGGCAGCGGCACATGAAGCTGGGATAGTCCATCGAGATATCAAACCCGACAACATAATGCTTCGAAGCCGAGATGCCTTTGTAAAGGTACTTGATTTCGGCCTGGTCAAACTCACCGAAGCAACCCCAAATACCACCGACACGGAAGCTCCCACTCGAGCGCTTGTCAACACTGATGCCGGTACTGTTATGGGCACGGTGGTCTACATGTCGCCCGAACAAGCGCGTGGAAAGCAGGTCGATGCGCGCACAGATATTTGGAGCCTGGGTGTAATCTTGTACGAGATGATCACCGGCTCGACTCCATTTAGCGGAGAAACCTCCGCTGATGTGATCGCAGCAATAGTTAAAAGTGAACCGCCTCCCATCTCCAGGTTTGCACCTGACACACCCGAACGACTCGCGGAAATCATTGCCAAGGCTCTCGAGAAAAATGTCGATGACAGATATCAAACCATCAAGGATCTGCTCGTCGATTTGCGACGTTCGAAGAGACGGCTTGAATTCGAATCGGAGATGGAACGGTCAGCAACCACTGATGGTCCTCACTCAATTCATGACTCACTCCCAGCCACGACGATTATCCCGGCTGCAACTCAGACTGTCTCAACCGATTCTGTGCGACCAACATCAAGTGCCGAATACATAGTTAGTGAAATCAAGCGCCACAAGACAGGAGCACTGCTCATAGTATTCGGTGCCTTGATTGTGATAGGCGCGGCAAGTTTAGGTTGGATCAAATATTCCACACCGACAAAACCGACCGTCGCTCGCTCGATGAAGATCACGAAACTTACGAGTGGAGGTCGGGTAAATGGCGTGCTTATCGATGGCAGTACTTCAATCTCACCCGATGGTAAGTATGTGGTCTTCACTCTCATCGATGCCGGAAAAGTAAGTGTATGGGTGAGACAACTCGCAACCGGCAACGATGTGCAGATCGTGCCTCCCATCCCGGGCGGTAACAATGGGACCACAATCTCTAAAGACGGAGAGTATGTTTATTATGTTATGCAGACTCCAGACGATACTGACCGCGCGCTTTACCAGGTAGGGATCCTAGGTGGCACGCCTCGAAGGATACTCGAACGCGTTCGCGGTCCAATCAGCTTTTCGCCTGATGGCTCGCAGTTCACATTTGTCCGTTCGTTTCCAAATCAGGAAGGTGACGCGCTAATGGTTGCCAATACTGACGGGAGTAATGAACAAACTTTGACAATCCGTAAAGGTAACGAATGGTTTAGCTCGTCTGGTCCAGCGTGGTCACCTGATGGAAATACAATCGCGTGTTCAGCGGGGGCTGACAGCGGCGGCACCATGTACACGACAGTGATGGGTTATTCGTTAAGAGATAAATCGTTGAAGCCCCTGACCTCTTATAAGTGGAGCGGTGAAACGCGCCGCCTGTTATGGTTACCTGATGGAAAGGGGATAATCGTCCCGGCTCAGTCAACTGGCCAGTTTCTCAGTCGCACGCAGCTTTATCTACTCTCTCAACCAGCAGGCGAAGTAACACGCATAACTAACGACCTCAACGGTTACGGTAACGTAAGTCTGGGATTAACGGCCGACGGAGACACTATCGTCACTGTTCAAAGCGTTCCATCGGTACAGCTTTGGACCACGAATTTAGGAGAACCATCAAACCATGCGGTTCAGATCTCTCACGGCGAAATTGACGGCTCTGATGGCCTGGAATGGATGGGCAACAATCAGATCGTTTTCCATAGTGAGATCGGAGAACGTGCTGAGCTTTGGGTAGGTAACGGAGATGGCTCTGGTGTCAAACGTCTAATCAGCGAGAAAGATGCTCTGATACACCCTTCAGCTTCTCCTGATGGGAAGTACATCTATTGTTCATCCATGCGCAGCGGCACATTTCACATCTGGCGCATGAATGTGGATGGAACGAACCTGAAGCAAATGACGACGGGAGAGTTCGCAGATTTTTATCCTATATCCTCGCCCGATGGTCAATGGATACTTTTCACTTCGTTACGTTCTGGAAAGGAATGTTTATGGCGAATCCCCGCAGATGGTGGAGATGCGATACAGGTAACCAATAGACAATCCGCCCCGGGTGTCTATTCGCCAGATGGGAAATTCATCGCTGCCGGATATGCTTCGACGGAGGGGAGAGTCGGCCTCAAGCTTGGAATTTTTTCGGCTGAGGGTGGAGAACCTATTAAATTGATCGACGTCAATCAGGCCGATCTGTTTGCCGGTCTGGCCTGGACGGCCGACGGAAAGTCTGTGATCTATGATTCAGTTCAAAGCGGCGTCGCAAATCTCTGGAAACAACCCATTGATGGAGGACGTCCCCAGCAACTTACAAACTTCACGTCCGATTTGATCTACTACTTTGCGCTTTCTCCAGACCGCAAGCGTCTGGCGCTCTCGCGCGGACACGCCACACTGGACATAGTTCTTATCAAAGACTTCCATTGAATCATCCACAAATTGCGCCGATTACGCTGATTTCAGAACTAGAACTCAGGAAGAAGGTTTCCATTCATTGATCGAATCGGGGAAATTTGCGTAATCTGTGGATAACTCTCCCCTAAACAAACCAAATAGGTATGGAAATACTCGACGGCAAGTATCAGATCGAGCAGTTGCTGGGCCAAGGTGGCATGGGGGCGGTGTACCGTGCGACACACCTCGGCACGAAGCGGACAGTCGCCGTCAAAGTAATTCATCCACAACTCTCCTCACATCGTGAGTTCGTAGCACGCTTTCAACGCGAAGCTGAAGCAGCTGGACGTTTACGCCATCCCAACGTTGTCGACGTGACTGATTTCGGGTTTGCACAAACTGAGCGTGGTCGTGTTGCTTATCTGGTAATGGAATATCTCGATGGCTGCACGTTGGCTGAAATCATCCAGGAGGAAGGAAAGCTGCCAAAGAGTTGGGTGATAGATATCCTCGAGCAGGTTTGTGCAGCAGTGGATGAGGCGCATCGCGCGGGAATTATTCATCGCGATTTGAAGCCCGACAATATCTGGTTGGAGCCAAATGGTCGCGGTGGGTATACGGTGAAGGTTTTGGATTTTGGGTTGGTGAAGCTAAGCGAAACTTCATTTAACGCAGAGGCGCAAAGTACGCAGAGACGCAGAGAAGAATTCATTACTGAGGCGGAGACTGTCATTCGAAGCGGTGATGAGCAAGCGACAAAGATCAAGGTAAGGAAGACCTTAGAACTTAAGAGCGACAGTAACGGTCATGAGAGATCGAGTTTAACAGCCGAGAACTTGACAGTGATCGGCTCCGTCATGGGTACACCTTTTTATATGTCGCCTGAACAGTGTCGCGGTGAGACGCTCGACACGCGCTCGGACATTTATAGTCTCGGAGTTGTTGGGTATCGGTTACTGACGGGAGAGACTCCATTCCACTCGCAATCTAATTCCTCTTTTGATGAGTTGATTGAGCTTCATAAGAGTGCAGACCCAATACCTCTGAGAGAAAAGAATCCTAAAGTTCCAAAAAGGCTGGCACGTGTTGTCATGAGTGCCCTTGCAAAGAATCCTGTGGAACGACCGCAAACCGCGGCCGGGTTTGGCTCTGCATTACGTGCAGCCGGAGAGGGAGTCGGTCACCTGTTGCGCCAGGCGTTTGCGCTCTACAGCGAACACTTTCCGACGTTCATCAAGATTTCATTGCTTGGGTATTCACCACTCATTATTGTCCTCGCACTAATCAACGTCTTTGATGACTTCATTACGCCAAATACCCCGCAACAACGGATCATTGTATTCGGAATCATTTCACTCGGACTGATGCTCCTCGCCATGCTGTTTGCTTATTTCAGTATTACGGCCGCCACAGTGCCAGTCGTGGTCCAACTCATAGTGGCGCCACTCAAAGCAGTTCGTATTAAGGATGCACTGAATGCCGTTAAGCGTCGTTGGCGAGTTTTTGCTCTCACGTCGTTGCTGGTGATGACCTCGATAGTCATCGGGTCAATCCTTTTTGTTTTGCCAGGATTCGTTCTGGCGGTGTTGTTCGCCTTATACGCTCCGGTTGTGATAATGGAAGAGGCTGGTGTTCGGCAAACATTGAGACGCAGTCGACAGTTGAGCGCAAAGGCGCTGCTATCGGTTGTCCTCATCACTGTCTTGCAGTTTGCCTTGCCACTTTTGGTGTGGCGCATAGCAATCAAGACAGACTTGACACTCAAGCTTGGTGACGACTTCTCACCAAAGGAGTTTGGTTTCAATATCTCGACTTCAGGTCGGTCCGCTCTGTATCAACTGCTGAACGTGTTCGTAACGCCATTAACAGCCATAATGATTTCGTTGCTCTATATGAAGACGCGAAAAGCTGGCGGTGAATCACTTCGGGATGCGAGTAATAGTTTTGAAGCAGCCGACTTGCCGAGGAGTAAGTGGCAGACGAAGATGCGCACCCGGCGCGGGAATGTATCCACAAGTCATACGAAGAGATGATCCATGGAATGCACCGATCACTTGGAACGATCATTCCCCCGGGGCTTTGCTGAGTGAGATTTAAGACACCACCACCCCCAGATTTCGCAAATTACGGAGATAACAAAACGTTACTGATCCAAGGTTTAGGAATCTGTGGAACAAGCAGAGACTTCTGGATCCGGCGTTTCGACACTTGTCGCTTTTGGGCATCGCCATAGAAGTTGGGTTCAACTCAAAGTCATCCTTCAATTGAGTCTTCAAGAAACACACCCACATGACCCCATCCGAATTCAGGAATGGACCGGCAGCAAACCTTTAACAGCGGATTAAAGTGGGCTTTGCATAAGGAGCGACAATCCCACTCACGGCAGTGGGGTGGATGGTTCAGATCCTTTCTACTTCGAAAGCACTTCAAAACACGGGGTGAATCCCACCCCACCAGTTGGTGGATGGTTCAGATCCTTTCTACTTCGAAAGCACTTCAAAACACGGGGTGAATCCCACCAACGGCAGTTGGTGGATGGTTCAGATCCTTTCTACCTAAGAGATGTCCATTCAATCCTGCGCGCGAAGCGCGCCTGAGGAAAAAGGAGAGAGCCGTGAGTAGAAAGGATCTGAACTATCCACCAACTGCCGTTGGTGGGATTCCCGAGTTTTGAAGTGCTTTCAAAGTAGAGAAGATCTGAACCATCCACTCACTGCTGGGAGTCGAATTTTCGCTTTTTGTGCAAAGCCATTAGTGCGGACAGCACAGATTGAATAGAAATTAAAGAGCGATATCTCCTTCTGCTGCTTCCCTTCTTTAATCTTCCTCATCCGCCTGAATTGCGACCAGTTGAGTCCAGATTCATAAGTCTGGCCGTCAAACCTTATAGAATCGGGCCATTTCCCACCGCAAAAACCGTCTACCACTACAAAAAGGCCGCTGAGAGATTTGCCCGAATACCAGACTAAAGAGAAATCGCAATGCGTACCGTGGCGCACGGGACGTACGCGCTCCGACAGAAGAGCGTACCCGTCAATTCGACACCAGCCACTAAAGGGCAACGGCAACTTCAGTAGCCCCAACGAATTCACCACTCAAGCTCTTCTGTCGG
>JGI12627J13344_100214_pt1 | contig 12670 bp, 10 predicted proteins | sample TexAe_OM2H0_M2_FD_13344 | JGI IMG/M metagenome (IMG submission 13344) | reverse complement strand
CCGAGTGCAAGCAGAAACGTTTTTGGCGTAAGCGGTTGTTCGGAATAAGCAATAAGAGCGATTGCCATGACAACGTTTACTGCGCCAACCAGCAAGCCCGCGAGAGTGACTGACTGGCGTTCGCGATATCGTCCGATGCCATAGATAGCAGCCGAACAGGAGACCATCGCGAAGAGTGATTTTTGCATTCCACCTGGCGCCAGCATTCCAGCAAAGAGAGCAGTTATGATTCCCGTCAGAAACGCGAGTTGAGTATCAACGAGCATTGCGACCAGTAACGCCGCAGCCGCAAAAGGAATCGCAAAGTTCCAGATGACCGGATCATTGAAAGGCGGTTGCATTCGTGCAGCCATGCTGTCGCCAAAGGTAAAACCCACTTTCATGAGGGCCGTTTCAACGACGATCGCGGAGCCCACCAAAGCAAATGCCTTGTGTTTGCTCAAACTAAGTGGACTGTCACTGCTCCTGTGTTCGGCAAACTTCCATGCCGCCCAGTAGACTCCAACGACCACCAGCAACAATCCGAAGAAGTTGTGCCATGGTCTGCCGGTTTGACCAGCGCTCTTGATTGCAGCTATCTGTGCGAGAATGCTGGAAGTTACAGTATCGCCTTCGCGCGCCACCACCTGATTTCGTTTCAGAGAAATAACGACCGGCGGAACACGGTTCGCTTCCGTTTCACGGGCTGAGGCCGTTGCGACCTGGTCGAGAACGACGTTAGGGCGAACGAGTGGGACCAATGCGGAAGTAAGCGCGCTCTTTTGCTCGACCGACCAGCCAGGCAGATTGACGATTCGCGTCTCGAGACTGCGGCGCGCCGAGGAGAGTGGAACCATTCGCGTTCTTGGCGCGGGCACGATCAGTTGAGCGACAGGATTGCGGACGTCAATCAGTATGATCTCCTGTTGTAAACGTTCGGCATCGCTATCATCGTAGATGTAGCCCGCCCCCACCTCGCGCACGATTGAGGCAATACGATCCAGATCGGCTTCATTGAAGTCGTGCGCGATGATCGCTCGTGCGACTGCCGGACCACCCTCGCCAGTCCAGACAAAAGATTTTGGCTGTCCGGAGCTTGTTTGCTTCTCGAGATCTTCCCATGCCGAACGAAAGCTTTGTACTGAACTTTCTGCACGGCTCGAGTCGAAATTGAAGACGGGGCGAGTGGATTCACGAGCGCTGTTCTTAAGCTGTTCCGTCGCCGTCTGGTCCACTGCTGTCAGATCGGATGGAGTGATGATTGACCGTCCGAGTACTTCGCCTAACTTGTAGTTTTCATTGAAGCTGGAAGCACGATTGGTGAGAAGGAGAAGAGTGGTCAGGAGAACAAGGACGCTGCAGCCTATCAAGAAGCGTGTACGAGGCTGGAAAAGCATCAGCGGGCGAGTTGCGTAAGCCAATAGCTTGTCGCGCGCCTGACTAATAGGAGTTTTGAATCGCGGACGAAGTCCCATTGTGCCTCAAAAGGTCACAAGAAAAAGATCAGCCACTAAAAGGCACATAAAGCACAAAAACATTTATTTGGAACAAGCATTTCTTCTTTGGAACTCTTTAACCTCTTCTTTGGAGCTCTCTAAATTCTCTTCTTTGGAGCCTCTAATTCATCTTCTTTGGAATTCTTTAACCTCTTCTTTGGAGCTCTTTAATTCATCTTCTTTAGAACTCTTTAACTCTTTTTCTTTTTTGAGCATTTTGTGCCTTTTGTGGGTGATTAAGCGGCGGCGAGGTTGCGAGCTAATACCGCGCCGGCCTTTTCGAGTAAAGCGTTCAGAGTCGACGGTTTGATGGCTGAAATCACAACCGTCTCGCCACTATCAAGTTGCTGTGCCTGTCGAACGGCTGCTTCCACGGTCTCCGGATCAAGCAGGTCAGCTTTGTTCAAAGCAAGTATCGAGGGAATCTCTGCCAGCTTCAGATCTGCAAGGATCCGCTTCACTGACTGCACCTGTTGCGCCCAACGGGGATTTGAAATGTCGACCGCGTGAATCAGTAAGGTGCTGTCGCTAATCTCCTCGAGTGTGGCACGGAAGGCGGAAAGCAGATCCGGAGGCAAAGCGCGAATAAAACCTACAGTGTCGTTGATGATTACTTCCTGCTCACGCGGTAGTCGCAGTCGTCGCGAAGTTGGATCCAGTGTAGCGAACATGCGCTGTTCCGCATGTACGTCACTCTTCGTGAGCGCATTGAGCAGCGTTGATTTACCGGCGTTGGTATAACCGACAATCGAGATCACCGGCAGTCCGTGTCTGGTGCGACCTTTGCGACGTTCCTGACGACGCTGGCGTTGCGCCTCGATCTCGCGTTCCAGACGATTAATGCGATCGCGTACACGACGGCGATCTGTTTCGAGTTTCGTTTCACCAGGACCTCTACCGCCGATGCCGCCCGCCAGACGCGAGAACGCCGAGTCCTGGCCTGCGATCAAGCGCGGTAAAAGGTATTTCAACTGGGCTAACTCAACCTGGATTTTTCCCTCTTTTGATTGTGCGCGCTGCGCGAAGATATCGAGAATTAACTGCGATCGATCGATTACTTTTAGATCGGTTGCTTCAGACAGCGATCTCACTTGTGCAGGCGAGAGCTCACTGTCAAAGACCAGCATGTCGGCGCCGAGTTGTAACGCTCGGATGATTAGTTCATCGAGCTTGCCACGACCGAGCACCGTGCGCGGATCGATCGCGGACCGGCGTTGAATGATTCGATCCTGAACCATTACACCTGCGGAAGTAGCGAGTTCAGCTAACTCTGCCATCGACTCTTCCGCATCCGCGAGTGAACCGGTCGCGACCCCGACAAGAATCGTGCGATCGCGAACTTCTGCGCGACGTGCGGTGCGACGATTTCGCGCCATCTCTTCTTCAAGCGAATTGATCAGCGCCTGGAAATCGAGATCGAGTTGCGATGGTATTCTCGGTTCGAGGAATGCGTAGAGTTGAGGCGTCGTTGAATTGTCCAGTTCGCCGGAGTGCAATGGTAAAAGGTGTGCAGCGCGAACAAGGCCGGGCAGTCCTGAATCGGCATCGACGTCGATCGCGGCCATGAGATCGAGACGAAGAAGCGCAAGGTCTGTTAAGTCGTCCTGTGTGAGTGGTTCGCCGCGCAGGTGCGTATGAACGCAGCGTAGACCGCGAAATCTTCCTGACGCGACGCGAACACGTTTGAAATCCGGCAGTTCGATACGGCGGTTGTCGCCGACCATCACATATTGAATGTGTCCCTGGCGGTCGATGAGTGCGCCGATTTGTCTCCGTGTTTCGTGCGACAGTTCGCCTAGCTGGCGAGCGAACTCAGGCGTGACGATCTGGTCGGGAGGTATGCGCCGAGTGTACAGCTTTTCAATGCGCCGCAGTTGATTTGGTTTTAAGCCCAGAGTATTGCCGAGAACGCTGGTAATGGCCTTTTCCTTCCTATTCGGGCGCGAATTATAACATAGAAGAATCAAGCCACAGGTAACACGGGCTTTGCCTCAAGAGTCGGAAATCGCACTTGGACACGGTCAGTACAGGACCTGGTCAAACGATGGGAGTCACAATCGTTAGGAATATCGCATGCTGATGACGGACCAGGTCCTGTACTGACTGTGTCCAAGAATGACTTCCGACTTTTGAGGCAAAGCTGATAACACGGATCGGTACGATCTGCGCGGTTCTCTTCATTAATTCACGTTATCTGTGGCATCATGAACGGCTTTATGAGTAACGCTGGAAGAATTCTAAATATCGATCCACCTTACGGAATTGCAGGCGGTGAAATCGTGATTGACTGCACTGGTTTCGATACCAGTGAACCGTCCCGGTGTGGCGTTCTAATTGGTGACTCAACGGCGCAGATAGTCGCCCTTGGCCCACGGCGTGTGCTTGCAATCGTCCCGGAAACCAAAGGCGGCAGGGTTGAAGTCAAGCTCAGCAGTGGCGACGAGGTAAGCGAGCCCGCGTATCTCACGGTTGCCAGGAAACTGGCCGGCGATCTTCATCCGGTCTCAAATCCCGCATTCGATCCCGACGACGGTGCGCTCTTTGTCACTCGCTCGGGATCGCGTGGCGAAGAATTGCCGGTAACACTCTTCCGTATCGACATCAGCGGCGACGTTGCTGAATATTCCGGAGATATCACGAATCCGACTGGAATCGCATTCAGTCCCGATGGACAGATGTTTGTAAGCAGCCGGCTCGAAGGAGTTGTTTACAGAATTACTCCGTTCAAGGAAGCGGCCGCCTTCGCACATAACCTCGGAGTTGCGACAGGAATCGCATTCGACCGCAATGGCCTGTTGCACGTCGGCGATCGCACCGGGACGATTTTCACAGTCAACGGCATTGGTGAAGAACGACCATGGACGCAGATTGAACCGTCAGTCTCGGCGTTTCATCTCGCGTTTGGTCCTGATGATTCGCTCTATATTACTGGACCAACCGTGACGAGCTTCGATTCGATCTGGCGGATCAATCCGGATGGTGATGTCGACACGTTCTTTAAAGGACTGGGACGACCTCAGGGGCTCGCGTTTGATCGCGAAGGTAATTTGTACGTCGCGGCAGCATTGCGTGGGCGGCGCGGTATCGTTCGTATTTCAGCAGACGGAAGCGACGCGAAAATTGTTGTTGCCGGTATCAATCTGGTTGGACTTGCGTTCAGCTCGGCAGGAGAGATGGCAGTGGTATCTATCGATTCGGTCTACAGTCTACCGACGCAAATCAAAGGAACGTTATTGCCTTGATTGGTCGTATTCCAATTATCTTGTCAATCTTGAAATTCCTGTAAATTTTGTAACAGGATGAGCAGGATTAACAAGATTTACATGATGTTGATTGAGGTTGCACCGAAAAAGCTGGGATGCTAAGTTGAACCTTTTAATCTGCTGGCAATCCTGTTAGCGCGAGTGTTTCATTGAACCCGGAACAAGTAATACCGCAACTTGTAATCTACATGGTGGTGCTGATGCTTGCGATCTCAGCGCACGAGGCAGCGCACGCCTGGATGTCCGATCGGTTTGGTGACGACACCGCGCGGCTGCTGGGACGAGTTACGCTGAACCCTGTGGCCCATACGGATCCGATTGGAACACTGCTCATCCCGATTGTGAATTTCCTGATTGGCGCAGGTGGCGGAAAAGCCTTTTTGATTGGATGGGGTAAACCGACGCCAGTGAACCCGCTGCGCTGGCGACAGAAGGATCTCGCGAACGTAATGGTTTCAATCGCGGGCATTCTGGCTAACCTCCTGATCGCGGTTATTGCATTTACGACCATCAAGATACTACTTGTCACCGGGCTGTTTTATGACATACCTGACAGTCTGAAGGAACCGGTAGTGCTCTTGCTCGATTACATGCTGTCGATGAACATTTCACTCGCAGTCTTTAATCTCCTGCCGTTTCCTCCTCTCGATGGCAGCAAGGTTTTAGAGACGTTTCTTCCCACAAGCATGCAGCCGCTCTACGAGCTACTCGAGCAGTATGGATTTCTAATTCTGATGGTGTTGATGTACATGGGAGTTTTTGGCGCCATAATCAGACCAATTCTGAACGGAGTTTATTCCCTCCTATAAGAAAGAATGACCAAGCGAATCTTCAGCGGCGCGCAACCAACCGGCAACGTACATCTTGGAAATTACCTGGGCGCGTTGCGCAACTGGGTGGCGCTGCAGCACGAATACGAAAGCTTTTTTTGTATCGTGAACCTGCACGCGATCACGGTGCCGCAAGATCCGAAACTGCTCGCTGCGAAAACACGAGACCTCGCTCGCATCTACATAGCCGTTGGGATCGATCCGAACGTGTCGACAATCTTTATTCAGTCGGACGTGCCAGAGCACGCGGAACTGACGTGGGTGTTGAACTGCGTAGTGCGGATCTCGGAACTGGAACGCATGACGCAGTACAAAGATAAGGCGCGGCGCCAGCAGCAGGAAGTTAACGCTGGGCTCCTTGATTATCCGGTACTGATGGCTGCAGACATCCTGCTTTACCAAACTGATTTGGTGCCGGTCGGCCACGATCAGAAACAGCATCTCGAGTTAACGCGCGACCTGGCCATCCGATTTAACCGCGACTTCGGCGAGACCTTTAGAATTCCTGATGCGTACATTCCGAAGGTTGGTGCAAAGATCCAGTCACTGTCGGATCCATTGAAGAAGATGTCAAAGTCGGATGAGGATCCGAACAGCCGCATCATGCTGATGGATGATGCAGACACGATCAGGCGAAAATTCAAGCGCGCGGTAACAGATTCAGGAACCGAGATTCGTTTTGATGAAACGCGACCTGGTATTTATAACCTTCTCGAGATCTACCATCTGATCACTGGCAAAAACCAGTCTGAAACTGAAGCTCATTTTGCGGGCAAAGGTTACGGACACCTGAAAGCGGAAGTGGCGGACGTGACGATCGATTTCCTGGATCCTATCCAGCGGCATGTGAGAGAAATCAGCGACGAGGAACTCGATCGAATACTATCTCATGGCCGGGAACGAGCGAGTGGGATCGCACGCGCCACACTGCGGAACGTTTTTGATCGAATCGGTATCACCGGGGTTGCCATTCGATAAAGCAATGAACGAAGACCGTCCTGAGACCATCGCCGAAACGAGCGCCGACGGGGTAACGCAACTCAACGTCGCAGGCGCAGTCCCGCAAATCGTCGCCGATGATGACACTGACGATCTGAAGATTCTTCTGGGTGAGTTTGAAGGCCCGTTGGACTTGCTGCTCCATCTGATCCGCCAGGAGCACGTCAGTATCTACGACATTCCAGTCGCTCGCATTACAGACGAATACCTGCGTTACCTGCGATTGATGCAGGAAATGGATATCGCTGTCGCCGGTGATTTTCTGGTGATGGCTGCGACGTTGATTGAGTTGAAGACCAAGATGCTCCTGCCGCGCGATCCGCTTGCCGCGCCGGAGGAGGATGAAGATCCGCGTGCCGAATTAGTCAATCAGTTACTGGAGTATCAAAAATATAAAGCCGCGGCGGAAATGCTCTGGTCACGCGCGACAGTCGAACAGGCAGTTTTCAGACGAGCGGAGTTGGAGACTGACAAGAACAATCCGGAAGTAGCAGTCGGTTTGTTTGACTTGTTGAAAGTATTTCAGGACATTCTGGCGCGACACAAGGAAGAGAAGTTACTCGAAATCGAACGCGAAGAGATTTCGATGGCAGAGATGCTCGAGCGTTTGCGAAACATGGTGATGTCTGCGGGCGAACTCAACCTGCGTGTCTTTTTTGAGCGGGCCAAATCGCGTCGTGAACTCGTACTCGCTTTTCTGTCAGTGCTGGAGCTGGTGAGAACAACTGAGGTCAGACTATTTCAACGTGAAACTTTTGGCGACATTATCGCGCGGGTAGCAGGCTGAAACGAATGGTTAATGGAATGGATAGCAATGAAGAGAGTATGAATCCGCAGCCGGTTGACGAGGCCGCTCTGAACGAAGAGGCAAGTCGTGAACTCGCAGCGATGGTTGCCGAGGCGGAACAGTCGTCTGGAACGATTGAAGATGATGATGCCGACGATGCCCTCCTGACATCACCTCAGAGCCAGGCCGAACGCGCGGGTGTGATCGAGGCGCTGATCTTCGTTTCCGATGAGCCGTTGAGTGTGAAGATCATTGCCGACGTTCTCAAGGAAGAGAAGTCGATCGTCAGCGAAACAGTTGCGGCGCTGGCCGAAGAGTTCAACAGCAGAAACGGAGGCTTGCAGTTACGTGAGGTTGCGGGTGGCTGGCAGTTTGCAACACGGCCCGAGTACCACGAACACGTGCGTAAGTTTCTGAAAACGCGTCCGAGTGCGAAGCTGACTATCGCATCACTGGAAACACTCGCGGTGATCGCGTACCGGCAGCCGGTTACAGTTCCTGAGATTCTGGAAATACGTGGCGTCCAGTCGCCTTCAGCGATCAAGACTTTGCTCGATAAAAAACTGATTGTGGCGAAGGGACGCAAAGAGACTGTCGGGCGTCCGATGATGTATGGGACGTCGAAGGAGTTTTTGTTGCAGTTCGGTTTGAAAGATTTATCTGAGTTGCCGAGTGTTGAGGACTTCCACGATCTGAGTGGCGGATCGTAAGGTTTTACTGATTGGAGCAGCGTCTGCAAAAATTGATCGCCGCGGCTGGCATCGCCTCACGCAGACATGCGGAGGAATTGATTGCTGCCGGCCGCGTGACCGTCAATGGAAAAGTTGTTAAAGAACTCGGTACGAAAGCTGATCCGGAAAAGGATCACATAAAAGTAAACGGCAAGCTCATCAATCCTCAGCTTCACTCGCGCGAGAAAACTTACGTGCTGCTAAATAAACCGAAAGGTTATCTTTCGAGTGTTTCCGATCCCGAAGGTCGCCCACTCGTCACCGAGCTCTTACCGCCTTCACTTGGCAAACTTCATCCTGTCGGACGACTTGACTTCAACACTGAAGGACTTCTCTTACTCACGAACGATGGCGATTTCACAAACTATGTGACCGCGGCTCGCAATCGAGTAGAGAAAGTTTACGAAGTCAAAGTGAAAGGTGTGCCGACTGAGACTGGTATTCAGCGACTGCGACGGGGAGTTACGCTCGCGGACGGGACGCGCACAGCGCCTGCAAAGATCGAAAAGTTGAACGAGACAAAAACCAACGCCTGGTATGAAGTGTTGCTCCATCAGGGACGCAACCAACAGGTGCGACGTATGTTTGAATTGATTGGCCACTCGGTGTTGAAATTGCGCCGCGTGCGCATCGGTTTTCTCAGGGATGAAAAAATGAAGCCGGGTCACTGGCGGTTCTTGTCTCCGATCGAAGTGGCAAGACTCACGAAAAAGAGAAAAGCGTAACCACAGATTACACAGATCCTCCTTTGGAGTTGGCGCAAAACTCTGCTAAAAAACTACAACTATGCATTTTGAGTTAAGCGAAGAGCAGCAACAGATCAAGATGAGCGTGCGCGAGTTTGCGGAATCGGAGATCGCGCCTCACGTTCTGGAGTGGGATGAATCCCAGCATTTTCCGATCGAGTTAAAACCACAACTCGCAGAGCTCGGGTTAATGGGCGTGCTTTTTCCGGAAGAATATGGTGGCGCGGGAATGGGTTATGTCGAATACGCCACGATCATTGAAGAGCTTTCGCGCGTGGATGGTTCGGTTGGTATTTCAGTGGCCGCACACAATTCGCTCTGTTCAAATCACATCTACAAATACGGTTCTGAAGAACAACGCAGAAAGTATCTCCAACCACTGGCGAGTGGCCAGCATTTAGGGGCCTGGGGTCTCACAGAACCAAGCGCCGGTTCGGACGCGTCGGGCACAAAGTCCACTGCCGTGCGAACAGACGGCGGGTGGATCGTCAACGGCTCGAAGAACTTCATCACGCACGCGATTCATGGTGACACCTGTGTGGCGATGGCAGTCACCGAAAGGGCTCAAAGAAGCAAAGGCATTTCAGCGTTCATTTTCGAAAAGGGGATGAAAGGTTTTTCACCTTCGAAAAAAGAGAACAAGCTTGGACTGCGTGCTTCAGAAACGGCAAGTGTTGTTTTTGAAGACTGCTTCGTGCCGGAAGCGCAATTGCTCGGTGAAGAAGGTCAGGGGTTCGTGAATGCGATGGAAATACTTGACGGTGGTCGCATCTCGATCGCAGCGCTGGCTGTTGGGATCGCACAGGGCGCGTATGAATCAGCCGTGCGTTATGCAAAAGAGCGTCAACAGTTTGGAAAACCAATCGCCGAGTTTCAGGCAATCCAATTCAAGCTGGCAGACATGGCAACGCAGATCGACGCTGCGAGACTTCTGATGTATCGCGCTGCGTGGATGAAGGATCAGGGCAAGAAGACGACGAAAGAATCTTCGATGGCCAAGCTCTTTGCATCCGAAGTGAGCGTTCATGTTTGCGAAGAAGCGATCCAGGTCCACGGCGGGTATGGTTACACGAAAGACTATCCACCCGAGAAGTACTGGCGCGACTCGAAGCTGTGCACGATCGGAGAAGGGACCTCCGAGATTCAGCGAATCATCATCGCGCGTGAAGTGTTGCGACAGGTGTAGCCACAAAAAAGGCACAAAAAAGCACGAGAAAGAGTTTGGTCTTCGCAGATCAAGAAGAGTTTGGTTTTCTTCGCAGATCAAGAAAGAGTTTGGTTTTCTTCGCAGATCATTTGTACCGATCGCTCTTTTGTGACTTTTGTGCTTCTTTGTGGCTTCTTAAAATAGCATGGTGGCAAACAATCTCAGCGAGCGTGTGAGCAGTGGTGAAGCGGCGGCTGTGGCGCGTGCTATCTCGAAGATAGAAGACGGCTCAAAGGACGCGGCCTCGCTGATGAAGGAGATTTACCAACGCTCGCGTGGCGCGTTGGTGATTGGGATAACCGGTCCTCCTGGCGCCGGAAAGTCATCGCTCGTCGATAAACTCGCGTTGTTCTATCGCCAGCAGGGCGAACGCGTCGGCATTGTTGCCGTAGATCCTTCCAGCCCGTTCTCCGGCGGCGCTATTCTTGGCGATCGCATTCGAATGCAGACCCTCGGACTCGACGACGGTGTCTTCATACGCTCGATGGCGACGCGCGGCAATCTCGGTGGACTGGCAAGAGCAACCGTCGATGCAGTCGCAATTCTGGATGCTGCCGGTTATTCAAAGATCGTTGTGGAGACGGTCGGAGTCGGCCAGGACGAGGTAGAAGTCGTCAAAGCCGCGGACATATCTGTGGTCGTCTTAGTGCCGGGCATGGGTGACGATATCCAGGCGATCAAGGCTGGAATCATGGAAATAGGCGACATCTTCGTTATCAATAAGGCTGATAAAGAGGGTGTTTACGCGACTGAAAAGGAGCTTGAATCGCTCTTATCGCTGGCATCGCGCGACGATGGCTGGGACCCACCGATCGTCAAGACAGTGGCGACCGAGAATCACGGTGTGGCTGATCTGGCTGGGGCCATCGAGAGTTTCTGCCGGGCACAGCTTGGCGCCCGCGTTAGTAGCGAACGGCGCAAGGCTATCGCGCGCTGGCGAATAGTTGAGTTATTGCGGGAAAGTCTCCTGTCGCGGGTTTTGGCAAGCGAGGCGTCGGTTGCTATGCTTAACCGGCTGGCTGACGAAGTTGCAACCCGGCAACGGGACCCTTATTCTGCCGTTGAGGAGATTATTCAGGCTGCTGAAAGTTGATCACATCGGAATCGCAACCCGTAGCATCGAAGAAGGTTTGGCTGTCTGGCGCGACGCGCTCGGGCTTGAAGTTGACGCCACTGAGGAAGTTAGCGAGCAGGGCGTCAAGGTATGCATGCTTGCGGTTGGCGATACTCACGTCGAGTTACTGGAGCCGCTGAGTGACGAAACGGCCGTGGGAAAGTTTCTCGCTAAACGTGGGCCTGGAATGCACCATATTGCAATTGAAGTTGCGGACATAAACGCATCCCTTAGCGAGCTAAAAAACAAAGGAGCACGCCTCATTGACGAGACTCCGCGCGTGGGAGCGGGTGGTTGTTTGGTGGCTTTTGTTCATCCCTCATCAGCTAATGGCGTGCTGCTCGAACTGGTGCAGCACCAAGAGTAGGAAAGGAAAGTATTTTGACATCAACAAGAAAAGCTCTGATCGCGGCTTCGGTCGCCGTAATCTTTGCACTGGGTCTGATCTACTGGCAGGTCAAAGCGAGAAAAGCTGGCCCGGTCGAATTATCGGCGGAAGACATGGCGTTGATTGCCGAAGACCAGCCACCACAACTGCGGGCTCGATTGGCTGCTGACGAAGCAGCACGAAAAGATTTTGCCAAGGACGTGCAACGCCTGCTGGCGGTGGCCGAAGAGGCAGAAGCTAACGGTGTTGGCAACCCGCCTGATATGAAGCGGCAGCTCGAGTTTCAGAAAGCAAGCGTTATCGCTCAGTATTATTTCGACAAGCAGGGTGAGAATGCCGCGGGCGACATCACTGACGCTGAAGTCGACGAGTTTTTCAAACAACCAGTCAATCAGCACAAGTTTGACCAGATCCTTGCCGACGCGAAGGCCAAAGATCCTTCGTTTGCAGCACAGGAACTTCCACCCGAGCAGCTAAACATGCTCAAGCAGCGCCTCGGCCGGATTTATATCGCCGAGAAGAAGGCCGTGGAACAGGGGATGGACAAGAAGCCGGAAGTTCGTCTGCAGATAATGCTGCAACACGCTCGTTCACTGGCGCAGAAGTATGCGGTCGATAAACTTCAGGAGAAGATGAAAGCGACTGACGAGGAGGTAACAGCGTATCTCGCGACTCATCCCGATCTGGACACAGACAAGCAGAATCGTGCGAAAGCGGAGGAAGTACTAAAACGTGCGCGCGCAGGTGAAGACTTTGCGAAGCTCGCGCAGGAATTCTCAAGCGACGGCAGCAAAGAAAAAGGTGGCGATCTGGGATGGTTTGGTCATGGCGATATGGTGCCTGAGTTTGAGCAGGCTGCTTACGCTTTGAAGCCGGGCGAGATCAGCGACGTGGTCCAAAGCAAGTTTGGTTTTCACATCATCAAGCTTGAAGAGAAAAAAACGGAGACCGGCAAAGACGGCAAGCCGGAAGAGAAAGTTCATGCGCGTCACATTTTGATCAGTGATACCGGGAGCAATCCGTTTGGACCACCGCAAACCGCACGCGATAAGGCAAAATCTGCGATCGAACAAGAGAAAGCGAAGAAGGTGCTCGACGAGATCGTGGCACGTTCGCATGTGAAGGTGGCC
>JGI12627J13344_100202_pt1 | contig 12908 bp, 9 predicted proteins | sample TexAe_OM2H0_M2_FD_13344 | JGI IMG/M metagenome (IMG submission 13344) | reverse complement strand
CAATCGTCAACCCGTTTCAGCTTACGATTGACAGGGTAACGGTTGTCAGTTACGAAGAGGCCAATAATAAAAGACGCGGCGTTGGTCGCGCGCAAGCCACCCGAGTGACGATTCGGAGTTAAACGAAAGTACTTCTCTAACTTGAAAACTTGAAAAACACTCTGAGGAGATCATGCATGCCAACTCAAACCCGATTCCTGGATAACGACATCATCCGCATTCCCGCCTTCGCCCCTGATGCTTCAGGTAAGCCCACGGGCGACAAGCTTAAGACCATCGTTTTGTTCTGGGGAGACGAAGTAAAGACCACCGGTAAGCAGGATGATCAGCATCTGGCGGAGTTTCAGCAACGTGAGTGGCGCGACGGAAAATACGAAACCGTGAAGTATGTCGGCCTGCTGCCGAAGAAGACGATATTCAGAGACACGTCGGTGCTTAAGGTGCGGTTCGTCGATATCGGACAGGGTGACGGCGCAATTGTAGAAACTCCCAAGGGCCAGATCGTATTCATAGATGGCGGCGAAGAAGAACATATGCGCCGCTACATCAGTGTTGCGTATTCACAAGTGTTGAGAACCAAATCGCTGAATTGCGCTGCACTCATCGTCACACACGGCGATGCGGACCACTTCGCCGGGTTGACTGAGCTGGTAAACGCAACTCGCAATTCAAAAGGTGATCCAATGCTGACCGCCGAAAGAGTTTTTCACAACGGGCTTGTCAAAATGGCCAACGCCTCCGGAGCAACTGCGTTCGGCAAGAACGTCAAGGTTGACGGTACGACCTACGCAACAGAACTCGAAGACGATCTCACCGAGGTTCCGGACAGCCGCATGAACACGCCGTTTAAGGAGTGGAAGAAGGCATTGCAAAATCTCCGTACCAGGGCCGGTAAGAAACCTGTGATTGAGCGAATCGAGTTTGGCGACAGTGAAAAGTTTGAGTTTCTTGCTGATGAAGATATCGCTGTTCAGGTTCTTGGTCCAATTACTGAAATTGTTAAAGGCAAGCCTGCTTTGCGTTTTCTCAGAACCCCTGGCTCCTCGAGTCTCTCCGCTTCGCACACTGTTAACGGCCACTCGATCGTGTTGAAGTTGACTTACGGAAACGTGCGTTTGTTATTTGGTGCTGACTTGAACGAGGAGTCGGAAGAATCGTTGTTGGAACGCTCACGCAAAGACAACCTCTCGCTGGCTGCGGAAGTCCTGAAAGTTCCGCATCACGGTTCATCCGATTTTAGTCCACGCATTCTCGAGGCCATTAGACCTGTAGTCAGCGTGGTTTCTTCGGGTGATGAAAACTCGGCAAAGGAATATATCCACCCGCGCTCTGGGCTGGTTGGCGCCCTGGGACGTTATTCACGTGCAACCGTGAACAAGCCACTGATTTTCGTTACCGAGATGGTGGCGTTCTTCAAGCGATTTCCTGGCCGCAACAAGATCACTTCACTTACCAAAGCGGGCAAAGACGGCAAAGAGGTGTACGCCGGCTTTAACGCCTATGCAAAATCAAGCTTCGGAATCGTTCACGTGCGGACCGACGGCAAACGTGTGCTAGTCGCTACACACAGTGGGAAAGAGGATCAGAAGGAGAGTTACGTGTTTCACGTAGACGAACGCGGCGATATTGTGTTCGATGACGAGCCGAACCAGGTTTAAAGACGGCACGGCCTGAGGAATATGTCTTTCCGCAGCCTCTCTGCGACGCCATGACAATGCCGCTGGCAAGTCGTCCAATAGTCGGACCCCGGACTCTGGATCTTGCGATCGGGGTTCGAGTCCTGTCCCCTCCGCCACTATCCTCAACGAACGAACATCTATTGTTGTTGTTATTATTATTGTAACTTGAACTTTTTGGAGGAGTACAAGTAAACGCTCGATTTGGGCGAAAGGCTGATGGCATACCGAACATGCCAAACAAAGCCTTAGGTTCGCTTTCCTTAGAGCGGTTCCGAAACGCTTTGTTAGGTGATTCAAAAACCCAGTGATGTTTCCGATGTGCAACTACTGTTCATTTGCGGGTTTCCACCGTCCATTCCTCCTCTGAGTCACCCTACTAAATACTAAATGCCACCGTACATGTCGGGTGAATAGCATGCGAGTGTGCTTACTCTTCTTCATGGCGGTGAGATACATGTCGAATTCGGTTGGCGGACCGTCGTCCTTTTTATCATAGGAGTCTTTGTAGTAGTGATCTTAATTGACATGCTTGCGGGTCGAGTAGTGAAACGGTTGGGCAGGAAACAGCGCCGTCCGAAGTCGAAGGTCAGTCGCAAGGCAGCGAAATTCTGAATCTAACGTGAATGAAAGAAGCCAATGAGGCGGAAAACTCCCACGGTTTCCCGCCATCAGGTCACGCATGCCTTCACAATCACACGCCTACCTGATTATCAACATTACGGATTAGCGACAGCGAACCAACCCGGCTCAGCCAAACTCCGAAGTAGATCAAAACGATATCCCAATCTGTCCCCTAAAGACTTCGGGGCGATACGAAATGTGCCAATGAAAGCGATTTTTGGTTTATCAACTCGCCGTTCGGTGCAGCAGCCAGCTCAGTCCTAGTCGGCCAAACTTCAACACATGACCATGATGCGGCAAGCGGTCGAGCATGGCGCTGCGGGCTGCGGCATAGCCGAGCAGTTTGCCCACTCAGATACTTAACAAACTGTCACGCAAGATGCGCGACTGTAGGCGACTGGCTTGTAGCTTCTGATTGTTGGTAAGCGTGACCACGAACGTGCCGCCAGGCATCGGACTTACACGCGAAATCATTTCGATGTTGACCAGGGTGCCGCGCGAGAGTCTGGCGAACTTTGCAGGATCAAGGCGAGTCTCCAGCTCCTTCAGGCGGTAATTGATCGAGTAGCGTTCGTTACTCTCAGTTGTGATGTGAAGTAATTCGCCGTCCGCAACCACAGAGGCAATGTGTTGGACCGCAAGTAAAATAATCTCATTGCGTTCACGCACCGGGATGCGTTCAAGATAGCCAGGACGCGCCGTTGCGTCATAGTCGGCTGCGGCTGCACGCAAATGAGAGACTTCATCAGACCGGAAATCGGTTTGGTCAAGTCGTTCCTGAGCGCGGTTCAGGGTTTGACGCAAACGCACGCTCTCAACTGGTTTCAATAAGTAATCAACTGCGTTCACCTCAAAAGCACGCACGGCATACTCGTCGTAGGCAGTTACAAAAGCGACGAGCGGGGTTGCGTCCTTACGCAGCAGACGAACCACACCGAGACCGTCCAATTCGGGCATCTGCAAATCCAGCAGCGCCAGATCCGGTTTTTCCTGTTCGATGACCTCCAGTGCTTCACGCCCCGTGCTGGCTTCGCCGACAATCTCGACGTCTTCGAAAGTTCGCAGCAGCGCCGCCAGAAACGACCGCGCGGGCCGTTCGTCATCTGCAATCACGACTCGTAATTTGACGCTCACACCCCTAGCTTCTCTGTAACGTTCAGTAGAGATCCTTCACGCATTCCGTCCGCAAGCGGCAGTTTGAGTTCGACAACAGTTCCCTCTCCGACTACGCTATGAATACCTAAAGAGGCTGACTGTTCTCCATAACACCGCAAACGCTCCTCGATATTTCTTAGGCCCAATCCGCGTCGCCGTCCGCGTGCCAGCGCAATTTCGCTTACACCAATGCCGGAATCGCTAACAGTAATGTCCAGCATATCGGCATTCCGACCGGTACTAGTCTCAAGCCGTGCCTGGATGCGAACTTCACCGCCAAATCGCGACGGCGTGATGCCATGTTTGATTGCATTTTCAACCAAAGGCTGCACCAGTAGTGCGGGAATCCGCAGGCAAAGCAGTTCGTTCGGAACGTCGATCGAGACTCTTAACCGCTCCTCAAATCGCGCTCTTTCAATATCCAGGTATGAAGCGATCAGCTGAAGCTCCTGCTCGAGAGTCACAAACTCTCCGTCAGTTCTCAGGACGCCGCGCAACAAGCTGGTAAGCTTCATCAATGTTTCAAGCGCGCGGTCCGGAGCGGTTTGGACCAGATAGCCAATCGTAGTCAGCGCGTTGAAGAGAAAGTGAGGATTGACCTGAGCCCGCAGGGCACGGAGTTGGGCTTCAGTGGCTAGCTTGTTAATCTCTTGCTCGCGGAGACTCTGTTCGCATCGTTCGTGCGTGACGCGCAGGGCGTCGATGCGTCTGGCGACCATTACGGCAACTGCTTCAAGCATCGCTATATCATCCGACAGTAAGCGTCGGCCGCCGGCAAGCATCCCAATCTCAAAACTGTAATATGGCGGCTCGGCTGTCGGAACAGTCACGAGCGCGCCTTTGCTTCTGGAGCCTTCCAGCACTGCGACATTTCCACTTAGCGACGTGTCTGGCGGCTCTCCTTCAATCTCTCCGGTTTTGGACCAGCGGATCTCATGAGCCGAAACAGCCGGCGCAAGTATCTTCGATACATGATCCATGATCTCGGGCGATGTTTCGAAGTCAGTCAAGAGTTGCGCAACATCAGCTCGCAACTTCGCATAATCAATTCGCCGCAGGACCACGCCGTCAACAAACCGGACCACACCACGACGCAGCCACGGATACAGCAAAGCAGTCATTACCCACAGACCAAGCAAGATGCCGACTGAACGCGGATCAAACTGTCCAGTTGAGTTGGGTCTCATTAAAAACGGCGAGGCGATTCCGAGGTAGAGACCGAATGCGAGTGTTACCAGTACAAACAACGCGAGCGCACGCTTCAGAAAAATATCCGCAAAAGCAAAACGGTAGTCTTCGTAAAGTATCGCGAGGACCAGAGGCAGGGACGCATGGTGACCAGACAACTCTACGTACCAGGAATCTGTGCTTCCGCCACTGTGATGGCTGAGGTGCAAAGCAGAGACGGCAAAAACCGAGAGAGCGCTGGCCCATACAGCTTTTTGCCAACCTTCCTGCCGGTGGGTTGAGAGAAACAGCACCAGGAGCAAGGCAACATAACCGAACGTCAAAAGTCGCAGTGACCAAAGTGAAGGGCTTTGCCCAGCAGTCGCTGCTTGATAGAACTGAAACACTCCAGCGGTCGCGCTCAAGAGGTACGCTGTAATTGTCATTAGACGCAACCGATGCGCGTTGTTGCTCTTGCTTCCACGCAAAACCGAATGGACCACTACGGCCGGAAGGAAACCCAGCGCCGTGAATGAAACGGCGGAAACGATTGGATGGTCGGTTACGTAGCCCAGCCCCTTGAGGCCATACATCGCAAGCGCGCCGATATTCCAGAGCAGGCCGAGCACTGCGGTCAGCGGGAGCAGTCCGTTGCGCGATAAACTAGTTCGGAAGTTTGTCGAATGAAACTCGAGAGTGCCGGTTGGTTGCGCGGGATGCCTGAGCACCATCACCAGAAGCATTCCATAAAGCGCGATGCCGATGGTGTAGCCCAACAGATTGATCAGGCTGGCTATATTTATTCCACTCATATACTCCGGGCGTGGTCCCGCTTCGATCCCTGCTTACTCCCTGTTAAATGTAAGGCTCGCGATTTGCTATTGCAACAGACGACCTACTTTAGTGCCTGCCTCATAGACAAAGGCAGAAGTTTCTAACGAGTGGTTGGATGAGGCAAATGACCGGACAAAAAGGAGGAACGACTGTCTTCTTAGAACTTCAAAGTTCTTTTGATCGACCGCACTGCGATTTGGGATCAATGTAGAATGAATGCCACTCTAACAAATTCTGTAGCGCGAGGTGTATGCCATGTATCTTTTGAGTTGTGCGATTGTCAGGCTCAGTCGTGCCGTTTTCATTTGCGCACTACTGCTGCCGGTTGGGCTTTCAGTTCAGGCTCAGACGTCAGCGATGGGCCGACAAGCTAGTGCGGACAATGAATATCAGACAGGCGCGATTTTATGGACGCAATCGTCTGCAGAGTATCGGGCGCTTGCTTACCAAGCGTTCAGCCTGGCGAAGCTGCGACTGGATCAAGCTCTCGCAAATCGCAAGTCGTCTCGTTTAGCGAAACCGTCAGCGGTAATAGTGGATGTTGATGAGACCGTGCTGGACAACAGCAGGTTCCAGGCTGAACTGGCCTCGAGGCAAATCGCTTATACGTCTGAGGCGTGGCAGGCATGGTGTGACCGCGCTGAAGCTGGCGCCGTGCCCGGCGCGGTTGAGTTTCTGACCTACGCCTCTCGACGCGGAGTTCAGGTTTTCTACATCACCAATCGGCGCCAACCGGAAAAGGCGGGAACAATAACAAACCTACAGAAGCTCGGTTTCCCTGGAGTGAGTGAAGACACAGTCATGATTCGAGAGCAGGGCGCGAATGCCAGCAAAGAATTGCGGCGAAAGACAGTAGCATCGCGTTATCGAATTGTGTTGCTCGTCGGAGATAACCTAAACGATTTCAGCGACGACTTTTCCGGCAAATCGATCGCAGATCGGAAAGCACAAGTCGATCGCGAACGATCGGAGTTCGGTTCACTCTTTATCGTGGTGCCGAATCCGATGTACGGCGATTGGGAGAGTGCGATTTACGGCTACAAGTCGAACCTCACTGAAGCTGAGCGGCGCGCCAATCGCAGAGCCGCATTGACGGGAATTTCTATTCAGCCCGGCCCGTAATTCAACGTGTTCTCTGTCACGGCTCATTTACTCCAGAGAACCAGTCAAGGCCTACTCCCGAGCGTTCATTGAAAAGCGTTATCACTCCGCTCTCTATCAGCCTACGATCAATCGTCCCCAGGTACATTCTTAAAGGAATCGTGACCAGTGGAGTTTTGATCATGTTCGTGCGTCCAATCCGGTCGGCTATCTCACTCGTTCTCGTCTTTAATCTATTCATTAGCGTTGCGATCCTAACGGCATCAGCTCAAACGCAAGCGCCGTCTGCTAATCAAGCGCAAGCAAATAAGACCGCAGCGGCAGCAACCCTGCCTGAAGTTACACGTAACACGAAACCACTCGCCATTGACGAAGATCCCGCAATGATTGGTAAACGCAACCTCAATGGAGGACTTATCTCAAAGATGAGTATGTCCGTTGAGAAGGAAGTTGCGCTGGGCCGGCAGTTAGCTGCAGAGGTTGATCGTCAAGCAAAATTTATCGACGACCCGATCATCACCGAATATGTGAATCGCGTAGCGCAGAACCTGGTGCTCCACTCAGACGCGAAAGTTCCTTTCACCGTTAAGGTCATTGACTCAGACGAAGTCAACGCCTTCGCTCTGCCTGGTGGTTTCTTCTATGTCAATAAAGGGTTGATTCTCGCAGCCGACAACGAAGCTGAGTTGGCGGGGGTAATGGCCCACGAAATCAGTCATGTGATTGCAAGGCACGCCGTTGAGAATCAGACCAAAGCCAATCTCATGCAGTATGGAACGCTCGCGGGAATCATTCTGCTGGGCGGCATTCCCGGAATGGTCCTACAGAATACGGCTGGAATTGGAATGATGTCGGCGTTCATGAAATTCAGCCGGAGTGCGGAAGCTGAGGCAGACAAGCTGGGCACAGAGTATCTCTACGCTGCGGGATACGATCCGACGGCGTTAGCAACGATGTTTGAAAAGTTGGAGGCCAAGAACAAGAAGAAACCAGGTACCATTGCAAAGATCTTCGCAGATCATCCAGCGCCATCCGATCGACGAGCGGCATCGCTGGCGCTGGCTGCCCGTTTCCCCGAGCATGAGGAATACGTCATCAACACTTCCGAATTTAACCGCGTGAAGGCGCGGCTGTTGCAACTGTCCAACGCAAAAGCATCGAGTGCTGGCGAGATAAAAGGATCGGAAGATGGCGCGCCTGGCCGTCCAACCTTAAAACGCAGACAGCCAACACCGGACGATTCGACGCAACCGGACGGAACGGACGCTAAGCCAGAAGATAAGAAACCAAACGAAGCGCCAAAACTCAAACGCAATCCGACGCCACCAGATCAACTGCCCAAGCCAAACCTCGAAGACTAAGTTTTCCTTTTCAGAAAACTAAGCAAGAAGAGCAGGGTGGCCACCGAAATGATTGCCGGTCCCAGTGAGAGATTAAGAGTCACCGAACCGATTGTCAGTTGCGAATAGAAACGATTAATCGCAAACCCGATCCCAACTGAAACAAGGCTGGCAACAGAGGATGCGATAAGAAACCGTGTGAGCGTGTGCGTTAGCTGTCGCCCCGTAGCCGCCGGAATAATGATAAGTGCGCCCACCAGTAGGGCTCCCAAAAACCTTAGTCCCAGAAGAACAGTTAAGCTGAAGATAAGAAGGTAGTAAAGATTGAGTCGAGATACGTTGACGCCTGTTGCCGCAGCCAACTCCGGGGAAAACATCGACAACACCAGCTTGTGACGAGACACGTAAAGAAACGTCGTCACCGCAATCACTGCCAGCACGCCCAGCGAAAAAGACATTAGTGTCAAACTCTGAAACCCGCCAAACAGCGCCTCAATTAGGTCCTCGCTTGGAGTTAATAAGGTACCCACGGCCAGTGCGGCGGTAAAAATGACGCCGATCGCGACATCAGTCGTGAGCGTGCCACCGCTCTGCAAACGCCAAATGAGTAATGTCCCGAGGAAAAGCGTAGCCGCAGCACCAAGTAGTGGGTTGAAGTGCAAAAGCAGGGCAAGACCAAGACCGGGCAGGGCAATGTGCGAGATCACATCACCGGCCAAACTCATTCGTTTCATTAGTGCGAAACTACCGACGAGGCCAGTCGCCACTGCCGTGAGAAGCGCGAGAATGATCGAAAATGAAGTTGCCGCGGTCATTTCGAGTCTCCAGCAGTGCCAACATGATCATGCCGGTAATAACTATAGGAAGGTCCATAGAGTTGTTCGAGAACCTCCGCCGTTAAAGCTTCCTGCGGCCCTCCCATGCACAGAGCGCGCCGGTTCAAGCACAGGACCCTTGTCGCATGCCGATAAACAAAACTGAGATCATGCGAGACCGTGATAACAGCCAATTGATATTGATCCTGTAAACGATGGATCAACTCGTAGATGTGTTCCTCACCGGGCTCATCGAGACTTGATGTGGGTTCGTCCAACAAAAGCACGTTCGGTTTGCCAATTAGCGCGAAGCCAATCAGTCCTCGTTGGAATTGTCCTCCAGAAAGATGGCCCACCGGAGTTTTTAACATCTCGTCTGTTAGGCCCACACTACGAGCAATCGGATCGATCTCTGTTACGGGCATTTTCACAATGCGACATTTGGATACGCAGAGATCTCTATATGTCAGTGGGAGGTGTCGATCCGCGTCGATCTTCTGTGGCACGTAACCCAACCTCACACCCTGTTGCCAGGCGATCTCACCGGAATAGGGAATGAGGTTGAGTAATGCTTTCAAGAGAACCGTCTTGCCAGCGCCGTTTGGGCCAAGAATGCTCAATATCTCACCCGTTTCGAGTTCGAAGGTCAGTCCCTGAATGATGCTCTGCCCCTCAAGCTGTACCGTCAAGTCTCTGACCATCAATAAGGGCATGTTTTAGTCTGTCCTTCCATTCATGCGTCGCTCATGACCGTTCATCTGCCACAACCGCCAATCCATTAAGTATTAAGTGTTGCCGGATGGTGGCTGGTCTAACATGCTCAAGTTTTTTGAGTTTCCCCGCGAGCCGAAGCAATTATTCATACTCCGAAAGGTAACGAAGTGATGATTCACTCAAAGCTAAGCACTGCGCGCAACTATACATTGAGGATTTTGCTTGGGGTTGCGTTGCTTTCGATCTTTGGCCTGGCCGTGCACGCGCAATCGAGCGCGAGCTTGCGGGGCACAGTAACTCTCAGCGATAGCGGCAAGCCAATTCATAACACCCTTGTGACCATCCTTCAACTGAAGCGCACTGTCGATACCGACGAAAACGGCAAGTATGAATTTCAGAACGTGCCACCGGGCCGGTACGACGTCGTAGCTCATCTCGATCGTGTGCCTGATATGGTTAAGAGTGTGAGTGTGTCAGGCGAGACCACGCTCGACTTTCAGATTGAGCTGATCGGCGCAACGGAGCAGGTAACAATCACTGCAACGGGTTCGGAACAAGCCGTCTCAAGTTCGATTCAATCAGTGGAAGTCATCGGGTCGGTTGATCTGGCCAAAAAGAGTCCAGTGTCATTGGGCGAAGCACTCGATGGTGAATTAGGCGTGTCAAAACGTAGCTTTGGCCCAGGCACAGCGCGCCCTGTCATTCGAGGCTTCGATGGCGATCGCGTGCTGGTGCTTCAGGACGGAAACAGAATTGGCGGACTTGGATTTGAATCCGGCGATCATGCTGAACCGGTGAACGTATTGACTACGGACCGGATCGAAGTGGTGAAAGGACCCGCTACTCTCTTATATGGTAGCAGCGCGATCGGAGGCGTGGTTAATACAATCTCAGGTCACGACTCTGCACATAAGGGCGTGAACGGTTACGTGACCGGTGTTGGCGGTACAAATGGTGGTCAGGGTGGTGGCAGCGCCGGAATTGAATTCGGGACAGATAAGTGGTTGTTTTGGGGAAACGGTGGTGGACAACGGATCGGCGACTACAGCACTCCGATTGGCGATGTTCATAATTCCTTCTCGCGAGAAGGAAACTTCGCAGCCGGAGTTGGCTACTATGCGACAAAGGGATTCTTCAGCTTCAATTACACCTTCGACAAGCGTCGCTACGGCATCCCGTTCGATCCAAATGAGGAAGATCCGGAAATCGTCAATCTGAATCCGCGGCGACATAGTCTCGAATTTCGCGGCGGGTTTCGCGACACCGGATCATTCATTGATGCCGGGACATTCTCCTTCCAATACAACAACTACAAGCACGCTGAGATCAATTCTCTGACGGACGAAATCAACACGGCTTTCAAGAACAATACTTTTCTGTATCAGGGAGTCTTTGATCAAAAGAAGCACGGAAATCTCGGAGGGCGCTTCGGGTTCTGGGGACTGCACCGTGATTTCGAAGCTAGTGGTGAAGAAGCATTAGCACCTCCGACTAAGCAGAATGCCTTTGCTGTATTTGGCCTTGAGACCCTGGACTTCGAGCGAGTCGGATTACAGTTCGGAGGGAGACTCGAAACAAATCGATATCGTCCGGAGGCAACTGAAGAGCGCGGCGTTCTACCCGATAGAAACTTCACCGGTTTCTCCGGAGCCGCCGGCATTCGAATTCCCACTTGGGAAGGTGGCGCGTTTGTAGCGAACTACTCGCTTTCGTACAGAGCGCCGGCCCTTGAAGAGTTGTACAACCTTGGACCACATCCGGGTAACCTTGCATTTGAGATTGGTAATCCAAATCTCCAACGCGAATTCGGAAACGGGTTGGATTTCGGTTTGAGACACTCCTCCAAGCGTCTGCGCTTTGAAGCCAACGGTTTCTATTATCACATCGACAACTTCATATTTCTCGCACCAACAGGAGAGATTGAAGACGGCCTGACGGTCGCTGACTACGATCAAGGAACCAGTCGCTTTGTCGGCACTGAGGCAAAAGTGGATGCCGCATTGCATCCGGCTATCTGGCTCAACTTGGGAATGGACTACGTAAATGCTGAGCTGACTGCCGATAAGACGCCACTGCCAAGAATTCCTCCACTTCGAGGCCGGGTTGGAATGGAGTTCAGATTTAAGAACCTGCTCGTCAATCCGGAGTTCGTGATGACCAAAGATCAGAACCGCCTATTTCCAACTGAGACGAGAACGGCTGGGTATGCCGTGTTTGGAGTCTCGGGTTCTTATCTGATTCCGACTCAGCATGCAGCTCACATAATTTCATTTAATGCTCTCAACCTGGGAGACACACTTTACCGCAACCACTTGTCCTTTATTAAAGACTTCGCCCCCGAGATGGGTCGAGGACTGCGAGTTACTTACACGCTCCGTTTCTACTAGAGTCAGAGACAGACAGGGCAAGGTCTTAGCATGATCGCGCTGCTGCATGGTGACGCACCATTTGGCTGGCAAGGATTCGGTTTCGCCATATTAATGACTCTTGCCTTCGTCATTATTGTCAAGGAACTGACCAGAGGACTCCCACCAAAGCGCCCGCGCAAGCGAATGCGCCATTTGAAGAATGGAAAAAGGGCGCACTAAGTTCATACCGAACTGCTTTCTATTACTCGAAATAGCAAACTAATTAAGTGCGATCCGCCATTAAAGACAGGTAAGAGGTTCCCCGCATAACAAAATGACCCTTCTGGTATACTTCTTCTGGAGAGTCTCAGGATACATTGTATGTTGGGGACTGGCCGGTTACTCTCCGGTTCCAAATTTTTCGGAAAGTGCAAACTACCCCCAAATTCCTTCGTAAATCACAAGCGGTAAAATATCGAGACGACCTTCCACATGATCAAGAGTAAGTTTGGGCAGAGACTCCGGAGTTGAGGAGAGTTTCCTTTGCGCCTTTGCGTGAAAAAATAATTGCGACCTACCGGCGTTCTCTCTCAAAGCGAGAGGCGGGAGACGGAGTTGCTGCCCCCGTTTGAGACCCAGATGTTTGTGCCGTCGAAGATGACGCCCCAGGGCGATTTGCCGACCTTGAACGTGTTGACTATCGCACCTCGACGCGGCTCAATCTGTGCAACTGAGCTGCTGCCATAGTTTGCCACCCAGATGTAACCATTCACAAACGCGATTCCTACCGGTCCGTCAGCAACGGCAACCGTATTCACTACCTGACCGTCGGAAGCGCGCAACTGCGTCACGCTATTGCCATAGAAGTTGGTTACCCACATATTCGTGCCGTCGAAAGCGATCGCAACTGGACTCTTGCCAACCGTATAAGTTCCCAGCTTGACGCCATCCGTACCACGCAACTTAGTGACACTGTTACCGTCGTTGTTTACGACCCAAATGTTAGCGCCATCATAGAGAATGCCCATCGGCTTGGTGCCAACGCGGTAACTGCAACTCGCGCCATCGCTCAAGCGAAGCTTGGTTACCGTGTTGTCGCCGCCGTTCGTTATCCAGATGTCCTTGCCGTCGTAC
>JGI12627J13344_100200_pt1 | contig 12929 bp, 8 predicted proteins | sample TexAe_OM2H0_M2_FD_13344 | JGI IMG/M metagenome (IMG submission 13344) | reverse complement strand
CGAGCGTTAACGACCACTGGACAAGCCAGTGGCCTAAAGCGGCTTGGAACCCAGGGCAAATCGCAATCGTGGCGACTTGTACACAATCACAAGCTGAAAATATACTTATGCCTCTGCGTACTCTTGACTGCGCTGGTCAACGCGCAATGCTTCTCTAAAACAAAGGACGAACTTAACTATGCGTTACATTCTTACCCGCGGCACCATGCTGCTGCTCGTAGCAACCTTCTCTGCCTCGATTCTTTTCAGCTCTATTAATACCCAAGCAATGAGGACAGCCTTAATGGCAGAAACAAATACTGTCAGCGACGATGTTACGGCCGACAATCCGCTCGTCTCGAAATGGGAAGGACCGTATGGTGGCGTGCCGCCGTTCGATCGCGTTGAAATCGCACTCTTTAAACCGGCGCTGGAAACAGCCATGACGGCCCAACTCGCTGAGATTGATCGCATTGCGAAAGACACTGCGGCGCCGACTTTTGACAATACGATCGTGGCAATGGAGAAGGCCGGGCAGGAACTAGATCGCGTCAGTACACTCTACGGAGTTTGGGGAGCAACAATGAATGGACCAGAGTTCCAGGTGGTCCAACGAGAGATGGCACCCAGGCTTGCAGCATTTAGCGATCAGATCACACAAAATGACGCTCTCTTTAAACGCATTGAGACGGTCTATAACTCACCTGACAAAGCCAAACTGAATCCAGAGCAGCAGAGATTGGCCTGGCTCTACTACACTAACTTCGTACGCGCGGGCGCAAGCTTAGGCCCTGAATCGAAAACTCGACTTTCTCAGATCAATCAGGAGCTCGCCGGTCTTTACACAAGGTTCAGTCAGAACGTGCTCGCCGAAGAGACGGACCAATTCATGGTCCTAAAAACGGAAGGTGAACTTGCCGGTCTACCACAATCAATTCGTGATGCGGCCGCAGCGGCCGCTGCAACTAAAAAGCAGCCAGGCGCCTGGGTCATCATGAATACGCGCTCCTCGGTCGACCCATTTCTGACCTATTCAGATCTGCGCGACCTGCGAGAGAAGGCATGGAAGATGTTCATCAACCGTGGCGACAACGGCGACGAACATGACAATAACGCAATCATCACCCAGATCCTCCAGCTGCGAGCCGAACGCGCTAAGTTGTTGGGCTTCAAGACTCACGCTCATTGGCGACTGGAGAATGCGATGGCCAAAACTCCGGAGAGAGCAATGGAGTTGATGGAAGCTGTCTGGAAACCTGCCGTAGCTCGTGTTCATGAGGAAGTAGCGGATATGCAGGCACTCGCCGATAAAGAGGGCGCAAAGATAAAGATCGAACCGTGGGACTATCGCTACTACATGGAGAAAGTGCGCAAGGCGAAATTCGACCTGGACCAGAACGAGGTGAAGCCTTACCTGCAACTCGAAAAACTACGCGAGGGTATCTTCTGGGTCGCCGGCGAACTTTTTAACTTCGATTTTACCCCTGTCACTAATGTGCCAGTGGCACATCCGGATATCCGTGTTTGGGAAGTTACTGATAAGACTACAAAGCGTCACATTGGGTTGTGGTATTTCGATCCTTACGCACGAGCTGGAAAACGATCAGGCGCGTGGATGAATGCCTATCGCGTTCAGGAGAAAGTCAACGGTGAAATCACCACGATTGTTTCCAATAATGCGAATTTCGTTAAAGGAAAGCCAGGCGAACCATTGTTGATTTCATGGGACGATGCAACGACTATGTTCCATGAGTTTGGACATGCGCTTCATGGCCTTAACTCTAACGTTACCTATCCGTCGCTGGCGGGCACGGCTGTGGCACGCGACTATGTAGAGTTTCCCTCGCAACTGATGGAGCACTGGTTGTCGACACCACAAGTCTTGCAACGCTTTGCTCTTCATTACCAGACAGGGAAACCGATTCCACAGGCACTTGTGGATAAGATCAATAAGTCCGCGACCTTCAACCAGGGTTTTGCAACCGTTGAGTATTTATCAGCCGCACTTGTTGACATGAAGCTTCATCTAGCTGGTGATCGAAAGATAGATCCGGACGCGTTCGAACGTGAGACGTTGGCCCAACTTGGCATGCCTAAAGAGATAGTCATGCGTCACCGCACGCCTCAGTTTCTACACATTTTCTCGAGTGATTCTTACTCGGCTGGTTACTACAGCTATCTCTGGTCAGACGTATTGACCGCCGACGCTTTTGGAGCATTTGTCGAGGGTAAAGGTCCCTACGATAAAGCCGTGGCTGAACGGCTTCGCAAGTACGTGTTTTCAGTCGGAAACACGATCGATCCGGCCGAAGGTTACCGTTCGTTTCGCGGGCGTGATCCGAAGATCGATGCGTTGATGAAGAAGCGCGGTTTTAGCCCAAGTTAGTTGTGAGGTGACCGATTGCTTCGTAAAACGCGCGGAGGCAAGCGGCCATCAGGATTTCGCTTTGAGCCAATCTAACCCCAAGAGTTCGATGGACGTTCATTGGCATTCACAGAGACCAAACCGTTAAAACGGTTACTTCTTCTTAATGACCAACAGACCCCAAGCTAAAGCTTGGGGAGAATGAGACGTTGAATTTTTACAGAGTGTCTACCGCGCTGGAGTACTGACCAAAAAAGAAGGCGGAAGGGAAAGGATCATTGGGTCATATATCATTTGAAATTTATCAATTGTCATCTGAGGCTAAAGCCTATAGATAAAGACCAAAGTCCCAAGACCAAAGACCAAGACCTAAAGACCAAATGATAATTGACAAATTTCAAATGATATATGACCAATAATTCTTATTCCTCCAAGCTACGTCCCACCTTCCTTGCGCCTCTGAGTCTAGCTTCGTCTGTTCCCCGTAAGTCTGAGCAGGAAGAAAAAGAGATTGATGAAGTCAAGGTAGAGTGACAACGCGCCAACTACAGCGAATGTACCTGAGCGTCCATCAGGCATTGCTACTGCCATTTGTTTTAAGCGTTGCGCGTCCCATGCAGTCAGTCCGGTGAAGACAATCACTCCGACTACCGAGATCACGAACTGCAACATATCGTTTTGCCAGAAGATTCCCACGATTGATGCGAGAATAATTCCGATCAGACCCATGAACATGAACTGACCGACTCCAGCCAGGCTTCTCTTTGTTAACGTGCCATACGCTGCGGTCGCTCCAAACATTCCGGCAGTCACGACGAAAGCCGAAAAGATTGAGGTGGCAGTATAGACGAGAAGCACTACCGACGAAGTGACCCCGACGAGAACTGAATAAAGTAGGAACAGACCCGCAGCGGTGGTAGATGCCATTTTCGCGACTCGCGCGGACAGAAAGAAGACCACTCCTATCTGAGCAAAAATCGCTACCCAAAACACTAAACGATTCCCGATCAAGGCTTGAGTCAACGTTGGGGAAGACGCAACGGCGAACGCTGTTCCGGCCGTCACCAGCAGGCCAACAAACATCCAGGCGTAAACCCTGGTAAGAAACGCGCTCACACGCTCATCACGAATATCGGGGCTTGCATACGCAGGTTGGTTCCAACTCATCTTGATTCTCCTAATCTAAACCTTGCGCACATTATATCGCATTAGTTGAGGGGCGTCCCTCGTGGACGCCCCCCTTCTTAGTCACAGATCCTGCGAAATTCCTGAGGATACTTGAAACCAAATTATTCCACGATAATTTCATCGACAAAGATCCATGATGCTCCCCCGCTGCCAGGGTGCCATTCCGGAATCTTTCCGTAATTGATCGCCCGCACTCGAACGTACCTGGCTTTTGTCTTGGTTATCGACCCGACAAAGTCTTTCGCAATCACCCCGATCTGAACCTTGGGATCACTACCATCAGGGACGTCATTCTGAATTGATAACAACGGCGTAAAGCTAAGTCCATCGATTGAACCTTCGAAATCGACTCGCCGTGGCATCCATATCCACGACCCAGAGTCCTGCAAAAAACCAGCACCGAGCTTTGATATCTCCTGAACACTCTTTAGATCAACAACAGCAATAAAGTCTCGGCCTTGATATCCCTGCCACGCACCTCCAGTCCAATTGGTCGTACCACGGATTCCGTCGATCAATGCGACATCGCCACCGGCTGCGTATTGCGAACTGTACTGCGACACTAACGAGATGGACCAATCGTGAGGAACCTGTTGAAACCGCGCCTGGACAACCCGACTCTGACGGCCGTCGCCTTCGATGGCCACCGCTTTCAAACTCGTTGTGCTAATTATCGAGAATGGGTTTGAATAGTGAGCCGCATTTGGACCAGGAGTCGAGCCGTCGAGCGTGTAATAGATGGCTTCAGTATTACCTGCGGTCAGCAAGGTAATCTCAATTCTATCTTTGAAAGTTTTGCCAGCCGCTTTTATGACAGGAACGGGTACGATCGCGGGACCATCGATTCGCGATTCTGGTTCATTTCCCTTGCCGACGCCCCAAGTGTGACTGGGAGTTGGTCCCATTTCAAAAAGTAATTCACCACCAGCCATGATGTTGTCGTGTGTAATAAACGACTTATCATAAGGCTTGCCATTTAGTTTCGCGGATTGAATGTAGATATTCTGCGGCGAAACGTGACGTGCACTAATAACGAAGCTCTTCTTGTTCTCTAGATTGAAGCGCACTTCGGGGAAAAGAGGCGTACCGATCACATAAACAGGGGAACCCGGTGTAACTGGATAAATGCCCGCAGAACTCAAGATGTACCAGGCCGACATCTGTCCGCAATCTTCATTTCCGATCAATCCATCAGGCGTTGGCTTGTAAAACTCGCTGAGTATTTGATGGACTCGGGACTGTGTTTTCCAGGGCTGGCCCACATAGTTGTAAAGATACGCCATATGATGGCTCGGTTCGTTGCCATGGGCGTATTGTCCAATTAAGCCGGTTATGTCCGCTTGCTCGCGACCGGTCGTTTTACTATCGGTGGTAAATAGGAGGTCTAATTTGTCGGCAAACTTCTTGCGGCCACCCATGAGCTCAACCAGACCATCAATATCCTGAGGTGCAAAAAAACTGTACTGCCACGAGTTCGCCTCTGTAAAACTAAAGTTCACTTCACGTGGATCAAATGGTTGCAGCCAACCACCATTTGTTCGAGGACGTACAAATCCTGTCTCACGATCAAAAACGTTCTTGTAAGACTGTGCTCGGGTTAGATATGGATCGATTTCACTTTTCCGTCCTATCATTCGGGCCATTTCCGCGATACACCAATCGTCGTAACCGTACTCGAGTGTTTTGGAAACAGATTCTCTTTCCTCCTCCATTCCAATGAATCCGTTGTCGATAAAACTTGCCAATCCGAAATGTCTGAGCTCGGCGCTGTGTTTCATAGCTTCGAAGGCTTTGTTTTCGTCGAACCCACGGATGTTTTTTGCGAACGCATCGGCGATTACTGAAACTGCGTGATAACCAATCATCGTGTCAGTCTCGTTACCGGCGAGTTCCCACACTGGAAGTCGTCCTCCCTGCTCGTACTGTGCGAGGAATGTATTAACGAAGTCCTTTGTTCGTCTCTGATCGATGATTGTGTAGAGCGGATGCGCAGCGCGAAAAGTATCCCACAATGAGAAAACCGTGTAATTTTCGAACCCTGCAGCCGTATGAACCTTTCGATCGACTCCGCGAAATTGTCCATCAACGTCTTCGAATAGGTTGGGAGCAATCATCGTGTGGTAGAGAGCTGTATAGAAGTTCTTTAGTTGAACTTCGCTATCCGAAGATACGGCGATCTTGTTGAGTTCAACATTCCATAAAGCAGTTGCGCTCTTTCTAACGTTATCGAAATCCCAGGTCTTGATCTCAGCGGCTAGATTTCGTTGAGCTCCTTCAATACTGACCGCAGAGATTCCCACTCTAACAAGGACCTGTTCATTACTTTCCGTATTGAACTGCACATACGCTTTTAGATTGCGGCCACGAGCTTCCCGCTCGTTTGTTAGCAACTTATCGTTAACGGCGACCCCCATCGAAGCGATTGGTTGAGAGAACTCGGCCACGAAGTAAACAATTTGGTCCTTGGCCCAGGCTGTCGATCTACGCCAGCCAACAATGCGCTTACCGTCTACGATCTGTATTTCAGAGTCGAGTACTTTGTCGCGATGACTGAGGTCGAAAAGGATGTTTGCCTGATCGGTTCTGGGAAAGGTATAGCGATGCAGACCAGCTCGCGCAGTCGCAGTTAGTTCGACAAGGATGTTGTCGTCATCAAGTTTGACAGAGTAGTAACCCGGACTTGCGGTTTCATTTTGATGGCTAAACTTCGAGGCATAACCATTTTCAGTTCGGTCACCGCTAAGCGCGTTGAGAAAAACCTGGCCCACGGAAGGCATTAATAAGATATCACCATAATCGGAGATACCGGTTCCGCTAAGGTGTGTGTGGCTGAATCCATATATGACTGAATCGGAGTAGTGATAACCAGAGCAGCCATCCCAACCTGTAAGTCTGGTATCAGGACTTAGTTGGACCATGCCAAATGGAACAGTTGCTCCAGGAAACGTGTGACCGTGCCCACCAGTGCCAACAAATGGGTCGACATACCGTGTCAGATCACGCTGAGCGTTTGCTTCGAAGGAAAATAAGAATACGAGAAATGCGAGACTGAGGAGCTTCACAGGTTTGATTTAATCGGCGTTCTGGAGCCCGAGTCAAGGGACCCGATCCATTGCTCATATATCATTTGAAATTTCTCATTTGTCATTTAGTCGAAATTATCCACTCACCAGATTGTAGTTGGGAGAAACGCCCTCGCTCAACACCCAACTCCTTTCAACTGCATCGTATCAAAATGTTTTTAGGCCACTGGCTTGCCCAGTGGTGTTTTACGCTTGTTGCTACAAGGGATCTGGGTTTCCGTTCAGCGCGCTTGCGCGCGCAGAGGGTTGTTGGGGCTTCAGTGATTAGCAGCAAGCGTAAGAGACCACTGGGCAACCCAGTGGCCTAAAAGAGAATTTGACCTCAAGACATACTTTTTGAGCCCCGCAACTCGTCACACAAAACGCGCACTCCACGTCTTAGTTGAACCGACCCACGGCAAACCCAATCAAAATATCGGCGTGTCGACCTAAACTCCACTCCGTCAACATACGACCGTCTTCGATCCAAGCTTTTCCGGGAGGACAATATGAAAAGAAGAGAGTTTATGGAGCAGTCTGCAGGTCTAGGGATGTTTGCTATAGCAGCAACAGTGCCGCAATCGCTTGCCTTGCACGTTCCAGCTGTTAATCCCGGCAGCACAAAAGCGGCAGAAAACAAACTGACCCCACCGTTACGAGGAAAGATTCCTGTGGCCTTCGCAATTTCGCAAGGCGTTACCCTGATCGACTTCGCCGGACCATGGGAAGTTTTTCAAGACGTAACGGTAAAACATCGCGGAACAAGTCCAGACGACGAGGACCCGTTTCAACTCTTCACCGTCTCAGAAAAGAAAGAAACAGTGACTGGTTCTGGCGGCCTCAAACTCGTACCGGATTACACTTTCGATAACGCTCCCGCGCCAAAGGTCGTTGTTGTTCCAGCTCAAATGGGCTCTCCATCGTTACACGGTTGGCTGAAAAAAGTTTTGGCCGATACAGATGTGACGATGTCTGTTTGTACAGGTGCTTTCCAACTAGGACGCGCGGGATTACTTGCCGGGAAGTCCGCAACAACGCACCACGACTTTCTTGATCGCTTTGAAAAAATGTTTCCTGACGTCACAGTGAAGCGTGGTCTAAGGTTCGTGGAAGGCGAAAAGATCTCAACCGCCGGTGGTCTAACTTCTGGAATCGATCTCGCACTCCGTGTCGTCGAGCGCTACTTCGGACGTGAAGTGGCAGAGACTACGGCGTTCTACATGGAGTATCAGAGTAAGGGTTGGGTCGTTTGAAGGTTTGGAGTGTGGCACCTTCACCAATGCGCATGGTTTGGAGCAACCACTGACTCGCGTGTTGAAGGTCTCGCACTCCAAGGACAAAGCGATCGAATTCTGGCTCAAAGGTTAGGAGGCCCACGTCTCATTCTCCCCAACCTTTAGGTTGGGGTTATGGGTAACCTCGAAGGAGAACCGTTTCAACGGTTTAGGGTGGATACGATTGGGCAATGACGAAGCATCACTTTCGGAAACCGTTGAAACGGTACCAATACTAAAGCACTGAACCTGAACCCCAACCTAAAGGTTGGGGAGAATAAGAGGTCGTATTTTTCGCACAGACGCTGACGGGAATAGGTTAGGAATTCAACCTGGCAAACGGGACCGCAGCTTCGATGTAAGAACCAGTTTTTGATCTGATTCATCCAGCAGGTTGGGTAGTGTTATGTTTTGAGATTACCGCCCTCTCAAAACACCCTTCACGCACCCAACCTGCTATCCATTCGTAAAGGAAAGTTGATATTCAAATGACAAGTGTGAAGCCTCGATTATTGGCGCTCTGTATTGCCGTCATGATGGCTGGAACGTTGCTGGTCGCAAGCGGTCAACGCGTCGTGCGTGATACTCGACCGACGCAATCAAAAACGCTGAGTGACGAACAAGTCATTCGTCGCTATCAGCAAATGATCACACCTGCGAACCTCGCAGCCAAACTCTATTTTCTCGCGTCCGATGCCTTAGAAGGACGCGAAACAACCACTCGCGGACAGAAGCTCGCCGCTCAATACCTGGCGTCGCAATATCGCCAACTCGGCTTGAGTCCATATGGCACTGACAAAGCTAGCGACCCGCTGTCACCCACGGCTTACTTCCAAACGTTTAATGTTTATGGAAGAAACGCCAAACAGTCTCGACTTGAACTGACTATCGACGATCGCGTTATCGTTTCAAACACTTCAGCCAATACTCGTGATGATCTCTCCTTTTTCTCTGGCGGAGCCCTTGCATCAGCAGATCCAGCACCGATTGTGTTTGCCGGTTATGGAATCGCTGATGACAAACTTAGATATGACGACTATGCCGCGCTTTCAGCGAAGGGTTCTTCGGTCAATGACAAGTGGGTGTTAATACTCGATGACGAACCGCTAGCGAACGCATCAACCAGTTTGCTTCCCACGACAGAACATAAACCTTCACGTTGGTCCACACAGTTTATCAACAAGAAAAGTGCGCTCTGGGCTGCAGGCAGACCAAAGGGAGTGCTGGTCGTGTCCGACGTCAGTCCCAGATCTACGGAGACGTTTGCAGAGGTATCGCAACACGCTGCGCGAAATGCTCAGAGAGTTGGCACACTGTCGTTGACTGACTCTCCCACGTTTCCTCCCACCTTTGATATCTCGTCCAAGCTCGCTAACCAACTCCTCAGCAAATCCGGCACGTCAGTTGAGGAATTGAAGAAACAGATCGATCAGAGTCTGAAACCTGTTGTGTTCGACCTTGATCAGAAGGTCAGAGCGAAAGCGACTGTCGAGGCAAATGAGGGATTAAAGACGGAAAATGTTCTTGCTTACATCGAGGGCACCGATCCAAAACTTAAAGACGAGGTGCTGATTATCTCGGCTCATTACGATCATCTCGGTCTGAACCCTGCGTTAAAAGGCGATCAGATATTTAATGGAGCCGCGGACGATGGTTCTGGCGTAGTTGCCACACTTGAACTGGCCTCTCTTTTTATGACTGCGAAGCGAGAAGGAGTTGGGCCACGCCGCTCAATTCTCTTTGTAAATTTTAGCGGTGAAGAAAAGGGCTTACTCGGCTCGACGTATTACAGCAGAAACCCCGCCGTCCCCTGGGACAAAACTGTGGCAGACATCAATATGGACGGAGTAGCCAGTTTCGACGAAAAGCACGCTACTAACAAGGATTACATTTACATTGTAGGTACTGAAAGTTTGTCGCGAGAGTTGGTTGAGCTCACAAAACGTGTGAACCAGTCGACTGGTACCAACCTCACGCTCGCCGAAGGACAACGTTTCGGCTCGGATCATACCAATTTCGAAACACAACTCATTCCGTACCTCTACTTTTCAACAGGTCTTACTGAGAAGTACCACCAACCTGGCGATGAGCCAAACACAATCGACTACAATCATTTCGCGAAAGTTGTGCAGTTAGTCTTTGCCACAACGTGGCGAGTAGCCAACCAGGACTCGACACCGACCAAGTTGCCACGGAGTCAATTAACGCTTGTCGGCTATACTTGTCCACCATGTCCGTTCGAATGTGATGAGGAGGTTTATGATCATCCCGGTGAGTGTCCCGTCTGCGGAATGGCGCTGGCCCCCAAGTACAAGAGTTGAAGTACGCAGCGCAGCGTCCTCTAGTTGAAAGTGCTTTGCACAAAAAGTCGGCTTGGCGGCTTGGCCGCACTCATTGCGGAAAGCCTCCGGCTTTCCGCATACCCTTCGCCTTGCAAAGGCTGCGCCTGTTTTTAAGAGAAAAGGCGGAGCCTGAGACTTTTGCCGCGGCTCGGTAAGCCAAAGGCTTACCGCAAGGAGAGCGGCCAAGCCACCGTCACGAGTTTTGGGCAAGCGAGCTGAAAGAGTTCTGATTTCCATGAACATTACGATCACGTCACCGGCATATGAACAACATCGATTTTGAACCCCATTTTCATGGACGCAGTCCTGCACTCAAGTGGTTAGGGATCATCGGCGTTTGGGTAGTGCTGGGAATCATTTATGCTGGCCCCATTTATTTCGAAGTGCGTGCGGAGGGTATGGACCACTCAGCCTGGAAGATATTCGGCTGGGGGATCCTGACATGGCTTTCATGGGCACCGCTAACACCTCTGATTCTTTATCTCGCCAGAAATTATTCACTGATAGGTGAATCGTGGAAACGCAGTCTCATAGTTCATCTCCCGGCTTTTGTTGTCTGTTCGATGCTTCATAGTGCCGCGGCCACGCTCTTCACCTTAGCTATCAAACCGTTCGACAATATGGGGGATAGTCCTACAACGTTCTGGCCACGTTTTCTCGGCAGAATGAAAGGTTCATTTGGTCCTGACTTACTTGTTTACGGAGTGATAGTTGGTATCTGTTATGCCGTTGAGTATTACCAAAAGTATCGCGAGCGCGAATTTTTAGCCTCTCAGCTGGAGGTTCAACTGGCGCAGGCGCAACTCGACTCACTGCGTATGCAGTTGCACCCTCACTTTCTCTTCAACACCTTGAACGGAATAGTAGGGCTGGTTCGTGACAACAGGAACCAGGCGGCTGTTAGCATGCTTGTTGGTCTAAGCGATCTACTTCGTCATGCGCTCGAACACTCTGAAGAACAAGAAGTCGAATTGAAGGACGAATTGAGCTTCATTAAATTGTATCTGGGTATTCAACAGATGCGGTTTTCAGACAGGTTGCAAATTGAAATGGATATCGATTCAAAGACGTCCCACGCACTTGTGCCAAACTTGCTCTTGCAACCACTGGTTGAGAATGCGCTGAGACATGGCATCGCTCGCAACGAAGATGCGGGTGTTCTGGGAATCACATCAAAGGTAACCGACGGTGCGCTGCGACTGACGGTTTTTGACAACGGTAAGGGATTGCCAGGCAATTGGCAGTTGAAGAGTAGCGGCGGTATTGGATTGGCCAACACGATAGCTCGTTTGCAGCAACTCTACGGCGACGCGCAACGGTTGGATATTCAAAATCGATCTGAAGGCGGCGTCGAGGTAATGATTGTTATGCCGCTTCGAATGGCGTCGGCATAGTCTGCGAGAAGCAACCTCAATGTCTGAAAAGATTAGAACGTTAATTGTCGACGATGAACCTCTGGCTCGACGTAATCTCCGTGTCCTGCTCGAGCAGGATCCGCAAATCGAGATTCTTGAAGAGTGTCGGAACGGACGAGAGGCCGTCAAAGCAGTCGAGAGCTTATCTCCCGATCTACTTTTTCTCGACATACAGATGCCCGAGATGGACGGGTTCGACGTTTTGGAGCAGGTCGGAACAAATAAGGTTCCGGCGATTATCTTTGTAACGGCATTTGATCAATATGCCTTAAAAGCATTTGAAGTACACGCGCTGGACTATCTTCTAAAACCATTCGACGACAACCGCTTCGCACATGCATTGAAGCGCGCAAAGATGCAAATAGAAGCACGTGAGATCAACAAAGTGAGCAAGCGTCTGTTGGCTTTGCTCGAGGAGCGTGAAACACAACGAGAGAGTGCGAGCGGTAAGAAGGGTTATCTGAAGCGGTTGATGGTTAAGCTTGCGAACCGTGTGATTTTACTGAACGTGGATGAGATTGACTGGATTGAGGCAGATGGTAATTACGCTAAACTCCATGTTGCAAAGAAGTCGCACTTGTTGCGCGAAAAAATGAATGATCTTGAGTCACAACTCGATCCTGACAAATTCGTGCGTATTCATCGTTCGATTATTGTGAATCTGACCCGGATTAAGGAAATGCATCCTCATTTCAATGGTGACTATATTGTGGTCCTGGATGATGGTAGACAGCTGCGTTTAAGTAGGAGTCGCCGCGACCACCTCGAATCCAAACTCGGCCTCGCTACGTGATCTCCCTGGGACGCTTGGCCGGTTTTCACCACGTAGTGGTGGTTGAGTTTAGCGCGGCGTTTTAGCGCCGGGTTTAGATTGCTCATCGCGTAGCGACGCATGAATTAGCGAGACCTCAACCGTCGCGCAATAAGGTGAATCTTGTTTGTTCAAGCGTCGCTACGCGACGCAAATCTTGTCCCCACCTTCCCGGCGCTGAAACGCCGGGCTAAATTCAACCACCACAACGTGGTGGAAAACTAGACGTGGTGGAAAACTAGAGCGTTAAATGCGGTGAAGAACGACAGTGAACCAGGTCACTTATCCTCGCTGACGCGGTAGCGCTCCTTCTCTTTGTCGCGTTGTAAATAAGGAATTCCCTTCTCCATCCATTCTGGCGAAGGAGCCCCCTTCAAGAAGTGATCGAAAAACTCCTGCAACCGATGAGTGTAGTCTTTCTGATTGATCCTCTTTCGGAGTCCATGCTTCTCGCCGTTGTAGCTAAACATGTAGACCTCTTTGCCCAGTCGAC
>JGI12627J13344_100161_pt1 | contig 14820 bp, 16 predicted proteins | sample TexAe_OM2H0_M2_FD_13344 | JGI IMG/M metagenome (IMG submission 13344) | reverse complement strand
TGGGGGCAATGCGGTCGACGCGTCTATTGCTATGGCGGCAATGCTCAATGTCACCGAGCCGATGATGACGGGTATCGGTGGCGACATGTTCGCGCTTATCTACCTGTCCAAAACGCGAGAACTGAAAGGCTTGAACGCGAGTGGTCGCGCTCCGCGAGCGTTGAGCCTGGACCACTTCTCTAAGAAGAACATCAAACAGATGCCGCAATTTGGTATGGAAAGCATCACCGTGCCTGGCGCATTTGATGGTTGGATAACAATGCTCGACAAGTACGGAACGATGCCGCTCCGGGATCTACTTGCACCTGCGATCGAGTACGCAGACAACGGCTTTCCAGTGATGGAAAAAGCTGCAGAAGACTGGTTCGCTGAAGTGGAAAAGCTCAAACACAATCCGGCGGCTAGCGCCAACTATCTTGTCAGCGATCGAGCGCCGAAAGCGGGAGAGATGTTTCGCCAACAAAACCTGGCACGGACTTTTCGTACCCTTGCACAAGGCGGACGCGACGCTTTCTACAAAGGTGAAATAGCCAGGCGTATGGTCGACTACTTTAAGGCGAATGGGGGCTACATAACGATGGAGGATTTGGCAGCCCAAAAGAGCGAATGGGTTGAGCCAATATCTACAAACTATCGCGGCTACACCGTCTATGAAATGCCACCTAACGGCCAGGGACTTACCGCGCTAATCGCACTGAACATACTCGAAGGGTTCGACCTCTCGAGTATGACGAGAGTTCAGTACTACCACACTTTGATCGAAGCTACGAAACTGGCGTTTGCTGACAGAAACCGCTATATCGCTGATCCGTCGTTCAGCAAAGTTCCGGTCAATGAGTTACTCTCCAAGAATTACGCCGCAAAACGACGGGCACTTATCAGTCCAACCAGTGTTCTGGATTCTCCACCTCCGGGTGACATAAATTTAGGGAGCGATACGACCTATTTCACCGTGGTTGATAAGGATGGAAACGCAGTCTCGTTCATCAATAGCTTGTTCGATGCCTTTGGATCTGGGATTGTCGCGGGTGACACTGGTATCGTCTTCCAAAACCGTGGTAGCGGTTTCTCTCTGGATCCAAGTCATCCAAACCGTATCGAACCGGGCAAGCGACCATTTCACACGTTAATACCCGCAATGGTTTTCAAAGATGGCGACCTCTTCATGTCCTTTGGAGTGATGGGCGGAGCAATTCAAGCTCAGGGGCACACACAGGTCATCGCAAATCTGATTGACCGTAAAATGGGCTTACAGGAGGCGATTGATGCGCCACGCTATCGTTTCACCGCTGGAAAGAGCGTCTTGCTTGAAGATGAACTCACTGCTCCTTTGATCGAGCAACTTATTAAGCTGGGCCATGTACGAGGCAAACCACCGGGCGTTTTGCGATCTTCAATGGGTGGCGGCCAGGCAATCATGATCGATCCGGCAAGCAAGACTCTCATGGGAGCCTCCGACGCTCGAAAGGATGGCATGGCGTTAGGTTACTAAAGTGCCATGAATAGGAAAGCGGATGTAGACGAACTGTTGGTTGAGGTGAGGAAAATCTGCGACGAAACGCCGAGGGTATTTGGCCAACTCACGACAGACCAACTGAATTGGAAACCCGGTGCAGATCGATGGAGCGTGGCTCAGTGTTTCGATCACCTGATCACAGCTAACAAGCCGTTCTTCGGAATCGCTCAATCGGTGCTGGATGGCAAGAAGCAACCCAACTTATGGGAGCGTGTTCCATTGCTACCTGGGGTCTGGGGAAAACTTATGATCAAGTCACTAGACCCGGCTACTACTCGTAAGCTTAAGGCTCCGGAAAAACTACAGCCTTCGACTAGCTCTATTGGTGGGGACATAGTTAATGATTTCGTGCAACAGCAAACTGAAATCATCGATTGCTTCGAAGCGACACGAAATTTGAATATCGAGCACATTATTATCACGTCGCCCGTAACGAATCTCATCACGTATAGCCTGCTTGACGCATACAGGATCATCGTCGTTCATGAAAAGCGTCATATTCTGCAAGCTGAACGAGTTACTCATGAAGCAGCATTTCCAAAATGATCGAACAAATCACAGAGCGGGAAGGCAGGAAGTTGCTACCTGATCTCGTTGAACTGCTGCGGGACACTGTGAACAACGGTGCTTCGGTAGGATTCATACCGCCACTCGAGGTTGAAACAGCTCAACGTTATTGGCTTGATACTTTTCAGGAAGTTGAAAAAGCTGAGCGAGTACTCCTTGTCTCCCACGGTGACAAAAGGTTAACCGGTTCGGCCCAGCTGGCACTTGCAACCAAACAAAATGGATTGCATCGGGCGGAAGTACAAAAGGTGATCGTACATAGTGATTTTCGCCGGCGCGGTATTGGTTGCGCGTTGATGGAGTCGCTTGAGATGGCGGCCCGAGATTTGGGTCGATGCTTATTGGTGCTCGATACTGAAGAGGGAAGTGCGGGCGAGAAACTGTATACAGATTGCGGTTACACTCGCGCCGGGCTCATTCCTAAGTACGCCTTGGCAGCCAATGGCGAGTTCATAAGTACCGTTTTGTTTTATAAACTGATCTAGAGTCATTAGAAAGATCACGTTGCTCATCTTTGTTAGAATTTGAGGAAGGAACTGTGTTCTGAATCGAACCATGGACATAAAAAGAATAAGCACTCCTAACGCTCCAACACCTGCTGGTCATTATTCCCAGGCGGTTGCCTATAACGGTCTCGTTTTCGTTGCCGGCCAACTGTCGATCGACCCTAAGACGGGCGAGAAAAAGCTGGGTAGCATTGAGGAGCAAACGGAACAGGCGCTCAGCAATGTGCACGAGATACTGAAAGCTGCCGGGAGTGACTGGAGCAAGGTCTTGAAGGTTACGGTTTACGTTTCGGATATCAATCTGTGGGAAGCCGTCAATAAGGTCTACATCCGAGTCCTCGGCGAGCATCGACCTGCGCGAGCTGTAATCCCGACAGGAGACCTCCATCACGGCTTTCTGATTGAGATCGACGCGATCGCGGCGACCGGTTAGTAGGCCGTCAAGCAGGAAACCATCGCTCTGTCACCAATTTATCTAAATAAATCCCTTGTATTGCGCTCGTTATTTCTTTAGTGTAAGCGCGCAAGGAGAGTCGGAACATGTGAAATAACCAGTAGATGTGTTTTATCGAGTTGCTTATTGGCTGTGGCCCAGCCATGACCTTGGCCCTAAAACTCTTAAGTCAAAAATATGAGCATCCTCCGAAAAGACCTTAAAGTTGAAACTGAGTCTGTTGGTGTTTTTGAAGAACCTGCTGATGGTGGGAGATTAATCGTACTCACCGCGCCGCTAACAGAAGCTATTGATCATGCCGGATACTTCATTCAAATGGCGATGGCCTCTTTGCCGATTTGGATGGAAGGCGTCATAAATCGAAAGTATCCAAAGTGGCGCGAAGTCGAGCACAATGATGATGGTTCGGCGAAATACATGCCCGCTGGCGTTCGGCTCGTCGAAAAGTCGTTGATGCGTGAGTATCGAGAAGACGACATCGTTGCCTGTTTTCCCGACGACCTACACAAGTTTATAGGACCCCGTACCAGAGTGGTCGCTGTATCAACACATAATCCACTCGGCGTTACTTTTGCTGCCGGCGTTTATACCTCTATCTTCGGGTCCTCGAGAATGCCGATCAACTCGCATTACTCCAGAGAACTATTTACCACCATCAAAAGCAGCCCCTACCGCGACGGATTCAAGGTCATCGTCGGAGGATCGGGCGGCTGGCAGATAATCCAGACAGATACCTATGAAGAGCTGGGAGTCGATTGTGTTGTTGAAGGAAGAAGCGAATCGACTGACACCCTCAGCCTCTTTCAAAAGGCAATCGACGGCGAAGAATTACCGCGTCGTGTCGAGGTAAAGCATCCGATGGACCGGGAAGGAATACTTTTTCCGGACACTCGAACCACGTTTGGCGTGGTAGAAATGACAACCGGTTGTGGCCGCCGCTGCAAATTCTGTGTACCCGATCTAAATCCGCAGATCGATCTTCCTAAAGATAAGATCATGGATGCAGTCCGGGCTAACGTGCGTAACGGGAACAAACAGATTTCGCTGGCAACGGAAGATATGTTCATCTGGGGTCAGGTCCACACAGATACTCCTTTTTACTTCCCGAATCGCGAGGCTCTCGTCGATCTGTATTCCGATATTGTGAATACACCCGGCGTCGAACAGCATGTTCTGAGTCACTCGACTATCGCACCCGCTGTGGTTGATCCGCTTTTGATCAAACAACTTTCAGACGTTCTATTGCCAAAGAGTCCGATTCATTTTCCATACTTGAGTAGTCATCCGGAAAAGAAAGCCCTCGCACCACTGATTGGTCTGGAAACGGGCTCAGTCAGAATGGCGAAGCAGATCATGTCGAGTAAAGGAGTGCCGTTTTCGATTGAAGACTGGCCCAGCGTAGTTCTGGAAGGACTAAGGGTACTAAACGAAAACAACTGGTTCCCGGCGATGACGCTGATTGTGGGAAATCCTGGAGAAACAGACCAGGACACAATGGAAACTTTGGATCTGATTTACGAAATCGAACGTAGAGGATTGTTTGCGTTTTTAATCCCTTCGATTTTCACGCCACTTCATGACACGAGGATGGAAAAAGAAGAGGGAGTCACACAAACGAAACAGCTCACACCACTCCAGTGGCAGTTGATGATGAAGTGTTGGAAGATGAATTTGCGACCGGGACAGTACAGCTGGTGGGGTCCGATGGCCTGGCGCGTTGGTTCAATCGGCATGTGGCTCTATAAGTTACGCAACCTTAACGGACCAAACTTTACCTGGCCTTTGGTTATGTTTTCGGGTGCCGTTTCGGAAAAGAACTTGAAACGCATGGGTAAGATTTATCCGGGCAAGCCGATGAAGACAAAAAATCGGGCTGAATTGCTGGCGTCACTAAAACCAAAAGATTGGCAATTTTTGCGCTCCGATAACGGAGATATGCCTATGGGATATACACCTCCACTTGGTACAATGGCGATGGCAGCAGAACACGTTTGAACCGGGACAACGAACATCGCTTATGCGGCTTCTAACCCGAAAAGCAGATCGTTGTAGTAAGTCCGGGTTAGAAAGGCTTCGAATATGCACCGTTATTTCGTTCGATTCCTTGCAGCCGCTATGACCTTCGTTGTTGGCGTAGTCATCAGCGCGGTCCCAATCTTTCACTCAACAACAAATTATGAATCGGTACGTCACGATAAGAGACGCCCGTGTCCTAAACGTACCGCGATTTTTCCTGCCGTAGCAATTAACAACCTTCCTACCGAACCACTCAAGCTAAGCTACTTGAGCACAAACTTCGATTCTGAAGACTCAGGCAAAGTGATTGTGCAAGTTTTGGTAGAGAATCAAAGCGGTCAGGACATCAGCGACTTCGCGGTGGACTTTCATACGGACGGAACAGGCAACAGCAATTTCGGCGGCAGGGAGAGTTTTGCACTGCCGCTTGAACAAGGTGCCACTCGCATTGTTACGATTAAGTCCGATTCGAGCCGCGGAATACAAGTCTGGCCTGCCTATACCCAGTTTAGTGACGGAACTTACTGGGTAAACCAAGCCAAGTTTTGATTTCCACAAAGTTCTTCTTCGGTCGCAATTACCCTTGACGAATTTTCGGTTCTAGGCGAAAAAGATCCCGAGAAATCGGGATTTTTTTCTGTCGCGAGGGACTTGATTGCCCACATTAGCGTGATCAAGAAAGCTTGATTTCTAAATCGGTCACGAAAGTGAGGCTCACAGGTGGAACTACCTCTTACGCCGATGGAGTTTGCGCGTCGTACCCGTCGCCTATACCCTGAACGAGAAGCCGTGGTCGACGGCGACCTACGACTAACCTATCAACAGTTCTTTGACCGCTGTGATCAATGGTCCGTCGCCCTGCAGCGCCTTGGCGTTCGACAAGGAGATCGAGTTGCTTATATCTCACCCAATACGCATTCGATGCTCGAATCGTTCTACGCAGTTCCTCAGATAGGAGCTGTCTGCGTACCACTGAACTATCGCCTAACACCCGATGACTTTGTTTATCTGATCAATCACAGTGGATCCAAGATTGTTTGTGCCCACTCAGATTATCTCGACGCTGTCGAATCGGTGCGTTCGCAGATGCCAAATGTTGAGGCATTTGTTGCGCTTGAAGGTTCCAAAGAAGGTTGGCTGAAATATGAAGAACTATTAGCCGATGCTAACGCTGAGTTTAACCAAGGCGCGATAAACGAGTCGGACTTGATTTCAATCAACTATACAAGTGGAACTACCTCGCGACCGAAAGGCGTGATGATCACTCACCGCAACGCCTACATTAATGTGATTGGTACGCTCATTCATTATCCTATAAAGATGAGTGATCGCTATCTATGGACCGTGCCGATGTTTCACGCAAATGGATGGACGTTTGTGTGGACTGTGACCGCCGCTGGCGGCACACACGTCTGCCTGAGGCGGGTCGATCCAGTTGAAATCTTCTCGAAAATCAAGAATGAGAAAATCACGGCATTTTGCGCTGCGCCTACTGTGCTAATCACTGTCGCGAATGCGCCTGCCGAAGCTCGGAAAGACGCGCCAAAAGGAGTCCGGGTGCTAACTGCTGGGGCACCACCTGCTGCTGCCACAATAGAGCGCGTTGAAGGGGAACTCGGTTGGGAGATTATGCAGGCTTACGGACTAACTGAAACGTCTCCATTCATAACTATTTGCGAGCCGCGTCCGGAGCACCATGCGTTGCCAACAGGTGAACGGTGCGAAATGAAAGCTTGCCAGGGAGTTGAGTTAGTGACGTCGGGTGAATTGAGGGTAATCGACGATGAGGGGAACGAGGTTCCACACGATGGCGAGACACTCGGTGAGATTGTCGTGCGTGGAAACGCAGTAATGAAAGGCTATTACCAAGACCCTGAGGCAACGGCCGCTGTAATGAAGGACGGATGGTTTCACAGTGGCGATGCTGCAGTGGTCCACCCAAATGGCTATGCTGAAATTCGTGATCGTTTGAAAGACGTTATTATCAGCGGTGGTGAAAACATTTCATCAGTAGAAGTGGAAGGAATATTGCTGCGCCATACGGCCGTTCAGGAGGTGGCGATCGTAGGCTTACCGAATGAACGTTGGGGTGAAGCACCTCACGCTTTTGTCGTGCTCAAGAATGGGGCAGCTGCGACCGAAGAAGAACTGAAAGAATTTGCGCGTGACCACATGGCCCACTTCAAAGCGCCTCATGGATTCACTTTTCTGTCAGAACTTCCGAAGACAGCTACCGGAAAGATTCAGAAGTATGTGTTAAGAGGCAGACCTGCAATCTCCCGGCAATGACATGTCGCAAAAAGCTAAACGATCAGTGGATGCAGACTCTCCGGCCGTGCAGGTAGCCGGCTTTATTGCCAAGTTCGATCCGGAAGTTGCGAAGATGACTCGAGCAGCGCGGTCAATAGTCAGAAAGCGTTTCCCAACTGCGATCGAACTCGTTTACGACAATTACAACGCACTGGCAATCGGCTATTCGCCAACAGAGCGAACCTCTGACGTCATATTCTCACTTGCGGTGTATCCGCGTTGGGTAAGTCTGTACTTTCTTCATGGTCGCTCACTCGCCGATCCGCGGAAGTTGCTACAGGGAAGTGGAACGCAAGGCGGTTTCATCAAACTTGAAAGTATTGAGACGCTTGACGATCCTGCAGTAAAAGCTTTGATCCAGGCAGCCCTAAAACACAGTAAGGTCTCGTTTGCTACTAAAGGACGCGGTTACACGATCGTCAAGTCAATCTCAGAGAAGCAGCGTCCTCGGCGGGCCAGGAATTGATGGGGACACGCATCCAGCAAACGGTAATCAGAGGATCTAATCTTACAAGATGCCAAGATTGTGAGTGCCTCGAGATTTACTCACGTAATTGTGAAACGTGATATGCGCGGCAATGCGTCGCTGGTCAGGCTACCGCGTTGCCAAAAGTCCACCTGATATTATTTAGCCATGCTTAGTCGATCAGTTCTCCTGTTCATAATGCTCGCGATTGTTACTTCGCACGCTCAATCTCCCTCGCCTGGGACGCCTCAAAAATCCTGTAGAGAACATCCACGTCTGGTTGGGAGTTGTTTTAAGCTGCACGGACGTCTGTCTGTCTACAATGGAGCTCCAACATTAAGAATTTGGAAGATTGGGACCAAACGGGTCTTTGGTGTTTCTGAACAGCGATTCGCCGAGCCGGGGTATAGCAACATCCCTACCAGCGTTCGTGAAAAGGTTACCGAGGAAAACGAAGTTACTGGCGATTACCTGGTGTGCCCATTCACCAAGCCCCGAGCTGGAGAGATGCAAATGATCTGCGTTGAGAGTGGCGAGAACATGGTCTCGCGCAAACGAAAGTAGGGCCACGATGATCAGAATTCTCTTCGGTTTAATGGTCCTTGTTTGCGTCTTTGGCGTGCCACAGAAAGGTCAAGTGCGGCCCGAGCTGAGTAGTAAAAGAATCAACGATTGGGAATTTGTTGGTTCGGGCAAGTGGACGCTCGCCGACGGCAAATTAATATTATCCGGGCCTGGTACTCCTGATGGACCAATTAGAAAACCTGCGGCTCTCGCCATACTCAAGTCTCAAGATTTTAAGAGTATCACCTTCGATGTAGAGCTGAAGTGTAACGCTCCATTAGAAACTATACGACGCGACCTCGATCTAGTTTTTGGCTATCAATCACCAACGCGTTTCTACTACGTCCACTTATCCGCCGTCACAGACGACGTACACAACGGAATATTCATTGTTGCTGACGCTGATCGGAAACGGATTGATTCCGGTAAGAGTGAGGCACGATTGAAGGATCAGAACTGGCATCACGCCCGAGTGGTTCGAGACGTTTCCAGTGGAAGTATCTCCGTGTATCTTGACGATCTGAAGACACCATTAATGACTGCGATTGATACGACACTTAGTTCTGGCAGAGTTGGCGTAGGGTCATTCGACGACGTCGGCGAATTCCAGACAATAGTTATTACCCCCTGACGTCGCATGCAAGAAGAGGCACGGGAAATCACTATAAACGCTGAGAGTCCCTACGACGTTGACTCTACGAAGCTATTGGCTGATTTAACGGAGGAGTTGAGTAAGTTGTACGGAGATCATGGAGGTGCAAACTCATTTAGCCCGGCTGACGTCACGGTAAGCAACTCCTCATTTCTCGTCGCGCGCAGAAGAGGGAAAGCCATCGGCTGCGGAGGACTGCGACCTCTCACCACCGGTACCGCCGAGGTAAAGCGGATGTACGTTTCACGAGAAGCGCGACGCCTGGGCGTTGCTGCTCGTTTACTTCGAGAGCTTGAAGTTGTTGCAGAGAAGTTCGGCTATGAACGGGTACGGTTGGAAACTGGGTTAAAACAACCGGAGGCAATTGCGCTGTACGAGTCGGCGGGTTATCGACGCGTAGATTGTTATGGTCAGTACGTGAGTAATGCTCTGAGCATTTGCTTCGAAAAAACTTTGCGTTAATCTTTAAGCAGGTTGACGTTGTTGTTGAGAGAAAAATATGCTGGCGAGGCTTTTTCAAATAACTCTCATCACGTTTTTTGTGATCTTTACGGTCGCATTCCTGGTTTTCATTTTTATCGCCGGGATGTCTGTCGGCTTTATAAGTTCGGCCCAGACCGGAGGCATCACTGCTATCGCCGGCGGATTCAGTAGCCACAATCTCAGTCGCGCACTCGTTCTCATTCCCATCATCTTATTCGTTGTCTACCTGGCTTTCCGCCGAAGCAAAATTCGCCGGTAGTTGTAGTTATACGCACAATCAATGTCTAACGAGAGGGGTCAGCTCTTCACCAGACGCAGCTTTATGCAGACTGCAGCCGCCGGTGTGCCGATTGGTTTGATTGGAGTGCGCCTCAAGCCGTCTGAAAGTCTCGAAAAACTCTTTGCCGAAATTCGGAATAACCTGCTGCAGATGATCAATGAAGAGCGCGATCTTGAAAAACTTCCGCCGGTCGCGTTGGACGACTTGGCAAATCGAGTTGCAACACGTCATGCACAAGATATGGCAACCGCTGAGTTTGCCAGTCACTGGGGCAGTGATGGACTCAAACCGTATCAGCGTTATTCATTTGCCGGAGGTTCTGAAGCCACACATGAGAATGTGTCTGCTGCCGATAACACCTGGTCCATGAAGCCTGAGGACTTAAAACTAGACACTTCTTATCTACATGTTCGTTTGTATCAAGAGAAGCCACCTAATGATGGTCACCGCCAAGCGATACTGGCTCCTCAACAAACTCATGTCGGAATTGGGTTTGCCGTTGAGAAGTTGCGGCTGCGTATGGTGGAACTCTTTCTAGCGAGATACGTCGAAGTCAAATCAATTAAGCGACAGGCTTCGCTGAAGGACAAAATTCAATTTAACGGCAAATTGCTTCACCCCTCACACATTCTGAATAGCCTCGAAGTTTTCTATGAACCACTGCCGAAACCTCCCGACATTGAATGGCTACGTCAACCTCGATCGTATTCGTTACCCACCGAATCAAAACGCCTCATGCCTGTCCTACCATCTCCATATCTCTACTTGGATCGGACACGAGGAGTCATAGAAGTTAACACCAGTGGGAGCTTTTCGACCCCTATCCCACTCTTCAAGAACTCTCCAGGTATCTACACACTTGTTTGCTGGATCAAACGAACACCCGGTGAGAAATCCTTTCCTGGTACACAACTGTCAATCCGCGTTGAGTAGGCCTAGGATCTTTGCCGGGCCGCCTCATAAAGCATTACACCGGCGGCAACGGAGACGTTAAGACTCTCAACCTCCCCGCTCATTGGAATCTTTAAAGCCTGACCAGCCAGTTTGATCTCTTCGTCCGTTAACCCGTTCGACTCGGGTCCAAGTATTAAGGCAACGGGTTGCTTCCAATTAAAGTCGACGTACGAAAGCTCAGCTTCGGCGTCAGCACAAACAGAAAATATGCTTTTCTTCGAACACCATTCGATCACTCGATTGAATGTCGGCCCGGTCCATACGGGAAGTCGAAATGCGGAACCCATCGCGCCACGTAATGATTTCGCCGAAAAAGGATCGCTCGTGTTTTTTGTGGTTATCACACCTGTGACTCCAGCAGCTTCGGCTGTTCGTAAGATCGCACCGACATTTACTGGATTGTTAATTTCGTGAAGCACTACAAGCAGGGAATTAGTTTTGAGCTTCTTAGACAATTGTTGTTCAGTAGATCTGGGACGTTGGGCAAGTACAACAACGCCTTGTGGAGTTTTGGTAAATGAAATCGACTCGAGAAGTCTTTCACTGATCTCTGCATTTTTTGCAGCAACCTCAGACAACTGTTCGATAACTTGTGCGGCTCGTGGCTTGCCCACCAGTTCTTCAGAGAAGATTACCGCTTCAATAGGAAGTTGAGATTTTAGAGCTTCCTCACAAAGTCTAAGCCCTTCAACATAGATCAAATCTTCGTCTTTACCGTCGCGCACGGCGCGGGCTCTTTTGAGTAGTGCATTGTCTTTGCTTGTTATTTTCATGAAGGAGCGACGGTAAACGTTATCCGCCAACTTCAACCCAGATAGGCCAGTGATCAGAAACGCTCAGAGGTCTGGCAACTCCCCATCTTTTGATCTCGATACCGTGACTGAATACCCAATCTGCGTGCAGACGTAATCCTGCGCCACGCCAGGTTGGAGTACCGGTTGGAAAAGTAGTTGTGTAACCGCGTGATTCTAGAAACTTTCTAGTTTGAATCGACTTTTGCTTTGACAGTGTATTGAAGTCTCCAAGGATCAGTGTTGGGATCGTTACCAGTTCGGCACGTGCAGCAATCACCTCTAACTGTTCAAGCTGTCCTCCAGCTGCTGCATGTGGATCCACATGAGCATTAAATATACGGACGCTTTGTTCACCGAACGACACAGTGGCCGCAATTGCCAGCCTTGGCCGCCACGGACATTCGTGCCACGGTAAATCTATTCGTTCTAAATCCTGCAGTCGAAAACGACTTAGCAGGGCCACTCCCGTGTCGCCTTCATCATGAAGTTCTATCGGCTCTTCAAAATCCAACCACCATTGACGCTGAACCGGCTTAATACCGCGTGGAATTCCAGCTGGAGCATGCGCCCAAGCCATTTGCAACGCCGCTGCCAGTTCTTTGGCGACGTGGTGTCCGCCCGTCCTCAATGTTCGTTTGTCAGCTTCCTGAAGCGCGATTACGTCGGGTACGGGCAACAACTCGCCTTTGGAAAAAGCGGCTGTGGCATTTCTCAGATTGCGGGAGATGAGTTCGGGACGCTTGCTCGTACTCATGAGATGCGCTTTTCGCAATAGCCCACCGGAAATCAATCGAGGACCTCGAGCGTACCGAATGTTGTATGATGCGATTATTAAAGTATTGCGGTCAGGGTTAGTGATGACATGGTCGGACGGTCCATGCTCAAGTTTCTCAGCTTCTGTTAACGGCGGAACCGCGGTCACCATGGCCCGCATATATTCGGGTTAATTTAGCGAGAACACAAATCAGGAGCGAAGAAAGACTTTATGAGCCGGAAGATCATTGCAGTTGTCGACGACATGTTTTTTGCGTCGAAGATCCGCGCAGTAGCTGAGGCGGTTGGGGTTGAGATTAGCTTTCCCAGAACATTAGAAGTGTTTGAACAAAAGATTCGCGAAGGTAAGCCCGACCTGGTTCTAGTTGATCTTCACAATCAGAGGATCGAGGCAGCAAACGTAGCAGAGGCATTGAAGAAAGACGAAACCACCGCACACATACCCTTACTGGGTTTCTTCTCACATGTTCAGACCGAACTTCAGCAGGAAGCACTGGCGGCCGGCTTTACGAAGGTCGTTCCGCGATCATTCTTCGCTCGAGAGCTCCCAAATATTCTTAAGGGTGAGGGGTAGAAATGTCTCGGTTTAGCTAACCGGCGCGGGTGTTATCACCTCGTGAATGGCTCTTACCTCGCCGACCAGTTGATCATACTGTTCCAGGTTCAAGGCCTGCGCACCATCCGACAGGGCATGCTCTGGTTGGTCATGGACCTCAATGATTAGTCCATCAGCTCCAACTGCGACTCCTGCGCGAGCTAGCGGAGTAACCATATAGTTTTTCCCAGTGCCATGGGACGGATCGACGATCACTGGCAAATGAGAAACGCGACGAACCGCAGGTATCGCAGCAAGGTCCATCGTATTACGAGTGTGCTGCGCAAACGTTCTAATACCGCGTTCGCAAAGAATAACCTGATAGTTACCCTCAGCCATTACATACTCGGCAGCGAGTAACCATTCTTCCAGCGTCGCTGAAAGACCACGTTTAAGTAACACAGGTAGACTAGCCTTACCCGCCCGACGTAAGAGCGAGAAGTTTTGCATGTTGCGGGCGCCGATTTGAATTACATCACCATAGCGCTCAACCAGGTCGACACCTGACTCATCGAGTGCTTCAGTTACGATCTTCAGACCATAAGCTTCGCGAACGTCAGCCAGAATTCGTAGTCCCTCCTCGCCAAGTCCTTGAAAGGCATATGGCGAAGTACGCGGTTTGTAGGCGCCACCGCGAAAGAACCGGGCTCCGCTGCGACGGACGGCTTCGGCTATCGCAAACGCCTGATTTCTGCTTTCGATTGCACATGGGCCGGCAATGATTGCGAGTTCATCACCTCCGATAGCCGCATCGCCAACTCGCACCACTGTCTTTTCAGGGCGCAGGTCGAGTGAAATCAGTTTGTACGGTTTACTAACACGGATTGCTTCAGCCACTCCGGCTAGATTTTCAAAATGTGAGGGGTCGACGGCTCCCTGATTGCCGGTTATGCCGATTGCCGTGCGCGTAGCGCCAGGCATGGGATGAGCTTTGAAGCCAAGGTCTTCAATAACGCGCAGGACGTCTTCGACCTCAGTATCCGTCGCGCCAGGTTTCATTACGATCAACATGACTCTTTTATACTCTCAGGATTTAACAAAAGTACAGAGAAGCAATGCTACATCTGGGTGGGAACGCTAATACCAAGGATACCCAGAGCTGCAGTTAATTGTGTCCGCACAAGTTTTGTAACGCCGATCAGGACAGCTCTTCTAACATCGTCAGGTTCTTTCATTATTCGATATTTCTGATAGAAGCCGCTGAAACTCTTAGCAAGCGTAAACGTGTATTTAGCCAAATTTGCAGGCTCTGCCGAATTCTTACATTGTTGGATTACCTCGTCCAGACGCTGCGCCAACATCACGAGCGACCAAACTTCTGTGCCCGCCTCACCTTCCAGTACTTCCGATATCCGCGTCTGCAAATCGGAATCAACAGTCGATTTCGACAACAGTGACTCTGCTGCGTTCAGCGGATCCTGACCAAGTTTGCGAAAGATAGAATTTGTGCGAACCGCCGCATACTGGCAGTAGGGACCAGTTTCGCCCTCGAAAGAAAGCGCCTCTTTGAAATCGAAAGCAATAACTGAGTTGCGTGTGTACTTCAAGAGAAAGTATCGCAACGCTGCAACTGCTATCTCGTGAGCAGCCGCATTCTTATCGTCATCAGCCAACTCTGGATTTCGCTTTTCGACCTCTTCCAAAGCACCGGCCTCTAGTTGGTCGATCAAATCATCTGCTTTTACGCCGAGACCTTTTCGGCCACTCATTTCGATGTATGGTCGGCTGCGATCCTCTGCGGTCAATTCAATCCCAAGCTCATCGCAAGCAGCGGGCGACAGGGCAACCATTTCATAACTAAAGTGGACGCTTGCGTCTTCGCCAATTTCAGGAACAACCGCAGCGACACCGCGCGCAACGATTTCCTGCGGATAGGATTGCCTTGAGTC
>JGI12627J13344_100148_pt1 | contig 15559 bp, 10 predicted proteins | sample TexAe_OM2H0_M2_FD_13344 | JGI IMG/M metagenome (IMG submission 13344) | reverse complement strand
AGCCGCCACCCGTTTCTGTCTGAATGACGCGGATCTTGTTTTCCGGAAGGTCGAATAGCTTCACTAACGCTTTGTGAACGTAGTAGGGACACTGCATAGAACCCCAAACCGTTACTCCTTCACCAGCGCTTGCAACGGCAATCGCTCCGTTATTCTCGATATAGAGTTGTTCCTGGGCTCCAGTTTGATACTCACCCTCAACAATGAAGTCAGCACTGCCCCAGACGTTATCAACATTTCCTTTATCGACCAGAAACTTCTTGAAAACATTGTCTTCGCCCCAGATAACTTCTCGCTTTGCCAGGGAATCCTCGAGTGCGAAAACCCCAGGCATTTCCTCAATCTCTATGCGAACATTTCGCCGAGCTTCTTCAAGAAGATATTTGTCTTTATGCGCAAGCAGTAAGACGGGCTCTTCAGCGTGGTTCACAACCTGATCGGCAAGGTAAGGTTGGTCGTTTAGGATCAGCGCTACATAGTTATGTCCGGGAATATCTTTGGCAGTGACGACGACGAACTCCTCCCATGGGATGTCGCCCTCAAAGGAAATACTTTTGATCCTTCCTCGAGATACCGGACTGCGCACCGTAGTGCCGTGGAGCATGTCTGGAAAAGACAGGTCGTCGACATAGAGTGACTGACCCGTAACTTTTTTGCGGCCTTCCTTTCGAGGAATTGGCTTTCCGAGGGGGTGATCTGCCATGAAAGATTACTTTACAAGAGAATCAATTTCGTATGCACAACGAATTTTCATTATGGCTTTGCGATGACCAGGGGGTTCACTTCCATTTCGCGTCGATAAAACACACGTGGTCGCTGGACCATGCGCTTATCCGGCTCGGTGACGTCTTTCTCGTCGTTGGTAAAAGCCAAACCGATTCCGCGACCTTCATTCATTTTCTGTTGCTGCATTTGCGGAACACGATCTGTAGCGAAGTCGAGCCACTCCCGGGCCATTAACAATCCATCCTTAGGCTCATTGTCGGCTACCGGCGTTTTTAATCCTTCCTCAACCAGCGCGTAAGTCAGGAGGCCATGGCCTAGTTGTGCCGCCTCGAGCGCGGCCTGAAAACTTTGAGCAGCCGTGAGAATGTACATTCCCTTTTCATAGGCGAGCTGAGCAAGTCCTTTTGAGTTCATTGGACCACGGCGCTTCTCTTCTGCTTCCAGTGCCTGTCCGGAATTACAAGCATCAATAACCAGGACCATATGATTGGCGTCTATACTTTCAACAGCCTGTTCAATTTCGAGATCAGAGATACTGTGTGAAAGGATAGTTTTCAATCCTTCCTCGGTAAGCTTGGTCCGATCTCCTGTGTAACCAAGGTCGTGTGGAATCAGGTAGAACCGCTGTGCCTGTGCAGTGCCGTGTCCGGCAAAATAAACGATCACGGTGTCTTCAGGTTCAGCACGTTTAAGATTATCGAAAAGAGTGCTCTTAAGACTGGGTGGTCCACTCGACCCGTTGAGTCGCTGTAGTGCCCCGAGCAGGTTTGCTTTCGTAGCATTCTCGTTGATCAGCGAAACAACCTCAATTTTTTCGAAGCCTCCCAGCTGAGTTTGTTTGGCGCGGACTTCATCGGCAAAACTTTGAGCGTCGGCCACCGCATACTTCAAGTTGTACTGGCTATTCGCGTACTCATTTACACCAACAGCAAGAATGTAAGCGGTTCCTTTGCGTTTTAAGCTGTCGGCGCCGGTAATCGTCAGCGCAGAGTCTTTGCTCTTAACATTGTCTTTATTAAATGCGTAGGCGACGAATTGGTTAGGACCAGCGGTAATCGCGATCTCTTGTTCAAGCGAGACCAGGTTTTGTCCCTTTAGCACATCTCCTCGCCAGACCTTCACCAACGATCCATTGCGGAAGAGTCGAACGTCCTGAGCTCCTGAACCCTTGGAATTGTCACGATCGGGTGGGGCATCTGCAACGTCAATTCTGATCTTAACTGTGCGTGATGCGACGCCGGTCCCTGGATTGTCGCCGGGGAGAATAAGTTTTACGACTGGCTGTCGCCGATCCTTCTTTGATACATCCTGCGCGACTCGAGGTCGTTTGCCGAGAAAGATGTCTGACAACAAGCCCGGGTAATAAAACTCATTGAAGAACCACTCGATTGGAGCAACATTGAACGTTTCTCCGTTATACCGCCAGAGGATCTGATTCCATGAAACTGGAGTACCATCAAACAGACCTTGCGGGGTTACAACCATCCACTCGTCACCCTCGTCGAGTGAGATCATTGTTAAGAGGTGCTCGCCAGTTTTGGCGTCCCACAGAAAAGTACTGCCATCTTCAGCGGCAGAAGCGATCAAGCGAGCGTCAGGACTGAAGTCTATTGAATCAATGTTTGCTGTATGACCCTTTAAGGTAAATAACTCGCGTTGTGAAGATACTTCCCAAATCTTGATTGTGTTGTCGGTACTTGCGGTTGCCAAAAGTCTTCCGTCGCGACTAAACGCAACTTGATTGATTCCCTTGCCATGACCCTTTATTGAGCCAACCTCAACACCTGTTGCCGGATCCCAGAGTTTTACTACTCCAATGGCTTCAACCTTGAAGTCCTTCATGATGTCGGCAGGATCAGGAGTTTTTGAGCCCTTCTTCTGGCCTTTCTGAGCCTGGGTCATCATTGCGTTCAAATCGAAATTCGACTTTGACTCAACGCCACCGGTGGCGAGCATTCGTCCATCCGGAGTGAATGCCAGCGATGTAACGGTTTTGCCCATAGTTCCTGCCGACATTGAGCCCATCGTGTTGGTGATTATCTGCGACATATCCGCCATGTTGGGTAATTGGGCATTGCGAATACTCGCGATGTTGCCGAAGTTGCCGAGATTCTGAAGTTTACTCATCGGTGAGGTCGTTAACTCTTTTTGTCTTTGTCCAGTTGCGACATCCCAGAGTGTGATTTGACCGGATGATGAGATTAGACCAACCGTACGACCATCATTTGTGAATCTCGCCTCTTGTGGGGATTCAGTAGCAGCCAAAGTCTGAAGTTCTTTACCGTTTTTGATGTCCCAGATTTTTACACTCGTAGGAATATGCATTCCACCTGCAGGGGTGGAATCAACTCGTGGCCCATACGTCGTCACAAGCATCGTTCCGTCATTACTGAAGTGTGACTTTATGACCATGCCTGCGTCACCCGGCGCAGTTAATGTAAACAACAAGCGTCCACTTTGTGCCTCAACAACGTCCTGGTTCCCGGTGTTGGCCTTGTTTACGACCACGATCTTGCCATCAGGACTTGGTATCCCGAACAAAATCGGAGCGGTTGAATTTAGAACGCGCAGTCCGCGACCGGTACGAAGATCCCAGCGAGTTCGTCCACCGGATGCCAGTTGGTTTCCGTCTGCGCTGAAGGCCACATCGTACGCGAGGTTGGTCCGACCGCTTAAACGCGAAATTTCTTTGCCGTTGATGTCCCACATGATGGTAGGAGTATCGAATCCTCCAGTGGCAAGCGTTTTTGCGTCTTCAGAAAATGATACAAACGCATCAGCGCCCTGTGAGCTGAACGTGCCGCTATTTGGAACTTTTATTCTCGTAAACTCTTTCCCAGATGCGACTTCGAAAATCTGAACTGAGTAGTTCTCAGACAGAGCGAGGTAACGACCGTCCCTGGTAAGCTTTATCTGGGTGCCATACTCTTTTTGGGTCGACGCAAGAATTCGATCGGTCTTAGCGGTTAGATCCCAGAGCGTCAATTTCTTCTGGTCTACTCCGGCGGCGATTATGTGAGCGTCAGACGTATAGGCAACTTGTAAGCTATCGAGTTGCTTATCAGGGAGATTGTAGCGGTGTATTTCCTTTCCGGTATTCAAATCAAGAATCCGCACAGCCGTTTCCGTACCCTGGACAGCCATCGCCAGCTGCGTGCCGTCTGGTGACAAAGTCATCGCACCATCGGTACCGCTAAAGCCGCTAATGCCTTCCAGTCCACCGGTATCGATTGTTCTCAGCTCTTTGCCTGCACCGATGTCCCAAATTCGAAGTGAATCGCTGAGCGTAATGACTCGATTGTCAGCAGTGAACGCAAGGAAATAGATTCCAAAAGACGACATGATTGAACCTTGTGGACCGGTAAGCGTCTGAATCTCACGCCCGGAATTTACATCCCAAACTTTTACCGTGTTGTTGCCTGAAGCTGCGGCAATCATCCGACTGTCCCTACTGAACGCAATCATGGGAGCGATGTTCCATGAACTCTGAGTGTTGCTGGAGAGTTCTCGCAACTTTCGGTTGGTTGCTGTTTCCCACAACTTCACCGTAGTGCTGCGAAAGGCTCCGGTGGCCATTAAGCGTCCATCAGGACTAAAGACCATTCGCGTTGCACCAAACAAGCTGCTGTAACCTGCTTGAACAATAAGTTCCGGTTTGGCTTCACGCGCCTGCTGCTCTGCTTGTGCTTTTGCTTCAGCGGTCTGATTTTGAACTCCAAGTCCGCGGTTGTCGGGCGTCGGCGTCGGTGTTTGGCCGAGCGCGGCAGTACACACAGACAAAGAAATGAGTATCAGAAAGATTAGAGAGGAATTGGGGACGCGGACGTTTGGGAGTTCGTTTTGTTGTTGCATTGGACTCTCCATACGATCGGGATTCCGGCTTGGCGATCGTGTCGACGACGATTTCAGGTTTTCAGCAATGGATCACCAGCTTAGTTTGATGTGCTCAAGAAGTAACAGGCCGATCGAGACTGCTGCAAGCACAAACATCACTGGATGAACGTCCTTGCGACGGCCAACAATTAGATAAAGGCCAACATGGGAGATAAATCCCCAAAGAATACCCTGCGTAATCGAAAACGTTAGGGGGATCAGGATTATAGTCAAAAAGGCTGGAAGACCTTCCTCGATCTTACCAAATCTTATCTGTCCGACGCTCTTGAACATTGACGCGCCCACCAAAATCAACACTCCCGCCGTAGCGTAAGGGGGCACCATTCCTACCAGAGGTGCCAGAAAGAAGCACGGCAAGAAACACAATGCGGTGAAGACGGAAGTCAGCCCGGTGCGCCCGCCCATGTTGATTCCAGCGATACTCTCGATGTAAGCGGTGCCGGAAGAAGTTCCCGCCAGTCCGGCTCCCAGAGTCGCAAATGAGTCAACTATTAGCCCTTGTCGCAGGTTCCTGGGATTCCCATTCTCGTCGAGCAGATCAGCAGCGTGCGCGACTCCTATAAAAGTGGAGATTGAATCAAAGAGATCAGTAAACATGATCGAGATGATTGCCGGCAGCAGTGAAAGCTTTAACGCACCCAGGATGTCGAGCTTTAGAAACACCGTGTGGAAGTCAGGCGCGCTCAATAACTGGTCGGGAACTTTTATGATGCCTGCCAACCAGGCAATTACGGTGACTACAAATATGCCGCCGAGAAACGCGAATACGCTACGACGAATCATCAACACAACGGTAACGACAATACCCACTATCGTCAGTAGCGATTTCAGATCCAAGTTGCCGAGTTTTACAAGAGTGACTGGGTCCGATGCTATGAACCCGGCATTCTTCAAACCAATGAACGTTAGAAAGATGCCAATGCCGGCGGCGGTCCCAATTCGCAGTTCGCTTGGAATCGCTTTAGCAATCGTCTCTCGAATTGGAGTGATGGAGACGATCAGAAATAAAACTCCAGCCCAAAATATAATTCCCAGAGCAACCTGCCACCAGACCTTTTGCGTAAGAATGATGGTGAAAGTAAAGAAAGCGTTTAGTCCCATCCCTGGTGCGACGGCAAAAGGAAGCTTTGCATAAAGTCCCATCAGCAATGTCATGAGGAAACAGAGTAGTACGGTGGCAGTGAGTACACCGCTGAAGGACATGCCTGTTCCGGGGGTTGAAAGTATTGCAGGGTTTACGATGACGATGTAAGCCATCGTAAAAAATGTAGTAACTCCGGCAATAGCTTCTGTTCGAAGGGAGGGTTTCGTTTCAAGTGTGCTCATTCACGCGCTCGACGTTGAGAGTGGGGCTAGCGCGTGGAGTCTATGACAGGTTCGTGGGGAAAAGGAATGATATTGGTTTCAACACAGATAATTGCAGTTGGGAAGGGGGCATAGCAAGTTGTCTTAAAGGCCACTGGCTTGCCCAGTGGTCGCTTACGCTTATTGCTACTAAACTTCCTTTTGCTTCTAGGCGCGCTTGCGCGCGCGAGGGAGAGAAGAGAGAAGTTATTAGGAACGAACGTAACAACCACGGGGCAAGCCCGTGGCCTTTAAGACAACTTGCTATGCCCCCTTTCTGACTGTCCCAGCTTAACTTGATTGAGTCCTAGTTGGTTTAATGCTGTGCTGTGAGAGTAAATAGCTTCACAAAAGCAAACAACCCGAAGTCTTGAAGACTTCAGGTTGTTGCTTTTCAGCAAGCAGGGAGTTCCCCAACTATCTGCTGGCTGACACTTGACGCTTTAATTCCACGGTCTCTCGACCACGCGCAAACTGTTTCCGCGTTGTGCGTTCGGCTTTTGATTCCGCCACTCCGAAATGCAAGTCTGACCCTGTCCAGGCCTCCGCCAAAAAGTACTGGTCTCCGTAGCGATTGAATATTAGCTTCGCGACATCTTTGGAAGATCGCACAACCGGACTCATCCTGAGCAATACACTCTGTTTGCTGTCGAGAGCAGTGATTTCAAAGACAGTTTGATCGGAGCTCGGGTTTATGACGCGGAACTCATATCTACCTCGATTCAAGGCTGTGCCTCCTGCCTTAAATTCGAACGGAATCTCTGCGATGAGGGATCGGCTGGATTGAGCTTGCACTCCGGCTGCCATCACTATTGTGAGAGCCAACACAGTTAATATCGAGTGAATTGCTTTATTCATCATGTGCTCCTTTGGTCCGAACGAGGCTCGGACCATTACTCGTTACGGGTAACAGCAGTGGAGACGCGTTGATTGCTTATCGCCCGGTTTTGGGACTATAGGAATACAGGCGATCCCTGTAATGACCAGGCAGTGACCATGAGGTGATTTTGTTGTGACCGCCCAGAAAACTGAGGCTTTTCAATTTAGTTCATTAAACAGAAAAACTCTCTGCGGTGTTTACTTAGCAGAGAACAAGCGACGTCGAGAGGTCGTATGACTGGTTCAATGCGCTGGCGTGCATTTACTTCAGTGAATGCATCTGATGTCACAGACTTCGACACCGAAGCTAAATCCTATGCGGGTGATCACAACATTTTCATCGATCCAACAATTCGTATTTGATGACGTAATTGTGGACTGCGAGAACTTTCGGATAGTAAAGGCAGGCGAGGTACGAAGTCTGACTCCGAGAGCCTTTGATGTCCTCGTCTTCCTCATTGAAAACCAGGGACGAGTGGTTGAGAAGGGGGAACTCTTTGAAAATGTCTGGAAGGAAAAATTCGTTAGCGATAACGCACTCACCAGGTCAATCAAGGAGATTCGTCACGCCATCGGTGATAACGCCGAATCGCCGCTTTACATTGAGACCGTTCCCCGGCGCGGCTACAGATTTATTGCGACCGTCAGTACATCTGAAAACGCTGATACACACTGGGCATCTCATTCAGCGCTAGGCGGCCAAGACGTATCCGTCTCTCTAAATCAGCCGGCTACGCGTTTTTCGAAGTTTTGGTCGGCTCTACTTCTCGCCGGTGTCTTATTGTCAGGTTTAACTGCTTATCTGGTTATTTCAAAGCCATGGAAGAAGTCGACGGCACCTCTTCCAAAACCAAGTGTGGCGAGAAATACTCAAATAACTACTTGGACTGGATTGGATTTGTTTCCGACAATTTCTCCAGACGGCAACATGGTGGCCTATAGCTCCGATCATAGTGGCAAATTTGAAATCTACGTTCGCGCGTTGTCACCAGGCGCAAAGGAAAATCAGCTGACTTCAGATGGTCTACAAAATCTCGAGCCCAGTTGGTCGCCTGATGGAAAGTGGATTGCTTATTACTCACAAGTCCGTGGCGGCATTTCCATCATTCCTGCAGGTGGAGGAGTTGCACGACAACTCATAGACTTTGGCTCTCGACCCTCATGGTCGCGCGATGGTTCAAAGATCGCATTTCAATCAGATGGCTTGAGTGACATCAGTACAACTTCGGCAGCGGCTCCCACTTCAACAATATGGATCATTTCGGCGAGCGGAGGCGACCCGTACCAAATTACTCATCCAAGCAACCCGGTTGGTGGACATGGTTCGCCAACCTGGTCGCCGGATAGTCAGCGCATAGCATTTGTTGCCAACAGTATTCAAAGCTCGACGATTTGGACCATCACGCCAAAAGGAGATGATCTAAAGAGAGTAACTCCAGAGCGATGCGAATATTTCGATCCGATTTATTCCCCCGATGGACGTAGTCTCTTTATGGTGTCGGGAGGAGTTTGGCGAGTGCTACTTTCGGCTAACGGTGAACCTGAAAGCGAGCCTGAGCAACTAGCAAATCCCACTCTCGCCCAGATTCGTCATCTTAGTTTTTCTGCCAACGGAAAACGTCTAGTGAGTAGTCTTATTAGACAACGCGGTAATCTCTGGTCGGTACCATTACAAAAAGAGACAGCTGAGCGCTCAGGCGTGCCGAAATCGCTCGTAGAAGACACAACGATAAGAAAGACTATTCCTCTCTTTTCAACTGACGGATCGAAGCTGGCCTACAATGTCTTTACAGCGGGTGCATCGGGAAGTGTTTGGATCGTAGATGTCAACGGAAAGGAAAGGACGCAAATATCCACTGATCCAGCCGCGATCGTGGGTTGGATGCCCGATGGTCGACAGTTATTAAACGTTACTTTCCTTGAGAGTGGTCGATACCTGACCACCACGGTTGTCGATTCAGGACTACGAAAAACAATTTCAAGTCTAACGCGTCAGATTCCGTTTTGCCGTTTGTCTCCCGATGGAAAGACGATTGCCTTTAACGCGTACACTGGAAGCAGTGTGAATATTTGGCTCTATTCAATCGACAACGGTGAAGCAAAACAAATCACATTCGATAATGAACTCTTTGGCTTTCCGGCATGGTCACCTGATGGAAAGTGGATTGCTGGAGAGTTGAAACGAAACGATGATACCTACATCGCTGTAGTACCAGTTGAAGGCGGTACTCCCGTCGCTTTGAATTCTGATCGTGGTCAAAGTTGGACCGGGAGCTGGTCTCCCGATGGCGACAAGATTGTGTTCGCCGGATCACGAAACGGAATTTGGAATATCTATTGGATATCGCGATCGACAAAAGAGCAAAAGCAGCTCACAAACTATACGAAGCCAAATTCATTTGTTCGTTATCCAACGTGGTCACCACGTGGAGATCAGATTGTTTTCGAATACTCAGAACTCACAGGAAATATCTGGCTGGCAGAACTCAAGTAAAGATCATTGGTCATATATCATTTGAAATTTCTCATTTGTCATTTTGACCTTGGTTAAAGAGCGGGATATAGGGTGACGTCCTACTTGCGGCAGAACCAAATGACCAATGAGAAATTTCAAATGATATATGACCAATGATTTTTCTTGATCCAAGTCCCCATGAAACGCAACAACCCGAGGCCAACGTGGCGTCGGGTTGTTGCTTTCAGCCTGCAAGGAGTTCCCCAACTTCTGCCTGCTGATTATTTTCTCGACGATGAGTTATCGAGCTTTAAGTGCCACAAGAACGTCCTGACCCGCGTTCCCGGCGATCTCACGCTGAAGCATTCGTTCGCTATTTGAACGGGTGACTGCGAGATTTCCTTCTTCACCAGCAAGCTTTATCGCTGAGAAGAAGTAACGGTCACCATAACGGTGGAAGACCACCATCGCGTTTTCGCGTTTCTTACCTGACACTGCCGATGCTTGGACTATCGCAACTGAGCGTCCATCCTCGCTTCGAAGCTGCAGAGCAGTTCGGTCAGATGATGGATTTACAACCCTTATTGTGTACTTACCGGGAGATAAGGTTGCATCACCTGCCTGGAACGCAAACGGTACGTTCGTTGTCCACTCCTTCTGTCCTTGAGCATTCGCACCAGAGTCGACCGCTAGAACACTGGCGACGACGATCGCCATAACTACGAGAATTCGGGTTTTCATTTTGACCTCCAGGTTTCTTGTGCGGCGTAGGCCGCGTTGGGGGATAACATTTCTTTTTTCCCCTACACTTACTAACGCGGTGAAACTAGAAGGATTCCCTCACCGTCGGAAAAAATTTGTTGTAGAATTCGTTTGGATTTTCCTAAACAAGTTAAACTTGCCCCTGGGAGCAAGGTCTCTGATTTGGTTCCAAATCAATAGTTTCCCTGCATTTCAATGAGATTCGACCGGAGCATCTAGCTAGTGCAATCCGAAGCCGTAACACAGCTTTTGGTTGATTGGGGTAACGGTGATAAGACGGCCTTGGAAAGGCTGATGCCGCTGGTCTACAGCGAATTGCGTCGCTTAGCGACCAATTATCTTCGTCGCGAGCGCCCGGGCCATACCCTGCAACCGACCGCATTAGTTAATGAGGCTTACCTCAAACTAATCGATCAGAAGAATGCAAAGTGGCAAAATCGCGCACAGTTCTTCGGGATCTCGGCGCAATTGATGCGGCGAATTTTGGTGGACCACGCACGCCAGCACCAGGCGGCAAAACGGGGCGGTTCAGAGCAACAACGTCTCTCCATTACTACCGCAGAAAAGCTTGTCGAACGGCCCACCCTTGATCTGCTCGCTCTGAACGAAGCTCTCGAGATGCTTACGGAAATTGATCCGCAGCAGGGTCGAATCGTGGAGCTTAAGTTTTTCGGAGGCTTATCTATAGAGGAGACGGCTGAGGTACTTGGTATCAGTCATGCAACCGTGGAACGCGACTGGAAAATGGCTAGGGCATGGTTAAGAAGAAAGTTGGAATAAATACTTGAGGGATTGAGGGATTCCAGTAGCAACATACGCGTATCAAACAGACAAGCACGAGAAGACTGCCATTTAACTATCCATGACTCCTGAACGCTGGCAACAAGTAAAAAGAATATTCAATTCGGCGATTGAATATCCGCCCGATGAGCGCAAGTCGTTTTTAACCGAGGCCTGTTCTAACGACAGCCTCCTGATTAGCGAAGTCGAGTCGTTAATTGCCTCGCACGAGAGAAGTGGAGAGTTCATTGATGAACCGGCTTACCAATTCGCTGCCGAATCACTAGCCGCCGAAGTCAAGAACGAGGTAAGAGCAGGTCAGAGAATCGGCGACTACGAGATTATTTCGTTTATAAGTCGTGGAGGTATGGGCGAGGTTTACGCCGCTCAGGACAAACGGTTAAATCGAAAAGTTGCCCTCAAGTTATTACCGACTTCCTTTACTCGCGATGATGATCGTTTGCGCAGGTTTGATCAGGAAGCTCGAGCTGCGTCTGCGCTTAATCATCCGAACATCATCACGATCTACGAAATCTTTCAGGTTGGTTCAACGCACGCGATAGCCACTGAGTTTGTCGAAGGTGAAACCCTGCGTGACCGCCTCCTTCAATCTCCTATTGGGTTGAACGAGGCGCTTCATATTTCGATTCAAATCGCTGACGCACTCGCTGCGGCTCATAAGGTTGGAGTCATTCACCGGGACGTCAAGCCCGAGAATGTGATGCTGCGACCTGACGGCTATGCGAAGGTGCTGGATTTTGGTCTGGCAAAACTCACCGAGGCTGCCGCGCCCGCAGTCGCTGCGGAAGCACCCACCGTTCAAGTGCGTACGCAATCCGGGATCGTGATGGGCACGGCGGGATATATGTCGCCTGAGCAGGCTCGTGGATTAACTGTCGATGGTCGTTCCGATATTTTTAGTCTTGGCGCAGTGATTTACGAAATGGTCGCAAGCCGCAAACCTTTCGAAGGCGATACTCCTAGCGACACTCTCGCTTCTATTCTTAAGACGGAACCAACCCCGCTTTCCCGATTAGCTCCGCACGCTCCGGCGGAATTAAATCGCATCGTTACAAAGTCCCTGCGTAAAGATCGCGAAGAACGTTACCAGGTTGTTAAGGATCTCTTACTAGACCTTAAAGCCCTTAAACAGGAACTGGAATTTCAGACAAAACTACAGGGTTCGTCCTTAGAAGACCCTTACCACACCGAAATAGCTGAGAACGTAACTACCGACGCAACGAAGAGACAAGCTATCGATACTCGCACTGCGCTCAGTTCGATATCTGATTCACTCAGTCTCGAGATCAAAAAGCATAAATTCAGAACCGTGGCTTTGTTACTAAGCGTGCTTCTGTTGGCAGGGCTTGGCGTCTGGGCCACTTATCGAATGGTCCATAAAGAGGAGCGCGCTGAGCATTTCTGGAACATTAAGCTTTCGCGTCTCACGAATTCGGGAAATGTAATTGACGCTCTGATCTCGCCTGATGGTAAGTACATGGTCTATGCCCTCAGTGATCGAAGTAGTCAAAGTTTATGGATCCGACAGGTTAGTACGGCAAATGACAAAGAAGTCGTGCCCGCCGCGCCGGTAGGCTATTTCGGGTTAACGTTCTCACCAGACGGCACTGAACTCTACTATGCCGTCAAGGCAAATCTCGATGCCGGAACTCTGTATCGTATTCCAGTGCTCGGCGGTATTCCTTCAAAAGTACTCGAGAAGATTGATGCTCCGATTAGTTTTTCCCCTGACGAGAAGCGGTTCGTCTTGATTAGAGGTAATTACCCGAATCGAGGTGAGAGTGCACTGGTTATCGCTAACATCGACGGAACTGATGAACGAGTCCTGGCGACGCGAAAACTCCCGGAACGTTTTTCTCCGATTTTCTTCACCGGACCATCCTGGTCGCCCGATGGAAAATTCATTGCCGCAACTGTGGCTAAAGTTGGAGGCCTGAGTCGTGTTTCTACATTTGCTGTAGCAGATGGGAAGGAACAAGTGTTGACGCGTGAAGGGTGGCCCTTCGCTGCAAGAGTAGAATGGCTCAGGGATGTGTCCGGGGTAATAGTTGTCGCCGGCGATCATCCGGGATCATCCCAACAATGGATAGTTAGTTATCCAAGTGGTGAACGCCGCCAGGTTACCAACGATCTCAATACCTATCGCACCATAGGTTTAACGAGAGACGGTCAAAAATTCAGTACCGTCCAGGCTGAGGGTTTAGTAAATCTCTGGGTTGTTCCCGATGGTGATGCGGCAAAGGCTACGCGTCTGCCGACCGGTAACTTTGGGTTTTATGCTGGTTATGGGAATAGTTTGTTTTGGACACCAGACGGTCGAGTAGTCTTTGTTTCAAACGAGGACGGTGGTCCAGACATTTGGATCATGCAGCCTGACGGTCAGAATCGGAAACAACTCACCTCAAATGACACCGCGAATGTAAGTCCAAGCGTTTCAGCCGATGGCAAATTAATCTTGTTCGTCTCAGCGCACGCTGGAAATCGAAACGTTTGGCGCATGAACATCGATGGCAGCAATCCCATCAGACTAACAAACGGTTTGGCTGACAACTTTCCTTCTTTCTCCCCTGACGGCAAATGGGTGATTTACTCGAAGCTTGAAGGACCGATTCCCACAGTCTGGAAGGTTCCTGTTGATGGAGGCGAACCGGTTCAAATTACCAGTCACGTGGCGAATGCCGCGCAGATCTCACCAGATGGAAAACTAATGGCCTACTCCTACCCGGACTCTTCGGATCCTTACGCACCATCGAATCGCATCGATCTGGTTGATTTGACCGACGGCAGTGTTATTAGAACTCTCAAACTCTCAGTCAACAGTTTCATTGCGTCCACATTCCAATGGTCGCCCGACGGGAAGGCTGTGCATTATGTGGCAAACGCCAACAACGTCAGCAATATTTGGAGTCAGCCCATCGATGGGAGTCCGCCAAAACAGATTACTGACTTTAAAGAACTCTTGATAAGTGGATTTGGGTGGTCGCGTGACGGCAAGACTCTGGTGTGTTCTAGAGGCCAGCTAATACGCGACGCGGTGTTGATTACAGATCAGAAGAAGTAGTTGGCTCAGTAAGCATCACTCGATTTTCCCCTCGCCCGGTTTACTCATGTCTCAATCTAAGTTAAATCTATAGACGTGTTCGAAAATGCCAGGGCGACGAGCAGAAAAGTAGGAACGCGAGTTCGCTACGGAACAAAGCGCCTCAAACGCATCTCACAATCACCTACGCTTGACGGCATCTTTCTATCATTTCTAAAAATTGGGCTGGTGGGGTTTGGTGGTGGCTTAGTTGTCATTGCACAAATTCGCACTCTTGTTGTTCACAAGCGACGTTGGTTTACCGATCACGAATTCGCAGAGACGTTTGCACTGGCGCAAAGTCTTCCAGGTACTAACGCTGGCAACGCAGCGACGTACATCGGATTCCGCTTACGAGGATGGCGCGGCGCCCTTGTTGCAATGGCTGGTTTCATTCTGCCTTCGATGATCATGATGATCATCCTTGCCATTCTGTACCGGCACCTTCGGGCATTTCCAAACACCGATCGACTGTTCCACGGACTCAACGCAGCAGTTGTCGCTGTAATCGTTATATCGGCGTGGCGCATCGGTAGAAACACACTCAACAAGCCCTGGCAGTGGTACATCGCAGTGCTGGCCTTTATCGCAGTTGTGGTATTTGGCGCGACCATCATCGAAGTGATACTGGCCGCAGGACTCATTGGAATTTATATCGATTCATTCGCCGAAAAGCGATGGCAGCGGTGGAGACGAATACGCCGGCTCGCGGCGCGGCGTCGCGTCCGGTTAGCGGAGATTGAGCGAAAAAATTTTGTAGGCGGCTATTTGACTCGCGCAATGGCTGAAGAGCGTGTGCGTCACATGAGTCACGTCGCTGAGGAAGTCGCTAATGAAGAGGAACCAGTAACACCCAACGAAACAAAGTTGCGATCGTCATCAGCCTTATTGGTGGCTATGCCGATAATGGCAAAACTTGGACTCCTACTGGCGCTGTCCTCGGTTTTTCTTCGGATGGGTGCGGTCACGTTTGGTGGCGGGTTTGTAATGGTCCCGCTAATCGAATCGGAAGTAGTTAATAACCATCATTGGCTCACTACACAGGAATTCGCAGATGCGACCGCGTTGGGCCAGGTGACGCCTGGGCCAGTATTGATTACTGCAACCTTTATCGGATACCGCGTAGCGGGTACTTTAGGTGCACTGGTATCGACGATCGCGGTTTTCTTGCCAGCGTTTCTGATGACGATAGCCGCTGGTTCGTCATTGCGCCGATTTCGCGCCAACCGCCAGGTGCAGTCGTTTCTGCGCGGGGTGACGCCTGCAGTTGTTGGTCTTCTCGTTGCAGCTGCCTGGAGTATTGGACGTGCCGGCATTCATACATGGCTTGGATTGAGTATTGCGGTGGTTGCTGGATTTGTTTTGTGGCGCTGGAAACCAAATCCATTCTGGGTGATCCTCGGTGCTGGTGTGGTGAGATTTGCGTTTGGCTTGGTGTTGGGAATATAGGCCGCAGTTACGAAACAGTTTAGACAACGATGGAGTTCAACGATGGACTATCGCGTTCTATTGACGACCTTTGGAATAATTTTTCTCGCTGAGATGGGTGACAAGACGCAACTCGCGGCAATGACTATGGCCGCGCAAACGAAGCGACCATGGGCCGTCTTTATTGGCTC
>JGI12627J13344_100139_pt1 | contig 16356 bp, 10 predicted proteins | sample TexAe_OM2H0_M2_FD_13344 | JGI IMG/M metagenome (IMG submission 13344) | reverse complement strand
GGCGCAACGATGGACGAGATCAAAAACAAGATGATCGACTATGCCACCAAGATTAAGTCAGTCGATTCGACGGCGTTGATCGTTGGTCCAGAAGAGTGGGGTTGGAGCGGCTATTTGTTTAGCGGCTACGATCAGCAGTATGGCAGTCAGCATGGCTGGAGTTTCTTGCCGGACCGAAGCAACCACGGCGGCGTTGATTACTTGCCGTGGCTACTAGATCAGATGCGACAGAACAACGTCGCCACAGGAGTGCGACTGCTCGATGTCTTCACCGTCCACTACTACCCGCAGGGAGGAGAATTCAGTAACGACACTTCTTCCGCCATGCAACTTCGTCGGAATCGTTCGACTCGATCGCTGTGGGATCCGAACTATGTTGATGAGACGTGGATCAACGATCGTGTCAAACTGGTTCCGCGTCTGAAGGGTTGGATCAGCACCTATTATCCAGGCACTCAGATTGGAATTACGGAGTACAACTGGGGTGCAGAAGGTCACATCAATGGTGCGACGGCGCAGGCTGACATCTACGGTATCTTTGGCCGCGAAGGTTTAGACATGGGTGCACGTTGGACCACTCCCGACGCATCCACGCCGACTTATAAAGCGATGAAGATGTATCGTAACTACGATGGCAACAAGTCGACGTTTGGTGATACGAGTGTCGCCACAACAGTGCCTAATCCGGACAACGTTGCAGCGTTCTCGGCGACACGATCAGCGGATGGTGCCTTAACGGTGATGGTGATCAGCAAGTATCTCAGTGGCGGTACGCCGGCAACGATCAATTTGGCGAACTTTGCGAGTGGTGGGACGGCCCAAGTCTGGCAGCTGACCTCGTCGAATACGATCAACCACCTTTCTGATATTAGTTTTAGCGGCGGTAGTTTCAATGTAACGCTGCCGCAGCAAAGTATCACCCTGTTTGTGATTCCGGCTGGTAATGGGAATAAACCTCCACTTGCGGCTATTAGTGCTGCGCCGACTTCCGGTGTTGGACCACTGACTGTGTCGTTCAACGGAAGTAATTCGTCTGATGCAGATGGCACGATTGCGTCGTACGCATGGGATTTTGGTGATAGCACTGGTGCGAGTGGCGTCACTGCAAGTCATACTTATAACGCGGCTGGTTCGTATACTGCGCGATTGACCGTGAGTGATGACGATGGAGCCACGGCGTCGAAGACTGTCGTTATTACAGTGACGGCGAATACGCTAGCTGCGCCGACTAGTTTGACGGCGACGGCTGCGTCGGCTTCGCAGGTGAATCTCGCGTGGACTGACAACGCGTCGAATGAGGATGGGTTTAAGATCGAACGTTGTACGGGGAATAATTGTACAAACTTCGCGCAGATTGCGACGGTTGGGGCGAATGTGAGGAGTTATGCGAATACAGGACTGAACAAGAATACGGTGTATACCTATCGGGTGCGCGCCGTTAACTCTTTTGGAAATTCGGGGTACTCGAATGTATCGGCAGTGCGGACGTTGAGGAAGTAGGTTCCTTCTGTTTAGTTGATTGGTGAATGAGTTAAAGGAGTTCACCGCAGAGACTCAGAGACGCGGAGGACGCGCAGAGAGTTTGAGGTGTTAACCATCCACACAAGACGGTGAGGCTTCGTCTTCGAGAGCTTGACTTGCTCATTTTTGATTCAATTTAGTATTCTGCTGCGGGCGGCCCCACAGCCTGCCTCGTTGATTCCCATAAAAATTCAGATTTGATTTGGAGATTATGATGTTTTGTGCCTCATCCGCTCTCATCGTGCGCCGACGGCTGGTCCAAGTTCTGGTGCTTTCGATCACTTTGAATCTGCTTCTTCCCCCACTCTCTTACGGAAGAACGCTGTCGAAACGATCCAGAATCAAGATCGACGACCCAACAGTGGCGCAACCTTCAGTGCAAACTTTTGTACGTGTCCTCAATCTGCCAACCAACGACATCGTCTTTAATCAGCAGACACAAAAGATTCACGCAACCGTACCAAGCAGCGCCGGAGCTAATGGCAATAGTATTACTGATGTTGATCCAGTTTTGGGCACTGTAGGACAGTCGGTGTTCATAGGTAGTGAACCAAACAAGGTTGCACTTTCAGCCGATGGTCAGGTCCTTTATGCCGGGTTGGACGGTTCGGCAGCGGTTAGAAGGTTCGATGTTGGCACCCATACTCCCGGTCTGCAGTTCACGGTTGGATCAGAGCCTTTTGGCGGTGCGTTTCTCGCTTACGAGATTGCGGTCGCGCCAGGTAATTCCAATCTTGTAGCAGTATCGAGGACCAGACCTGGCGTGAGTCCTCCAAGCGCAGGCGTTGCTATTTTCGACAATGGTGTTCAGCGAGCCAGCACGGCTGGAGGACACGACTCTAATACAGAGCTCGCATTCTCAACTTCTGACTCAACGCTATATGGAAGTGTCTTCTTTTCAGGTCTGCAGACTCTTACAATTAACAGCTCAGGCGTGACACTCGACAACACTACGACGTTCCAGGTTGGCGGCAATATCCAGTTCCAAAACGGCATCATCTACAGTTCGAATGGAAAGGTTGTAAACCCGACTACAAGCACCTTGCTGGGAACATTCCCAGGCTTCGGTACGTTCGACTCGGGCCCCTTTTTTGTAGATCAAGCCAATGGTCGTGCGTATTACATTATGGGAAACTCAACGATCCTGGACCAGACCGTTACGTTGCGTGCTTTTGATATCAACACCTTCCTGCCTATTGGTGAGACGACAATCTCCGACGTCGATGGAATGGCAACAAGTATGGTGCGTTGGGGAGCAAACGGCCTGGCCTTTCGAACTTCAGGCGGTCAACTGTTTTTGATCCAGACGTCTCTCATTCCTTCCGCTACCCCAGTGCCATCGCCGACTCCGACACCGAGTCCGACATCTACTCCAACTCCAACTGCGATCCCAATAAGTGTCAGGCAGGTACAACTAAATACAAAAGATCTGATTTACAACTCAGCGAACCAGACAATCTACGCGAGTGTGCCCAGTACTGCTGGGAATATCGGCAATAGCATTACTCAGATCAATCCGGCAACAGCTACTGTTGGAACTTCGGTCTTTATGGGTAGCGAACCGAACAAACTCGCACTGAGTGATAATGGTCAGGTGCTATACGTCGGTTTAGATGGAGCAGCCTCCATACGCAGCTTTGATACAGTTTCGAACACTGCTGGATCTCAATTTTCCCTGGAAAGCGAACAGTTTGATGGGCCATATCTCGCCAGCGACATAGCTGTCATGCCCGGTAGCACATCGAGTGTCGCAGTGGGTAGGGGGAATGGGTTCGGCTCCAGTATTGCGGTGTTTGATAATGGGGTAAGGCGCACTACGACCTCCAATGGTAGCGGAAGTGATATTGAGTTTGGTTCTTCTCCGGCCCGCTTGTATTGCTCATTTCAAATTGGACCACCGGGTGTTCTCCAACTGAATGTGAGTCCGACCGGGGTAACCTTTGGTAGCGGTGTCACCGCCGGAAATGGTGGCAAGATTGTTTTTGCTAACGGTCTAATGTACACCGCGAACGGATCGGTGTTCGATCCTGAATCTGGAAGTCTCAAGGGCACCTTCACAGCACCTGACCTGAAGTTCAAGTCAATCATGGCTGTTGACGCTGCCCTCGGTCGCGCTTACTTCTTGAGTAACCCGTCAGGTCTGACTGCCTTGTTGCGGGTTTTTGATCTAAACACTTTTCTTCCGCTGGGCCAGGTCAGTATTCCAAACATAGGCTTTACACAGAACCTTCAGTCTTCCAACCTTGTACGCTGGGGCGACAATGGCTTGGCCTTTCGTACAACGACCCATGTGATTCTGATTCAGAGTTCACTGGTTAACCCGGTTGGTGTAGTACCATCGCCTACCCCCACTCCTAGCCCAACACCTACACCGAGTCCAACTCCTCAAGCAGAAACATTTATTCGAGATGTAAACCTGACTATCAACGACTTTGTGTATAGCACTTCGACGCAGAAACTTTATGCAAGTATGCCTTCAAGTGTTGGAGCCAACGGCAATAGTATTGTCGAGGTAGATCCAACTACGGGTTCAACCGGCACACCCGTATTCATCGGGAGTGAACCGACGCGGCTCGGAATCTCTGATAATGGGCAAGTTATCTGGGCCAGTTTAGAGGGTGCCCAAGCGCTTCGACGTTTCGATGTAACTACCAAGACACCAGGCTTGCAGTTCCCGATCACTGGTATTAGACCTGGGGATTTAGAAGTAATGCCCGGTTCACCCGAGACGGTAGCGATTGCGGTGGGCACCAATCTTCCGTTCGTTTACGACAGCGGTGTACGACGTCCGCTTCCAAATAACAGCAACGTTCGCGCAGGGCAGATCGAGTTCTCCTCAGATCCGAACGTCCTTTATGGATTTAACGACGGTGACACAGGCTTTGATTTCTACCGAATGTTGGTGGGAGCCAACGGGGCCACACTATCTGCGTCGGCCCATGGCTTAGTTGGAAATAGTATTAAATATGCCAGTGGTCGTATGTATACGGGCACTGGAAGAGTCTTCAATCCTGAGGCGTTAGTACCTCTTGGCAGGTTCGAAGGGTTGAGTGGACTCACTAGTGTTGCCGTTGATGCCAATTTACATCGAGTGTTCTATTTATCCGAGGGTAACTCGAATATGATTTTGCGGGCTTACGACCTCGACACTTTCTTACCACTTGGACAGGTTGCGCTTCCCATTGGCGGAGGGCCTTTCCGAATGGTGCGTTGGGGCGTAAATGGACTGGCTGTTCGTGTGAACAGCGGGTCACAACAAGGCAAACTTTACTTGATTCAGAGCAAGCTCGTTTCCGATGCGGCGCCAGTTCCAACCGGGATTCAACTCAATGTGACTAATCCCTTCGCCTTCGAATTACTTGGACGGTTCGACATACAAGTAATTCGGACTGGTAATCTCTCGGGCTCGTCATCGATTAACTATGCCACCTCTGACGGCACCGCGAATGAACGTTCCGACTACACAACTTCGCTGGGCACTCTACGCTTTGCGCCCGGAGAATCTACCAAGACGGTTACTGTTTTTCTTACGAACGATGGGCTACAGGAAAGCGATGAGACATTCAACTTCACACTTAGCGATCCAACCGGTGCTGAACTCGTCTCATCCTCAACGACCACGGTGACAATTCAGGACAATGACCCTCCTCAGAGTCCGAATCCAGTCGATACAACCGCCTTCTTTGTACGTCAGCACTATCGCGACTTTCTGAATAGGGATCCGGATGCGCCTGGTCTCCAATTCTGGTCCAATGAGATCAACATGTGCGGCAATGACCTTCCGTGTCGTGAAGTCAAACGTATCAACGTGAGCGCGGCGTTCTTTGTATCAATTGAGTTTCAGGAAACGGGATACCTGGCCTATCGGATGTATAAGGTGGCATATGGCGATACAACCTCTCCAAACGTTGCAGGGCCAGTTCCGATCATTCGCTTTCATGAATTCCTGGCTGATGCGCAGCGACTTGGACAAGGAGTGCAAGTTGGCGTAGGGAATTGGGAGGCCCAACTTGAAACAAACAAGGGAGAGTATGCACGCGAGTTTGTGGCCACTTCGCGTTTTCTTACAGCATTCCCGTTGAGCATGACACCGACGCAGTTTGTTCAGAAGCTTGATGAGAACGCCGGGGGTGTACTCTCGACTCAAGAGCGCGATCAATTGATCGCGGAGCTAACTGCGGCCACAGATGTGATTCAGGGGAGGGCAAGTGTTGCTCGCAAAGTAGCTGAGGATGCGGATCTGCGACAGCGTGAATTAAACCGGGCGTTTGTGTTGATGCAGTATTTCGGCTACTTGCGAAGAAATGCAAACGATCCGCAGGACACGGATTTTACTGGATGGTCGTTTTGGTTAAACAAACTAAATCAATTCAACGGTAACTTCGTTGATGCGGAGATGGTGAAAGCGTTTTTGACTTCCAGCGAGTACCGCCAGCGGTTCGGCCCGTAAGTTACTCGAGGCGACGAGGGGAAGGTCACTCCGCAGGAGTGACATGTTTATAGCACTTGCGCCCCACCAAACATTCGCCGGAGGCGCCGGAGGACTGAATGACTTCGCTCTCCGGAGCACAGATGCTGTTGTAGGTGCCGCAACTACAAACATGTCCCTCCGTTGGAGGGAGAACCCTAAACGCTCGAGGTCATCAATGCCGCCATTGCCAGCCCACGTTATAAACGTTCGCGAGTTCGTCGAGATTAGAGCGAAGCCGGGCCCACTCGCGTGCGGCGTCGTTCTTTCTGAGCCGGTTGCGGTCTATAAACGAATCAATGTGAGCTGCTCGATCTAACACTGACTGCACGTCCGCACTCGTCGATTTGTGATCGTCAAAGTGATGACGCAGAGTCTTTGTTTGTTCGTAAAACTCCTTCACGAATCTGTTGATTTCGTCTTCCTCTGGAGTGCCGTCGAATCGACTCTTGTCGAGAGACGAGTCAAGTGCTGACCGGAACCGGTCAGACTGCTGCTCGATGCTCCGTAGAATTTTTTCCACTTCGCGATCAGATACGCGATAAGGCACACCAACGGTCGTCCCGCTCGGGTAACTAACGACTGGAGCATTTCTTTCGTAACCATCCCAGCGCCAGCTCACGTTGTAGGCTGCGGCCAATTCATCCAGGTAACTCTTCAGTGTTGACCAATCGTCTTGCGCTCGTGACGAAAGGGGATACCGTCGCATGAAGCCGTCGATACGCGCGGACCGGTCGAGTACCGACTGGACGTCAGGAGCAGTCGACTTGTGATGATCGAAGCGGTCACGCAGTTTTTTGCTCTCGTTGTAAAAGTCCTTTACGAATGAATTGATGTCGTCTTCTCGATTGCTGCCATTAAAGCGGCTTTTATCGAGTGCGGAATCGAGACTGGACCGGAAGTGATCCGACTGTTGTTCGATCTTTCGAATAATTCTTTCGACATCTTTGTCGTTAAGCCGGTACGGCTGATCCGCTATCTGACCCTTTGCAGTAATAACTAAGAGGGCTGAACACACAGAGAGGAAAGAAACAAAAAATAGTCTGTGTAACATAATGATCTCCTCAGAAACATTGATTTGAAAAGGAGGGCCTCTTTGGGGAAGATCATTATAACGTTCGTAGGGTTAGAGTGATAAGTGACCGCGGACTCAGAGCTGAGTCAGGTTTCTCAGAATCTGGGTAATAGACGGTACCCTTCAGTAGCCTCAACAAATACACCATTCAAGCTCTTCTGTCGGAGCGCGTACGTCTCGTGCGCTGAGGGTGCGCAGAAGACTTCTTGGAAGGCACCGGTCAACTGGAGGGAGTCATCATGCGCACCAGGCGCACGGGACGTACGCGGTCCGACAGAAGAGCGGGCTCGTCAATTCGAGAGCAGCCACTAAAGGGCACCGGCACCTTCAGTAACCTCAACGAATACACCATTCAAGCTTTTCTGTCGAACCGCGTACGTCTCGTGCGCTAACTCTCATAACAAACTACTCAAAAGCACAAGACTGGGTAACCTATCCAGAGATATACTCTGACCGTTCCATCACTCACTATGAAAGTTGAATACCTCACAATGAGTCTTAAAGACGATCCTCATAAGGATGAACTACGCGCAGCAGGTTGGCACACTCGAGGCTATCTTCCACACTTTGACGGATGCGCAATCCCACAATTCGTAAATTTGCATCTCTCAGACTCGATTCCCCAGAAGGTAATTGAGCGATGGAAACGGCAGCTTTCTGATCTACCAAGCAAAGAACAACAAATTGTTTTGACTCGAAGAATTGAGCGCTACGTGGATCAAGGTTACGGCGATTCCGTACTTGGAAACGAAGACGTTGCGGGCATGGTGCAAGACTCGCTTCTCAAGGGTAACGGTGTCAGTTTCAAACTGTTCTCATGGTGCGTTATGCCCAATCACTTGCACTCGCTGATAACAAGATTCGAACATCTCGAACTAGATGAAATAGTCAGGTTATTCAAATCGTACACGGCCCATGAGGCAAACCGGATACTCAGACGAGATGGTGATTTTTGGATGGAAGATTATTTCGATCGCTATATTCGGAACGCCCGGCACTTTTGGAACACTGTCCGATACATCGAAAACAATCCAGTAAAAGCGGGCCTGTGTCAGCGCCCGGCTGATTGGCAGTTCAGTAGTGCCTGGTTTCGTGAGTGCGGAATGATTCCCAAATAGAGGATTGGATACTGAAGGGTGTCGTTGCCCTTTAGTGGTTGGCGTCGAATTGACGGGCCCGCTCTTCTGTCGGAGCGCGTACGTCTCGTGCGCTGAGGTGCGCAGAAGACTTCTTGGAAGGCACGGGTCAACTGGAGGCAGGCATCATGCGTACCAGGCGCACGGGACGTACGCGGTCCGACAGAAGAGCTTGAAAGGTGAATTCATCGGGGCTACTGAAGGTGTCGTTGCCCATTGTGGGCTGGTGTCGAATTGACGGGCTCGCTCTTCTGTCGGAGCGCGTACGTCTCGTGCGCTGAGGTGCGCAGAAGACTTCTTGACAGGCAGCGGTCAACTGGATGCAGTCATCATGCGTACCAGGCGCACGGGACGTACGCGGTCCGACAGAAGAGCTTGAAAGGTGAATTCATCGGGGCTACTGAAGGGTGTCGTTGCCCTTTATTGGCGGGTGTCGAATTGACGGGCCCGCTCTTCTGTCGGAGCGCGTATGTCTCGTGCGCTGACGTGCGCAGAAGACTTCTTGACAGGCAGCGTCAACTGGAGGGAGGCATCATGCGGACCAGGCGCACGGGACGTACGCGGTCCGACAGAAGAGCGGGCTCGTCAATTCGAGAGCAGCCACTAAAGGGCATCCTCCAGTGGCTGCAACACCGAGCGAAGCGACCGCATTTAGCTGCCTTCGTCGATAGCTGAGAATCGAAAGTCCGAGAGGCAGGGAAAGCGGCCGCTTTGTTCGCCGCGCTGTAAGTTGGGGCTTACCTTTACGGAATCAGGGCAAAGACGGTTACGAGGTTTGGTTTATGGTTTTGGTTTTTGACAAGCCGTAGCTCTTTTTCCAGTGCTCGTTCGTTGTTCGACTTGATAACCTCTATCGCTCTGTAGCCTGGTATCCAGACCTGCGCGAGATAGTGTCGATTTCCATAGCGGCGGAAAACGAGTTTGCCCTGGTCTGAGGCGTCTGTGCTATTCATCATCCGTCCCATACGAAGCGCAACTTGACTATCCTCGAGATTGGTAATCGACAATGGGCCTGCTTCACCCGAAGTCATTCTCAGAATAGTAATCTTGCCGGCGGGGAGCGTCTTGTTTCCAACGATGAAATCAAATGGGACCTCGGCTCGAACACCTCTAGGTGACTGGGCCTTAGTGGGTGCAACGGCTAAGCCGACGACCATGAGGATTAGCGCCATCAATCCGATGTGCCTTTTCATAACTTCCTACCTTTCTGTTTTGAGCAATTGAGCAGAAAGCGAGACCACCGTCGGGTCTTAACGTGGGAGGTCAGATGGCCTCGCATTCTTTCTGCAAACATCTGGCGTGGTGTCTGTGGGACACCTGTTCAGAACGGCATCTCACAATGCGAGTTTTGTGCCATCGTCAGAAAGAGATAGCGGATGATGTAACTCATTCAAATAGAGAGAATGGCTGTACGGAACGCTCAGTGGTGAGTCATTGAATTGAGCCCGAAAAGATAGTGAAGCTATCTAATAGGATAGTTGATTCGATTTCACTAATAGAAGAGTCGAATCGATGTCACCCCGTGAGGGGTGACAAGTTTATAGCTAACATCGCATCCGTTCGGAGGAGCAGAATGAGGTTCCGAGTCAATCGCGTAGTTCGTTCTGCCCTCCGAACGGCGCCTGATCGTTTAGTAGTCTGAGGGCCATAAACATGTAACTCCTGGCGGAGTTAAGATGTATAGTCCAAGAAAAGAGGACGAAAGCATGAATGCAAATCATAGATGGTTACTCATATTCCTGTTTTTGTGCGCTCCAATCACTATCAATGCGCAAGTGGGATTCTCACCTTTCAGGCAAGACTTTCCACCCGAAGAATTTGCCGCCCGACGTGCGAAGCTCTTCGCGTCGATAGGTGGCGAATCAATCGCACTGATCCAGGGAGCGCCGAGTCCTCCAGGTTACACGCGGTTTCGCCAGTCGAACGAGTTCTATTACCTGTGTGGCATTGAACTTCCTCATGCCTACTTGTTACTCGACGGTGCTACCAAACGCACCGTGCTTTATCTGCCACATCGCAACCCAGGCCGGGAGCGAGGCGAAGGAAAATTGCTCTCCGCCGAAGATGCGGACGAAGTGAAGAACCTCAGTGGAGTCGATGATGTCTTTGGGATCGATTTGTTAGCTGAACACCTGGCGCGTCTTGCACGCGGTGGTTATATACGCACGATATACACACCGTTTAGTCCGGCTGAAGGAACGGCGATGTCACGTGACCTTGCAGTTCGTGTGATTGGCGATTACGCCGCCGATCCATTCGATGGTCGAGGCTCACGCGAAGGCGAGTTCATTCAGTTGCTCCGCACACGCTTTCCGCAGTTTGGCATCAACGATCTCACGCCGACGCTTGATCAACTGCGTCTTATCAAGAGTGCGCGGGAGATTACGATGATCGAAAAGGCGACTCGGGCTTCTGGTCTCGCCTTGATGGAAGCGATGCGCTCGACTGTGCCTGACACTTACGAGTACGAATTGGACGCGGTCGCCAAATACGTTTTTTATCGCGATGGTGCACAGGGTGATGCTTACTACTCACTTATCGCCAGCGGACAGAACGCATACTGGCCACATTACAACGCGGGCCAGCGCAAGATGTTGGACGGTGACTTTCTGCTGATGGATTATGCGCCCGACGTTGGTTACTACATGGCCGACGTTACGCGTATGTGGCCTGTGAACGGAAAGTTTAGTCCATGGCAACGCGAGTTGTATGGGTTCTACCTGACGTGTTATCGCGCGATTTTGAATCACATCCGTCCGGGAGTGACGGCGCAAGTGATCAAGCAGGAAGCTGTACGCGACATGGAGAGTGCTCTCGCGACTACGAAGTTCTCAAAACCGGAGTACGAACGAGCCGCGCGCGAGTTTGTAACGAGCTACAAGCAATCTGCAGCGAGTCCACAGACTAGTCTCGGTCACTGGGTTGGTATGGCGACTCATGATGTTGGTAGAGACCCTGGTCCACTTCGAGCAGGCATGGTGTTTACGATTGAACCCGCGCTGGTGGTTCCGGAAGAGAAGATCTATGTGAGGTTGGAAGATATGATCGTGATCACGGACAGCGGCGCGCGCATCATTTCGGATTTTGTGCCTATGGATATTGCTGGGATCGAGAAAGTCATGACTGAAGATGGAATGCTGCAGCGTTATCCACGTGTGAAAGCTTCTAGTGATTAGTGTTGAGTGCTACAAAGAATCACCCCAAGGTGTTTGTTGTCAGTGTTTGATAGCTTTGCACATGAAGTTCAAAATTCCACCCACGGGAGTAGGTGGATGCTTTCAGATCCTTTCTACATCAAGCACTGTTCGAGGTTCGCGGAATCCCACCAACGGCAGTTGGTGGATGGTTCAGATCCTTTCTACAACCTGTTTTTGTTTCTCCTCCGGCGCGCTTCGCGCGAAGCAGTGAGCGGACACCTTCACAGTAGACAGGATCTGAACTATCCACCAACTGCCGTTGGTGGGATTTACGCCAAACATACTGATGACTTCTTTGTAGAAAGGATCTGAACCATCCACCAACTGCCGTTGGTGGGATTTGCGCCAAACATGCTGATGACTTCTTTGTAGAAAGGATCTGAACTATCCACCAACTGCCGTTGGTGGGATTTACGCCAAACATAAAGTGGTGGTCCAGACCGATTTGGTCTCACTGAGATGAGCGATCTGCCGAGAAACCCTAACCGCTAGTTGCAGGAGGCCGTAGACAGCACTAGAATGCGGCGGGGGAATTGGTCCCACTTTTTCGGGAGGTCCAAATGAAAACAAGAATGATCGTTCTCACCTTGTCGCTGCTCCTTGTTGCAGCGTCAGAGTGCTTTGCCCAAGATGCCCAAATGGGTACATGGAAACTGAACGCGGCACAATCAAAGCTTGCTAATGGTGTCGCCAGAAACAACACGGTTGTTTACGAGGCCGCGGGTGACCAAGTGAAAGTCACCGTCGACGGTACTAACCCCGACGGCACGGCCGCGCACAACGAATGGACAGGAAAGTTCGATGGCGCGGATTATGCTGTCACCGGTGATCCCACTTCAGACATGCGGTCCTATAAGTTGTCAAATCCCAATACGTTGGATATGAAGATCAAGAAAGACGGAAAGGTTACTGTCACGGGCCGAATTGTTGTTGCCCCCGATGGTAAGACACGCACCATCACAACAAGCGGCTCAACTCCGCAAGGCAGGAAGTTTAAGAATATTGCTGTGTACGACAAGCAGTAAGTTGTTCACTGCAGATGACTAGGAGAGGTGCCCTCCCGCTTGATACTCAAACGGGAGGGCTCTTCGTTTTGCGAGTTGTTATAGCCGCCGGGTTCTCATCCATCTTCAAGCTTTGCACAAAAGTTCAGTATCCCACCCACGGGAGTGGGTGGTTCGTTCAGATCCTTTTCTACATCAAGCAATGTTCGAGGTTTGCGGAATCCCACCAACGGCAGTTGGTGGATGGTTCAGATCCTTTCTACTTACAAACTTCTCTTTCCTCCGGCGCGCTGCGCGCGCAGCTTTGAGTGGACACCTCTCTGTAGAAAGCATCTGAACAATCCACCAACTGCCGTTGGTGGGATTATCGATCTCACGCCGCTACGCGCTTGATAGAAAGGATCTGAACCATCCACCCACTCCCGTGGGTGGTATTTACATTTTGTGCAAAGCCCATTTTCAAGTTTATCTTCCCAGCAACACGCTAACAGTGCTGCTTTCAATATTGCTCGTGACCACATCCATCTTTCCATCTCCGTTAAGATCAGCCGCGTCGAGTCGCCATGTACCTGATCCAGTGGGAATCGTCGGGCCCGTAGCGAATCCACCTCGACCATCGCCTAGCATCAAGAGCACGCCATCGCCACCCGCGGCAACAACATCCATCTTGCCATCACGATTCACGTCGGCAACAACTGTATGGAATGCTTGATGCCCAAAATCGAATGGTGAACCACGCTCCTCAACGAATCCGCCTTGACCGTCGCCAAGCATTACGGTCAGCTGATTAAGTTCATGATGAGTTACCACGATGTCAGGTTTATGATCGCCGTTGAGGTCGCTGATAACTGCAAACCACGGCTGACCGGTGCGCAGCGGAAGCTGGTTCGCGCGAAAGCCTCCTCGTCCACCAGTTAAGAGCAGGGTCAACGCGCGACTCAGTGGTAGTTGTTGCGCTCTTGTTGGACCAGTTGCAGTGGCGGTCGCAACAATATCGAGCTGACCGTCGGCATTGACGTCGCCGACCGCAAGCGGATACGGGCTTGGACCAACCGCAAACGGCGAGCCTGGTGCGCGAGCGAATCCGCCGCGCCCATCTCCGAAAGCAATAGACACATCATTGTCTGCATTGTTGACAGTGACGAGGTCGAGTTTGTTGTCACGGTTCATGTCGGCTAGAGCCAGGCCATGTGTGTGCGGATGTTGTCCAACCTTCATCACGATTGGAGAGCTTGGAGCGTTAGTAAATCCGCCGTTGCCGTCTCCCAGGAGCAGCAACACGCCATAGCTGTCGTGAGTAGCGATAGTGAGGTCGAGCTTCCCATCGCCATTCACATCCCCGAGTGCCATTTCTCCCGGACTATCCGAAACTGTCGTTGGGTTGGCTGATGCGGCAAATTGTCCGTCGCCTTTGCTCAGCAGAACCTTGATACTGCGACTTTTCCCGCACGCCACGACAAGGTCCAGTCTTTTATCACTGTTCATGTCTCCGATGACTACATTGCCTGGCCCATCAGAAATTGAAATCGGCGAACCAGGTGCGTTCGTAAATAACGACTGTTGCGTTTTAGAAGTGTTCGCATTTCCCGATTGGCACGAGGTAATGAAGAGTGAGCACAGCGCCGTTGCTATCAGAAGCAACACTGGGTGACTGACGATATTATGTTTCAAAGCGGCTTCCTTTTAGCGTGGGTTAGTTGACGCGAGGGATTCAATTATTAGACGGCTGAGAGATTGTTTTTCTTCCCGGGAAATTATGTAACCAAGACAAGTATCCACCGATTTCGCAGACCAATGAGACGTGGTTGAAGTCACCACATTTCAGGGAAAACGCAATCGAGTTGCGTCGGGTGAAGCTGCGATTCCCTTGAGCAGCAAGTGGTGACGGCGAAGGCTTCGGAGTGAGGTGGCGGCGTAGCAACGCCGTTAAGTCTGTCTAATACTGTTAGAGGCGAAGCCGCTGGTATGTGTTCCCGTCGTGCATCGATTCTAATTTTAAGCCAGAGGCTGGACCATGGTGCCCGAACTCACCGGGTAGCCTTTGCCTCAAAGTCTAATTAGCAGGACGACGAGCGCCAAAGGCGCGAAATATGAAAGCCCGGGGCAAGCGCGTAGCGGAAGCGGAGCGCGTCGCCCTGGGGTAAGTAAGGCTCCATTTCGCAGCTCTGAAAGAGCGTAATAACTAGGCATAAGGCTTGATATTCCGCACTTTCAGTGCTCACAATTGTTGCGACCGGTCCAGGGGCGACGCGCTCCGCTTCCGCTACGCGCTTGCCCCTGGCTTTCGTATTTCGCGCCTTTGGCGCTAGGTTGGTCTAAATTCATACTTTGAGTCAAAGCGCACTGGGTAGCGAGTATAGCGGGGCGGTCGCCGCCGCCTCACATCCCGGCGGCGACGCCGTCACCGCTGGGAGCAGGTGGCTGAACTTAGCTAATGCTTTCAACCTTCAGTAGGCCTTCACTTCAACTCCATTAGCCAGATGTTGCCGGTGGATTCGGAGTATTCGTAGATGATGCGCTTGCCGGAAGGGTCCCATTCTGGATAACGGACGAAGGCGTTCAGCTTTTTGTAGTGAGTCAATTGCTTCTGCTCTTTGGTCGCACGCGAGACCCAGTAAATGTTCCAGTAGTTATTTCGCCATCCCGCAAAAGTTATCCGCCCGCCGTCGGGGGACCAGCTGTGGGGCCAGCTTAGACCATGCTCAGAAGTCAGCTCTGTGTATTGACCACCTGACAAAGGCATGATCGCAACTTGTTGATCTGCTCCACGCTTCAATTCGAAGGACAGAAAATTCCCATCTGGCGACCAACTGCCAAATCCCATCATCTCCTTGTCAAAGGTCAACTGTTTTGGAGGTCCACCTGAGATCGACATGAGCCAGAGGTTCGTCGTACCACTCTTGTTGGAATTGAAGATGAACTGGTTTCCGTCAGGAGAGACCTTGGGCCAACCCATCTCCTGCCCGGGGTCGGCGAGCACCTTCTCGGTACCAGTTCGAATCGAGATGGACCACAGGCGGGCTCTGCCACCGCGATCAGATTGAAAGGCGATCTGATCGCTGTCAGGCAGCCAGCTGGGTGCCCAATCAATTGCCGGATCTGTTGTCAACTGAACCGCGTTACTTCCGTCAGCATCCATCACCCAGATATCCTGATTGGTGCCACCGCGAAACTCTACGTAGGCAATCTTTTTGCCGTCAGGTGAGAAGCACGCCAAACCCTTCCGCTGACTTGTATCGTTTGTGAGAACCAGCGGATCGCCGGCCGGGTTCAGCGATGTTGCTGAGAGCGACACGGATGAGATGTTTCCTCTCATCACAGGCGAACTGTAGACAATCTTCTTACCGTTCGCCGTTATGCTGAGCTCCTTGATGCGTCCCAACCCACCGTTGAGAATCTCAACTGGTTCGCCGGTAGCTGAGCCATCGGCTTTCGACACAGCAAGCTCATACAAGACATAGCTTCCACTATCCGAGATACCTCCGAAGTAAATATGATCTCCGAGCGGTGAATAGAGCGGACTGTAGGCCCAGCGCCCACGAGTAGTCATTACCTGATGAAGATCGCTTCCAGTCGCAGAGATGTTCCACAGCTGCACTTCTGAACCATCGTAGCTCACAAACACAATTCGCTTCCCATCGGGGGACCAGGACGCATCGCCATGTCCTCCTCTGGGAACTCCGACCTGAGTTAGCGATCTCGCTTCGCCTCCAGTTGCCGGCACTATGCGAAGGACTGAGGGCGACAGCGGAGCTTCAACTGAGGTTGCGCTCAGGTCGTTAACTTCTTCAGATTGAAAAAGGATACTCGAGCCGTCCGGCGACCAGACGGGGTGCGAACCCGACTCGGTGATTTGGCGCGACGTTCCGCCCGAAGCCGGAATCACAAAAATCCCGCCACGATTCTTGGAGTGAAAAGCGATGAGTTTGCCGTCAGGAGACCAGGCCGGCTGAAA
>JGI12627J13344_100108_pt1 | contig 18684 bp, 15 predicted proteins | sample TexAe_OM2H0_M2_FD_13344 | JGI IMG/M metagenome (IMG submission 13344) | reverse complement strand
TTCTGTGGCACCAAATAGACCAGCATCATGCTCATGCCAGCCCACTCCTTCGCCCGTCTTGAAAGCAGCTGCGATTCGAGGTTCAGATCTCACGGCCGCGAGTGCAAGCTGGAACGCGCCAGGCAAAAAAACTGGCCCAGTTTCGTCCGTTAGAGCAAACGCTTGTTCTTCAGTGAGCGAGAATCTCTCTGTTGCCGCGTCGTAAGTCACGTATCCACCCGCTGCTTGAGACGCTAGCCACTCGCGCACATAACGCTCAGCAGTGCCAGTGTTTTCAGCGAGTTGTTGAGATGTTAGCGGTCCCGCCTTGGCTAGTGCCTTGTACAAGCCGAGTTTGTCGCCGATTACAGCCATGGCGGAGTGAAAAGTAGCTCCAAAGTCATTCAGGAATCTTCCCAACAGTTCGTTCAATTTTTCTTCGTTCAAACTCATTAGTGCGTCTCCTTTATCTATCAATGTGTCGAGATTAGTGGTTGACGGAAGTGAAGTCATAACCGTGTTGTAAAGGTTAGGTAACCTTTCTGTAATGCGGTCTGTAGAGGCAAAGTATGCCTCGGGAGACCGCGGAAATGGGGAGACAATAAATTCACGAAAGAGGTTTCTCTGTTGGAGTCATAATGTAGGCCATCAGGAATAACACTCCGAGACAGGCATCGATCACCGAAGTTCCTAAAATGAAACCTGAGACACGATGTTGTAAAAAGAGGATTACGATCGGAATGAACCAGGCTGCCTTTTCGATGATTGAAGGAATCATCATCGCGCGATACTTTGATGGATTCCGAGATAGCACAATGAAGAGAACTTGCCAGGCGACACAGAGTCCGACGAAGCCGTAGTAGTACTCAGGATGAGTAATTGGCGGTGGAAAGTCCTGGCCTGTCTTGTGTTCGAGAAAGTACATCGGGAAAACCACAATCAAGCCGTAGACCCCGGCAACGAGAAACACGATCTTTGCGAATCTCATCTTCCGTACTCCTCGAGAATAGACCACCATTAGACTAACGCGTATTTAGTGCTTGAAAAGGAGCGAGTTAATTTTGGCGAGACAAGGAGAGTGAGGTTTGCCAGGTTATGTTCCCACAAAACAAGTGAACATATTTAGTGACGCTCAAAAAAAATCTGCGGTAAGTCGTTTCGAGACTTACCGCAGATGCAATTTACTTGAATAGCCTTACTTGGCAGCAGTGGCCTTTGCTTGATCACCTTGTTGCATGAATTGTCTCATCGCGTTTAGGTGACCCGGGGTTCGCTTTTCGGACCATGCCTCGAAGCGTTGAGCCGCCTTTTCCAGATTCGCGAGCATGTACTGGTTCTTAAACTTTTCTCGAAACTCACCCACTATCGGTTTCAGACGTTCCCATATTCCATAGAATTCTCCACTCGTCTCGAAGAATAACTCATCGTGAAGCAGACCGTAGTTGAGTAGGGTACATGCCTGTTCCCAATAGCCGATCACCATCCCAAAGAAAGCACCATGTTCGGTTCCTGGTGTTGCAAGACGCATTGCTTCGTCTAGATTCTTTGGATTGAAGTTCGCCTGGAACCAATCTCGAGCCTCTCGCAGTCGTGGCTCACGTCGCAGATCGTAGATCTGAAGGTGTAATTGGGCTTGTTCATGCGTTGGTTTTGACGCCATGATTTCGTTTCTCCTTAATTATCAATTTGATTTGTCCGCAGGGCATCATTGAACATAGTTTTCCTAAGACTTCTCACGGCAGTTTCTCGTCTTTGTTGCAAACGAGTTTTGTCATGCGATTGAAACCAATCGAAATTGTACAAATAGAAGTCTTCCAAACCATGCCATAGTAGAGTCGTCTGACCTCTCCCCAAATCGACATCCGACGATAGAAATTTATTTTAGCCGCGGAATAGGATGCTGTTGACGAAGGCAATGGCTAGACTTTCTGAAGTACTCACTCATAATGATGCGTCAACCGATAGCAATTCCGAACGTTTGATGATCTCATGAAGTGTCGAAGATTCCTTGTTCGATCAGTGAGTCGGGTGTACCGTTAGGGCCTAAAATCGAATAACTGATCTCCTTTCTAATTATTGCCGTCCGCTGTCAGCGTTTAAGCCCCGCTCACTGCCAACAGATATTGGCTCTGTCAATGAGGTCGTACCGTAGTTATGGTGACGGAGTCTGGCAGATTGACCACTAGGTGATTTCAGGAACCCGGAGGCTAAGCGTGAAACAATTGACATTTGCAAAAATCAACGGCTCTGACAAGCTCGACTGGCGCGAGCATGCCTTTGGACTCTATCGCCGAGACAAGGTCCTCGCCCTGACGATCTGCTTTAACCTCGTTCTGTTGGTCTGCATGTTCGTGATCATGCCGTTCGACTCGCGTTTGGTGATGGGCATGAATCCCTGGATCAAGCCGCTCAAGTTTGCGGTCTCTTTCGCCTTATACGTGTACACGATCGCTCGATTGCTGGAATATCTTCGTATTCCGAATTGGGGAAAGAGAATCATTGGCTGGGGAGTCTCGGTGTGTGTACTCACACAGATGCTTTGCATCACAATTCAAGCAGCTCGAGGAACGACGTCGCATTTCAACTTTACCACCCGCGCTGATGCATTGATCTCCATCATTATGGACCTTATGGATCCGATCAATGGTCTTTTCGTCGTTGCGTTGCTGGTTTTCGCTTGCCTGGGGAGATATGACGTCACTCGTCCGACCCTTTGGGGTATCCGGTTAGGCTCGCCATTTTCCTTGGCGCCTCTCTCATCGGGGTCGTGATGATGGTCAACGGAGCCCATTCAATAGGCGTTGCGGATGGGGGTCCCGGACTGCCTGTCATGGATTGGAGTACTACAGGCGGCGATTTACGGATAGCCCATTTTGTGGGTCTGCACGCTCTGCAAGTAATGCCGGTGGGTGCTTGGTTGATCGCCAAGAAAGACAGTTGGAATTTAAGTTGGAAAACTGCCTCCGTTATTGTTCTTTCGGCCGCCTACGCGCTGGTCGTCTTGATTCTTTATCTGCAGGCTGTTCAGGGTGGACCTGTTCTGAAGGTGTGATGAAGTTTCCCGCTCCCTACACTTGGTCCTAAGACAATCAACAGAGCGCCAGTGGCTGGAGCCCGTGCGAAGCATAGGTTTGCGTTGAAGGGTAGACTTCGGCGCTGGCCTGGTCTTAGAACCTAATACCCGCGTAATCATTGACCACCCTGACGCTCTGTATTAATGTGAACGTCATCAATGTCGTTACAACGACTATCTGGCGAAACCGATAGCTCCGTCCTTTGGGCACCTTCCACAATTGAAGCCATCAACGCTGACCTGGGTTAACGGATGGATTCCTCAGAATTCATAAAACTACTGAGTGAGACCGCAACCTTTGCAATCCTTTCGAGCGACGAGAGATGCGAGTTAGCTGAACGGTTCCAGCTGGTCCATTATTCACTCGGTCAGACCATAGTACGCTCCGGCGAAGTGGCAAATTCTTTCTACGTGGTCTATTCAGGAAGGGCGCGAGTTATCGCCATCAATTCCGCTGGTGAAGACGTCACCGTCGGAAGTATTGAACGTGGTGGGTCATTTGGTGAGCAAGGCATCCTGTCAGGCTCTGTACGTCGATTTACCGTGAGGGCTGCGACAGACGTTGCTTTGCTGCGATTGGATAGGGTTGACTTTGAATTACTCCTGGATCAGCATCCTGAGCTACGTGAGTATTTCCGCAAGTACATTTCCGAACTATCGATACGTAATTTCTTGAAACTCTGCACGGCGTTAGCACCGCTTTCGGCGAATGAGATTCGCGATCTCCTCGGATCGCTGGAGATCCAGGAATTCAAGGCGGACCACACAATAATTCGCGAAGGCGATCGCGGCGATGCTTTTTACATCATGCGCACCGGTAGCGCGCAGGTGATTCACGAAAGCAACGGCCGCAAGAATCTGAATGTTGTAAAAGCCGGCGACTCATTTGGCGAACTAGCTTTACTCCGAGATGCACCCCGTGTAGCTAGCGTCATCACAACAGAACCATCTTCGGTATTTCGGTTGGCGAAGGCGGAATTCGATCGCATCGTTTCGTCTTCTTCAAAGTTTCGCTCTGCGGTGCAATCCGTAGCATCCTCCCACGAACCACCTCCTCGCCTGGCTGAGATCGCAGCGGCGCAAGAATTAACCCCGGCTCCATTTGAGCAGACTGAAGCGAAATACAAGCCACAGCGCGCGCGTGCCTATCCCGAATTATTACAAGTAAGTGAGACTGATTGTGGAGCGGCTTGTCTCGCTATGATCCTGCGGTATTACGGCAAGCGCGTGAGCATTAACCGACTGCGGGAAGTTACAGGAGTGAGTCGCGAAGGCGCTTCTCTGTACAACGTCTCGTTAGCGGCTGAAACACTTGGGTTTGAAGCGCGAATCGTCAAGAGTTCATATGAATACGTTTTAAACGAACGCTTGCCGGCGATCGCTCACTGGGAGGGTTTTCATTACGTCGTTGTCTACAGCGTCAGTCCGAATCGTGTGGTTGTTGCCGATCCCTCGATCGGTTTGCGAAAACTCAGTCGCGAAAAATTTGAGAAGGGTTGGAACGGGTACCTGCTTCTGCTCACTCCAACACCCGAGATTGAGAGCGTTGAAGAATCGAAATCGACATACAGTCGATTTCTACCTTTGCTCAGACCATATCGGTGGGCACTTCTCAAGATCTTTTTAGCTTCGCTATTGCTTCAACTCCTGGCACTTGCGGTCCCACTCTTTACACAGGTGATTGTTGATTCAGTTCTGGTAAGCAAGAGTACTTCTTTGCTCAACATGCTGCTGGTGGGAATGCTTCTGGTGGCAATTGTCCAAACGGCGATAACTGCGATTCGCTACTACTTACTTGTTCATACTACGCGGCGAATCGACATGCAGATGATGGTTAACTTTTATCGCCATGTCCTCAGCCTACCAATGCGATTTTTCGAAGAACGTAAGGTTGGCGACATCCTCAAACGGTTAAATGAGAACGCTCGCATTCGCGAATTACTTACAGGGCGTGCAGTCAGCATTTCAATAGATGGTTTGATGGTTTTTGTTTTCCTCGGCTTAATGTTTTATTACAGCGTCAAGTTGACATTGTTGGCCCTTCTTTTCATTCCCGGTTACATCATCCTGACCCTCGTGGCCACTCCAATTTTCAAGAGACAGTATCGTGAAGCGTTTACAAAATCAGCCGAAGCCGATTCACAAATGGTTGAATCGGTCGCCGGCATCGGTACGGTCAAGGCATCAGCCGCAGAGTCAAGTGTTCGACAGAAACTGGAAAATCTGAGCATGCAATCGTTGAATGTCCAGTTTCGGACTGCGATCTCGGGAATGGCTACACTGGGTACCGCGAACTTGTTACAGATGCTGAATACGATCTTTCTTTTGTGGTACGGAGCGCGCCTGGTCATCAATGGCGATTTGTCCGTGGGCCAGCTGGTTGCGTTCAATGTCCTCGTAGGCTACGTGACGAATCCGATTTTGAATCTTGTTGACTTGTGGCGTGAGATACAGGAGATCAATGTTTCGTTCGAGCGACTCAATGACGTCTTCGACGCGAAGCCCGAAGAAGACCAGAGCAGTCAGTCGTTGATAGAGCTGCCTCCAATTCAAGGTCACATCAAATTTGACAACGTTACCTTCCGTTATCCCACACGTCCGGACACAAACGCGCTGCAAAATGTGAATTTGGAAATTATGCCCGGTCAAACGGTCGCGTTGGTCGGTCGCAGTGGCGCCGGGAAGACCACGTTTGCAAACATGTTGCTGCGTCTACATGAACCTAACGAGGGCCGGATTCTTATTGACGGTTATGATCTCCGGCGAGTCTCGATCGGGAGTCTCCGATCACAGATTGGAGTGGTTCCTCAAGACGTGTTTCTTTTCAGCGGAACAATTCGTGAGAACATTGCCTTTGGTGATTCAATTGCGACCTTGGACTCGGTGGTTAATGCGGCTATGATCGCAGGCGCTCACGAATTCATCAGTGAGCTACCTTTGGGTTATGAGACTGTAATAGGCGAACGTGGCCAGACTCTTTCCGGGGGCCAGAAGCAGAGAATTGCACTCGCGCGAGCTCTTTTCAAGAATCGGCGCATTCTTGTTTTCGATGAAGCCACGAGTGCTCTCGACACCGAAAGCGAACGGGCGATCCAACAGAATCTAAATGAGATCCTCAAGGATCGCACAACCATGATCATCGCGCATAGATTAAGCACCGTACGCAATTCAGATGTAATCGTAGTAATGGATCGTGGCGTCATTCGCGAGGTGGGGAATCATCATAGTCTCATGGAACAGAAAGGGCTCTATTACTTTCTCTGTACCCAGCAAATCGCAACTTGAGGTTATTACTGAGTTAACCTAGAGCAAAAAAAAAGAGCGAAAGGACAACTACTGTGGCGACGAAAAAGAAAACTGCAGGAAAACCAAAAGTTAAAGTTAATCGCCTCAAAGTCAAGAAGGAAAAAGTCTCTGAAGTCACCGATAAAGAGGCCAAGAAAATTCGGGGAGGCTCGCTACCCGAGGCCCGAGGTCCACGTCGTTACTCTTGATTAGTTGTTAGAAGTAGCGCAACTCAGCGTTTTAGCGGAAGCCTCGCTCCAGGTTGTCAGTGGCGACTGAGCGCTTTGGCTTCCACTTATTCGTGTATGCACCATTCGGCAGTCACCCTAATCGACATGCCGTGGTCCATGCTGAACTCACCTTCGATTCAGCTTGGCACGTTGAAGAGTGTCCTTCGCCGCTCTGGTATTGTCGCGACGGTTTGTTCCTTCAACCTCGCTTTCATAGGCCACATCCGTGAAAACGAAAATCCGAGCTTGGCTGATGGTCCGCTTTGTATTCAGGATTACAAAGATATTGCTGAAACCTTTTACTACCTCGGACTCGGTGACTGGGTCTTTGCCGTTCCTCCATTTCGTACTCTGAATAAAGAACACGATGGTGGCTATACCGAGTACTTCCTCAACAATGGTGGAACCGAGGATATTCTCAGTAAGGCTCGCCGAATGAGAAATCTCGTTCCTTCGTTCCTCGAACGATGTGTGAACGAGGTCCTCGCGACTAATCCAAAAGTAGTCGGCTTTACAACAACCTTCAGTCAAATTGTGCCATGTCTCGTTTTAGCGAAACTCCTCAAGCGTCACAAGCCATCAGTACATATTGTGTTCGGGGGTAGTAATTGCGATGGGCCCATGGGAGTCGCACTCCAAAAAGCGTTTCCATGGATTGACATCGTAGTCCGTGGTGAAGCGGAACACGTGATTGGACCATTGTTTTCAGATCTGACATCCGCTATGGATATTCAACCGCATCCGGGGCTTTGCTACTGGCAAGAGGGAGAACAAATTGTCAATGAGATGCAGGACAGTCAATTGGCCCAAATGGATGAGGTGCCAATGCCAGATTACGACGAGTATTTTGAACGTCTGCAAGTGAATTCTTATCGGGCCGAGCTTACCCCGTTGATAAGTATTCCGTTCGAGAGCGCGCGCGGTTGCTGGTGGGGTGCCAGGAAGCATTGCACTTTCTGTGGTCTGAATGGTTCGACAATGAGATTTCGCAGTAAAGCTCCTGAAACAGTTCTAAAGGAGTTATTGATACTTGCGCGTCGACACGGTCACCTTGATTTTCATGCGGTCGACAACATCGTGGATATGCATTACTTCCGCGATTTCCTGCCACGCTTGCGTGATGCTGGGTGCGATTTTCGTTTGTTCTACGAAACCAAGGCAAATCTGAAAAAGCAGCATTTACGTTCTATGCGGGAGTCAGGCGTACTGGGCATTCAACCGGGCATCGAGAGCCTGAGTACGCCAATTCTAAGATCGATGGATAAGGGCGTGTCTGCGTTGCAGAATATACGACTCTTAAAGTGGTGTTCCGAATTTGGCATCACACCGAGCTGGAACTTTATTTATGGTTTCCCAAAAGAAGACCCTGAAGAATATGGGCGGATGGCCAAGCTGATTGAGTCTCTCACACACTTGATCCCACCACAGAGTGTGACGCCGCTTCATTTAGAACGTTTTAGTCCATACCATCAGCGACCGGATAAATATGGTTTGGAGATTATTGGACCAAAGATGAAAGCCTACTATCATCTGGTTTATCCGCAGGGTGATGCGTCGCTTCTGAATGATCTGGCTTATAGCTTCGAATTTCGGTACGACGATGGTAGAAATCCAAAAGCTTATGTTGCACCGCTGCAGCAGAGCGTTGAGGTTTGGCGTAAGCACTATATCGAGGGTTCAAATCTGACTTATCGACGCGGTCCGGGCTTCCTGCGGATTAGTGATCGCCGGCCCATTGGTGGTGGCTGTGATTATTCGCTAGAGGAGGTTGAAGCCTATATCTATCACGCCTGCGATGAAGGCCAAACTTCATCTGTTCTTTACAGAATGTTGCAGACGGACGGATACACGGACATTCAGCAAGAGGATGTGGAGGATTTCCTTCGGGAGATGACGCGTCTTAAGCTCATGTATGAGGAAGACGGTTGTTATCTGTCGCTAGCGGTGGCCGTAAGCGATACAACGCACAGTCGCCCCGATAGTGTTATAAAGGCACAGAACTCCACCGATGGGATCTATCCGTTAGTGCATGCTGAGTCTAAATGACTACATTGCCTTGACCGTGAATGAACAGTCGTTGAGTCTCCAGGAAGTCTTAACGTTTGTTAAGTGGCGCGGCCTGAAACCATTTCTTCAACAAGCTACCGACATTCTTTTGATTCGTGAAGGGGCAGCAGAGCGTGGTATTAGCGTAACTCCCGAAGAACTTCAGCGCGCTGCGGACGATTTTCGACTCGCCCGGGATCTTGAAGATGTTGAGGCGACCGAGACTTGGCTACTACAAAACTATCTCACTTTCGAAGAATGGGAAGAGATTCTGGAATTCGAGACATTGCGGCAAAAACTAATACAGGTCTTGGTCGCAGACAAAGTGGAGAGACATTTTGCTGAGAACCGTCTGTTATTCGATACGGCTGTGATTTCACATTTAGTTGTCGAAGATGAAGGTGTCGCAAGCGAGCTTCGAGCTCAGATTATCGACGACGAAGTAGACTTCCACTTGTTAGCGCGCCAACATTCGATTGATAAAAATACGCGCATGGCTGGCGGATACGTTGGGCTAGTCGCTCGTCCAGGTATGGACGCGGAAGTCGAGTCTGGCGTGTTCGGCGGAAAGCCAGGAAAAGTTGTTGGACCAATTCATACGAGAGACGGATGGGAATTAATAAGAATCGAGTCACTGCATCCTGGAGAACTTAACATCGAGACGCGACAAAAGATCGAGGCTTCAATCTTCGAAGAGTGGTTGAAAAAAAGGCGTGAAAAAGCTCGAATTGAATGCCCGCCGCTAGAAGGCGAGTCGGAAGATTCACAATAAGTGTTTTCGCTACTTGTTAGAATCAGTTGCATGACCGTACTAAGAGAACACACATCCCGGTAAGGTTCACTTTGAGCTCGAAGATGGGATAGTCGGCCCAGCCGGTGAAACACATTGCGAGCGCTGCGTGTGCTCAGATGGTACGAGCAGTCCACTACGCGAGCGCGGTCATTGTTGCGTTCGGCTTATGCTTTGGCACAATTCGCGGCACAGTAAATCGGACTATCAGATTGCTCTTTTGTAACTGACGCACGTGGCGGGTGCGGTGACGAAGGTGCAAATTCAGTCGATTCGAAGCAACGCCTTATTGCTCATCACGCCCCGCACACTAATGCTTACGTTGACATTTCCCACTCCGACGAGCGTGTCAGGAAGGCGCACAGTCACTTGCGAAATCCAGCTCAGGTTCTTGACACGAGCTGTTGACTCACTCAACAGGTCGAAGACGTGCTGTTGAGAATCTTCCACGTGCACTTTGACGAACGGCGAGTCGGCCGGTTCTAGCGTGAGGCCAACGACAAAGAGAGTGATTCGTGTGTGTCCATCGGCAGCGAAGTTGTGTGTCGTGGTGACGTTGAAAGGCTCACTCTTATGAGTGACCGAATCGAGTGCCGCAGCGCGTCCAGTGTTGTTAGGCACGAGCAGCAAGGGGGTAGGGGGTTCGTTGCCCACACGGCCTTGGCCGAAGGAAAGGTTGTCTATGACAACGTCTGGTGTAGGCTCAGGAAAATCAAGAGAGATGGTCAGAGTTTGGATGGTTTGATCGGAGACAAAGCCGACGAAGCGTGAAGCATCCGACGGGTTCATGGTCACACTTTCTCCAGTCGAAGTCGTGACGATCATCGGCGCCCCGAACTGATCACAACCGACTGCAGTAATACCAGGTGGCAGAAAGATCGTCAAAACCGTGATCTCGCCCGCCGATCGTCCAAGCAGCGCTTTCGTCGACAGATTTTGTAATGGGATGATTTGCGGGGATCCGGCAAGATTTTGAAAGCGGATGCCGTCAATCACCGGATTGATTTCAAAGTTCGGTAACACTGACTCGAAGTCAACTGTATTGAGATTTTGAGAAGCAGCGTTGAAGGCAGGGCGATCACGAAACACGGAAGCTACAGCCGGATTGGATGACACACAACACACCCAGACGACCGCGGCAGCTAAACTGAAGAGCCTCGTTTCGACGCAACCCTTTCGCATGGCGGAAGACATTCTATGACTGTCGTGACTCTTACTCAAACCAAATTCCTGACTACTACTATCTAATTATGTGTTCGGTTTCGCTTTAATTCTCGCTGCCCGCGTCGTGTCTTTTTTTGCCTTGCCATTTCTAGCAGCGCTACGGAGTGTTCTTCCAGAGACGGCTCCAGCATTTCGAAGTATCTCTACAATGTCTTCGCGAAACGTATCAATTTTCATTGCGTGGTCAAGCGCCGTCCGCCCTTTTTTGTCTTTGATATTGACGTTAGCCCCAGCTTCAATGAATTGTGCGGTTGTATCTGGATAACCCATGGTACTCATTAACGGTGTCAGTCCTTCCTTGTCCTGCGCATTGATGTTTGCTCCAGCCGATATTAGTGTCTGTAAGATCCGCGGGTAGGGACTGCAATTCGCGAATGACAAGGGTGTCACGCCGATGGAGTTCCTCGCATTAACGTTGGCCCCGTGATTCACGAGATACACAACTCTGTCCTCATCGCAACCCATAACTGCATGCATCAGCGATGTCATCTTGATATGGTCCGAAACATTCACATCGGCCCCCGCTTCAACCAGGACTTTAACGGTGGCGATTTCAGTTGCGTAGAAGAGAGCGTGCTGACCAAATTTATCCTTGAAGTTAACGTCGGACCCACTTGCCATTAGCCGTTGAACCAAATCAATTGGTCCCGCAGACACGGCTGACATAAAGGGTGTTCTCCCATAGATCGAAGCCGCACCTGGGTTAGCACCTGACGACAGTAAGAAATTAACCAGTGCTTCACACTTGTTTTCAATGGAATACTTGAGGACAGTATTTCCTTCGGCGTCCTTTGACTCTACGGATTCACCATTCGCGATGAGGCTGGTGACAGTGTCGAGGCTACATTTCGTAGCCGCTAAGATAATTGCAGGCTTAGGACTCTCAGGTACTTTCTTGCAGTTGCAGTCTTTCTTTTGAGCGCCCACATAAACCACTTCATACAGCACAGCTACAACGAAGACTATGATGAAAAAGTGAAATCGCATCTTGTGGCCTTTAGTCATTTTGCTCTTCGCCAAACATTGTCTCATAACAGGGAAGGGGACATTTAGTAATTGGTTGGACCGTTCAGATCTAGTAATATCAACGCCTCCCCAACTTCGTTGCCACAGCATCAAATGGAATAAATCCACTTTTTCGGAGTTGAACCATGACTACCAATTTCTCATGCGGCACGACGCGTCTATCAAACCTCTTCCGGTTACTATCCGGCTTTGCTGTCCTTCTAATAATCTCATCTGTCGCCATCGCACAACCCGGCATCGGCACAGTCAAGAGGTTGACGATCAAATCAGCAGTTCTTGGCGAAGAGAGACTGGTGCTAGTGCGCACTCCGGTCGGATATGAGACCAACAAGGTGAGCTATCCAGTTCTTTACATGTCGGATGGCGACTCTCATATCAATCACACGTCGAGTTCCATAGAGTTCCTAACTCAAAACGGTCGTATGTCAGACTTGATTGTTGTCGGTGTCACAAACACTGATCGAACTCGAGACCTGACGCCTGTAAAGTCCACCACCAAGAATGCGGCTGGCGAACTTCAATTTCCAACCAGTGGCGGTGCGGACAACTTTCTAAAATTCTTTGAGACTGAACTCATTCCTGAGATTGAGAAACAATATCGAGTTCAGCCCTATCGCATCTTCGCCGGACACTCACTCGGCGGACTCTTCGCGATTCACGCAATGATTACCAAACCCGGTCTTTTCAACTCTTATGTTGCCGTTAGTCCTTCACTGCAATGGGAGAACGGTGAAGAGTTGAAACGTGTAGGAGACTTCTTGAAGAATCAAAAGGAACTCAAACTAACGCTGTTTGCGTCGATTGGTAATGAGACGGGCGGGATTAGCGAGTCCTTCGATAGTTTCAAAGACCTGCTTTCGAAAACGAATATTAAGGATTTTACGTGGCAAGCCGAGCGCTTTGCTGATGAAGATCATGGCTCAGTGGTATTGCGGAGTCATTATTTCGGATTGCGAAAGGTGTATGAAGATTGGCAAGCACCGAGAGATGTCAAAAGCGGAGCGGTGCTTGGCGGCCTGAAGGGTGCAGAAACTCATTACAAACAACTGAGTGAGAGATTCGGCTACCCCATTCCCGTGCCTGAGAACCTCGTCAATCAAATCGGTTACCAGTTATTGGGCGAAGGTAAACCAGAAGAAGCGATAGCAACGTTCAAAATCAATGTCGAACGTTATCCCAACTCTGCGAATGTTTACGACAGTCTCGCTGAGGCATATGAGCGCGGAGGGCGAATTGATCTCGCGGAACCTCTCTACGAGAAGGCGAAGGTTCTTGGTGAGCAAAACAATGATCCAAATGCCTCGCTCTTTAAGACCAACTACGAACGCGCGCACGCGAAGATGAAAGAGACAACGAAGAAGCAGTAACCCCTCCCAAATTTTTTTGCAGGATTATCGAATCGTCAGGACCTGGCACAAGCAAAAATCCCACCAACGGCAGTTGGTGGATGGTTCAGATCCTTTCTACGTCAGAATGTTCCCTTCTGGTGCCGCGCGCGAAGCGCGCCGGAGGGAAGAGAAAGCGTTGTTGATACGTGGAGTCTTCATATGCTCAAAAACATCGGAGCTACCTGCGAATCAGCGTTTTTAGATGAATCGGCTTCAGGTTTCACCTCCGGCGCGCTGCGCGCGCGCCATTAAGTAAAGAGCTTCTCTGTAGAAAGGATCTGAACAATCCACCAACTGCCGTTGGTGGAATTCGTGAGTTGCTACTCCTAGAGAGGATCTGAACAATCCACCAACTGCCGTTGCTGGAATTCGTGAGTCGCTACTCCTAGAGAGGATCTGAACCATCCACTCCAGCCGGGAGTGGGATTTTTGCTTTTTGTGCAAAGCCTCTATGAACATTTAGCTCCCTACATGGCAGAGTGCCTCACATCTAACGGACTCATAAACCTCAGTTAACCGTCACAAAAATCCTCACCAGGGTGTTTTAATTATTGAGCGACACTTTCCGACTTACGTGAACATCTGAACCCGGAGAATGAGTATGACCAGCGTGTTACAAGACGTGCGCTATAGCTTGCGCCTCCTGCTAAAGCATAAGGGGTTTGCCCTGGTGGCCGTGCTGACCCTCGCGCTTGGCATCGGCATCAACACCGCAATGTTCAGCGTGCTGAACACGTTTCTATTTCGCTCGCTCCCTTACCTGCACTCCGAACAATTGGTGAGAGTATTTCGCACGTCGCCACACTCACAAAGTTGGCCGCATTCAACAGCGAATTTTTTCGACCAGCACGATCAAAATACGGTGTTTGAGAAGATGGCTGCTTACAACTTTGGCAGCCGTAATCTTACCGAAGAGGGGCAAACAGCGGAACGCCTACTCACTCTTGCGGGCACCGCGGATTTCTTTCCACTGTTGGGAGTAGCCCCGGCGCATGGCCGCGTCTTTAGACCGGAAGAATTCGAACCCGGCGCTGATAACGTTATTGTCCTGACGGATCGCTTTTGGAATCGCCACTTTGGTGGCGACCCAGACGTAGTAGGACGGGAAATTCAACTCGACGGAAAGACAGTGAAAATCGTAGGCGTGATGCCTCCTGGATTCGAACATCCGATCCTTTGGGGTCCTATCGACATCTGGCAGCCACTGACGTTTACTCCAGAACGGAAAGCAAACCGCGGCAACAACTTTCTTTCTTCTTTTGGTCGTCTCAAACCAGGCGTAACAATACAGCAGGCAGAACAGAGCATGGTTGCTTTGGCCGCCAACCTCGGTAAGCAGAACTCGTCGAATGAAGGCGAGAGCTTGCGATTGGAACCTCTCCAACGGTCTATGTCTGACAGTATCGGCAGAACTGTCATGTGGTTCACATTTGGACTGGCAGGGTTTGTGTTGCTGATTGCATGCGCGAACCTCGCCAACCTTCAACTCGTTCGCACCGCTGCAAGATCGCGCGAGCTCGCGGTTCGCGCAGCCCTCGGTGCGCGTTGGTGGCGGTTGCTGCAGCAGTCGTTGACGGAGAGCATCCTTATTGCACTAATCGGTGGGTCAATCAGTTTGGTTATTGCCATTTTGGCGGTTCGCTTTATCAGTGTTCGCCTCTTCGCCGATTTGCCGGGCGCGAACATGCAGATTGATTACAAAGTGTTCGGCTTTGCTCTCCTCTGTTCAACTGTGACTGGTGTGCTATTCGGGACGGTTCCTGCGTGGCTGGCATCACGGGCGGACGTGAACCAGGCGTTGCGAGAAAACTCGCGCGGATCCACTGCTGGACGATCGCAGCACCGTCTGCGACACGCACTCATTGTCGGCGAAGTGGCTTTCGCGATGGTATTGCTAGCCTCCGCCGGGTTGTTCCTTCGTGGCTTGCAGCGCTTTATGAACTCCGATCCGGGCTGGCGTGTTGATGGAACCGTGATCGCCCAGATGAGCCTTAGGGGAGAGAAATACAAAGAGGATAAGCAACGTGTTCTTTTCCTGACGGAATTGGAGAATCGTTTAAAGGCACTGCCCGGTGTCGAGCACGCGGCGATTTGCGGTTCCAATCCTGTCTTTGGTTTCAACAGTAGCAGTTCGTTCTTAGTTGAGGGGCGACCTGAGCCGCCGAAGGATAAGTACTGGGAGATGTTTTATGAACCGGTAAGTAGTGACTACTTCGAAACTCTAGGCGCTCGTTTGCGACAGGGCCGTACCTTCAACCAGTCGGACACATCTGATCACCCAAACGTCGTTATCGTCAATGAATCTCTCGCACGTACATTTTGGCCAAACGAAAGTCCGATCGGACGGCGCATAAGTAGTACTGGTAAGAAAAAGGACTTTTACGAAATCGTCGGCGTAGTTGATGACCTGGCTTTCCCCGGTAATTTGGGTGAACCCTACACACACTTTGAAGCGTTTCAGCCGGTAGCCCAGGTTGCTCCCGGTTATCTCACGATTGTTTTGCGTACCTCAATGAACGCCGACGCGATTGGCAACATACTGCGCGACTCAGTTGCCACACTCGATCCGGGTCAACCTGTTTACCAGATTCGCACCGCACGGACTATGGTTGATCAAGGCCTGGGCAATATCTCTTTGCTGGGAAGCTTGCTCGGTGCGTTTGCGGTTGTGGGTTTGATGTTAGCGGCGATCGGAATTTATGGTGTGGTCTCGTACACGGTCGTCCAACGGACCAGTGAGCTTGGAATTCGTGTCGCACTCGGAGCGCAGCGACGTGATGTAATGTGGCTGGTGTTGGGTAAAGGAGTATTACTGGTTGTGAGTGGGGCGTTATTGGGAGTGGCAGGTGCGTACGGAGTATCGAGAGTATTGCGCGCTCTCATTCCGTCATTGCCGACACGCGACCCATTGATCCTGGCCATTACGAGTCTTGCTCTCGTTGCAGTCGCGCTCATTGCTTGCTACATCCCCGCGCGCCGCGCAACGAAGGTAGATCCAATGATCGCGCTGCGCTCAGAGTGAGCGGGGCAATTACCGCTGCTGGAATTCGACACAAAAGGCCGCGAACTCTAAAGAGTCAGGTAGAAACAAACAGTGAAACGCGCTGACGAGCCGTATCCTGCCACGAAACAAGAACGGCCACCTATCAAAGGTGGCCGTTAGTGTCTGATGTTAATGGTCGGGGCGAGAGGGGATTCGAAGCTCCGACCTCACGGGCCGAAACCTATATTGAGAATTATCTTATTTGGCTTTGCCGCTTCGATGATAGAGCGATTTTGTGAAGCGCCTGCATTAGGCACATCATGGTTTTTATTTGTTTGTATCGGAGTGGACGGTGAGGGTATTGAATAGCGAGGAGCTAAAGCGGGTGCGAATTCAACCAGGACGCCTATCCAAAAACAGCGTCCTGAGCGCGGAACTCACGGGCGCTTACACCGGTTAGTTCCTTAAAGCTGCGTGAGAAATAATGACTGTCTGCAAAACCAACCTTGGCAGCAACCTCTTTTACACTGTATTCACGGACGGCCAGCATTCGTTTTGCTTCTTCAATCCGTGTTTGCCGTAATACTTGTCGGAAGCTCACGCCCACCTGTTGATTCAGAACGCGAGACAACTGTGCGGGTGTCATAAGTACCTGTTTCGCCACGTCGCCTAGCTCTAAATCCGGGTTCGTATAGTTCTCCGAAATCACCTGAAGTACTTCGCGCACGATGTCATAGTTACGACCCTTATGAACGTGTTCACAAGGCTGAATTGGGAGGATTTGTCGGAGCGCTCGGACGATTTCAAGATCATCTCTTTCGTCCGGGGAATCACTCAAGAGGAACTCGCCACGGACGTAAGCATCGCCGTTTGCCTCCGAATCAATTCGCCTCAGTATTAAGACAGGTTTATTTGCATAGACCCTTCGCAGCTGGCTGATAAAGAGACGACGCACTGGATATTTGGGAGTGCCAATGACTATAAGATCAGGTTGGACCTCCATCTGATGGGCGCGCGCGTTATCTTTTGATCCGATGGTGGTTAGTTTGGCAGACGGAATGTTTTCGAGAGCACTGACGACGTGCTCACAGCAGTCGACCGCCATAATGTGGAGTCTCACTGTTTGGTGCCTCCTTACAAATCTGGAAGAGACAACTTCGAGATCCAGTTTTTGCTCTACTGGTGGTGGCTGGCCCATTGCCGCTTGATGGAATTATTGCGAATCAGCGCCATTTTCAATGCCGTTTGTGAACACTGAGTAGGGTTTTCCACAGATTTATACAGCCTATTGGGCTTCACGAATGTTTGTCCACCTCTTATTGAGGTTCGTACACAAAATAATGCTTGTGCTGAACGAACTCGATTCATATTCTTAGTGCGAAGCGTCAAACGTGTTGAGCCCCGCGACGCTTTTCTTGCCTCTCTTTTAGCGTTTCGTTTTGGGAGTTTGACGGACGTCTAAGGAGAGGGCCCCAAACAACATTTTAGGTTAGGTCGGTTTAGCCGAACTAATCTGTTTCAAGAAAAGGAACCTATAACCAAGGTGTGGCTCATAGTGTGTTCAAAAACCAATAAATTCATAAATAGACTAAAACAAGTTGCTTCCTCGCGGCCCCGACATCTTGCTATTTTTCTTATCATCGCCGCTTTTACTACCGTTGGCCTAGTTGCCAGTCGAAAAGTATCAGCTGCCAAATTACCGTCTTCTCCAGTTCTAGCGTTTGGACCAAGGACAAACGTTAAGTCTTCCACGCCTTCCGAAGTGATCGCGAAGACCACTCACAAGATTGTTCCACCGTTCCAATCAATTGACCAACCAGAGTTTCAGCCAGGACTCGCATGGTTTTTAACGCAGGGCCAACCAAATCGTGCCCTGGCGTTAGACGCAGTAACCATGATGCCCGAGCCCTTTCCATCAAGACAGCGACTTCCGTTTAGCGCGGACCCCCAGACCAGGGTAATGCTTTTTGTGAAGGGTTTTAGTCTTCAGCAAGGCGAGGATGCGACGTCGCTGAGTGCCGATGCCGAGGACGACGATCATATTTTCTATCAGTTGAATGTCGAGTATGTTGGCAGACTTGATCTGCCTGAAGTCTACACAGTGATTATTGTTCGTCTCAATGAACAGATGGACGATGATACCGGCGACGTCCAACTTAGACTGTTTTACCACGGAACTCTCGTTACAGATTCAGTTGAGAATGGTGCCCAGGCTGGACCAAGTTCAGTGACAGGCACCAAGATCGGCGTGGGACATGTTGGGGGTAAGAGACCAAAACCGACACCCACACCAACACCTACACCTACAGCGACACCAACTCCTACACCAATAGCGAGTCCAACTCCTACGCCTAATCCTGGAACGAGGTCGATTGGCGGAGCGACGCTTTACTCAGGAGGTGGTCCATTCAGTTTTGTCTATGTCGAGATCCTGAATGAGCAGCGCCAGCGAATTGCGCAATTGCAAACCCCGGCTGACGGTGCGTTTGTTTTCTCGGGACTAGCAGATGGCAATTACATTGTGCGACCGGAAGTTGAAATCTGGAATGGTGGCTATAACAGCAGCCCGTCAGAATATCGGATAAGCCTTTGCGGAAATTCAGTCTCGAACGTTTGGTTCACGATTGGGCCATCTAGTAACTATGCGAGTGGTCCAGCGA
>JGI12627J13344_100098_pt1 | contig 19299 bp, 12 predicted proteins | sample TexAe_OM2H0_M2_FD_13344 | JGI IMG/M metagenome (IMG submission 13344) | reverse complement strand
GTACGTCCCGTGCGCTAACTTACCTAACATTCAACAAACGAATCATTGGTCATCTGACAATTGACAATGATCAATTATCAACAGCGTCCGCATCGCGATTACGTCCCAAACTCCTCTAATTGATCATTGATCATTGATCATTGTCAATTGACCAATGACCAATGATTCGTTTGTTGAATGTTAGGTAAGTTAGCGCACGAGGACGTACGCGCTCCGACAGAAGAGCTTGACTCGTTTTCGCGACGCAGCCACTGAAGATAATCTTTACTGCAAGCCGTCCAACTGCAGGCCGATGGGCTCTGCACCAGTCCCTTTCAAACCATCGATCACTCTTGCCACTTCTCCATAAGTAAGACTGCGCGGAGCCTTGATGAATACAGTCTTCTCAATCCTCACATTTTCTGGCAGGTCGACACGTGCAGCCATTCCATCGCGGTACACACGATTCTGCAGTCGCTCCTCAAACACACTCGTCAACTTCAAGTTGAGCTTCGAAAGATCATTAACCGTCCCCATATCTGAGAGACCATTAAGTTTCAGAGTTCGATCTGCCTCGATAGTAACGACCAGTGTTCTTGGATCAGGTGGCATCTCACGCTGGACGGGCGGCGACGGTAGCTTTGCCGTGAAGCGGTGAGGTCTCAGAGGTGCCGCAACCATGAATATGATCAACATCACCAACAAGACATCGATCAGTGGAGTTACATTGATATTAGGTGTAGCAGTGTTTGAACTTGGCATGGCTTTTCTCCGGTGAAGAGTTTGACTCGGAGGATTAGACACGGCCTTAAACCAAATGTTCCCTATTTATGAGAAGTGATTACTCGATTTGATAAATGTCATATTCGAGATAGAGAAATTCCTTCCCGAAGAACCACATCTCGTGGCTTGCCTGTAAAACTGGACCACCTTCCACCGGCCAGACTTTTATGCGTTCGTCAATCGGCAATCGAATACTAAACCACCGATTCGAGTAATAAACCCCCTGATCTCCGCCAGGGCTCGACGAGAACAAGCTACTAAGCACTACACCAGTAGAGTCTGGCGATGCGAGGCTATCGAGATGAAGCACGCTCGTCAGCACACCGAGACTTAAAGGAAAGGCAATATTCATGTAAGTAAAACGCTGTTCTTGATGAGTTGAGTATGCTGCGACGTACATCGCCTGTTCTGTATCCGCGTAAGTTCTTACCCAACCTCTAACGTCCAGCCTTCCATCAAGTTCGTCCGCAATCGGTAAGAATCGGCTGGCAATTCTGCTTTCAAGTGACTCTGTTTCCACGGGTAAACAAAGCTGACCCGTCCTAAGACCGAACGAACGTACCAATTTGCCACCTATTCTGAACGGTCGACGCCAGTAAGGTCGCACAATCAAACGGTAGTCGGCAGTCTGTTCATAGAACGCTCGAACGATCTTGTTTACACCGTCGGTATCAAAATCATTTCTCTTGAAAATTGAAAAAGTTTCGACGAGCCCGCGCGGTTGCGTCTTGGTAGAAGATATTGCTCCGGCGCGATCAAAATATTCAGGACCAACAAAACCGATTCCATTTAACTTAGTGAATGGAATTCCTGGTTGAGAGCTTCGCATTGGCGGTCTAATCGTCGTCCACACAATTAACGCGAGAGTCGTAAAACCAAACGCATTGAGTAGGCCATGCGTGCGAGCCATCGTGGGAATATCAATTATGAGCGTCTTAGAAAAGATGCTGAACGCGTAAACGCACGCCAAAGCCATACCCGGCAAACCCGCCAACGCACTCATCGCAAGAACAACTCGTCTGGACACTCCATTAATGGAAGGCACAACCCAAATGGGAACCAAAAACGCGAGCAGGACCAAACCGATGGTTATTAGACTTGCACCCACTAGTGCGATCAATGGATTGAAAGTGATACCGATCGCGACGAATGGAATTCCACCGAGCAACCCGATAACAGCGCAGTTGTACACCCAGCGTGGATAACTCTGCGATGCCAGAAATCTTCCGGTAAGCCCGGCAATGATGGGCGAGGCAAAACCAGCGAACTGAAAATGCACCGCTGTGAGGAGGATAATCGTTTCCCCAAAATTGAAGAGTTGTATACCAAGTCGATAGATGACAAACCAGAATCCAGCGATCGGTAAGAAAATCAAGCCTGCATCGATGCTGAATTCCTCAAGCGGCTGTGGTCCACGCGGCAGCAATCTCCAAACACCAAAGAGAGCTATGAGTATGTGCAGGATAAACAGTGGTGATGCCAGCAATGCTGCGAAAACTCCCTGCTCGACAACCAACGAGAGAAAAGCAGTAATGCTGGCAACTGGTTGGATGAGAACTGCCCAACGATAGAAGCTGCAATGACGTTCAAACCGATCTGGTGTCGCTACCAATGAAAGTCCAAGTGGTACGACGACAAGTGCCCCAAAGAGCACTACTTTTTGCATCAGTTCGGTTTCTGGTGACTCACCGATACTGACGAAGAGTAGGGCAAACCAAAAAAGAAAACCGAGGCCGGCGCTTCTTTCGGCAAACTTAACCAAGAACGTTGAGCCTGGGGTGCTCATCTCTTGTCGTCAACTATTTGACGTCTCTCAATCCATCAAGCACGACACTCGCGACTGTCGGAATAATGTCGCGCTCAGAGGCATGGTCAGTGGTAAATGTCACGAGTACAAACTTGGCGCCGTCTGGGGTTTCAATATAGGCAGCGTCATGTCGAGTCGTGCTGGTCCATCCCGCCTTGGACCATAACTTAAAGCCCTGAAGATCCTTGAGGGCGATTCCCGTGAAGCCGTGACCTTGATCGTCGTTATTGGTTGAAGCGCCAACGTAGTCGCGTTTGAGCAGACTCATCATTAAGGCTGTACGTTGAGGCGTAGCTATCTTACCGGTAACAATGTCCATCATCAGCCGCGCAGTTGCGTCGGTCGTTAGCTTATTACGATTCTCGCCGTTTGGACCACGCGAAACGCGTTCGCGACCGTAGGCATCCTCGCAAAAGGTTTTCTGGTTTACGTTGATGTTGGTGTACCCAAGCGAAGTGAAGTAGCGATTTACCGCGTTTCGTTGATATTGCCACTCCTCCATTTCCCTGGGAGGCAACTCATAGCCCGCAGTGGTGTGAGTTAACACGTCGACCACGTACTGGGTTGCTTCGTTGGAAGAGTCAACAATCATGTCCCGAATAGCTCGCGACAGCTCGGCTGTATCTTCGATCTTTTTATCCTCGAGCCATCGTTGAGCCGCTGCAAGGTAAAACAGTTTCACTACGCTGGCCGGGTAGATACGTTCATTGCCGCGGAAGCTAGCGGTTACGGGTCGTTTAGTATCGCGCAGATCGATGAGGGTGATTGAGAGTTGCTTTTCTTCCAGTTTTCGATCAGCAAATCGTTCAAGCGTCGTCTTGGCCGCACGATTAACTAAATCCTGGAGACTTGGCTGGGCATTGGTAAAGGCAGCTGAGAGTACGGCTATAGCGCAGACGCCTAAATATCTTTTGATGAGCATTGTTGATTTGATTTCCCGACGAAAGATGAATTGAGACTTCGTCTAACCTTATTACTGTTCATTGGTGCATCGCAAGCCGTTGCAACCCTTTAGTAGTACTGTCGCGATCACCAATCAAGCACTTCTGTCGGAACGCGTACGTCCTCGTGCGCTAACGTGCGCAACATTCCAGAAAAGCATTAGTCATTGGTCAATTGACAATGATCAATGATCAATTAGAGGAGCTTGCGACGTAATCGCGGTGCGGACACTGTTGATAATTGATCATTGTCAATTGTCAGATGACCAATGATTCGTTTGTTGAATGCTAGGTAAGTTAGCGCACGAGGACGTACGCGCTCCGACAGAAGAGCCTGATTGGTGATCGCGACGCAGCCACTAAAGAGTTTCGTACCTTGCTAATCGAACAAACTCTTCCCGTAGGTCAATGGAATTTGCTATAAGGCAGCGTGCAAAATCCCTCAACTGAAGGACTCGTTCGTGGCATCCGCCGCTGGGACCTCGTCGCAATAGCCATCAATGGAATCATCGGAGCTGGAATCTTCGGTCTGCCAGCGAAAGTTTACGCTCTGATTGGTTCCTACAGCATCTTTGCATTCGTAGCCTGCGCACTCGTCGTTGCGCTCATCATACTTTGCTTTGCTGAAGTCGGTAGTCGCTTCGATGAGACTGGTGGACCTTACTTGTACGCGCGTGAAGCGTTTGGTCCGACTGTCGCTTTTGAAATTGGCTGGCTCATCTGGCTAGCTCGAATAACAGCATTCGCAGCGAATTGTAATCTCCTCATCAACTACATCGGTTACTTCTGGCCGTCGGTTACCAATACACTCTGGCGCAGTGTGATCATCGTTAGCGTTGTCGCTGTCCTTGCTTTCATCAATCTATTGGGAATACGACAAGCGGCTATCGTTAGTAATACTTTCACCATAGGAAAAATAATTCCCATTCTGATTTTTATTGCCGCTGGTTTACTGTTTCTTAACCCACAAGCATTCACGCTTGGTCCCACCCCGTCGACTGGTGCATTTTCACAATCCGTCCTTTTACTCGTATACGCGTTCACCGGTTTTGAGATGGCCACTATTCCCGCCGGTGAAGTCCGTGATCCACGGAAGAACCTTCCCCGGGCACTGATCATCGCTATCGCCGTAGTTGCGACTCTTTACATTTTTATTCAGATTGTCTGTGTAGGAACGCTGCCGGAGTTGGCCCAGTCGCAAAAGCCGCTCGCGGATGCGGGTGTGAGATTTTTGGGGGCGGCTGGCGGAGCCATAATTTCAGCGGGCGCAATCATTTCTATAACGGGCAATCTGAATATTCTGGTGCTCTCCGGGTCGCGTGTTCCCTTCGCGATGTCAGAGCAAAAGCAATTGCCCGCGTTTATCAGTTTGGTTCACTCTCGTTTCTTCACGCCTTATGTAGCAATCCTGATTACTGCTGCAGTCATGCTCTTCTTAACGCTGAATAGCTCATTTGTAGCAGCGCTAACCATCAGCACAATTGCGAGATTGATTACCTATGGGGCGACCTGTCTATCGCTGCCATTGTTCCGTCGACGACGCGACACCCCCACCCATTCGTTCCACCTTCCCGGCGGAACTATCATCGCGATTTTATCTTTGGCTCTTATTATTTGGTTGTTGATGCACAGCACCGCACAAGAGGCACGTGCAACAGCGATAGTGGCAATGATTGGACTTTTGATCTACGGCGGATATCGACTCTATTCTCGCAATTCGTAGACAACTCGGCCATCAACAATTGTCGTAACGACTCTTGCGGTTTCAATCTCTTTCGGATCAAGCTTGAAGATGTCCTTCGACAAAATCACCAGGTCTGCTAGTTTGCCCGGCGTGATGCTTCCCTTCTTCGTTTCCTGAAACTCAGCGTACGCAGAACCAATTGTGTAGGCTTTCACTGCTTCTTCGACGGTGATCTTCTGTTCAGGCACCCAACCATTAGGATTCTTCCCATCAAGCGTACGACGAGTTACAGCCGCGTAGATAGTCAAAATCGGATCCAGCGGCGCCACGGTCCAATCTGTACCCAGTGCCAGCGTCGCTCCTGAGTCAAGCAACGAACGAAACGCATAGGTCGTTTGCGCCCGCTCTTTCCCAATCCGTTTTTCAGCCCAGCGTCCGTCATCAATCGCATGGTACGGCTGCATGGAAGCAATTACGCGATCTCGAGCAAAGCGAGGAATGTCTTGCGCTCTTAAGTGCTGCGCGTGTTCGATCCGAAAACGTCGATCGCGATCGCCATTTTCACTCTCGACTTTTTCGTAAATGGAAAGAATTGTGTCGTTCGCGCGATCGCCAATAGCGTGTATAAGGATTTGAAGGCCAACACGATCTGCTTCTCGCACACGATTCAGCATCGCACCGTCCGGAAACATTTCATCTCCGGCTATACCACTCGTATTAGGTTCATCCTTGTAGGGTTCAAAGAAAAGTGCGGTCGTCGAACCGAGACTGCCGTCGGCAAATCCTTTCAGACCGCCAATACGCAACATGTCACTGCCAAAGTGAGCTCGCACACCTGCTCTGGCTAAACGCTCCCAGGCCGGCAGCGGCGACACCGCGTAAACTCGAGTGAGTAGATCGCCCTGGTCCAACAACGCCTGGTAAACTCCCACGTCACTTCCAGCGGACATGTCTTGCACACTGGTTACACCCAACTTAGCTGCATAGTTTGTCGCAGCTCGAGCAGCGGCTAACTTCTCGTCAAAACTTGAGGGAGTTTTAACTTTCCATACAAAACTCTGGGCCGCGTCCTTCAAGATGCCAGTTGGCTCACCGGTTGTTGCATCACGAACAATTACACCACCAGGCGGATCCTGTGTTTCTCGAGTTACACCGGCTAGCTTCAGCGCAAGACTATTTGCGAGCCCCATATGGCCGTCCAGCCGGTTTACAAACACCGGTGTGTCTGGCGTAAAACTATCAATCAATTCCTTTGTCGGTAGTTTGGCGTTGGGCCAACGTTCGTGGTCCCAATCACCGCCAGTGATCCAGCGTCCTTTTGGTAGCTTGGCGGCAAAAACCTTGATGCGTTGCGCAAATTCATCAGGCGTGTCTGCGTCGCGCAGGTCTACGCTCGATAGCTGGAAACCTCCACTTAGGAAGTGTGTGTGTGCGTCGTTGAAACCTGGAAGTACAAGACGCCTTTTCGCATCAATCACTCTCGTCGACGAGTCGGCCATTTTCTTGATTTCATCAGTCGAGCCAACGGCAACTATTCGATTTCGATAAACCGCAACCGCTTCGGCAAGCGGCTGTTTTGGATCGATCGTACGAACGACAGCGTTAACGATAATTAGATCGGGAGCAAATGTTTGTTTATCCGCATGAACTGTCAGGTTAAGAGTCATGAGAGTTATTGTAATTGTCAGAGCGAGAGTTAGTCTTAATTCCTTTTGTTTCATCGAGCCACCAAATAATTAATTATTAGAGCTAGCAAAGCATTAACTCAATTTACGACTTTACACAAAGAGTACTTAAGAACCAGAGTGCAGTATTGGTCGCGTTTGCGACCGATGAATTTAGCCCGGTCCTTTAGGGCCGGGAAACGCGAAACCGGAAAATTTCCGGGTCGCGTAGCGACCATTGATTTCACTCGAAAGCTAGCAACTGAAGGTAGGGTTCTTTTTCTACCGCATAAGAGATTCAACCGTCGCCACGCGACGGGAATGATGTAGCTCATTTTTCCCGGCCCTGAAGGACCGGGCTACACTCATCGGTCGCTACGCGACGGTGCGTAATTCTTAAGCACCTTTGTGCAAAGTTCTCAATTACAGTCTAACATCCCCACTGATGTACACTGTCGCTAAATCTCAGAGTGGATAAACTAACCGACAACTTAGCCGCAATCGTAGGCCGCGATTACGTACTGTCCAAACCTGACGAGCTTCTTGTTTATGAATGTGATGGCCTGCCACATCACAAACATCGCCCGCGCGCGGTCGTATTCCCGTCATCAACTGAAGAAACGTCGGCGGTAATGCGTGAACTGGCAAGAGCAAACGTCGCGTTTACTCCCCGCGGCGCTGGAACCGGATTGTCTGGTGGCGCACTCGCTCTGAATTCAGGTGTAGTCGTCGAACTTGCGCGTATGCGAAAGATTCTTCGCATCGATGCTGACAATCAAATCGCAGTAGTGCAACCAGGAGTCGTCAATCTTAATGTCTCCAAAGCCGTCGCCAAATACGGACTTTATTACGTTCCAGATCCTTCGAGTCAGCCCACCTGCACGATTGGAGGCAATATTGCCGAGAGCGCTGGTGGTATTCACTGTTTGAAGTACGGCACAACGACGGACCATGTACTTGGTTGCCGCGTCGTACTTTCTGGTGGCGAAATCATCGATCTGGGTAGCGCAGGTACTGAAGTACACGGCTACGATCTGTTGGGTACCTTCATCGGTTCTGAAGGCACATTTGGAATTGCCACTGAAGCTACGTTACGTCTTCTCCAAAGTCCGCCCGCAATTCGAACGCTACTTGCGGAATTCGCCGAAGTAAACGATGCGAGTCATGCAGTTTCAGCCATCATCGCTGCTGGGGTAATGCCGGCAGCACTCGAGATGATGGACAGAGAAATTATTCGTGCAGTTGAGGCAAGCATTTTTGCCGCAGGATTACCGCCAGACGCTGGAGCCGCCTTGCTGATCGAGTTGGATGGAATTGAAGCCGGTATCGACGACGAAGCCGAACGAGTGACGAGCATCTGCATGGAGTACGGCGCGCGAAACTGCAGGCGCGCACGTGATGAAGCTGAACGGAAAAAGCTATGGGCTGCTCGCAAGGGTGCGTTTGGTGCGATTGGACGCATCTCGCCAGACTCAATGATTCAAGATGCAGTGGTGCCACGTTCGCGACTCCCTGAAGTACTGGGCGCTGCTTATGAAATCGCTGGAAAGTACAATTTGAAAATTGCCAACGTCTTCCACGCCGGTGACGGGAATCTTCATCCTTTGATTTGCTTTGATTCTCGTTTCGCAGAGGAAGTAAGGAGGGTGAAAGAAGCCGGTCGAGAGCTTATGGAGGTTTGTGTTGCCGCAGGTGGAACAATAACTGGTGAACACGGTGTCGGGCTCGACAAACAGGAATTGTTGCCGCTCGTGTTCTCGGATGCTGACATGAACGCAATGCTGCGTGTACGAGCCGCCTTTGATCCGCTCGGACTTTGTAATCCAGGAAAGATTGTCCCAATGTTGCGCGGCTGCGGTGAAGGAAACGCGATTTCACAACCAAGCTCTACTACTAACGCAGCTTCCATTGTCAGCGCGCCAGCTAAACTCCCGGAAACTACTTCAACAAAGAAGCAGTCGATCAGCATCGACGACATCGCTCGGCGTGTGGGCCAGATAGTTGGCGAAGAAAATCTTGTAACCGAAACCCCTGCAATAGCATTTCCTGCTTCGCTCAAAGAGGCAATTGAACTTGTCAAACTCGCGGCAAGTGAGGGTTGGACGGTCACGCCCGCCGGTGGAAGAAGCTGGCTTAACTCGCAAGCAAATCTCGTTGTCTCCACCGCACGAATCAATAAGATCATCGAACATGAACCGGCTGATCTAATCGCCATCGCCGAAGCTGGAGTTAAACTGGACGACTTTAATGAAGTGCTCGGACAAAACGGACAGTGGTTACCACTTGATCCACCGAACGACGGAAGGGCGACACTCGGTGGTGTCGTTGCTACTGGTCTGGGCGGCGCCCAACAGTTCAGCTACGGACGGCCGCGCGGAACCGTGATTGGTATGAAGGTAGTGTTGGCCGACGGTACGGTCGTTAAAGCCGGTGGTCGCGTGGTAAAAAACGTCGCTGGCTACGACTTATGCAAACTGTTTACAGGGAGTTATGGCAATTTAGGGCTCATAGCGGAAATCAATTTCAAACTGCGACCACGACCTGCACAGGAATCGACCCTGGTTGTCACCGGAAACACAAATCAACTATTAAAGGCTGGTCGCAAGGTGTTACAAGCACGTCTGTTCCCTGTCGCGCTAGAGTTGCTATCATCTGCGTTGGCTGATCAAATTGGAATCAAGACTGATGAAGGCTTGCCGGTTCTCTTGGTTCGTTTTGCGGGCAATGAAAAAGGTGTTTCGGTTCAGGCACGCCAAGCCAGAAATATCTTGGGCGAGGAATTACCACAGAGTCGGACGCAATTAATAAGTGACGATTTCGAAGTGTGGCGATTATTGGCAGCAGCTCCGCTCATTGATGACAGCGACTTAATTTGCCGGGCGAGTGTACTGCCAAACTCTTTGGGAACGTTTTTTGAAACGATTACAAAGCTTGTTGCGGGTGGGGAAGGTTCGCGTTGGCAGATGGGTGTTGGTGATGGACGCATTAGAATGTTCACTAATCCGGGAAGTGTCGAACAAATGGGCGGGATCATAAGTCAATTGAAAGAAACCGCGGAGTCATCTGGTGGGACCTTCTTTGTTGAGAAGTCGTCAAACAAGATCGGCATCGAATATTCTCGATCGGCTCTAGCCGAACGCGTCAAGCAGCAGTTGGATCCCAATCATACTTTTGCGTAACTGAATCAAAAGGCGATCAATCATGAAGAATTCTCGTTGGATCAAACACTTCATCCTCAGCGCAACCGTTGCGTTCACTCTTGTCAGCGCGTCAATTACTCCAATGCTTGCGCCGATGGGTGTCGTAGCAGTTGCTGCGGCGCGGGAACCGGTCCGAGCTCGACATGGAATGGTGGCGTCAACGAATGAGGTTGCTTCCAAAGTCGGCGTCGACGTGATGAAGAGAGGTGGTAATGCAGTTGATGCTGCGATAGCAGTCGCCTTTGCGCTCGCTGTGACGCATCCTCAGGCAGGCAACCTTGGCGGTGGCGGTTTCATGATGATCAGGCTCAAGAACGGCACGACAACCGCGATCGATTATCGAGAGATGGCACCAGCTGCGGCGCATCGCGACGTCTACCTGGACAAGGACGGAAAGCTGATAAAAGGCGAAGGAGGTTCGCTGGTTGGTTACAGGGCTGCAGGCGTGCCCGGTACAGTTCGAGGCATGGAGATGGCCCTTGAGAAGTATGGTTCAGGCAAAATGAGTTGGGCACAATTAGTCGATCCGGCTCGAAGGCTTGCAGCAAATGGCTTTGTCGTCACCTATTCTCTTGCTCGGTCTTTGAAGAGCAACGTCAAGTACCTGTCACAGTACCCGGAAACCAAGCGCATCTATCTCAAAAACGGAGCTCTCTACAAAGACGGTGAATTGTTTCGTCAGCCAGAACTTGCAGCTACCTTCAGTCGTCTTCAGCGACTTGGACCAAACGAGTTTTACGAAGGCACGACTGCGAGGCTTGTTGTCGATGATATGAAGCGTAATAACGGTCTGATGACGATGGAAGATCTCAAAGGATATGTTGCCAAGGAAAGGACGCCGTTACGTGGCAGCTATCGAGGGTACGAGATCATTTCGATGCCTCCACCATCATCAGGTGGGGCAGTCCTGATCGAGATGCTAAACATCCTTGAGGGCTACGACTTGAAAAAGATGGAGGCGAGTTCGTCCGATCGATATCACTTGATGGCGGAGGCCATGCGTCGTGCCTTTGCTGATCGCAGTGAATATATGGGAGATAGCGACTTCGTTAAGGTCCCGGTTGCAGGACTCATCGACAAAGACTATGCAACACAATTGCGATCGACGATTAGCACTGAACGTGCTTCAACCAGCGCTGAAGTACGCGCCGGAAAACCGCTTGGTTATGAATCCGAGGAAACCACTCACTTTAGCGTCGTTGACGCGGAAGGAAACGCGGTCTCAAATACTTACACACTGAACAATTCATATGGTTCTGCTGCAATGGCAAAAGGAACCGGAATTCTTCTCAACGACGAGATGGACGATTTTGCTGCCAAGCCCGGAACCCCAAATATGTACGGTCTAATCCAGGGCGAACGAAATGCAGTTGCTCCGCGTAAGCGTCCTCTGTCAGCAATGACGCCAACGATCGTTTTGCGTAAGGACGGCACTCTCTGGTTCACGATTGGCAGTCCCGGTGGACCTACGATTATCAATACCGTTCTGTGCGTGATCACCAATGTGATCGATTATGGAATGAATATCCAACAAGCGATCGACGCACCAAGAATTCATCATCAATGGCTTCCGGATGAGCTGATAGGCGAGCCGTTTGGACTCTCAGGTGATACGCAGCGCGCCTTAACCAATCGTGGTCATACGCTCGGAGAACAAAAGTACCTTGGTGACGCCGAAGGGATAATGATCGAAGAGCAAACCGGTATGCGCTTGGGAGCGACAGATCCAAGACGCAGCGACGGCTCCGCGGTCGGTTATTAGCATCGAGGAGAATCAATAACGTCAATTCGACGACACCACGTTTGCGTCAGCAGTTAGCCCAGAGAACTAACGCACGGACCTGTAGCTCTAAAACCAACCTTTGACGTCAACAACCTTCACAACTACCCTCGCGCAAGAAGAAGAGAAACTTCTTGCCTGCATTCATTGTGGTCTCTGCCTCGAAGCTTGTCCGACCTACGTAGTTACTGGTAACGAAAACGATGGCCCACGCGGCCGGTTGTACTTGATGCGGTACGTCGCCGAAGGCCGTCTGGAAAATACTTCTTCTGCGTTCAGCGACCATATCGATCGCTGTCTGGGTTGCCGTGCATGCGAACAGGTTTGTCCAGCAGGCGTCGAATACGGCTCGCTGCTCGAAGTTAGTCGCGCTGAACTGCTACAAGCTCAGCCGAAAAACGATTTCAGTAATAGGTTGCTGCGTTTGGTACTGCGTCATCTATGGTTATCACCGACTCGGCTGCGGATGTTTTTCGGAGCTTCGCGCCTCTTTCGCGATCTTGGTCTGGCAAACCTGCTACTCAAATCAGGCCTGGTAAAACTCATCTCGCTACAGGCCCAGTTCGGGTTAACACTGCTCGAGAGTTCGCGTGCGAGTCTCTCGCCATCGAACCAGGTCGTGGCTACGACTGGTATTAAAACCGAACAGCCGCCTGAGTCTGTATTGTTGTTCAGCGGGTGTGTCGGTGAAGGACTCTTTGCGCGCGTTAATCGAGCAACGACGCGAGTCTTACGAGCAAATGGTTTTTTGGTGGAGACTCCGGCAGATCAGGTGTGTTGCGGCGCACTGCACGCTCATGCCGGTGATCTCGACGGAGCAAAGAAACTCGCACGTCAAAACATCAAAGCTTTCGAACAGGGTGGTCCAATTATCACCAACGCAGGCGGGTGTGGTGCAATGCTTGTCAGCTATGCACATCTCTTTGCAAACGATGATGAACTTGTTATTGCAGCAACTGAGTTCACCTCGCGAGTCAGGGACGTTAGCCAACAACTGCAGACTTGTTCTATCCGCGTTGGAGACGAGGTCCGGGACGAGCGCGTTACTTATGACGCTTCCTGCCATCTCATGTATGGTCAAAAGGCCAGTGAAGCGTCACTGAAGATGTTGCAATCGATTCCAGGTTTGAACTTTATTAATCTCGAAGGCGCAGATAGATGTTGTGGGGGCGCAGGCATCTACAACCTGCTACAGCCTGAGTTGTCGTCACAAGTCTTGGACGAGAAGATTTCCAATATTAGAAACACCAAGGCTGAAGTGCTGGCGACGGGTAATCCAGGATGCCAGATGCAGATTGGTGCCGGAGCTTGTCAGGCTGGTTTGAACTTTCGCGTATGTCATCCTATCGAACTGGTCGACGAGTCGTACGCAAAAGCCGGTTTCTATTCTGAAGACAAGGACCGTTAACCTCCTCCCGGGAGTATACAGTCGCTTTTTTTAACCACATCGCTTTAAGGCCACGTCACTTTTAGGCCACTGGCTTTTCCAGTGGTCTCTAACGCTCGTTTCTAATAACCCAGGCCCTTTCCCTGCCGCGCGCGCAAGCGCGCCGGAAGGAAAAGCACTTCTCTTTGTAGCAACGACCGTAAATCACCACGGGGCAAGCCCGTGGCCTTAAGACGCTCGCTCCCAACATAAGCCGCTTAGCCTTGATTGAAACGAAGTGTGCTTAAAAAAAAAGACCACCTAGTTTCCCAGGTGGCCCCTTTTCACTTTTCAAACAGCCTACGGTCGCAGACGAATCCTTGCCAAAAGGTCGCCAAACTTTCGATTCGGCCGCAACTTCGCAAACACAGGATCGACCTTCAGATTCATTAACCAAACGTCGCGCTCTTCAACAGCTTTCTCCAACCACTTATAGGTCTGTTCCTCATCACCAAGACCGGCGTAAATTGCCGCCACCGTATACGGAGACACGTAACGTTCAGCCGGCAGTTGTTGCAGATCGTTTAGAACCTTTTGTGCTTCCTCTTTCTTTCCTGACGCAGCATAAGCATGACCCAGTAATGCAAGCATCAACGGACTTCCTGAAAGCTTCACGCCTGTTTGAAACTCATTAATTGCTTCGGCGTACATTCCCTTTCCTTCGTACGCCAAACCCAGATAGCGACGTGCGGGAAACGAACTCGGATCCAGATCAAGAATCTTCTTGCATTGCTTAATAGCGTTGTCGTTCTGACCTGAGAGGTAATAGATCCACCCGAGATGAGAACTCGCAACAAAGGAAAGTGGCTCAGTCTCCTCGGCACGCTTCGCTTCAGCAATAGCTTCATCGAAACGCTCAACCGCCACCAGATAAGAGCTGTACCATTGATGGGCCGGTGCATAAGTTGGTTTCAACCTGATGGCCGTCTGAAACTCCCGTTCGGTAGTTGCCCTGTCCAAGTCCCAGCGAAACTTGATAAAGGCCATCGAAGAGTGAGCTTCGGCCAAACTCTCATCAATCTCGAGTGCTTTCGTTGCCGCTTCCTTGGCTTTGGGAAAGCCATCTTTCGGTTGCAACCGGCCGTAAACAACCAACATGTTGTAGCAATCTGCTAATCCAGCATATGCAGCAGCATAATTCGGATCGATCGCAATTGCCTGATTGAAAAACTCGATGGCTTGAATCAGTTGATCGCCGGTGCGTTTGTTCCAGGCGTTGCGACCTTTCAAATACAGACGATAGGCGTCTAACTGCTTCTTCTCTTCTACATTGAGTTTGAGCCGCAGGTTCTCAAAGATATCGCGTGAGATGTCGTCCTGGACCATCAACACATCGGACAACTTGTGATCGTAATGTTGCCCCCAAAGCTGTGCGACATTGTCGAGATCGATCAGGTCTGCCTGAATGCTAATCATGTCACCATGACGCCGCATTCTGCCCGTAACGACAGCCTGCACATTCAAATCCTGCCCAACTTTCCGTGGATCGATCTCTTTTCCTTTGTAGGCGCTAACAACGCTGCGTGGAACAACTCGCAATTGAGGAAGCTTCGAAAGGCTGTTTATAAGCGTCTCGGCAATCTTGTCATTTAGATATTCTGAGTCCTGGTCAGCGGCTTCATCAACAAACGGAAGAACCGCTATAGAGTGGATCGGACTTGTGTCCCCGGCTCGTCCGCGTCTTGCAAAGTATACGACTCCAACAATTACAGCCAGAATCAACGCGACGGCAATACCGATACTGGAACGATTGTGTAATAAGCCGGCTAACCAACTTCGATCGGAATTCTCTGGAGCAATACGTGATTCAGCAATATCAACCGCTGGCTGTGGAGCTAGCACGAGGTGCGGGCGTCCGTTTCCACCATTTACTTCGGCTGTCTCATCAGACTCGTGATTCCACGACTCACTGATATCAGCTACGAAGCGGTAGCCACGTCGGGGAACAGTCTCAATAAACTGAACTCCATTTGCTGTTTCCCCAAGTGCCTTTCTCAGTAAGGAAACGTTCTGGGTCAGGTTTCCTTCTTCAACAAAAGTAGTGGGCCAGACGCGCTTCATGAGGTCATCTTTTTCGACTACCTGACCACTCTTCTCAACGAGGGTAATCAGAATATCGAAGACCTTTGGTGTCAGCGGAACCTGCTCACCTTCACGCAGCAGGATTCGCTCCGCCGGCATCAGGCGGAAGCGTCCAAATTCGTAGGTGTGACTATCGGGTTGCCCCATAAATACTGGCTTTGAGAAACATCTTTGAGGATTTCTTGAGTGGATCCTGAGGACTTAGGACACTCAAAAACACTAACTTACTCGCCGTTACAGGCTCCAAACGATTCTGGTCAACTTTTTCGAATGCGCGGTTGATTGTAATGCAAGCATCGGACACGAGCAACGGGTCGATATTCGGACGCAGGGTCTAAAGGGCGTCGTACGAAAATTCCCGGGGCTAATCAGAACGGGCCAAGAAGCGGGGTCAAAATGAGATTTCAACTCTTCCCTAGCTCAAACACTTATCCCCTCTCTGGAGCGGTGTATTCAAATCGTGCTCACTTAGTCGAAGAAAACGTTCCCACCCCACGTACGGCAACCAACAGCGTTCCAGCCTCCGCGGCAGAGGCTGGACGCCCGGTTCGATTTGAGCAAACAAGGTGTCTCCCCATGATTGAACAAAAACAACTTCCAGAGCTGTTAGAAACATCCCTGGTGTGCGCCCTGAGCGTTGCAGTCGCTGCGTTAGGGTTTCTGCTGGGTTGGCTAATTTGTGTTTTGGCTGGTTTTGGCAGGAGTTGAACTCTTACCTGGACTTCCGCCAATTAGAAGCCACGAACTTAGAGCGCTGGCGACTGCCAGTCCCGAGCAGATCAACACAACCAAACGAAACCCTCGCACCACTGATTCCGACACAGCCAGTTCAACTGCAGCCCGCTCACTCGCGTCGAAATTGCTCGGCGCCTGAATACCTCCAAGTTTAACCCGCTGTTCATAGATAGACTGCTGTTTCGCTAGATCGATGTTGAGCTCGCTTAGCTTAACTTTGAGTTCGTTACTGAACGAATTGAGAATAACCACGCCGAAGACCGCGATCGCCAACAGTCCAGCCGTACGTGAGACAGCATTGTTAATGCCAGAGGCAATTCCGGATCGCTCGCCAACCGCATTCATTACCGTCGTCGTTAACGGCGCAACGGTGATCGCCATACCGAGACCCAACACCACCACAGCTGGGAAAAAACTCGTGAAGTAATTTGAACTGATCGATGGTACGGCGAAAAGAGCAAAACCGACTGCGGCAACTAACGGGCCCACAACTAGAGGTAACCGCGCGCCGAAGCGATCGACCAGCCCACCGGACCAACGCGACAGCGAGAACATGATCACGACAAATGGAATTAGCGCGGCTCCTGCCGCCGTAGCTGAGTACTTTTGAACCTGGATTAAGTTTAGGGCGAAAAAGAAAAAGGTCGCGCTCAAAGCCGCGTAAATCAAAAGAGTGAGTAGATTTGCTCCCGAGAAATCACGAGACCGAAACATTTTCAGCGGTACCATTGGGTTGGCCGATCTAATTTCATTAAGCAGAAACACTACCAGTCCTACAACCCCGACAATAAAACTTGCGACTACCAGTGGGTGAGAGAGACCCAGGCGTGGTGACTCAATTAGTCCGAAAACCAATCCGCCTAGACCAAGTGTCGCCAAAACTGCGCCGATCCAATCGAGTGAACCATGGCTGGAAGTATCACGACTTTCTGGCACACGCCAGAATGAAATAATAAGGACTGCAACCGCCAACGGAATGTTCAGAAAGAAAACCGCTCGCCACGACACATGCTCAACCAACCAGCCACCCAAAACTGGTCCAACTGCGGTTGTCATCGCTGAAAAACCTGACCAGGTCCCGATCGCTTTACCACGTTGATCCGGTGCAAAAGAGGCACTGATAATCGCGAGACTTCCGGGTACCAACAGAGCGCCCCCGATCCCCTGCACCGCTCTCGCGACAATTAACTCATCAATAGTTCGGGCGAACCCACACGCAATAGAAGAGAGAGCAAATATCGCCACACCAATCGTAAAGACTCTTCGCCTTCCGTAGCGATCTCCTAGCGATCCTCCGACAAGTAAAAGCGCAGCGAGAAATAATGAATAAGCTTCGACAACCCACTGCACACCGATTACTGTTGCGTTTAGGTCTTTTTGTAAAAAAGGAAGGGCGACGTTTACTACAGTGCCATCAATGAAGGCCATGCTCGAGGCAAGGATGGTTGCTGTCAGGATCCAGCGGCCCGTCACACGGTCGCAACCCGCACCGCTCCCGGCAAGAATAATTCCCTGGCTGCACGGGTCATTGAAATTGGTGCTCACTTCGGAACAATCATAAACAAGATCTAGTCACCACAGTCATACATAAATCTTGCGGTCAATCAACTTCTTGAGGCAAACCACTTAAAAAGGTTCATCAATTGAAACACTCTGTTTCGTGAAAAACTTTGGTCCAGACTCTGTTATGTACAAACAGTCTTCCAGGCGAATTCCAAACTCACCGTAAATAACTATAGTAGGTTCATCGCTAAAGCACATTCCCGGCTGAATTGGCGTCTTATTGCCACGAACAAAATTGGTCCACTCGTGACCGTCCATGCCGATACCATGTCCAGTTCGATGCGGTAGTCCTGGTACTTTGTAGTCCGGGCCGAAACCAGCGTCTGTTATTACTTTGCGTGCAGCAGCGTCAACAGCTTCACACGGTGCCCCTACTTTTGCCGCAGCGAAGCCAGCATCCTGAGACTTCTTTTCAAGATCCCATATCTGCCGTTGTCGATCAGTCGGTTTTCCAAACACAAACGTGCGAGTGATGTCAGATTGATAACCTTCAACACTGCAACCCCCGTCCATCAAGACCACATCACCTTCTTTGAGACGCTGCGGGGTACTACTCCCGTGAGGAAAGGCGGTGTACTTTCCAAAGCTGACAAATATTCCACCCGATGAACCGAGTGCCCTGAAAGCGGCCGCGCAATTGCCCGCAAATTCCCCCTGAGTCATTCCTTCCTTCATACTGTCGCGCGTCGCTTTGTAGGCCTCGATCGTGATGTCGTTCGCAATTTGCATCAGCGCTAGCTCAGTTGAAGATTTGAACATGCGACAACCGGCAGTTACAGGCGTAGCACTAACAAACTTCAACGCCGGCGCCGCCAAGCGAATTCCATCGTAGAGAAAGAAGCGTACGCGTTCTTCTATTCCTATCGTTCCAGTACGAACACCTCGGTCACTCAAAATCTCTGCAACACGTTGATAAGGACTCTGATCTTCTTCCCACGTGCGAATGTCTGTGCCCAGCGTGATCAACTCGCGGGCTCGCTCTTCTTCAAACTTCGGACACACCCAGGCAATATCGCCATTCTGCGGAATCACCATCGCAAACATGCGCTCGCTAGTGCCCCACCTCATTCCCGTGTAGTAGGACATAGTCGTTCCCGGTTCGACATAAATCGCATCGATTCGATTCTCTTTCATTAGTCTTCGAGCCTTCTCGATTCGGGCTTTGCGTTCATCCATCGAGATCGGAACCACATTGTCAGTCATAGGACGCAAGCGGCGAATTGCTTCAGGTTGGTTTGCCTGTTGTGGTTCTGGTTCAGCGTGAGCCGAAACTGAACTGCCCAAAAGTGTGGCGCCAGCCATTGCCGCTGACAGGCGAAGGAAGTCTCTTCGATCGGTGCACATATCGGTCGGATCCTCGGTTGAATTGTTGTCTCGGAATGAAGATAGAGCTTAGTGTTCAGGGCGAAATGTACACGACGTCGTTAGGTGGAACAAGCCTTTGATGCTCCGACGCGTAGCAAGCGGTCATGTAGTCTCCCAAAAGTTGAGGACTTGATTACAGGATCTGCAGGAGAGCGTTGGTGGTCGGTCTTCACCACGTAGTGGTGGCTGAATTTAGCCCGGCGTTTTAACGCCGGGACAAAGGGCGCAAGGATTTGCGTCGCGTAGCGACGCGTGAACCGAGGCAACCTCCATCGGTTCGTAATGTTCAT
>JGI12627J13344_100071_pt1 | contig 21626 bp, 7 predicted proteins | sample TexAe_OM2H0_M2_FD_13344 | JGI IMG/M metagenome (IMG submission 13344) | reverse complement strand
TAACGGCATGCCTTCATTAGCCATTTCAGTACCGAAGTTGTGACGCACAGAGTAGAAGAGGCGTGTACCTTTCGGGACTCCTGCATCGGCGTATGCCGCAGTCCACAACTTGCGCAAATTGACCTTCGCCTGTTCAAAGACAAGAGCAGAGTCGTTCTTGTTCTTTCTCTGGAGTTGCAGTTGCAGCAACTCCTTCTTCAACCGGCTAGTCATCTGCACCGGCCAGCGCTTTGGCTTGATGTTCCTACCTTTGCCTTTGTAGGCAGTGAGCGTGATGATCTCGTCCCCAAAGTTAACGTCTTTCCAACGAAGGTAATCCAACAAGCTGGACTTTCTGGCTCCAGTATCCATTGCCGCAATGAACACTGGTAAAGTGTGACACCTTTGAGGAGTGTCGAGCGCCTTCATTACTCGCAGTGCCTCTTCGTCAGTAAGTTCGCGAGTCTTGATCGGATCTGGAGTTTCAGCGGCATCGTGAATCAAATTCTTTGACACCGCCTTAGTGAACGGGGATCGAAGAAGCCACCCTTCATCCACCGCAATGTTGAAGAGCCGGCGGGCCTTAGACAACTCACGATCAACAGTCGAAAGACTAACCTTCCTCAGATTCTCTATTGTTCCAGTCAGTCGTGCGACCTGATACTCCGTCAGCTTCTTTTCATTGATCTTTCTTATATCTACGTCTCCGAAGAAGGCGACCAGATTATTGAGGGCGGAGTGTGCTGGCACAACGCTTCGAACGCCTTTTATTTTCGTCTCTTGATAGTCGTAAAGGGCAGAGACATAGATGTTGTCTTTGGCATGTTGAGCAAGCTGCCGGAATGTAACTTTACCGGCAACGAGTTGTGCTGGTCCATTCTTCAGGAGTTCAACTTCGATCTCTGCCTGCTTCGGTTTGATCGCAGACTTGTTCTCAACCTGACGCAGAATGTCGAGAGGTTTACCGTCATCGATCTTGTAGCGAACACGAGCATAGTACTTGCCCTTGATCTTACGGTAAGTGCGGCTGATGATTTTTACTTCGCCTGCCATTTGGCACCTCCCGCTGCAAGCGCACTCTCATTAGTTTTTGTACTAACTACTTTGTTGCTAGTTGCGAAACACTCATTACAAACGGCAAGCGTGCAGGTGCCCTCATCGAAGCCATCGGGGTCCCCGCCTTGTGTATCTTTGTTCGTCTTTTTCATCCTGTTTCGCTCTGTTTTCTAGGCCCTAAAGCCAGTGTTAGTGTACCCCTTTGGTTTACCCCTTTCTACGTGGTTTTCGGGACACATCAGCGCACTTCGTGACACCGACGGACACAAAAAATCAGCGTCTTTATTGAGCGTTTGCGATTTTGTTAGGAATGTTGAGAGCGTTCAAGTCGCGTGTGAAACGAGTACTCTACCGCTGAGCTAAGCGGGCAACCTTATAGAATCGCACTTTCGTTGAGGTGAGCCAAAATTTACCCCTATTCTTACCCCTCAGTCTATACAAGTACAAGCATACAAGTAGAAAGAAAAACATCTGACTATTGAGGATCTTAGCGAAGCGACTGCTATGTATGTGATTTAAGGAGAGATTTCCGAGGATCCCTGTTACTGTGCCATTGCTCCAGAACGAAATCCATCGAGTATCAATTGGCTTCCTACAAATAGAAGCGCTTTGGTAACAACCTAACCCGATCAAGCAGTCGGCGTTACCATCAAAGCATGGCGGCGCAGTTCAGACGGTTTTAGAGCGTGGGATTCATAATCCGAACCCGCGCAAGTTCTTAACTCTATTGACTAAAACAGGTTGCAGCCACCGCGGTTCTTAAGGTGTTTTAGATGATTCTTTATGCAGCTATATCGCCTGCGCGTTCCTTTATCTGAATTCCCGTCACAATACCGTCACAAGTAATGTGGGCTTAAAAATAAGTCTAAGCCGAAGGTGCGGGTTGATCGTTAGCAAGAAGTCTAGCTGACTGCAACTCTCATTGGCGACCTCCGACCTCACAAAAGTAGAGCCAGAGGCTAGCATCGCTTCGACTTCTTAGTTTCAATGATTTGCGCCGACTGGATATGACAAGGTTCGCTAGAAATTACACGACATCTGCAGCTAAGGGCTGGCCAAATGGCTAGTCATTTCAAGGCAAATAATCCTCATTTGACAGTGGATCATACTGGAAAATATAGTACATCCCGTCCTCAAGCTCTTCCAACAAGCTTTTAAGACTCACCTCAAACGGAGATCTACTGCGGATGGCCAATACTCAGTATCTTTAGGTAGGTTAGCGATGATATCGCTTACCCTGTCGGGTCCAATTCCAACTGAGAATAGTTGCATCTCTTCAACGTGGCGCACGCCACGCTTAAGGAGTGAGGGGGAATTAATACTTGAGATTCTGAACTTTCTTTTTAATCCAGAATTGATTGACGGGGAGCTTGAAGTTAGAACTATCGAATCGAACACATGACTAAGCGGAACTTTTGAATGCCAAGGCAAAGATCCCATGAGACACGTCCAGAAAGTATATCGCGACTTCCTAACAAGAGTTCAATGAGCAATCGACAAGATAGCGAGCATAGGTGGCATTTTGTGTTGGGTGCACCGTATAAAGAGTTTTCAGTTTCACAGATGCCCTAAAGAAACCCCATCTCCTATTCGTCCCATCTGCGATTCAAGGTTTGAGCCGATTTTGCTGGTGCTCGCAACAACTCCTCCGTAAGAAGCAGAAAAGCCGCTCGGTTGTGTTTACTCGGCGGATGGTCAGTGACAAGCTTACTGCTGGTCGGAATGTGGTCCCCAGTCGAATAGAACCTCGTTCTCGGTCTGCTTGGCACGGTGAAGATGGGCCCTTCAAACTACCAAACGTGAGGCCGAGTCGTTTGGCGGCTGTTTGCTTCGTTCCCCACTAGATCGACGTACGGCATCTAGCGTTTAGCGTGTCGCTCTAGCGGTCCACTGCTTGACGGTTTCCTCAGCAGATAAATATGACCGTAACACAAGGGTGCACGCAGGTAACAATGCAGGTAAAAATTCTTGACAATGCTCTGCGTGGTCATTACAGTTTTTCGCGTTTTACATCCGTGAACGCCTTTCTTCCGTTCTCACGCCAGCATCATCAATTGGTCGCGAGACAGGGCGACGATGAGTTAGGGATCGCCTAATACATCTTCGTTGTGAGGCGGGTCGTTAGCGATCTGGTTCGCCAACCGTGCATTTTTAAATGCCACATACCGGGGACTGGTTCGAGCCTAGTTGTGTGCTTAGCTGTGTTCACATCGTAGCGCCGGCACTCTCAATCTGATGCCCTTTTAAAATTCTGAGACTCGGGAGCTTAAATTGATTTGGATTGTAACGGTCTAAGCGAAGTAGATCGCGGCTAGATCAACACACTTTCCATACCGGCGTAGCCGATTGGCCTAGCCTGCATCTCTTACAATTGCCAGACCTTTTATCACGCACTTCCTGCGAAAAGTCAGAGCGGGCTCCGACATCGATAGAAAAACTACTCTATTACTAATGGCGCCAGTATTCGATCGGACTGGCTGAGTCTTACTTAATTAAAGGAGGAGCGATGGGGAAGAAACAAATGGGACCTCTACGTGAACGTGAGGTTGATGTGAAATCCTCAGCGCAGGAGAGTTATCCATCCAAGGACAATGCTCAGCAACTTTGGTCAAGGGAGTTATCACGTCGTGATTTTATTTTATGCGGAACCGCGGCCGTCTCTGGATTACTGAGTTCTTATAGGACATACGGAACATCTCGAGGCGACCTCATTACTAGCGTATCGGAGTTTCAGCAGATCTTAACAATTTCAGTGCTTCGCACCTGTGACCTACTCAACCTTGACTTCAGCTTCATGAATTTGGAATTAGATCCGGATGCAGAAATAACGCAACTTCGACGCATCAGAGCAGCTCCCGCATTTCTGATCGTCAATTTCCCGCCTCAACACCTATCCGAACAAGCATTTAAACGCACACCTTCAACGCGCTCATTGAGTCGAATTGCTGGCAAGAGCCGACTTGTATTCAAAGTGCCAGACGGAGTGAGCAGCATTCCTTTTAGCATTGAGGGCCTCTTAGCTGCATGTAAGGGGGGGAGATACGAGTTAAACGTGGCTCCGACTGCGCAGCCTTTAAATCCTCCATTCCTACCAAACCCATTACCGACCATCAGTCAGCCTGCGGTTCAGCACACAGCCATTGAGGCACCTTACGGACTCTTCTTGTCTCCGTCGAATTTAGCCTCTTGGGATCACATAGTTGAGTCACCAGCAGAGGATTGTGTTGGCCGAACTGAATTGTGGCATACCCGTATGATGGCTACATCTCGGGATGGCGTCAGAGGAGAAAATCAAAATATTTTACGTGCTATCTGGTCAGAGGGCTACGACCCTAAAGCAGTTGAACTCCCGCAAGAGGATGGTAAAGAGTTCGCAAATCCGAGTGGTCGCCAGCGTTATGAGATAGTTCGCTTAACTTCCGATTTCTATGCGCGAGAGGCTAATGGTGAACCATACGTCCCCGCCCCCTTAGAAGCGAAACAATTAATCCTTAGTGCACTCGGCGCATGGCTTGATGTCTCAGGTGTCTGGAGTCCTCCGAAAGTAAAAATGGCTGACGGCATGTTCAAGTCACTCATCGTCGAATCTTGGCAGCATCAGATGGCTGAAGGGCGCGATCAAAAAATTCGGATCGTATCTAAGGGTTATCTATACCCGTTCGGGTTTCAGGCCTCGTACGTTGAAATCCAGGAAAGGGTGATTGAAGAGGGAGTCGCCTACCTTCGTATGCGCAGTCAGCTAATAGTACCTAAGGACACAAAGGATTATTCCGGCAGGGACGATGAGATGCCATACGGGGGTCGGCAGATGAGCCTGAAGAAAATCACCATAAACCCACCGACCATACAGAAGGATATTGAATTAGAAGCTATAGATAAGGGTTTCCCTCGGACGGCAAGTAACAGTGATGCGCCGACAGACAGAACGGCCGCTTTTTGGCCTAAGGGACAAGAATTCGACCTGCTAGCCGTAGATATAGCCGGTTTGAATTCTTCGGTTTCGGCATCTCTACTCTTCGTCAGGGGCGACGTTTACTCTGATCCGAATCTCATGCAGGTTGTTCAGCGCAAGTACCGAGAAGATCCCCGGAGTAAAATATTATGGTCTAACCAAAAAGTGTCGTTTACGGCCCTCAATGGCGCTGGCGACGTTGAGACTGAGGACATCACCAACCCCATCCTAGAAACCAATGCTATTTCATTCGATGCGGACCTGAGCGGTACCATCGCCGGAATCGCCCCTTCGGGTCGATTACCCTTCTACCCAAAGATAAGTGCCGCGGAAGTTCAAATCCCAGCCGTTAAGCGACTATTAGGGACTTCTAAAGAAATCCAAATCGCATTCGATCCTATTTATCTCCAAGAAGGATTTGACCCAATCAAAAATCGGGGGCAGATATTCGCCAAACTTCTACGTCCCGTCGGGATCGATTTCGCGGACCAAACGAACAAGGCCGGGGCGAGTGCTGCTGCTCTGGTTAAGCCAGACATCAACGTAGTCGCTCTCTCACGCGTAATCGGCCCAGTTGGTGGGAATGGTCGCCCTGAGGCCACGGCAAACGAACAACCTTCTGTCAGAAGTAGCGTGGAAACTTTTCAGAGGGGGGAATTTGACCCGAACAAATTTTTCGGCGATGCGAAGTTACTCGGGATTATAAAACTGAAGGACGTCTTGTCCGTCGTTTTGGATGCCGTCGCCGAATCAGCAAAAGTTCCTAAAGTCTCTACGAGAGAGATTCAGGAGAGAGGGCTGCCCGCAGCTATTGAAGCGAGATATGATTGGACGACACCCATAAAAGGCGATCCGACAGGTATCCTGACGGCAGATGCTGGAGCGTCATTGGCATTAGAATCAGTTTTACATACCCCCTTGGTAGGAGGCGGTGAGCCGAGCTACAACTCCCTTTGCATTATTAAGAACTTCAGCCTCAACCTGCTCCCCAGTTTAAGGGTAGTGAGCGTCAGCTTCAGAAGCCTCACATTCGAATCAAGAAGTGGCCAGAAGCCTAGAGTCCAGGTAGACATCTCTAGCGTAAGATTCGACGATAAACTGAGTTTCTTTCAAGAATTGGCCAGTAGGATCGGCACTGGCGGTAGAGGCCCGCACATAGACGTAACTACCTCCGGGATACAAGCGAGCTATAGTTTCGCCATTCCTTCCGTCACGCTAGGCTCTTTCAGCCTACAGAATATCAGCATATCGATCGGCTTTGTCCTGTCTTTTAACGGCGAGCCCATTAGTCTCCGGTTCGCATTCGGCGAAAGATACAACCCGTTCCTAGTAACGGTAGGAATGTTCGGGGGCGGTGGTTATTTTGGTATGGTGATTCGCCCAAGTAACAGCGGTGAACTCAAGGACAGTGTTACCTTTCTAGAGGCCGCTCTCGAGTTTGGTGGAAACTGGGCCCTCGACGTTCCACCGATCGCCGCCGGCAAGGTCTACCTGATGGCTGGTATTAGATTTACGATCGGAGTCTCAACAGATCTGGCCGGGGAGTTGTGTCCCCCGTCGCCCAGCGCAATCAGTGTTACTGGGTATGTTCGTTGTGGCGGCCTGATGCGAGTCATTGGAATGGTTGACGTATCCGTCACATTTTACATGGGGCTGACTTACTGTATTCAGGATAACTCATTCGTCGGTCGCGCTGAGTTAGAGGTTAGAGTGAAATACCTCTTCTTCTGCAAGAGCGTAAAGTTCACTGTAACACGGCGATTTGCCGGCCCCGCACACGCCGCTAGATTGGATGCTAACGGCCATATTCAGATAGCCAGCTCACGACCATCTGATCTGGGCGGTTCCGCCCTTCAAGCAATAACTTTCAGCAACCTGTTCACTGAGCATGATTGGGAAAAATACTGTGACGCCTTTGCGTAAAAGAGGATGAAGCGGGTATGAGAAATCAGACGATCATTTGGACCGCGTTGCCAAATGGGGTTGACAGTAATGGCAAGTTACATCTCTCAGTCTTCGTGTCGCCACGGTTAGGGACCGAAACAGGTGCGCCCGATGAACCGGAGGTCTCGCTTAACCTGTACCCCGACTTTATTGACTGGCCGTCCACGTTGGGACGGATTAAGTTCTCGATAGTTTTCGAAGGTTGCCCGCAGGTGTTAACCGAAGATGGCATTGGCACCCTTTCACGCATCCCCCACAAGCCTCTCGCAAACATAGGAAAACCTTGGGAAGAAATATTTGGTACGTTCCCGGAGGTAGAAGCATATAAGTACGAGGAATTAAAGCGACGACCAATTGTTCCTGACGCGTCTAGCGGATTGCTCAACACCGTTAGAGGTACTATTACCAATGCTGCCGCCACTGCATCCAGCGAGGCGACTCCATCAGATACGCGAAGCCCCTTACTTGTAAGAAGCACGCGGGAAGTTCTGTTTTCAAGAATCGAGAATAAGTTGCGTGCTAATGAATCAATCGATCCGGACTCACCACCATCTGGTATTAACCAAGATCAATGGAGGATAGCGGTACTCCTGTACTCTATCAACGCGAACAAGCAAAGCGCGGCGACTGTCGCCGTAAAAGCACACCGTCCCCTCGACTTTCACGGGATTGTTTCTTCTCTCGGAGAATACCCAGAGCTTTTAAGGGCACTGGGATTGATTATCGATTTTGAACTAGCGACTCACGCTGAAATCAAGCCTGCATCAAGAGTCTCGGTTAGGCCTGAGTGGTCTCCTTCTCTACCACAGACGATCAATTCCACGCCCTGGACAAGCTACGTGCTAACGGCGGACAGATTTCTACCATCGCCTCGTAAAATCAACGCTGACATCGTTGACGGCCTAATTAATTTTACAAATCGGGTTAACAATGTCATGGCCTACCGTGTAAGTCAGCTCGACCCAGTTAGGGAGGCCATCAACCTCTCCGGAAGCGCTGAAGGAGTAATCGAAAAAACAAACACCGGAAAGAGCGCACATCCTTTAATGACCTCAAGTGGAATCGCGGTGTTCAGGTCTGCAATGGGGAAACAACTTGCCAACGACCTTGCCGTCGCAGATGCCAACAATAAGGCAATAGAAGAGAACCGATCGGAGGACATTACCCTTACTGCGGACGATGTGGTCCGGGGCTATCGCGTAGATGTGCACGTCGAAAACACAGACAGGTGGCGATCTCTACACGAACGAATAGGTAAATACACTTTTGTAGGCACCGATAGGACGCTTGAGATCAGGGATGAGGGTTGGGTATCAATAGGGACGGTCGAAATGGCCAATCAGTTGTCTACCAAACCCCCAATGCAACTAAGCGAGACACTCTTTCGGTGGGAGGGTTGGAGTCTCAGTTCACCCCGGCTTGGCAAGGCAATACTTGCTAATGGGGCTCCTGGCGACGTTACCAACACGGACGCGGTCGCTGATAACCGGTTACATGTTGAGTTTTCCCCTGTACCTAAATCGCTGCCCCGGTTGCGCTTCGGAAATAGGTATCGATTCCGCCTAAGAATAGTTGACATCGCTGGCAACAGCATTTTGATTGACTCAAACGACGTCAGCGTCAAGCCGCGACCGAAAACAGAGACTGACTGGGTTACTTACGGGCGATTCGAACCGGTCCCTCCCCCTGCCCTTGTACTTCGAAACGAGACATCACCGGGTGAGTCAGTAGACCGTCTCGTGATTCGGAGCGATTTTGACGGAAGTTCCACTGAAGTGTCCGAGAGGTTTGTAGTGCCGTCTCAGGCAGCACAGTCAATTGCTGAAACTCATGGCAGGTTTGATGTTGCAGTTCCATTGATTCCTGCAACTGGCTCCGACATCTCCGCCAACAACTCTGTTGAGGTGATGAATAAAAGCGCATATAACTTAATCACCAAACACGAAGGGTCATTGAAAGAATACTACGCTGAAGAAACGATCGAAATGCCGTACCTCCCTGATCCGTTGGCCCACAGCGCAATTGCTCGTGGCCTGCCTGGACTAGACAGTAGCGAGCCCTGTGTGATGGATTTTTCTGCGGGCGCCTCGTGGCCTAACTATAAACCGTGGCGAATTAGAATAGAGGAGGGCACGACCGGAAGTGTGTCCAGGCCAGCTAAAGAGGAAATGATTTTGAAGTTTGTCAATCCATTCTCCAAGATCGAGAGGGTACTGCGTATAAACACCTTTGCAATGTTGCGAGCATTGCCGCCCGAAGAGCAAAGCCTCTTTCGAGAGGAATGGCGAAAGCGCCAAGTCGAAGTAACTCCCGCGCCTCCACAATGCGACGACCGAAAGCGTTTGCTGACTGTTTTTTTACCAAAAGCCGAGGTCTGTACTGCAATACTTAGTTCCCGGATTACGCCGCAAGATTTAGAGCTACTGGGTGTGTGGCACATCTTAAAAGGATCATTTAGGGAAAGTCGCGAGAGTTTGAAGAATCAAATACTCGACGGTTGTAATCAGATGTTCACCCCTTGCAAAAACGTCATTCTTGTTCACGCTGTACAACAACCGTTATTTCCCCCAATGTTTCAACTTCTGCCTCCTACTCTAAAGGACGACCGGTACTATGTCGACTTTTCAAAAAAGTGCGACCGAATTTTGAATAGAATTGGAGGATTCATAATAAGTAATGGGAAAGTCACGGACCCCGCCGAGTATACGGACGAACAAAGAGAGTGTTTAAAACTTGAATCGAAACTCAATAAGCCACGCTATATTGTGCCAGTTAGGGAGGAGGGGGCTACGCACGTCGACCTATACGCGGGAATTTGGGTTCCGGGTAAGAGTGCTAGCAGAGTGGATATTAAGGCCGAATGGAAAGAGATAGTCGATGATGGGAAGGCCGATTCTTCCCCTCGAGAAATAACAAGTACTTCCCACGTTTTCTCAATAACCCTCGACGAGCCGCGTGACACGGTTGTTCCTGTAGTCCGTAAACATGACTTCGGAGACACTAAGTACCGACGCGTCACTTATACTGCCATCGCTACAACGCGCTTCAGAGAGTACTTTGACATCTCCGACCAGGACATAGCGACGGGCAAGAAGCCCGTCACCCGTGCGTCTGCACCCGTTACTATAGATATTCCCAACTCGTCTCCTCCAACTCCCCCCCACGTTCTCTACGTCGTGCCCACCTTTGGATGGGGCGCAATAACCGCAAAAGGAAATACCAGAAGTCGCACACGGTCAGGTAACGGGCTCAGGGTGTATCTCGATAGGACGTGGTATGAATCTGGCGACGGGGAGATGCTCGGAGTTGTTTATTTTGAGACGGAGGGTGGAAGAGATCCCATCTGGCAACTGCCATCCAAAAAAGCTTTTTCTGATTATACTAGTTTCGGTGTCAAGGTTTTTCCACTTATGAAGGACGTTCAATGGAAGGAGCGATTCCCTGAACTATGGGATTCGTATAAAATCCCTGATCTTCCATTCACTAGAGTAGCGCCACACGTAGTCGGGTTTAGTGAAGAGCATAAACTTTGGTACTGCGACATCGTGGTGGAACTTGATAATATATGGCCCTTTCCAGGCGCTTATCATCCATTCATTCGTTTGGCGTTCGCCAGGGTCCAACCAAATTCAATACCTCAAGCGGTGGTTTCCGATACAGTAATAGCTGGGTTTGCGCAGCTAATGTCTGACCGCACTGCCTCCTACACGATAGAACCAGCGAATGGTTTCAGTGTTGGCGTTGCTGTGGACGGTAAGCGCTGGAACCCGACGAACAGGGTCGAAGCTGTATTGGAAAGATTCGATGCGAACATTGGTGGCGATTTCGGGTGGGTTACTGTTCGAAGTGTCCAGTTGACACGTCAAGCTGATCCTGTGCTTGAAAGGTATGCAGGCGGCTTAGGTGCTCCCGAGACCGACGATCCGCACAGGGTCGTGTTTAAGGAATATGAGATATTTCGCGAGGGCGCAAATGAGGTGAAGAGATTAGTTTACGCAGACACACTCAATTTATGAGTATCCTCAATTTTCGAAATACTCAGCAACAAATCACTCGGCGCGAAGCTATCTGGGGGATTGGCAGCACATGTTTGGTGCTGATTTCCGCGGCGGATTTTTCCGTGGGACAGACGAAAGTAACAATCGCGGTCGATCTTCCAATTGACCGAACACGTGTCGGAGTGCTTGCGCTGCGCAACAGTAGCGGCAAAATAATCGCTGGACCATGGCGTGTTCTCGGCAAGGCTGATGGACAAACAGCGAGCGCCAAAAATAATCCAACCCGCAGCCGCGTTCTACCGTATGGTGATACCCCAAATGGCAGGTACAACGTTACTGGAGCGTTTAAGGTTGGTGACGGTACCACTTATCCGAAAAAGAGCTATGGGATTCATGGTGCGTTGCGGCTAGAGCCCGTTGATGGCGAGGCAAAACAGGCCAAGGACATCGGGAAAAGGACTGGCCTATTAATACATTCGGGTGATGTGGGAGTACAAAATCGGTTACGGCCGACGAACGGATGCCTTAGGCTTTCTAATGACGACATGAAGGCACTACTCGATGAATTGAAACTTTTGGCAGTCTTTCAGGGTGAGGTGAAGGCAGCTTGTACGGTTACTTCTGTTGCGGTGCAGGTTTCTGATCACTCGGCTGCTCCTGACGAGGGCTACGACGAGGGAGATCCACCACCCACCTCGTCAGCTCCAAAAATTCCCTGATCTTTGTACTGCTTGTCGTCGTAGTTCTTCACCTAAAACGTCAGCGTAAGAAAAGCACTGATTTCGCAAGCTTGTTACAGCCTGCGGATGTAACTCACGTTTGGCGACGGGTTTTGCGTGCCGGGAATGCCCAGCGGTGGTCCTGCTGAGTTCTGGGAAAGGTACTGACAACCCCCGTCAGAGGATCAGAAACGCCGCTCGCTTGTGTTCAATAAGCTATGTCAGTGACCAAGCTTACTGCCCGTCGCAATGTGGTTCCCAGACTGTCCCACCCTGACCGCGCGCCATTCCTGACGAGATAACCAGAATCAAACTCGGTAACAAGATTCCCAAAACGTTTTTCCGCTTTTGGCAATCCATATTCACTCAGGTTAACTACTCGCAATTCTTCAGGCATCGGCTGGCTGGTATCTATGATCAGACATACCCCTTCTCTCTTGCACAGCGTTCGATGTAAACATAAGCAAGTTCACCCCGAAGCATTGCTAGCTTAATTAATTCTGAGGGTGAGGGGTTTTGATGCCGCTCTTGCGAAGTCAAAGAGAATGGGAGTTTGGGCAAAGGCTTCCCCTATTTTACGAGTGCCCGCAGATTTTGATGTCGACGTATTGCTTTGGGTAGGGCTGAAGCGCTCCTTATATAGTTCCGGAACGCGCTGCTCAGCATATTTAAGCCATTCCTTAATCGTGATGCGACTGTCCTTGGGTTGCCAGTCTGCCTTTTTACGTCTTAACCCATCCTGCACGAGTGCGTAAGTAAGTAATCCGTGTCCCATCTTCGTGCCATCTCTGGCTGTACCTATCTCTAGGGCCACATCTTCTCGCTGCGTCGCCGCCAGGATTCTCATCCCTTTGTCATATGCCAGTTGGCCCAGTCCCCGATCTCCTAGTGGCCCAGGCTTGAACCCTGGTGTGTCAACACTGCCGGCTGAATGACAGGCATCAATGATCATCACCATTTCCCCTGCATCAATGTCTCGCAGCCACCAGGAGAGTTCCTCACTTGATATCAACTGCTCTAGTATCTCTTTTGCTGCACCTCCCGAAGTGTTTTGCGGAGTGAGGTAAAAGTTATTGTGCGCATCGGCATATCCGTGACCCGAAAATGACAGCAACACCATGTCCTCCGGCTCGGCTCGTCTCAAACTCTTGGCCCCAGCGATACCTTCAACAGCCTTCAGGTCTATGCGTCCCGCGAGCACATCAAGAATCGCTCTGATATTCTCCTTCGTAGCCAGCCTCTCGGTAATACCATCCTCTCGTTTGCCGGAAAGCAGCGTCATCGGTACTAATTCGTATGTACCTGCTTGGCGTAAACCTTCACTGACCTCATTTTGGATAGCGGTTGCGTCAGACACAGCAAAACTAAGCTGTCGAAATGTTGGATTGTCGTAATCATTAATTCCGACGCTGATTACGTAAGCCCGGGGTTTTACCGAGACAAGGGGACTCCTGATTTCCAACACTTTCCGATGTGTTTCGCTCTTCACTCGATCCTCGTTGAACGCATAAGCCGTAAACTCCACCTGCTTCAGATCAGTACGGCGTGGTAACCGCACCGTAAATCTACATTTCACTTTCCCTGGTCCACCCGGTGCGCAATTACCACTTCCAGTCTGCTCCTCTTGATCTGGTGCAAGCTTGTTCCTAGCACGCCACTGCTGCAGCTCTATTTCAATGTTCTGCTTGTTACTAGTGGTAGGGTTCTCTGTCGCACTGTTCACTACTGAAGTGGTATAGCCCACTAGCTGGCCCTCGCGAAACAGTCGCAAATCATAAACGCCTGTCTGGCGCACCGCAGTTTCTCCAGTTCGTACAAAACTTTCTGCACCTCCTGATGCTTCTACAGTTACATCTGCCAACTCAGATGTAGCTCGTTGTTTGACCTCTATAATCTTCACCGATGGCTGCGCTCGGTTAAGCGATGCCAACGGACGAATTGGCTTGAACTCGTCGTCACAATTCTTCAGCTCATTGCATTTCAGCAACCGTGGCAATAAATGCGGCTCATAGTAATCCCGCATGAAAATCTCAATCGGCAAAGGCGTTAAAGGATCGTCGGGCATCGTCCAGTGCAGACCGCGAATGTGTTCTAAGTTGTTTGTGTCAAACCTACCATCGGAAGTAACTACGGCCCAATCCTCGTCAAATGATATCAACTCACAAAGCTCGTCCCCGCTAATCTTCCAAAATCGAGAGGTACCATCCCGACTTCCTGTTCCTACAAACTCACCATCTGGGTCAATTGAAACCGAGGTGACGACATCTGTATGACCGACAAAACGGCTTACTTCTTTGCCGGTTTTCATATCCCACAAACGCGCTGTTTTGTCCTCGCTCCCAGTCACTGCATACCGACCGTCAATTGAAAACGTCACTGACCTTACTCTTCCTGAATGGCCCACGAGACTAAACACTTTGCTGAGAGTTCGTTTGTCCCGGACTTCTACGTCTGCGCCGACTCCAGCGACTATTGAATAACGACCATTCGGTGTGGGCGTAAAGAACCACATAGGAGGTTCACCGAAAAAGCTGTTAAGCATTTCTGTTTTCGCCACGACGCCTTTATGTAGGTCCCAACTACGAACCCAATTAGAGAATTTGCTTTTCTGCATTATGCCGGTTTGCGTGATGAACTTTCCTCCGTTTGCTGAGAAACCGACGTGATCAATGGGCCGGGAATACGCCTCTAAGCGGCGCACTAATATGCCACTCTTAGCATCATGCAACTCCGTAACCGCGACTTCATCCAAGGTCATTGATTCTTTGTTCCTGATTTGGCTGCCGGCTATTAAGATGTATCGACCGTCAGGCGAGTAGGCAGCGCTTGTAATGAATGCTGATGTTAGTTTAAGGCTTCGGACCACAATTCCAGTACTGACATTCCACTCTCTGGCTACGCCATTAAGATGTCCCGTTAACACATGTCTTGAGTCCGGTGAAAACGCTACTGATTCAATTGACGTAAGGTAGGAGCCAAATCTGGCCATGTTCCATTCCAATCGCTTTACGACCTTTCCGGATCTAAGATCGTAAAGACGCGCCCGGAACGGTGCGGCGGCCAACAAGAGCTTCCTATCTGCGGAAATGGCGAACGACGAAACGCCCAATGCAAAAGCAGAGGCGGGATCGAGCGAGAACTTTGACTTTTCCTCTACTTCGAACTTTGCGATCTCCTCTCCAGTTGCAACTTTCCACAACCTAACATCTCCGTCCTGACTTCCAGTCACCGCTAAATCTCCGTCCACGAATCCGACGCACGTGATGTTATTTCGGTGACCTTTGAACGCTTGCAGTTGACGACCCGTTTCCGAATCCCAGAGATGTGCAATGTTATTAGTCTTACTTAAAAAAGCACCTATACCGGTTAAAATCGTACGTCCGTCGGAGGAAAATGCGACAGAGTTGACTGCGCTCTCTTCTTTGAACCGATGAAGTTCATCACCAGTTTCTATGTTCCAGAGGCGTGCAGTTGCATCAGTGCTTCCAGTCAATACAACTTTTCTCGTAGGCGAGAAAGCGACGGAATTAACTTGTGAGGTATGTCCTCCAAATTTACGCAATTCACGAGCACTCTCAACGTCCCACAATAACGCCGTTCCGTCGGCGCTCCCAGTCAGAACATAACGACTATCTCTGGAAAAAACGCTGGAAGTTACTTTTCTAGAGTGCCCTAACTGCACCTTAATTTGCGCTGCGATTGAAACTTCTGAATCTGAAAAATGTAGAGGAAGGTATCTGCCTTGAGGTGCGCAAGGACTGACAAATCCCGCGGCGATCAAGAGAAGCGCCAGGTTCCGAATACCCTGTCTAATCATAGGGAGTCAGGGGAAGCGGAGAAGATAAGATTCGAAGTTCAGAACTCATAAGGTCATGGAGTTCAAATGGTTGATTTACCATTTCTTTTGCCCACTAGATTGACGCAAGATGCAGCAAAAATCAAAATTTCATTACTCTACAATGCTCAAGGACGAGACTAGCAGCTAACTGTAAGAGTCCCGGAACCTGGGAGGGTCCATTTTTGACGGCTACCATACGTCGCCGTGATCGGACAAGTAAGCACAAGGCTAACATCAATAAAAAGCGGAATATCCTGGATACCGCCTCTTCATACATATCACCAAACGGTCGCAAGGCAGGATCTTTTAAGCGAAGTTTTACCGCTAAGCCAATTGTTGGACCACCCAATTGTCTGGGATTGTAACAATATCTTTTGATTGAGATTCAACCCCAATTTCTAAAAATCAGCCAGCGATGAGGCATCTTTGGATTGTTTTGTTCCACATAACGACAAGTCCTAACACCCTCGAACTGAAAAACTCGCGGAGTTGAGAGTCCTTCTTCTGTGACAAGAAGTATGAAATGTTCTATACCCAATGCTGCATAATATTCCTAATGAGAAATTCGCGAAAGTTCCATCCTTGAGAACCTTATCAAGCGAAGGCAGATGGGAGAGTACGGACACTGAGTTTAAGAATTGTTCCTTTCTCAGTTGTCTGATCCAACTCAGAAGAATTGACTTTTGAACGCTGTGGTGAATATCCTTTGCTCGCCTTGTAGCCTACGGTTTCACGTGGTTCTCGCGAATTCTTTTTAGCGTCAACGCAACTCTTTTTTTACTACTGCTAACTTCGCTGTCAATCGGAGGGTGACTTCATGAGTGAAGACCGAAGAGAATTCTTATCCAAAGGTTTGTTTGGTTCGCTGATGGCGTTCTCGTTAAACGACGTCGGACTTATGAATGCTCAAACGTTAGGTGGGCTATTTCAAGACGAGACTACCGCACTCACAGATGAGGCTACACGGAATTTTTGGCTGTACTCGGCTTTGAATTCACCGTGGCGCGATCAATTCTCTCCAGCGGCAGCAACAACCTCAGCGGGGCGTCCGAAAGCGTCAGGAACCTACGCGGAAATACGGAAGTACGTCCAGCGACAGGCGGAATTGATGGAAGCGCCAGAAAGCGCTACAAAGATGACGAACGCTAAGACTTCGTTGGATAGTAATCGTGAACCATACTTCTTTTATTACGATCGCGATCGAAAGAGCTTTCGACGGGCGTCTGAGATCGAGGACAGTGAGCTGTTGGACGCTGATGACGCTCAAGCGACGTTTTCGGTAACCGGCTTCAGACCTTCAATAGCTGATAGAGAATTGTTTGCGAACATTAGCGGCGGATACTTGAGAGTCGATCTTCAACAGCAAGTGCCCATGGCGGGCCTCCTAGAAGCTCTGGCGTGGACAGCTACGGCAGTCCTTCTTCCAGACCAGAATAAGAAGTTACCTCCTTTGAATACACGCTTCGATCTTGGAAAGTCTTGGGGAGATTTTCAGTCCGTTTTGTTCCCGAGGGGAATCGGAAGCTGGAGATGGAACTTCATGGTGCAAGAGAAGGAGTCTTGGTGGCGTCAAGTCCTTGGCCTTTTGGGAAAATTGCAAGGGCCATTACTTGGGGGATTGATTGCTCCTTTGGGCTTGCCAGCCATGGCAATATCAGCCTTCACACAATTTAATAGTATTTATGCAAACTTGATTTCGCAGAATGCTAGGACAAAATTTGTAGTTCAATCGCAAGATCTGCCGATGGTCTCAACAAAGGCCGCTCGACAATCCCTGCAAATAAGTACAGTCGTCCCAGTGCGAACAGGTGCCTATATCATTGTTCCTCGACAAAACGCGGATGCATTCAGCGCCAGCATGAAAAACTTTCGCATAGCACAGGGTTACGTAATCGATAATAACCGCGCTGATGAAGTTGCAGCTTCACGAGATGCTGTTCCAGAGGTAACGTATCTGACCCTCGAAGTCGGAGTAAAGAAACCCAGCTACACACCAGTTTCTCCAAAAACTAAATAGAACCCACCGTTAGTCAAGCTTCCAAAACTCTGACTAACATCTTTGATGTCAAAAGCGGTCCAGTACTGGAAACGATTTTGGGATCGAACAACGCAGGCGATCCCTTTCACTGGGCCTGCCCGGTTTCACACTGAGATGATAATTTCTGCGTTTCGTCCAATAACGAAGACACCATCGAAAATATCAATCTACTCCTCAATTCATATGTCAAAAAATAAGAGGGCATTACCGAACACTTCGATCTGAGGAGCAGTTTCGTTTTGCGACATCTGGGACAGATTGCCGTAATCACAATTTTCGTGGGGATCTCCACATCCGTCTGTGCTCAAGGGCCATCGCTGGTAAGACAAAGAGGTCATGATCAAGGAGCGAGGAAAGCAATACTTGATTCGAAGGGCAAGATCTTGGCGACCCTAGGAGGGTCATATATTTGCCTTTGGGAAGTCGCTACTGGCGTAGAACTGCGGGTAATAAATTTGAATCTCGATATCGGTGCAGTTGATTCAATTGCATTCAGCCCGGACTCCAAACTGATAGCGGCGGCCGGATTTCGTGGTGTTCAACTGATTGACACTACAATCGGTTCTCACTCCCGATTGTTTAACTGGCCGCCAACTCGAGCAGGCAACATCTCATTATCTTTTAGCCAGAACGGCAAGCTGGTAGCCGCCGGGCTAGGCTCGAAGATTAGACTGCTGAATGTGGAATCCGGTGAGTTCATAGAAAGCTTTGCATCATCCGGTACGGTTCTTGATGTCGCCTTCAGCGCTGATGGCTCAACGTTGGCCAGTGTAAGCAATGACGGTTCAACATCCCTCTGGAACGTTCGAAACGGTGCTAAATTGCTTTCGCATGTACATGCAGACAAGTTTCTTTACGCCAAGTTCAGCAATGACCCGAGAAGGGTGGCATTTGTCCGATCTGGTAATGCGGCAATCCAACTTTCCGATTCTTTTAGCGGCCGGGAATTACAGACACTAAAACTAGAATTAGACAGTAATCAAGAAGGAGTAAATTCTATCGCATTCAGCTCCGATGGCACCCTGTTGGCAGCGAGCACACGTGACGAGGTCGGAATTTGGGAGGTATCTACCGGTCGTGAGGTAACCAAATTCGCCGATCTGTCAAGCCCAGTTCTATTTAGTCCTGACGGGAATCTCTTGGCGGAATCAGATAACGTGATGCAATTCTACGATATTCACTCTCACAAGCTAGTCTGCGAATTCAAAGGGAACTTTCCACCGCCAATAAGTGACTTACGTTATAGCCCGGACGGTCGATTGCTCGCGATCGGAATTCCGAGGACAATCGAAATTCTGGATACTACTTCGGGCCAGATATTACAAAGGCTCGACACAGCGAATGACAACATATCTGGTTGTAGAATCGCCTTTAGCCCAAACGGGAAACTTTTGGCAAGTGTGTGTGGTGAGAACACCATTCGGATATGGGATGTTAATTCAGGAGTCCAAGTTCGTTCAATCAGCTCATCGGATTCGGAAAGTTTCGTTTCCATAGCGTTTAGCCCAGACGGCAAGCTGATTGCGGGCGGAGGATCGAACCGTCAGTCTAATCTGAATGATTCAAGATTAGAGACCATGCACTTGTGGTGTACTGCATCGGGGACGAAGGTTGCCTCATTTGCGAAACTTGAGCCCGGAACAATTACCACGATTGCCTTCAGCCCAGATAGCAAACTATTAGCGAGCGGCGGATCAGGGCTACAGTTGTGGGACATAACTACGAGAAGCGGATCTCGAATACTTAATAGAAACTTTACGGTCAAGCAAGTGGCCTTCAGTCCGGACGGAAAAAGCCTGGCGAGCGTGGGCGTTGAGCTCATACCCATTCCTAGAATCCCTCACGTCTATACAATCCAAGGCTTCATACGACTAACGGATGTTAGATCGCGTAAAACGCTTCGAGTGTTTGGACCATATCGTGACGTATCAATCCATTCCATTGACTTTAGCCCAACTGTTCACGTTCTGGCCGCCGCGGGCAGCGATAATCTAGTGCGACTGGTGGATTTGGTAAGGGGTAAGGAACTCAATGCACTGGCGGCGACGCATTTGGGGGACGTGTACTCATGTTCCTTTCGCTCTGATGGCAAGATTTTGGTCACCGCTGATGACTCGACTATAAGAATGTGGAATGCACGTACTTGGAAAGAAATTGCATCGCTGTTTGCCGCGTACAAATCGCCGAATCGCGAAGGCGTTATGAGTTCCAACGAATCATCTGCGATCGCAAACCTTCGAACAATATTCTCAGCTGAGGCTACTTATGTAGCAGTGTACCCTGGTCGCTATCTTGATCTACAACAACTTGTTGATACCAATTTGATTGATAAGAGTTTCGTGGAGGGAGGCAAGCACGGATACAGATTCGAGCTCCGGCTGAAAGCGAATGGCCAGTCATATGAGCTGTTAGCGGAGCCTTTGGTCTATGGAACTACCGGGCGAAGACGTTTTATCAGCGATGAAAGTGGTCGGATTCTCCGTAGTGAAAGGATGTACGTTGAAAAACCACGGGGTGCTGTCCGGGAAGAAGAATTAAAAAATCTATACCAGGGCGAGGAAACGGTTTGGCTTACGGTCGGTTCTGATGCGAGATTTGATACTAGAGACTTTGCAGTAAGTCGCGGCCTACATTGGGTGATGCAAAATGATCCATTTAGGGCAGATCCGCTCGAGATTTTTATGAGGGACTACTATGAGCCACGGTTGTTGCCACGTTTGTTGAAATGCAATGTGTCGAACAACTGCCATGAAGATTTCAGACAAATCAGATCTTTAGAGGCACTTAACCGAGCGCAACCATCTGTAAAGATTGTGCAGGCGCAGCAGCGCAAAGATAAACCAGAGCTTGCAGACGTGACCGTAGAGGTGGGAGAAGCGGTAGAAAGTTTTCTCCGAAGTGGAGAGAAAGTCGCACGGCGGTCAGGCATTTATGATTTGCGGCTATTTCGCGACGGACAGCTAGTGGGCTATACCACTCGAGTGGCGAACAGTGCGACAGAGAACCCTACCATTAGTAACAAGCAGAACATTGAAATAGAGCTGCAGCAGTGGCGTGCTAGGAACAAGCTGGCTTCAGATCATGTGGCGCACATCGGTACAGGCAAATGCGAACCCCTTGAATTAGGAACGGTTAGATGCACATTTACAGTGCGTCTGCAACGCCGTAATGATTTCGAGGCGGTTGAGTTTACAGCTTATGCTTTCAATGAAGACCGAGTGAAGAGCGAGACTTCACGTGAAGTACTAGAGCTCAAAGCCCCTGTTCCTGTGGTAAAGCCTCGCGCTTACGTTATTAGTGTTGGCATCAATGAATATGACAATCCAGCTTTTCGCCAATTGAGTTTTGCCGTCGCCGATGCAATTGCCTATCAACAAGTTGTTTGTAAACTCTTACAACAAACAGGCGAGTATGAAGTAGTCGCAGTGGCTTTGCTGTCGGGAAAGCGAAACGATGGTGTGACTGAAAGGTTGGCCACAAAGCAGAATATCAAAGCTATTTTAGATGTGCTGGCTGGTCACAACGACCCGAAGACTATTGAAGGGATCGCTGGGGCGAAGAGTTTGAAGCGAGCGGAGCCTGAAGACATGGTGTTGCTGTCATTTTCGGGCCACGGATATGCGGATGCGCGTAATAACTTTTATGTCATTCCGCAAAACACTTCGGCAGGTGCAGCAAAGTATATATTAGAGCAGTTGATTTCAAGTGAGGAACTCTCCTGGTGGTTGCGAGACATCGATGCGGGCGAGATGTCGATGATCATTGATGCCTGTCATTCAGCAGGCAGTGTTGACGCACCGGGATTCAAGCCTGGCCCATTAGGGGATAGAGGTTTGGGCCAACTGGCATATGACAAGGGAATGAGAATCCTGGCGGCGACGCAGCGCGATGATGTGGCTCTAGAGTTGGACGTTGACAATGATGGAACGAAGATTGGGCAGGGGCTGCTCACGTATGCGTTGATTCATGATGGGTTAGAAAACAAACAGGCCGACTCTCGTCCGCAGGATGGCCGGATAACAATTAAGGAGTGGCTTGCGTATGGCGAACGACGAGTGCCCGAACTATATAAGGAGGGGATCCGCGTAAAAGACAACATCAG
>JGI12627J13344_100050_pt1 | contig 25377 bp, 10 predicted proteins | sample TexAe_OM2H0_M2_FD_13344 | JGI IMG/M metagenome (IMG submission 13344) | reverse complement strand
CTATCTACTTGAACTCGATCTGTTTCAAGCCGATGTTACCTGGTTTTCTAAAAAAGGTTCTCAAACCACAAAGGTACGAGTAACAGTCAACTGAAGATCACTTACGAATAGTTCGACGTCTTCTCAATCGTTCGCCGATAGACCTCGTACGTTATTATCGCTGCTTTGGTCCATGAAAACTCTGCCGCACGTTCTTTAGCTGACTCAGACAAACGGCTCCTCAAATCGTCATTTGCTAACAACTCAATCATCGCTTTCGTTAACTCGACCGGATCGTTCGCCTCGAAATATTGGGCTGCGTTTCCACCGACCTCGACTAGCGCCTTAGCTGTACTCACAATTACCGGTGCACCACATGCCATCGCCTCGAGAGGCGGTAAACCAAACCCTTCGTACAGCGATGGGTACACGAACAAACGACAGGATGAATAGAGATCTCGTAGTTCCTCATCGTGAAGATAGCCAGTCAAAACGATCCGGTTTCTGACTGGGGACTTCTCTATCGTTGCAAGAACAGGACTGCTCAGCCAACCGCGACCGCCAACAATGACCAGCTGTAGAGGAGACCCTGGCATCGAACGCACCAAATCTTCGAATGCACTGACCAGGACTGAAATATTCTTTCGCGGTTCAATCGTGCCGACGTTAAGAATAAATTCGTTACCGATACCCAACCTTTGTCGAGTCTCAACCGTGGTTCCAGAATCAACCGGTCGAAAAAACTCGCGGGCGGCTTCGTAAACAACGACCACTCTGGTCTCATCGACACCCAGATATTCTATGACTTCCTGTCGCATTGCGTTGGTTGGGACGATAACCGTGTCAGCTTTACTCGCCATAACTGGCAGGCGTCTGCGCGCACGACTGACACTTCGCTTTTCGTGGGTCTCCGGGTACAGCAAAAGTGAAAGATCGTGAATAGTGAGTACAGTTGGACAAGGCCGCCAAAGTGGTATGTCGTAATTTGTTCCGTGGAATAAGTCGGGGCGTTCGCGGCGAAAGTGACGGGGAAGTCCTGCTGACCACCAGTGGCGACCAACCGGCCCAACAGGCACGCGATTCAACGTGAGATTGTCTCTGGCTGGAATCGCGTCAGTGATTTGCGGAAATGAAGACGGATATAAGAGTTCGAACCGGTGTTCGGGCAACATTCGCGCGAGTGCCTGCGACAATTCAAATGTGTAGTGACCCACGCCGGTCTTTGGAAAAGCCAGCGGAATGCCATCGATTCCTATCAGCATCGTTCCGTACAATGTAGCAAAGATCAGGAAGCGTTGCAGGAACGCAACCCGAAGAGATAGGAATTATCATCATCAAGGTCCAAAGCGTTGCTTGTATTCTCCAGCTACGATAAACGCCTTCACCATCTCGGCGTCCACAAAGTTGCCATTGAATTGATTAAGCTTTCCGAGCCAGAAGTTGTAGCCACCAAAATCCGCGTCCGGCGCATCGTTTGGGTTACGACGGAGATAGCCAAAATACTGCATTAAAACAAACGCGCGATTCGACTCTGCCGCCTTCAAATCAACATCTTCGGCTACTGCCCGCAAGGCCGTCGCGCGACGGGATGGATCTGACAGATTAACATCCACTATAGACACCACATTTGCCTTCTCTGTAGGTGACAGTACCCCTCCCGCGTTGGTGTCAAGCTTGGTGACAAACTGAGTCGCCGTCATTGAGTTCGGATACGCAGCTTGAAAAGCAGGGCGTTGCACAAACGCGAGCGCATAAGCTTGCTTGTTTGCTTCCAACGCTGCTTCCCATCCTGGTACCCCAACCTGAATTCCTTTGGCGATCTGCTGCGTGTCTTTTAAGAAATCGAAATACGTCGTTGGTACTGGAGTTGCGGGCGGACTTGTTAGATTTCCAAAACCCGCCTTGTACATTCGGTAGGCCAGGTATCCAGTTTCCTGAAACTCAATTGATAAAAAGAACGCCGCAGACACGTTTATACGCTTTACCTGTACACACTGCGCATCTGCTCCACACGAAGTAATCTCATTGGTCCAGAACTGCAATCCAGTCTGATCAGGTTCACGATTCAGAAAGTCAAGATAGTGCTGGCGAACAAAGAAAGCTGGTTGATCAATTGGATTAGTTCCGCCGTCGGTTGGTCCATCGTTGATAGTGAGGGTTGCAACCGATGGTGACCCAAGCGAGACCCCGGTTGCGTTGCTCAATGTAAGCGTAAAGGTTTCGGCGCCTTCAGAGTAAGTATCGTCGACGATGGGAATAGAAATGGTCTTCGACGTTTCGCCAGCGGCAAACGTTAGCTTCCCGAAGGTCGGTTGATAGTCGCAACGAGATGAAGCTTGCCCATTAATCACGCTACAACTATTTGCTGCGGCGGTGTCGCTGGTCGCGTACTCGACAGTGGCGGTGATTGAGGTATCACCAGTTCTCGTTACGTTTAAATTAAGAGTGTTCACGCCCTCGTTAATACCCACGCTCGAAGCACTCAAGCTCAGCGTCGTTCCACACGAGGTTCCTAGTGACAGACTGTTGCGTGGATTGGGAACTCCCACGGAAAAGTCGTTGCTGTTGCTATCAGTATCTGCGCATCCGCCAGAGTTTCTAATAGCCGCGGTCGTACTACTCAAGTTAGGTGTTGGTCCTGCACCTTCAAAGCAATTCGCGTCAATTCCATAGCCAACAAAGTCTAGAACATTTGGGTTAGGTAATGGACAGTTGGTCGGAATTCCCGAACCGAGTCTGGAAAAACCAATCTTGCCCGAAAGTGAGAGGTCCATATTGCTTGAAGATGATGCATCAGGCGCTGGTAACGGGGCGCCAGTAGCATGGGTAGGACCAAGTTGAATCAGAAAATATCTTCCAGGGCCAATCGCCAAACCTCGCGAACTAACAAATCCAACCGTAAAAGTGAACTGCCCGGTGGCCGAGGTAAAAGCAAGCGGCCAGCCATTGATGTCGATTGCAGTATTTGTTCGATTGAATAGTTCGACGTAATTATTTTGGAAAGTGGAATTAGGTTGTCCAGCCCCGGAATAGATTTGGCTAATTACAATGTCACCTTGCGCGGGCGTGGGAGTCGGGGTTGGCGTAGGTATTGGAGTTGGAGTTGGTGTCGGCGTTGGCGTGGGGGCACCTCCGCAACCATTCAGAAGGACCCCGAGATTCGGCGGGGCTGTGGTGATCAAGTCGGTCACTCCATCAACATTAATGTCGCCAGTAGTTACCCAATTCGGGGCGCCTCCGACTAAAAAAGTTGTCGGCGCACCTAAAGCTCCCAAACCATCACCCAATAGAACGGCCACATTACTTGACGTTTGTTGAATGTTCGCCGTCGCAATATCTTTCTTACCGTCCCCATTAAAATCTCCGGCTGTAATCGATATTGGACCAAACGGCGCCGAGAACTTTGTAAAAGCGCCAAAGGTTCCGTCGCCATTTCCGAGCAGAACTGCCACAAATGCTGGGTGGCAACAGTCATTAAAGTTCGTCACGGCCAGGTCCATCTTTGAGTCGCCGTTTAAATCCGCGGCTGTGATCGCGTGCAAATCAAACCCGCCGCTGAAATTATTTACTGCACCAAAACCACCATTCCCATCGCTTAGAGAGACGGAGACCATTCCGACGTTTGTATTTACTGCAGCTATATCGGGTTTGGTGTCGCCGTTAAAGTCGGCAGCCACGAGGGAAGGTGGTCTGACGCCATTGATGGTGACCGTTGACGGGAAGCTACCCGAGCCGTTACCAAACAATACGGTGATGGTGTTGTTACCGTCGTTACCAGTCGCGAGATCGAGTTTGCCGTCTGTATTGAAATCTGCTGTAACGATCGACAGCGGATTTGTTCCGACAGTAAAGCTTGTCGGTGAGGCAAAGCCAGCCTGTCCGTTTCCGACAAAGAGAGAAACCGAGGTCGAAAAATCGCGGGTGATTACAAGGTCAAGTTTTCCATCACTAGTAAAGTCGGCAAGGGCAAGCGCACTGGGCCGAATTCCGCTCGCGAGCGTTCCAGACACGGAGAAGTTACCCAAGCCATCGCCAATCAATACCGTTGCGCTATCGTCAAAGTAATTCACAGTCACCAAGTCAGGCTTGGAATCTCCATTGAGATCTCCTGCCGCCACGGCCCGAAGACTGTTGGCGACATTCGGCTTGACCACGACTGCAAAGGTTGGAGTTTGACATCCTGATGACGCTGCGCCGCTGTTTGGTAACCAACTAACTATGCCAACCAGCAATACTGCGAAACCGACGTATCCGAAAAGAACGCTCTTGGAGAAAAAGTTTCTCTTAATCATAAAGTCAGTAACGTCCGACATGCTTTAGCTTGTCGATTACCTACCGTTGGTTCCCTTCTCATAATCAGGCGACAAACTAATGTCCAACAAGCTTTAGCTTGTCGCCTCTACCTCTTGGATCCTTGTCACCGTATCAGACGACAAGCTGAAGCATGTCGGACATGTGATTATGGACCAAATCTCTGTCGATATTCGCTCGATACTATGAAGGCTTTAACCATTTCAGCATCGACAAAGTTGCCATTGAACTGGTTAAGCTTGTTGAGCCAGAAGTTCAATCCGTCCAGGTTTCCATCTGGCGGATCATCAGGATTTCTCCTCAGATATCCGAAGTACTCCATTAGTACAAAAGCTCGATTGAGTTCTTTCTGTTGGAAGTCAGAATCCTCGACGAGTGATCGTAAAACTGAGGCACGCTTGGTCAAATCTGAAGGCGTTGAGCCGAGCACATTCTCGAGATTTGATCGCTCTGAGGCTGAGAGCACTCTGCCTGCGTTCAAATCAAGTTTTTCAACAAATGCGGTGGCGGTTAGAGAATTGGGAAACTCTGATAGGAATGCTGGCGTCTGGACCCAACCATTGAAGAACGCTTGTTTGTTATTCTCCAGAATTTGTTCCCAACCCGTTACACCCACAACTACATTTCTGCCGACGCGCGGTGTGTCGATCATAAATTGTTTGAAGCGCGGTAGTGTTCCGAACGTAGCCATCGTAGTGCGATAAACCAGATAACCAGTCTGCTGAAATTCGATCGAGAGGTAAAAAGCAGCAGAGACATTTATTCGTTTGACCTCGACACAGCCTACATTGGCGCCACATGAATTGATCTCGTTTTGCCAGAAGTTTAGTCCGGCAGTATCGGGATCTCGACTCAGGAAATCGGCATAGTGTTGAGTAACAAAAGCTGCCGGGGTATCGATTACATTGTTGCTCGTGCCAAGTGGAGTAACGAATGGACCTCCAGTCGTAAAGGTCGCGACTTGATTCGAAGAGGGATTAGTAAAAGTCAGGCTTGATGGTCCAAAGACTGTCTGCCCTTGAGAAGGTGTCAATGTATGCGTGCCGGAGGTCGCGATGTAATTAAACACCACGTTCCCATTCGCATCACTTACAGCCCTACCACCCTGGGAACCAGAAAGAGTTATTGTGACTCCCGCAACACCGTTGCCAGTCGCGTTCAGCACCCGGCCACGAAGCTGAACTGACGTGCGCGGTTCGTCATCGTTCAGTACGCCATCACCATTGCTATCAATACTGCGAATGCGACCTTCGCCTTTCGGCACACCTATGAATGTAAGTTCTCCACGTGTTCCGGCAGCAGCTAACAAGATTTGCAGTGTAACGGGCGGCTCAGTAAGACTGTCGGACAAAAATTGATTTCCTGAGAACAAGAAACTCCGTGGAGCGCCTCCATAGAGTCCGCGAACAACAAGATCGCAATTGTTTGCTTGTGACTGTTGGATGAGAAGGTTAATTCGCTGCGCGATTTGACCGCTTGCTCTATTCGACGCATCGACCGTGACCATGAGACCGACGGCTGGCGGCGTTCCAGTGTCCAGCCGAAGAAGCATCAGCTCGATGTCAGTGCGCCATTGGTCTGCAGTAGCTGGCAGAGTGTTGAAGAAGAATTGCGACGCCTTCATGAAATTGAACAAAGTGTCGAAAGTTCCATCGTGAATCAAACCAAAGCCCGTAATCTGCGGAGTGGTTTGGCTACGATTTATTCCGACCTTTTGATAAAGACCACGCAGCTGAGGGACTTTGACTGACTGTGGTTCTTGTAGCGCGATACTCGGAGTAATTCGATTATCCGTCCCCGGTTTGAAGTTTGTAATCAAGTGACATTCGCTGCAGTTCACGATCCCGCCATCAAGTTTCTCGTTATTGAAAAACTGAAAGCCGCTAGAGAACTCAATCGGAGGCCGGCTCAAAGATTCATTCGGATTGGGGGGATAAGTAAGCGACTGTACGAATGATTTGAAGTCCGCCATTTCCCCAATGGTGAGTTGACGTGGTCCACCAAGTAAGGAAACAAAAGCGATATTGAAGTTTTCCAGGCCGCCACGATCACCGCGCCAGTGCAAGGGTTCGTTACCAATGATGCCGCGAAGCGATTGCGTCATCATTGGTCCCTTCATGGGATGCAGATTGTCAGTGCCCGACGAGTTTGGCGGAAAGAAGACATTTACGGGGTCCAACTGCCCCAGCGGATTCCCAAGGTCCCACACCATGCCATCGCGATGACCATTCAAGTGACAGCTTGCGCACGAGACAGTGCCGTGCGCTGAGAGGTCCGCATCGTAAAGAAACCTGCGACCGTTCCTTACCGTTGGAGATTCCGGGTTAAAGCCAATCGCAACTGAAGAAACCTGGGCCTTCGCTGTTGTGTCGACAATACTGATTGTTTGGTCAAAACGATTGAGAACATAAAGTGAGTGTCGGCCTTCATCAAGAGCCAGTCCAGTCGGACCTTTACCGACAGCAATACGATCTGTTACGTCACCCGCCGCCGAGAGCTGGCCCACCCGACCCGAACTGGTCGCTGAGACATAGAACGTTCCATCTGAACTGCGAATAACATCTGCGGGTAACGCTAGACTCGACGCTCGCTCACTATCGGAACCAACAGGGTCAGCCAGGTTGACGTGAGTATTTAGATCCTTACTGATGGAAACTGTCGGAGTGCCAGAGGCTGCGTTAGTTAGGATTGTGACTCGATTGTCTTGAAAACGCCCTCTCAAGTTCGGTTCAAAGCGGACTTCATTGGTGTCATCGAGATTAGCTACGAACAAGCGGCCTTGACTCGGGTCAAACGACATATTGCCGACGTGTGTTCCGACGTCACTTACTGTTGTATTTACAGTTGTGGGTAAGCTGGATCCCGAGGCTGCGATAACTGCGATATCAATGTCAGCAAGCGTATAGGGAATGGACGCGTTCCATGAACGACCAATTTCATCGCGCCAAGTACTGCCAATCCTTTTGACCACCAACCCTGTGCTTGGAGCCGCGGGGAGGCCGGGGCCTGGTGCTGGATTTGGAGGTGGTAACCCTCCATTGTTTTTCACATCTACTTCTTTGACGACCGTGGTCTGATTGCCTGATTCGAAGACTGAAACAAAAACACGAGATCCATCAGCATTCCGTGCAAGGGCTCGCGGCTGTTTGCCGAAGATTTCAATGGTGGCTGGGGTTGTTGAGGGGCTGGCCGGATCGAAAACCTTGATCTGACCTCGACCCAATCGGTCCACAGTGTTTCCAGCCAGCAAGGAGGCGCCTCCCGAAACACATACAAACGCCATTTCGCGAGTTGAACCAGCAAATATTACATCTGTGGGTTCGTCACCAACTTCGACAGTCCGAATTACGTTGCCGGTGGCCAAATCCACTACGCTGATCGAGTCAGAAAGCCAGTTCACGACCCAGGCCTCGTTATCGTTGCGAACAGCGACGCTAACCGGCTCGAGACCCACAGGAATTTCTGCGGTCAACCTCGGGGACGCTCCTGTCGCCAGCTGAAAGACTGATAGTGTGCCATTTGGTGAATTCACCGCGAGCAAACGGCTGCCATCAGGAGTTAGGGCAAGAGGATGAACTTGAGGGCTTTCAAAGTTAAGTGAAATTGTATTCTGTGAATGCGAAACGGGAGCATTGGCGAGAAATCCAAGCCCAATTGCAGTCAGTGAGAGTGAGAAAGCGGCAAACCGAGAGACGGTTGTCCGCAATGATGGATCGGGGCACATCACGAACTCCTAGGAAAATGAGATCTCAACAGCCCGAACGAGCGTCGGAACGTAGGGAGACGAACGGGACGTGATTAAGGAACTTAGACCACGGAAGCTGCCCGTTTGTCAATGCCGTCTTTATCTGGCAGAGAAAACAGATCCTTTTTACGAGATTTCTTAGAGCGTGGCAATTTTGTCCACCGGTTTTCTTCAAAAATCCACTTAACACAAGCTCCGGATTTGCCGCAGATTATTATTTTTTTCTTGTGCTATCAGACTTGGACCGCACGTGACTCGCGAATGTCAAAATTTCCCTAAGAACCTCGTTGACACTGAGCTGACGAGCGGGCTAAACTCAACTTGCCCCTCGTGGATGTCAGAAAATGCAGCCGCGATCAAAGAGAAGGCCGCCTCACTTCGAGCATTCTTTCCGTAAAAAAAGCAAGGAGCTACATGAGATGAGAGTAATTACAGCCACGCTAATAATCGCGCTAGCTGCCATCGCTACGTTTGGTCAAGCACCGACTTTGCGTATTGTCACCGAGGATCCGAACCTGCCTTCCGAGCTTTTTTACGGAAACATCAAGGTTAAGCCGCTGCGCTTGCGTCCAGGAACAAATACCCCGATCACCATTAACGATGCTGATTTTTTTGTAACGACACAGTACGTGGATTTTCTGAGTCGCTTCCCTGACCAGAGTGGTTTTGGTTTCTGGCAGAATGAAATCACGAGCTGCGCTGGCAATGCCGGCTGCGTTGAAGTTAAACGAATAAATGTTTCGGCCGCATTCTTCCTGTCGATAGAGTTCCAGCAGACCGGTTTCCTCGTCTACAAGATGTACAAAGCCGGATTTGGCAACCTGCCTGGCAAGCCTGTCCCGGTTCGACGTGAGAACTTCGTTCCTGACACTCGCACGATTGGCCAGAACGTCATTGTGGGCAATCCTGGTTGGGACACGACCCTCGACAACAACAAGACTTCTTTTGCCGTCGCGTTTGTTCAGCGTCCTGAGTTTCAAGCAGCGTTTCCGTCGAACATGACCGCGCAGCAATTCGTCGACAAGCTCGATACAAACGCTGGCCTCGTGCTGAACAGTAACGAGAAAGCAGACTTGGTGGGCATTCTTGGAGGAACACCTGCTGATTTTGCAAAGCGTGGTCAGGTGCTTCGAGCAGTGGCCGAAAACCAAAACCTGACGCAGCGCGAAACCAACAATGCGTTCGTCTTGATCCAGTACTTTGGTTACCTCAGAAGGAACCCAGACGACGCGCCAGATAGCAATTTTGGTGGCTACAACTTCTGGCTCGGCAAACTGAATCAGTTCAATGGCGACTTTGTTCAGGCTGAAATGGTGAAAGCCTTTATCGTCTCGAGCGAATACGTCAGTCGCTTCTAACAAAGAAGTCATTAAAGACAAAAAAGACGGGACCTGAATTGGTCCCGTCTTTTTGTTTTGATGACTTCTCTGGCCCGATAAGGCCACGGGCTTGGCCCCGTGGTTTGTTACGCTCGTTGCTACAAACAACTTGCTTTTCCTTTCAGCGCGCTTGCGCGCGCAGAAGTGAGACGACGGCCTGGTTATTAGCAACGAGCGTTAGCGACCACTGGACAAGCCAGTGGCCTTGTATTCAAGCCAGGAGCAGCACCTCGACTTTGGAGGCGAAGCTATCTCACGGACCAAATCGTTTTCGATACTCGTCGGAAACGATGAACGCCTTCACCATCTCCGCATTAACGAAATTCCCCCCAAACGAATTCAGCTTACCCAGCCAGAAGTTAAAACCGTCAAAGTTAGAATCAGGAGCGTCGTTCGGACTACGTCGCATGTAGCCGAAATACTGCATCAATACAAATGCCTTGTTTGTTTCGGCGTTTCGTAAATCTGCGTCCTCCGCTACCGTGCGTAACACCAACGCTCGTTTTGATAGATCAGCGGGTGTCGCTCCCAATTTGCTGACCAGATCGTTCCGTTCCGCGGTCGACAGGACGTTACCTGCATTCGTGTTGAGCTTGTCAACAAACTGCTGGGCCGTCAGATTGTTGTACGCAGTCAGGAAGTCTGTTCGTTGTACAAACTCAAGTGCGTACGCCTGCTTATTCGCTTCCAGTTGACCTTGCCAGTCGCCTATTCCAACTTGTACCCCTTTACCGATTTGCTGCGTTTCTCTCAAAAAGTCAGAGAAAGCGACCGGAACTGGAGCACCCGGAAGATTTCCGAAGGCAGCCTTGTAGAATCGATAGACGAGGTAGCCCGTCTCTTGAAACTCGATCGACAGGTAAAACGCCGCTGAAACGTTAATGCGCTTAACCTCAATACACTGAGCATCCGCCCCACATGATGTAATTTCGTTTGACCAGAAGTTGAGACCAGCAGTATCTGGTTCACGATTCAAAAAGTCGATGTAGTGTTGGCGAACAAAGAATTGAGCCTGGTCAATTGGGTTAACACCTCCCTCACCGCCGTTGTCATTAATTGTTACTGTCGCAACTCCTGTTGCCCCGACATTTACTCCTATAGCGTTACTAAGGCCAATCGTGAATGTTTGTGGTCCTTCGACATAAACATCATTAACGATGGGAATGTTTATTGTCTTTTGTGTTTCACCGGCGGCAAATGCCAATCTACCAAGCGTGGTCAGGTAGTCGCAGCGTGATGAGGCATTTGCGCTCGCAGCACTGCATGCAAGCGAGCCAGCCAAATCGCTTGTTGAATAATCAACGGTAGCGAAGCTCGCCGTGTCACCTGACCTTGTAACATCGACTGATAGAGTGGTTGTGCCCTCAGTTACGTTGTGGGTAGCTTGAGCGAACTGTACGGTGCTCGCAATAGCCGCCCGAGGTGTGAACGTGACCTCACCAGCGTCAGTTAGGTTAATAGGTGATACTTCAGAAGAGTGTGTATCAATTGGATAACCATCCTGACCGCCAACTCCGAGGCCGACAGTTGGAAGCAATGCAGTGTTTCCCGCGCCGTAACGCGTTTTGATCACGCCATTCGTACGCAGTTCAATCTCAAAGTTGACCGGGGTACTACCGGTACAAGCTGAGCCGTTAAAGTTACAAGGAACTCCTTGCCATCTGAATATGAGCCGGTCTGGTGACGGTCTGCTCGTATAGATACCTGCGTCTACCCGACTTGTCGTTCTTAAATCAAGATCATCCCACAGACCTGCGACCATTTGATAACCGCCCATCCGGCTCGGCGATGAAGTCGGATCGCTTGACGATCCGTCGCTAAGCTCGGGAGGAGGACTACCAAAGTAAATATTGCCGTTCGTTGAGAGCGTGATACTCGTTAGATTGTTCTGTAAGAAAGGAAACGTGAAGTCGTTTGGAAGAATAAAGTCGAGATAAGCATCGTCGGCATTCGGATTCAAGTTTGTGCCACCGGTGGTAAGAGCAACCGAGGCCCCGACACTTGTTGTAAAAGGATCAGCTATAGGTTGCGGGACACTGATTGGTAACGTAACCGGAGTCCCAGCGTTACCTGCGTTATCAAACTCCTGGACCTGCAAAGTACCACTGTTGTGTCGAAACGGAATCGCGACCGTTGCGATCTGTCCAGTGCCAGACAGCATTGGAAGGACACCCTTAACCGGGTAGACAGTGCTGGTTGCGCCGTCGATAAAATTGATTTGATAGAGAGACGCTTGACCAGCTGCGCCATCATCTCCGGAAGCGGTCCAACCTAGCTTTACTGTCCGTCCTGTTTGGGAATTGATATGAAAATTGGTGACGGCTCCGGGAGCAGTCGAGTCGTTTTCTGCGAGGCTCAAGAAACTATTAGAAACATTTAACCGGCGTCCAGTTAACGTCTTATCAATCAAGCCCGGTACAACATCTCCGTTGTACAGAAGCAGACTCTTGACTTGTGCGGCGGTCAGGTTTGGACTCTGGGCCCACAATAAAGCCGCTGCTCCAGTCACGTGCGGCGTAGACATCGACGTTCCGCTGAAGATGCTGTACGTAGATTGAGCAGTAGCATCTGGAGGTTCCGGATTGCAGGGATGCGGATCCGGACCAATGTCTCCGCAGTGTGGTGTTGTGCTGACAATGTTTGTTCCGGGTGCAGCAAGATCAACACCGGTACCGCCGAAGTGTGAAAAAGTTGCGAGCAGATCAGAGTCGTCGCTGGCAGCCACTGAAATAATGTTCGGCAGACTGAAGCCAGCCGGATACACAGGTACGCGATCATTGTCGGGTTCGGGAGTTTCAGTGTCGGTGGTGTTTCCTGCCGCGGCGACAAATAAAATTCCCCTTGTGTTGAGTCCATTGATGGCATCAATGAAACCTTGCGTGAATGGCGCCCCACCAAAACTTGCGTTTATGACTTTGACGTTGGCTCCCTGTGTATGACCGGGGTTGTTATCCCAAGTTTGACGCATCTGCGCGGCGTAGTTGCAAGCCCGAATGGCATCGGCAGTATCTCCAAAACCATCCTCGTCAAGAAACTTCAGTGACATCAAGCTTACTGCCCAGTTCACGCCAGCAACGCCCTTATTGTTGTTACCTACGGCGCCAATTATTCCAGCCACGTGTGTGGCATGCGTTTCCGTGTCAGCGCCAGTGAATACAGTGCCCGAATTGTTTACAAAGTCGTAGCCGTGAAGATCGCCGGCTATCGTTGGTCCGGGTACTTGTACCGATCCAGGCGAAGGATTGGTCCAGATATTCGCCAGTAGATCCTCATGGTTGATATCGATACCCTGATCCAAAACACCAACCACGACACTCCTGCTTCCCTGTTGTGTATTCCAAACCTGGGTTGCGCCGATCCTGGTCATGCTTGGTTGGGCTACAAAGCGTGGATCATTTGGAGTGACTGTCGCGTGGAAGATGTAATTCGGCTCGGCATAAATGACGTCAGGTTGATTTCGAAACGCTGCTACTGCCTTAAGGGTCTCGCTCGGATCGACCTTAACGATTCTTAATCCCTCGACGAGCGGATACGCTCCGAACTCGCTTACGCTGGCGTTGAGTACCTCCCCAGCTGCAGTTGAGAGTCTCTCAGCACCCGTCCGACTGTTTGCCACCGACTCACTCTTGTAACGAACAAGTATTTCACCGGGTCGAAAAGGCGCTCGCACCGGTTTGATGGACCGTGAGGATTGTTGCGCTGGCGGAACTGTTACTTGACGTTTCGCTCCACTGCTAAATGGGAACACAAACACGGCAAGTAGCAAGACAATACCAAATGAAATTACAAAGATTGAACGTGTTCTTACCCTATTGTTCGCAAAGAAAGAGGTAGGCATGAAATACAGTTCTCCTGAGACTTTAGACCTTAAAGCTTGAGATTGATGTCGAGATTTTTTGGGCTTAACTTTGGACGGCTAAGCGTGACGTGACCGGTTGAAGATCCCGCTTAAAAATCTTTGGATAAAACGGCGAGAAATATATACCAAAACAAGCCACGGACAAACTTTATGTTTGTCGGGCGTTCCTCAGTGGGCACCCCTTCCGGCGAAAAACCGCTCGCTTATTTTTTTGCCGAGCCTCTCACATAAGAAGGGGGCGTCCACGGAGGGACGCCCCATTATTGCGAAAAGCCTGCTTAGTTTTGCCTAGCCTCTTATTAGAATGGGGCGCCACACGGAGGGGACGCCCCTACTAATTAGGGGCCGAATCTTTGACGGTATTCAGAGGAGGTGATGAAAGCCTTCACCATCTCCGCATTGACAAAGTTCCCGCCAAATGAGTTTAGCTTGCCCAGCCAGAAGTTGAAGCCATCGAAGTTTGCGTCCGGCGTTTCGTTCGGGCTCCGCCGCAGGTAGCCGAAGTACTGCATCAGCACAAACGCCTTGTTCAGCTCCGCCGCCCGCAGCTCTGCATCTTCCGCTACTGCTCGCACCACCTGCGACCGCTTCGTCACATCTGCCGGGGTCGCTCCCAGTTGATTTATCAGCGTCGTCTGTTCTCCCGCCGACAGTACTCCGCCGGCGCGGATGTTCAGCTGCGTCACAAAGTCTGTCGCCGTCATCGTGTTCGGATACTGCGCCTGAAAATCCGTCCGCTGGACAAACGCCAGCAGGTACGCCTGCTTGTTCGCTTCCAGCTGTGCTTCCCAGTTCCCGATGCCCACCTGCACTCCCTTTCCGATCTGTTGCGTGTCCCGCAAAAAGTCGCTGAACACTATCGGTACTGGCGCTCCAGGGGGCGTCGTCAGATTCCCAAACGCACTCTTGTACACTCGGTACACTAAGTACCCTGTCTCCTGAAACTCGATTGAGAGGAAGAAAGCCGCCGACACATTGATCCGCTTCACCTCTAGGCATTGCGGATTGGCGCCGCAACTCGTGATCTCGTTTAGCCAGAAGTTCAAGCCTGCCGTGTCCGGCTCCCGATTCAGGAAGTCGATGTACTGTTGCCGCACAAAGAAGTTCGGNGTATCAATCGGGTTGGTACCGTTNACCGCGTCGTTGTCCGTTATCGTCAACGTCGCTGTCGCCGGCGTTCCCAGCGTCGCCCCACTCACATTACTCAACGTCANACTGAACGTCTCAGCTCCTTCGGCGTACACGTCATCGACGATCGGAATCCCNATCGTCTTCGCCGTTTCTCCCGCCGCAAAGNTCAACGTTCCTAACGTCGTCAGATAGTCACANCGCGACGAGGCTTGTCCGTTGGTTACGTTGCATAGGGCCGCTCCCGCCGTATCACTCGTGGCGTACTGCACACTCGCTGCTCCACCCGTGTCTCCACTTCGGCTCACGTCCACATTCAGCGTCGGGCCGCCTTCTCCCACACTGAAACTTGTTCCCGTCAGCTGGATCGTAGACGGTATTGCAGCACCACCCTGCCAGCCAAGATCTCGCAATAGTGAGAACGTTAGATCTGCAGGTGTCGTGACACTGTGAGTTAGATCATCAGAGTTATTCGGTTCCATCAATTGATTTGGAAATGCCGACGTATCGAAGTGCGAGACCGAAGATCCTGCCTCTCGCGGATTAGGCGAATACATCTTTATGCGATTCGATGAGTCAGCACCTGCCGGGACTGATGTATCCAGAAGCAGCGACGCGTTTACTGTAGAACCTAATTGGGCCCTAATCGAATCAGCGTCGCCTACTGCAACACTCAGAGCTGGAATTGTGATTGTGGAATCTGCACCACCCATTTGGGGAGGTATAGCCGGATCAGTGCTAGTTGAAACGTTGCCAATGACAACTCCTATGGCGCCTGCATTCTGCGCATTCTTAACTTTCACGGTGAAGTTGCAGGTGCCTCGATCGATAAAGGCTATATTTCCTGAAACCGCCCCAGCATTTGTGAATGCCGAACAGCCATCCGTTGTTGTTGGCCCAGCCCCATCAGCTACATCCAGCGCTCGTACAAGGTTTGCAGTAAGGCCCGGAAAAGACAGACGTCCACCAAACTCAGCCGTGCCAACGGTGTAATTCTGCACAGTAGGAGAGTTGATTCTCAAACGTGGAGTGCCTAAGACATTGGGAACATCTGAGACCACCTGTGGGCCAGCCCAAACTAAATTCCCGGTATTTATTGCGGACGCGACACGCTCGGCGTCGGTCATGTTGATCCAAAGTTTGCCCGACGTGTTGTCGCGCAGGAAGCGATCGTAGATGCTGGGAACCCCGGAATCCTGAGCACCAGTCGCCGAGCTCGTAAATGTTTGGAAACCCAGACCATGGGCCAACTCGTGTAAGACCACCGAGACCAGGTCGACTCCATCCCCATGGTTGTTGTCAAGACCGTAGTACCACGGACTTCCTGAGAAACAACTTGCAGATCCGATGTCTGGGTTGAACGTAGCATTGATTTCAGCTGTCGCGCCGTTCCGGTCTGAACCGGCCAGAGCGTTGGCCAAAGCTACGCTGTACCACGTCTCGGCAAATGGCGCATTAGGAAAATTGCGATGAATGGTTGCGGTTCCGGCCGAGCCGAGAACCGCGGAATTCGAGGTACATGGCAACGTTGCATCCCAGTTAGCGCTCACCACTATGTTGGTAGTGCTGTTGAGAGTTGCACCCCAGACGTTTGCTGCGAACTGAAATGCATTTAAACGTTGTGCACCAATCGTCGTGCCACCATTTCCACCAACCGGAGCAGCAGGTGTCGGATCATTAAAACCAACGCCAGCCGGGTCATTGTTTTGTACGGTTATGGTGACTGCAGCTTGAACTGTTGACGACGCACCAAAGCTCACCGCCATTATGAGCAACATCAATGGTAGTTTGGCGAACCTTGATTTCGTCATTGCAGTTTTTTCGCTGAGGTAGTGCGAGCAGCGGTTTGAGGCTGATCGGTTGATTTCTCGACACCAAGTAGCTTGGGATCGAGTTGAAAGAACGAGGCTGCACCTTCAGGACTGTCTATACACGACTGTGTTACGGTGCCGTCGGAATTCACTCGAGCTACTTGAACATTCTGAAAACGTCCCTGGAGATCCATCGATATCCCTCCATCAGGGTCCTGTACTTCGGTGAGTCCCTCCGTTGATCTATTGACCAACTGCTTCAACCCATCTGCGAGTTGTTGTGCTTCCTGCTGAGTGAGTGGCTTGATTTGGCCTGTTTGTGGATCCACTTGAACCTCGCGTCCCGCAACTTTGACGGTTCTAAATCTGCCGTTAGCATTTGTTCCATTGTTGGCAGCAATCGAGGCCTTAGCAGCTACGACGTTCTGTCTTTTGATAACGGTCGCGGCACCGACGACGACAACTGCCGCGCCAATAATGATCACGAGTAATGGAACGCGACTCAGGCGGTCCTTTCCTTCTTTCCTGGTTCTCTTCTTCTTCATTTCCTTACCTCTTGGTTGTGTAGCGATCTACTAGAGTGGACAGTTTCCGAATGGAAAAATAATGAGAAGCGTCTATCAAATCGATAACGCCGAATACATAGATGCAAAAAAATTTGCGCCGATGTAGGTCTGTCTAAAGGATAATTCGAACCTCAGGGGCCGAATCGTTGACGATATTCAGAGGAGGTGATGAAAGCCTTCACCATCTCCGCATTGACAAAGTTCCCGCCAAATGAGTTTAGCTTGCCCAGCCAGAAGTTGAAGCCATCGAAGTTTGCGTCCGGCGTTTCGTTCGGGCTCCGCCGCAGGTAGCCGAAGTACTGCATCAGCACAAACGCCTTGTTCAGCTCCGCCGCCCGCAGCTCTGCATCTTCCGCTACTGCTCGCACCACCTGCGACCGCTTCGTCACATCTGCCGGGGTCGCTCCCAGTTGATTTATCAGCGTCGTCTGTTCTCCCGCCGACAGTACTCCGCCGGCGCGGATGTTCAGCTGCGTCACAAAGTCTGTCGCCGTCATCGTGTTCGGATACTGCGCCTGAAAATCCGTCCGCTGGACAAACGCCAGCAGGTACGCCTGCTTGTTCGCTTCCAGCTGTGCTTCCCAGTTCCCGATGCCCACCTGCACTCCCTTTCCGATCTGTTGCGTGTCCCGCAAAAAGTCGCTGAACACTATCGGTACTGGCGCTCCAGGGGGCGTCGTCAGATTCCCAAACGCACTCTTGTACACCCGGTACACTAGGTAGCCTGTCTCCTGAAACTCGATTGAGAGGAAGAAAGCCGCCGACACATTGATCCGCTTCACCTCAATGCATTGCGGATTGGCTCCGCACATAGTGATCTCGTTTGTCCAAAAGTTCAAGCCCGCGGTGTCCGGCTCACGATTCAGGAAATCGATGTACTGTTGCCGCACAAAGAAGCTCGTCGTATTAATTGGATTAGTGCCATTAACGACTTCGTTATCGTTGATCTGTATCGTTGCCGTGGCGGGAGCACCGAGAGTTGCACCGATCGCGTTGCTTAATGTGATACTGAACGTCTCAGCTCCTTCGGCATACACATCATCCACAACTGGAATTGTAATTATCTTTGATGTCTCACCTGCAGCGAAATTAATCTTACCGAAGGAAGTCAGATAGTCACAGCGAGATGACGCTTGCCCGTTTGTCGCGCTGCACAACGCGGTTCCGGCTGCGTCGCTGGTCGCGAAGTCCACGCTTGCACTATTCGCAACGCTACCAAATCTGGTCATGCTAACGGACACGGTACCTTCGCCTTCGTTCACAACATATTTTGTCGCAGCCAATTGAATACTACTCGCAGATGCTGAGGTCTGTAGTTGGCCACGAATCTCGCCATTCATAAAATTGTTGCTGTGTACATTCACATACCAGAGACCGTTCTTCAACTCATCTGCCTGGCTCGAATTCAAAGCGATCTCAAAATCACTTACCTGCCCATTTGGCAAAGGGAAAATAACCGGGCCGCTCACTCCTACAGCTGCCGGTCCATGGATACGAGCTGCAGTTTGCGGACTCGTTAGACCACTGAAGTTCAAGGAAACTCTTGCCGACTTCTCATCGGGACTTAAGAGTAGCGTGGCTGTTCCCGTCGCAGTTGAATTTGTTGACGGTGTTTCCTGTGCTCCATTGAGGTTCGCCACAAACAGTAAACTCGGCTTTGACTTGATCTCATAGATCGCGCCATTTGAGAGTGAAACAACGAAAACGTTTCCATTAGGCCCAGTTTGAATATCCGTGGTTACCCCAAAATCTCTACCAATTATTAAGCTCTCGCTCTCACCTTGATCAAACTTGTCAGTGTTATCAGCCACTCGATCGGCAAGTTTAGGATCTGTGAAAGCGAAGTGTTGACGATCGGAGGTAAACTTGAACCGAAAGAGAAACCCGTTGAGAAGGGTTGTTCGTGAGGCACCCACAAATAGATCGCCCTCATACTGTGGACCAAGTCCACGACCTTTAACGAAACCTATCGGCGACGGAGCGACAGCATACTTCCAACTGAACTCGGGATCGACATATTGCGCTCCCGGTAACATGAACATCTTCGATAAAGCTTCCTGAGGCGTCGATGCGATATTACTGGGTGGCCAACGCAATTGCTGTAAGTTCCCTGCCCCGTAGGTAGATTCGATTGATTTGAATTGATCGATCCGGCTGAGTGGACCCATCGTTTGTATCCAACCACCATTGAATCCTGGTGTCACCCGGTTGATCTCGTCGAAAGCGTCGTCTCCATTTTCCTGTGTCCAGAGCAAGCCGCTCAGCGGATCGAATGCCATGCCGAAGCTATTCCGAACACCGTAAGCGTATATTTTTCTGATGTTGGCAGCTGCTTCGCTAGGTAGCACTGTTACAACGTTGGAAAAGGGGTTGTCCGTTGGCGTCGAGCCGTCATCGTTAAGCCTGATTATCACACCTGTCAGATGCGCATTATCAGGCTCCGGCCCACCAAACTGATCATCAGGTACTGGTCCACCACTGGTTATGTTCTGGAGCAGTCCTCGACGTCCGTTGTCACCGATGATGATGTAGACCTTACCGTCAGGTCCTACGCGAAGAACGCCTCCATTATGATTACCGCGTGAAGGCTGGCCCGCATCCTGTTGTAACGATCGTAGCTTAATCAGGTTTCGATCGAAGGTGAGCGTGCCTCCATTCCAAACATATCTATCAACTCTATTCCCAAGGAGCGCAACTTCGTCGGCGTTGGACGTATCGACGCCGGTACTACTCTCCGTCCAATAGAGATAGACAAAACCGTTTTGCGCAAACTTAGGATGTAATGCGATTCCAAGTAGACCACGTTCGGAAGCGTTGTTAACTGCAAGATCTAACACGGGCCCACGCAGGACTCCATTCATCACCCATTGAACTCTTCCCGTCGTTCGTTCCAGAACAAAGAGATCGTTAGGACCAAAAAACGCCATGCTGGTGGGTTGATTTAGACCAGAAACAAGAGTGCTCACAGTCAAGTTTTGATCCAACATACTAGGTGTCGCTGCTGGAGGCTCGATTAGCGTTGACACACTGGCGGTGTTGTTGCTTGTGTCAAAGTCACTCTGATTGCCATTTATCGTCGCCGAGTTAACGACTTGTCCCTGACTGTTTGGCGTAACGACTATCGTGATGATTGCGTTTGCACCGACCGCCAAATTCCCAACCGCACAATTAACGGGCCCTGTACCATTGCATGCACCCTGAGTTGACGACGCTGATACGAATGACACACCACCGGGCAAAGTATCTACTACGGCGACACCTGTAGCAGCAGCTGGGCCATTATTTGTCGCGGTAATACGATAAGAAAGATTGACACCAACCTGTCCCGGATTTGGTGAAGCAGTCTTCGTTACTTGAAGATCCGCACTGGTTGGGCTCACCACTTTGAGTCCAACTTGTGCCGAATGCATCAACGATCCACTTTGACCGTTGAGATTTATTGTCGCGTTGCCGAGCGGTGTACCTCCAGTGCTATTTAATGTAACGGTTGTCGACTTGGAAGTAGCGTCGTTGATGTTGATTACGGCTGGATTGAAATTCGGTGTGACACCAGCTGGCAAGCTTGTGGCCGTGAGATTCACTACACCAGTAAATCCGGCAAACGGGGTTGCGGTCAGAGTGTAAACTGCGCTGCCGCCTGGAACGATGTTTCGCGAAGCCGGAGTGACGGTCAGCGCAAAATCTGGAGTAGAAGAAGCAGGAACTGCTGTTACGAACGTCTTATAGATGTAATCGCCCGACGTATTTGCGTCGTTGTTAGCTTGATTGCCGGCGGCGTAAAAAGTGATTGGCCCCGCATCGACCATCGGAGCGGTCCAATTAAAGGTCCAACTTGCACCGCCTGACTGGCCAATAAACGTGCCCGAGCCAGTGTGTTCGATGTATTGTCGCGCCCCACCTGGTCCAGCGTTGTTCAGCACTTGAGTCAACGTATCGGTGTTGTGTAACTCACCGGCTTTCTCGTCTGATGTATCAAGTGCGGTTAGTTCGAATCCCCAGCGTTGGCGTGTTGGATCCAGATTCGAGTGGGTAACGGTTATCTGATAAGTCTGACCCGGAATGTAAGTTTGCGGAGCGGTTATGTTGAAGTGACCAGTGCCCGCATCTGGTGGCACGTGACACTCAGCACATGCTTCGGGTTCCTCGAGTGGAGCGCCGGTGTAACCCGCCGGTGGTCCAGATGAGAAAGCCTGGACGGGACGCGTCGTACTGCTGTTAGACAACCAGAATCCAAGGATCGCGGCCAGCAACGATGGTAAGACGATCAGGCGTATTCTTTCGAGTTTCACTCTCTCTCCCCGCACATTTGATCTGAAGAAACTCAACCAATCGAAAATAGCCTAGCAGCAAGCGCTAGGCTATTTTCAAGTTTACGAAACAGGACTGTGCCATCGACCGACGTCAGTAGTCTACGCCAAGAACCCAAGGTTCGGAGTTGGGAAACGGCCAATGAGCGGGAAGACTCCAGCCAGATCAGCCGTTGACAAACCGTACCAGGTCGCCAGGGTAGCGGCGTACTGTTCAACTGAGGTCGTCGGAATCCAGCGACCTCGAGGTGAAGTTCCACCATCGGTATCGTTTGGACCACCTGGCGTTAAGTTAGGATAGGTACCATACAAAGTATGACCAAGTACTGATCCACCGACAATAAGGTGATTGTTACCCCAAGCATGGTCACTGCCTACGTCAGCGGCACCGGTGCCTGACGGCTGGAGCGTTCGACTAAAATCGGACATCGTGAACAAGGTGACCTGGTCCTGAATACCTAGTTCGACTGTTGCAGAATAAAACGCCCAGATAGCCTGACTGACCTGTTGCAACAAGGTGCCTTGTCCGGTCAGTTGTTGCGAGTGAGTATCAAAGCCGCCGATCTGAGTAAAGAAGATCTGTCGCTTCATGTTTATCGCAGCCACGGGATCAGTGCAAGCCTTAATCAAGAGAGCGACCTGCTTGAGTTGTCGACCGAGACCGGTGTTTGGGAAAATGGTTGCGAGGTTCGGACTAACTGTACTCAAAGCGTTATCGGTTTGAATTGAGCTCGTACGAACATCACTCGCCGCCTTGATGAGTTTGAAGTTATTGTCAAAGGCTCGCAAACCATTAAAGGCCGTTAGCCTCGAGTTCGCTTCAGACGCGGTGGCTCCGGGCGCATTATTAAGAACCAAAACGTTTGCCAGCGTCGTACCAGAATCCGCGACCGCCAATTGCCGTGTGTCAACCCCAGTTAGAAACAAATTGACACCGGCGATAGAGACGTTGCTGGGAAATGTCGCTGGACCGTTAAGCCCATCCGTTTTATCGGCAAGCCGTCCACCCCAACCAGTTTGGCTGACCGAGTTTGCGATTGAGGTTGAGTACAATCCGACTTGGTCGGAGTGTGAAAACAGCTGAAGCGGTTTCTTGCCAGTTCCGTTTTGGTAGGTTGTGCGAGTCAAAGGCTCTACCAATGGTCCATTGTTGGCGAGCACCGCACATTTTCCCTGGTTGAACAGATCTCGGACTTCCGTCATGTTGGGGTGGAAGCCGTAAGATCCGCCACTCACTGGTGACACCTGAAGGAAGTTCCCTTGCGGTATCGCCAAACCCGCAGCGTTTCGAGCGGTCGAATACTGCGCGTACTGGTCGAGTGACAGGAACATGTTGTTGCCATCGTTCCCACCATTCAGGAATACACAAACCAGTGCCTTATAGCCTGACGCGGCTTGCGGTGTTAGCGCCTGGACCACGCTAAAACTATCGATACTTGAGGCCAGCGCCATACTACCTAGCGCACAGGCGCTGTTGCGAAGAAAGTCTCTACGTGAATGTGCCATGATGGTTATCTCTGTATGTCGTACTGCGAAGAAGTTACCGCCAGATAAACAGCAACCCTGGCTCGTTTTTGATGTCGAGTCGTAAGGTTGACGTCGTTAATTGCATTCATCGCAGTCGTAATCGTGGTCTTCATTTGCGATGACATCGTGCCGTGGAAGAGCAAACTGTTGAGCGAATCTGCAACTGCATCTGAGCCCGTAGTTGACGATAGAGTCTCGAGATTTGAAATGTCTATAGAAGTTCCTCGAGGTCGATCAGGACTGCCGGCAGTTGGAGTGACGTTTGCGGTCACACCCGAATAGACGAGAGTGTTAATAATGTTCGCTCGTCGCAGGGTGGTAGAAGTCGAGAGGATGCCGAATGCTGGTCCGAGAATCTTGGTACCAGGAACTTCGTATCCGGGCTGATAGTAACTAAACACGGTTGCCGGGCCATATATTGGCTGGTCCAGGGTTCCGGTAAAGTCTGTCGACGACCGGCTACCCAACACACCGTCACTCGTGCTGGTCTTATCAAATGACTTCACGTTAAACGCTCGCAGGAAACCGTTGACGTATTGAGCTGGTTCGCGAAGTTTTCCATAGTTCGGAGCTGTCTTCACATCGCCGCGTGCTTCTGGATCCAACAAGATGGCCTGAACAACCGCCTTGAGATTGCCACGGGTATTGGTACAACCTTGCGGATAGAGTGCATCGCAGTCGTTATTGAATACGCGAGCCACGCGTTCGACATAGCCCGCGCTCGGATTGCTCGTTACGAGATGTTGGATTAATTGCTTGCCTAAAAATGGTCCAACATTGGGATGATTGGTCAGGTGCGTCATCACCGCTGCCATGTCTGACTGGGCACAGGCAATGTTTACTGCACCACTGGTATTCGCACATGCGGGAATGGTGAATCCATTCAGCAACGTCTTCGCGTTAAAGTCGTGAGTCGTACCGCCGCGCGGAACCATCGGATCACGCCAGTTTGCTGTACCAGGGGCGATATTACCGGCGACAAAGTTCCAGCCGGTAAAGACTCGAGTGAAAGTGTTGACGTCGTTCTGGGTATAGGTAGCCAGTGGTAAACCTTGCGAATCAAGTTGTGGCGTGCCATCCAGATTGAGTACGACTGTTCCAAGTGAGAAGAGCTGCAGAATCTCGCGAGCAAAGTTCTCATTTGGATTCGTCCTGGTGCTCAAGCGCATGTCGAGGTATTCGCCCATGGCTGGCGTCAGTGTTATTTCATTGAGCAGCGTCTTATAACTTCCAAACGCATTTCTGTCCAAAGCCTGTAGATAAACAGTCATCCAGCTAGGACGATTTACTTCGCTGTTTAAAGAAACGACCATGATCTGGTGCAAAGCGAAAGCAACTCGTTGACGTAGCTGATCTTGCCCATACAAAGAATTCGTATAGAAGGTTCGGTGAATGGGATAGTTCGAGAAGTTATCTCGATTACAAACTGTCTGATTGTAGTTTGGATCCGCAGGGTTAGTGGTTGGACATTGGGTACCGTCCTCAGCCGGAAATACCAGGTCCGGATAGTTTGAACCCTTAGGAACGTTGGTTACCGGCGTATTGAATTGCTCATTTAGGTACGCCATGAAGCCGACGGCTTTAACGTGTGCGATATCGGCAGCTGTTGGTCCCCAGGTAGCTTGTTCAAGGAAACGAACAGCATCTGCATCGCTCGCTGGACCAGTAAAAGGATCGAGAACCAGGGCAGGATCGTCTGGCGGAGGCGTGGCCGGTGCCGGAGTTGCTACTGCACCTGCATCGTCTACTGGACCACCACCTGCATGTCCAATCGCAACCCTTACTCGGTTGCTGGCCATGCCGTGAAGATTCAAACGCAGCAGCACATCACCAACATCTCCCAAATCATCGGCGAGTCGCACAATCACCATTGTGATTCCAGTAAAGTTCGGAACCTTGCCTACATACTCAACCTGGAGTGGATAGAGTTTTCCAGTCGCATCCTGAACGTCGCCACTAAATGCGTTGGCACCTTCGTTCGGAAGCAGTTCGAGGTTCATTGCAAAAATGCAAATGCGAGTACGAGTATCTGAACTGTAAGCGACTGTTGAGTTGACGGGAAACGGCTCTGGTTTCATCGTTACCGACTCAAAAGCCACCGCCCGAGTCGAAGTCTCCTGGCTAATAAGAATTGGCTGTTTGTTGGTTGCACCCTGTATCGTCGCAAACCCACTGAGCAGGAAAACAACGCACAATGATAGAGAGGTCTTAATGACCTCTTTTTGGCAAAGGGGAAAACTCGTTTTCATATAGATAGGCTCCGGTCACTTCTGTCCGAGAACGAATGCTTGCTTTGCGGTGGATTCTCTAGTCGGTGGAGGGGCCACCAGGGTTAACCCGGGTTGAACATCAATATAGCATGATCGACTGATGACCGATCAACAGTTTTTTAGACGAGTCAGCTCGTAGTTCAGCCGAAGAAAAGTCGGAGTTTTGGCACGGTGGTCCAGTAACGAAGATATTCGAAAGGATTTGATATCAAATTTTGAGGGTCATCAAAAAAAGAAGGGTCTTGAGGGGTTAAATTTGACACCGTCGAAGCTGTTCCCTATTATCCAACCTGCTCTTTTTCGACAAAATAATTTTCCAGGCACCAGCGTCGAAAACTTGCAACAGTGTCGGGGCGTGGCTCAGCCTGGTAGAGCGCACGGTTCGGGACCGTGAGGTCGGAGGTTCGAATCCTCTCGCCCCGACCATTATTTTCAAGCACTTACGGCTACCTGCAAAGGTGGCCGTTCTTGTTTTGTGGCGGGATTGTGGGCAGA